>ENA-UOOI01002219-UOOI01002219.1-fermentation-metagenome-genome-assembly--contig:-NODE-2219-length-17541-cov-33.106600_pt1 | contig 17541 bp, 22 predicted proteins | sample MGYA00245779_ERZ724027 | MGnify/ENA primary metagenome ERZ724027 (study PRJEB28704, sample SAMN03018318) | fermentation metagenome | biome: anthropogenic terrestrial biome; feature: soil...
GTGGTTGAAGAGGTTGAAAGTAAAATACAGATTAAAAAACTCTATAAGAAGATGTCATCGGTATTGAAAGGAAGAGAAAAGATGATACTGGAGCTTAGGTATGGACTTATAAGCGGTAAAAGCAAAACACAGCGTGAGATCGCTCAGATGCTCGGAATATCAAGATCATATGTGTCTAGGATAGAAAAAAGGGCATTGAAAAAACTTGGAAAGGAACTAAATCCCGAAGGCTCTAAATAATCTTAGGCAAATACTAAATATATTTAGTATAATCCCCTCATTAAAACCGCCGTGTTTTTTATTGCACGGTGGTTTTAATATTTTAAGGATGGGTATGATTATTATAGGGCCTACGGATAGCTTTGCGGAAATTGTATTTAGATGCATCGGCTGCAAAAAAAAGAGGAATTATGAAAAGTATGTAGTATATAATTTCACGAAGGGGTAACATGAAATGGTGAAGAGATTATTAAAGTTGAATCTCGAAAAATTGCTTCTTGACAATGACAAGATACCATACTCGAAGTTTAAGCTATTGCTTTCTGAACAGAAAAGCACTGGCAAGAATTTGATACGGCTTATACTTGAAAAGAATTTGATGTCCTATGAGGAGATTAGCAGTATAATAGAATCCTATTTTGGTATAAAGCATGTCGACATTAAAAATATTAAAAGTTTGGATAAGAGTTTAGCGAAATATGTTCCCGAGATATGGGCCAAAAAATACGGCTCCGTGCCCATACGAATTGATGGAAGCAGTATTACGCTTGCAATGTCAGATCCCTTGAATACTGCCGCAATAAACGAGATAAAGTTTACATCAGGTTATGATATAGTGCCGGTTATGGCACCTTATCAAGATATCGAATATTTGATATGCAAAATCTATAACAGTACGGCTAAAATTGAAATATCTGAAAGCTCTTTTAAAAACATGAGTTTTGCAGGTGACAATCCAGAACTTGAAGCTGTGACAAATGCTCCGGCTGTTGGATTGGTTAATTCGATCATATTGCAGGCTGTAAAAAGTGGAGCGAGCGATATACATATAGAACCATTTGAAAGCTATATAAGAGTGAGATTAAGGATCGACGGACTGCTTCAGGAAATAATGAGGTTGTCCAAGGAGTCCCATCCTGAAGTAATATCGAGAATAAAGATAATAGCAAACCTCGATATTGCTGAGAAGCGAATGCCAAAGGATGGCCGCGTCGTTATAAATGTAGACGGTAAGCCTGTAGATTTGAGACTCTCAATTGTTCCGACTATTTTTGGCGAAAAAGTGGTGATCAGGCTTTTAAACAGAGCGGATTTTCTAAAATCCAAATCTGAACTCGGCTTTGACAGCAAGGATTTAAAAAAAATTGAATCCATGATAAGGCTTCCCCATGGTGTAATATTGATAACCGGCCCTACGGGAAGCGGCAAGAGCACGACATTATATGCTTTTTTAAATGAGCTTAACACTCTTGAGAAAAATATAATAACAATAGAAGACCCAGTGGAATATACAATGCAAGGCATAAATCAGATAAATGTAAATACAAAAATAGGACTGACATTTGCCGAAGGCCTGCGCTGCATATTAAGACAGGATCCCGATGTAATCATGATAGGCGAGATAAGGGATAAAGAGACCGCTAGGATTGCAATAAGTGCTGCAATAACCGGACATCTTGTGCTTTCGACTCTTCACACGAATGATGCTCCAAGTTCGCCAGACAGGCTTATCGATATGGGGATACAGCCGTTTCTTGTATCTTCAAGTCTCATTGGAGTGATTGCCCAAAGGCTTGTAAGAAAAATATGCAGTTTTTGTAAGTATCAATACGAGGCAAATGAGTATGAAAAAAAGCTGCTTGGTTTAAATAGCAGCAGCATCATAAAGCTGTATAGGGGCAGAGGATGTGAAAAGTGTAATTATACAGGATACAGGTCACAGATTGCAGTATATGAAATAATGGAATTTACGCAAGAGCATAAAAGATCAATAATACAAAATGGCTGCGGATGTGAGATAAAGGACATCTCTCTTAAAAATGGAATGAAAACGCTCATGGAAAGCTGTACTGATCTTGTGATTAACGGAGTAACAACTGTTGATGAGCTGATACGAAAAACTCTTATGTCCTAATGTAAGTATAGAAATTTAGAAAGATTAGGATATCAAAAATAAAAATGATTTTTTGAAAGGACAAAGATTTATGGGGGGAAAATTTTATGGAATTTGTTGATTTGCTACACGAAACAATTAGGTGCAAAGCATCTGATTTGCATATAACGGTTGGATTGCCTCCGATCGTAAGGATAAACGGGAGCCTTGTGCCTCTTTGTGATGAAAAGTTGACGCCGAAGGATACTGAAAGGTTTGTAAACCAAGTGCTTAACCAGGAACAATTAAAAAAATACAAAGGTTTAGGTGAAATAGATCTTTCTTATTCATTGCCTAAACTAGGAAGGTTTAGGGCAAATGTATACAGGCAGCGCGGCTCAGACGCAATGGCACTAAGAGTTATAGGGCTTAAGATACCAACGTTGAAAGAGCTGAATTTTCCTGAAATGCTGACCGAGCTTACCAGAAAAACAAGGGGGCTCGTATTGGTTACCGGTCCTGCAGGATCAGGCAAATCCACAACTCTTGCAGCCATGATAAATCAAATAAACATGGAAAGGAATTGCCACATTATAACAATTGAGGATCCTATCGAATTCTTGCACAAGCACGGTAAAAGCATGATAAATCAAAGAGAAATAGGACATGACTCAAAAAGTTATGAAAATGCCCTAAAGGCTGCATTAAGGGAAGATCCGGACGTGATTTTGATAGGCGAGATGAGGGATCTAAAGACTATATCAATAGCTATAACTGCTGCCGAGACCGGCCATCTTGTGCTGTCGACACTTCACACTATAGGCGCATCCAAGACAATAGACAGGATTGTCGATGTGTTCCCTCCCTCTCAACAACAGCAGATAAAAGTACAGCTTTCGGCAGTTATTGAAGGCATAATATCACAGCAGCTTATTGAGAAGAAGGATAAATCCGGCAGGATAGCCGCACTTGAGATATTGATCGCAACGCCTGCGATACGCAATCTTATAAGAGAAGGCAAAACCCATCAAATCGATTCATCGGTACAGACAGGTTCAAAGTATGGTATGAAATCAATGGATATGTCACTGATCGAACTTTATAAAAACGGGTTTATAAGCGCTGAATCGCTTATGACCTATTGCGTTGATAAGGAAATAGTCTCAAGAATGGCAAGCATTTAGAATGAAGTATTATTTTGGGAGTATATGTAGTAAATATATAGATTTATTATATGCTATTATGATCTCTAATTACATAATTTGTTATTAATGCTATTGTAAGTGGTATAATTTGAAAGATAGGCTTTGAGGAGGAGATATGTTATTATTTGATGTATTCGTGCTTGGCTTGATTGTCGGAAGTTTTCTAAATGTATGCATATACAGGATCCCAAAGGGTGATTCGATCGTATATCCTCACTCGCACTGCACAAGCTGCAAAAGCAAAATAAAGTGGTATGATATGATACCAGTCATAAGCTACATAATATTAAGAGGCAGGTGCAGAAACTGTGGCGGCAGGATATCGATCCGTTATCCGATAATTGAATTAGCGACCGGAGTCGTATTTGCAGCATTGTTTTTGAAATACGGTCTTACACTGGAGTTTGTCAAGTTTGCAGTGTTAGCATCATTCGTTATAGTGATAGGAATGATCGACTATTATACCACAGATGTTTATACCGTAACTATTCTTCCTGGAATAGCAGCCGGTATATTTTTCATAATTGCAGGCTATTTTAAGGGTGGCGATTTGCTTACATTTATATATGGAGCTTTGATCTCATATGGTTTGATTGCGGCAATCATCCTTATGACCAAGGGAATGGGCTGGGGAGATGCAGAGATATGTCTTATGTGTTCTTTATTTTTAGGGCTTAAGCTTTCAATCGTGATGCTTTTTATCGCGTTTGTATCAGGAGGGATTTTAGGTACACTCCTTGTACTTTTTAAGAAGTCTTCCTTAAAAAGTGCGATATCTTTCGGGCCATTCATAAGTGGTGCTGCTATATTTGCATCGGTTTTTGGAAGAAATTTTATGGACTGGTACATTGCAAGTCTTTTTTGAAATATCCTTGCTATAAAGTGCAAACTAGATGCTGATGCTCAAAAATAAGCATAAAATTTTAATAAAAATAACTTGTACCTGTATAATATCAATGCACATGGTGATAATTCAAATACAAGTTTCAAAAGGTGCAGGTGATATATATGCCAAGGTATGCTTATAAAGCTTTAAATCAATCCGGAAAAATAATAAAGGGTGCTGCAGAATATCCTGACAGTTCATATCTTATAAGCTATCTTACAAAGAACAAGCTGTATCCTATAGAAATTGCCGATGTTTCCTCTCTGCTTTATAAAAATATAGGGTTGAAATCCGTTAATGCATATGACCTAACAGTTTTCTGCAGTCAGTTTGAGGAACTTTTAAAATGCGGATTGAGCATAGCTGACAGCCTTAATATCATGAAAAAGCAATTTAAGAATAAGAAGTTTAAAAAAGCCATAGAGAGTATATCCATTGAAGTTGAAAAAGGCAAGTCATTATCTTGTGCAATGAAAAGCAGCAAGGAATATCCTGTATTTCTTGTGAGCATGATAGAAACAGGTGAAGCCGCAGGCCGTCTCGATGAAGTTATGTCTATCATGGCGCAATATTACAAAAAAAATAATGAGCTCAAGCAAAAAATGATTTCATCTTTGATATATCCTGCCATTGTGCTTATTATATCCATATCTGTTCTAATATTTTACATTTCAAACGTTTTGCCCTTATTTATAAATATATTTGAGAGTTTCGATGCAGAGCTTCCGGCTGCGGCCAAGCTGCTTATCTCAATGGAAATTTATTTTAAAAGATACTGGTATGTTGCACCTCTTGTTTTTACGGCTTTATATTATGCTTTAAGAAAATATTGTTCAGGCGAAAGAGGGAAGTATTATGCGGCAATTTTTTTGCTTAAAATACCAGTTTTCGGATCGCTATACAGCAAAATCATAGCCTCTACATTTGCTTGCAACCTATCATTGCTTTTAAAAAGTGGCATGCCGATAACGAAAGCCATGTGCACGCTTCAGGACACTTTTAAAAATGCATTGCTCAAAAAAACTGTAAAAGAGTGTGAGGATGAATTAAGACAAGGTGGAAGATTATCTAATCCTATAAAACGCTCCGGATTATTTCCTGAAATGATGGTTGAAATGATTTGTATAGGGGAAGAGACCGGAAATATGGACGAAATGCTTTACAAGGTATCGGAATATTATTATAAGCAGCTTAATGTTGATATGGGAAGGCTGGTTGGCATCATTGGTCCTATTATTACCATAATACTTGGAATTTTTATATGTTTCATACTGGTTTCGATGATAATGCCTGTTTTAAATATGCATGGCATCTATTGATGTTATGATGATAATTTGAACTTTTGGAGGCAGTATATGTCAAATCATTCAAAGCTTTTAGGATTCACGATAATAGAGCTCGTAATAGTGTTGGCAATAATTGGAGTATTAGCCGCAGTATCACTTCCGAGGTTCGATGGATTAACAGATGAGGCCAAGAAAGCTGCTGATAAGACCTCTGCGTCGACAATAGCAAAAGCATTTGAGATATATACCATACTGTATGATAGCTCTCCCTCTCCAAAGGACCTGTGCGATTCGAAGTTGATAAACAGCGAGATACTAAAGCCCAAATATGATAATAAAAAAACTAACAACGGATATCATGCTGCAGTCGAAAATGGCTCTGTATCCGTATATTATTCAAAAAAGTATATAAGCGGTGATTCAACAGGGTGGGGAAATTCAAACGGAGTGAGGATTTTCCCTGAACAGTGAATATATGAAGGTTGTGATGAAGATTAAAAAAGGATTTATATTTGTTGAAACCGCAATATCGATCGCAATAGCGTCGATATTGCTTTTTTTCTCATCATTTAATCTAAAAAATGCTATTGACTTAAAAAGTGATATTCTGCTTGATTTAAGTGCTTCTGAACTTTTAAGCGATATAAGGCTTGCTCAAATGAAGGCCATGGAAGAGGGCCGCATATACCATATATATCTAGACAGTCAGAAAAACTGCTACAGGATATATTATTTTGATAATGTTGATACAAAAACATACAAGTACAAAAAATTGGCTGATTCAATACAATATGATAAAATTCATTCTACATATGAAGGCAACAAGATTTCATTCAACAGCCGTGGGAAGCCGCTGCCCTATCCATGTACAATTTCGCTTAAAAACGATTTGGGTCACTATAGGAAGATCACTATATCTGTTGGTACCGACTATGTAAGGGTGAATGATTCATCGTAGGTGAATTATATGGTTAAGAAAGGATTTTTATTGATCGAAATAGTTTTGGCGCTCACCGTGTTTTGCATAATTGCAATCCCTGTGTCCTCTCTTTTATTTAAAAGCAGGCAATATGGAAATTATGAGTCCGAAATTTCATGCTGCAGTTTTACAGGATCGGGTATTATGGAATATTTGAAAAGGATCGATATTGAAAGCATCAAAGGTATAATCTCAAAGCATGACAACCCTTTGTCCCTATATTATGAATTGGACGAGGGTGAGCAATTTGATATACAAAAATATTTTTCGCATTCAAAGGTAAATTATGATGAAACAATTGATGAAATACTGATAAACCATGGGGATACTCTTGAAAGAGGCAATTGTATAATCAGGGTCATATTATCAGACGATACTGCAAGAAATACTATTTTGCTGTCAGTCAGCGTATGGGGCACTGCACTTGATGATAAACTCAAAGCACATTTTGTAACATTAAGGAGTTACTGAGGATATGAATATAAAGAAGAGAGGATATTCAATAATTGAGATAGTGATCTACACCGCACTGTATGGAATCATACTCGCCAGTGTATTTAACTTTAATGCCATTTTCATAAAGAATTACAATATCGGAATCGATAAGATGAACTCATACGATGAGATGAGATTTGCACTGTCACACATGGTTCGAGAACTAAGGATGGCTGATTCCATCGATATACCAGATAATGAGTCAAATGCCTTATATATAACAATAACACAAAAAGATGATGATGGAGATTTTGAAACCAAAAATGTAAAGTATTTCGTTGATACAATACGAAACCGTATGTATCGGAGGGTTAACGGTACCTCGAACCTTCTTTCTGAAAATATAGCCGGTATAGATTTTAGCTGGGTTGATTATGATGAACTCCTCAAAATAGATATGATGTCCACATCTTCGAGGTATTCGCTTTCAACCCTTGTTTATACGAGAATATGCGGCAGATAGGAGGAGAGATGTGTGAAAAAAGGTTCTGCTCTTATAATCGTACTCAGCTCAATGACACTCATCCTTATGCTAGCATTGCCCATGGCAGGGCTTTCATACACCAATACCGCTATTTCAAAGTCGTCTGCAAACCTTGAAGGTGCATACTATATAGCTGAAGCAGGCATTGAAAGGTCGATATCGAATATAAAAAAAGAGATCATACCATATTTGAAAGATTCACATTTGAATTATGAAGGCGATTATATGCTCAGATATGCTCTTAATGATTGTATCAGATATTTTTTCTCAGATTTTCCTCCTTCATTGAAATATTATAACCGTTATAACCGTGATGATGGACTACAGCATGGGGACGGAGTTGATACTAAAGCCTTTTCAAAGCTCTTAAGTTCTCCATCGTACTATGAAATATCGAATGTAGACATAGAAAGCACAGACTTAATGCCAAATGAAAAAGGTATATATGAATATGAAGTCTTGCTTAAAATAACATCTACAGGACATTTTAAGAATGCTACTGAAAAGATTGAAGCTTTGCTTGATATAGGAATAAATCTTAAGGTCACAGATATGGATCCAGATAATGCTGAAAAATATCCTATATTAAATGATGGATTGGAAAATTCAAATCCCATTGGATTTCTGGGTTTAAATATAAGGGCTATAGAATGGCAAAGTTGAAGGAGGATGAATTGTGAAAACATTATTCAAGTATAAACCGCCAATAAAACGATTTGATGCAATCATTTTATTCCTGTTCATGCTTTTCACAGTATATATATCTACAACATATCTGGTACACTCCTATAAAATCAGGCTTGAAAAGTTAGAAACACGGCTTGAGGGCATGTCAAGCATAATAAGTTTGATGGATGGCTTAAAGGTGAGGGAAGAGTATCTTAAAGAGAAGTTGTACTCTATAAATGAAGTATCAAAATCTCAGATAGAATGGTACCCTATCGTGGAATCCATAATCACCTGTATCCCTGATGATATAATATTAAACAGCTTGAATGCAAGCCAGGATGATATAATCGTAAAATGCACGGCAAAGAATATGACATCAATAATTGATTGCACATCAAAATTTGAGTCATGCCCGCATGTGGAATCGATAAGCAATATTGAAATATGCCCAAATTCTAAAGATGAAACTTTTGAATTTACACTATACCTTAAGCCATATGGCTATGATAAAAGAGGTACATAAAATGATTGCATTGACTGAACACGAAAAAAAAGTATTGTCCATACTCACGATGGCTGCCGTTATATTTGTTTACTATAAATTTTTAGAACAGCCGTGCATAAGCAACTTGAAAGCTTTGAGCGTGAAAATAGAAGAGGGATCTTTAAAATTGAAAGGCCTTGAAAATTATGAAGAGGATATGGAGGCAATAGACAAGAGAATACTGCTTTTAAAAGAAGATAGTGACATAGTCCCTGACAGCTTAAACCTTGGCAGTGTCCTAAGCAGCTTAAAAAGCATGATAAACCAATCAGGCTGCGTCATAGGCAATATTGTAATAAAGAATGGTTATGATGAAACGTTTGAAAATGGAACATCTGATATTGCACTGATTAAAACCGCAACTATAACATGCTCACTTTATGGAGATTACATGGACATTGGCAGAATGGTAAAATCAATTGAAAACAGCGGCATCAAAATGGCGATTGAAAGCATTGAATTAAATATGAGGAATGAAACAAAAGATTATTTTGCTGTTTTAGAGATAAACTGCTATTATATTGATTGTGAAGATAAAATTACTAAATGAGCTGTTAAAATAAAAAATATGCGAAATCGTAACTTAAGACCTATATATTTGATGTCTTACCTGCTAAAATAATTGTGATGGGGCTTTACAAATGAAAAATATCGTATTGATCGGTTTTATGGCAGTAGGAAAGACTACGGTTGGAAGAATGTTAAGCGATAAATTGAATTTCAAATTCATAGATACTGATGAAGTCATAGAAAATAAATGCAATAAAACCATTCAAAATATTTTTGCAGAGTTTGGAGAGGGATATTTTCGAAAAATAGAATCCGATGTTGTAAAGATTGCTTCAAGCTGCACAGATACGGTGATTTCCTGCGGAGGCGGCACTCCTAAGGATCCGGATAATGTTCGCAGTTTAGAGAAAAACGGTATGATCATATGCCTTAAAGCAGATGCTGATGCTATATGTAAAAGAGCCGATATTTCAAGCGGTATAAGACCTATCCTATATAATAAATCAAAAAACGAGATAGAAGATCTGATGCTTAAGAGGCAAAAATATTATGATGTCGCACAGTATTTTGTGGATACCTCTGACCTGACTCCAGAGGAAGTTGCAGATATGATAATAGAGTATTATAGAAAAGAAACCGACTTTTATGTGCCATAAACGTTATATTTGATTTTTAAGATAAAGTTTATTAAAAATTCATTGATAACGGCATGAGTATTCTGATAGGATAACTAATCTATAATGAATACTCCAGCTCAGTAAAGTTCTTTGAATTTTAGGCTATATTAAAGTATGATATTGATTTTTGAGCAATCCAGGTGAGCGATGTGAGCGGGATGCTCAAAATCAATATCTTTGTTAAAAAACCAAATTTTAATATAAATTATATCGTTTACACTCAGGAGGTGTTTTGATGAGCAACTTAAGATTAAAAAAATTTAGAGATTGTTTAAAAAACAAGGGATTGGATGGCGCTTTAGTTTATAGTGATACCAACAGGAATTATTTGAGCAGGTTTAAAGGAGACGAAAGCTATATAATCGTTACACAAAATAATGCCATATTCATAACTGATTCAAGATATGTCGAGCAAGCCAAAGGTGAGGTAGATGAATTTGAAGTCAGAGAATATGATAAGAATATTGTTGATTATATTAAAGAGACTGTAAATTCTCTAAATATAAAAACTTTAGGCTTTGAAGAAGACTTTGTGACATATAAGGTGTATAGTGAACTTAAGAAAGCTTTGGAGGGCGTAACGCTTTCAGGTATTGGCGGTACCATTGAAAAATTAAGGCAGATAAAGGAAGATTCCGAAATCAAATATATAGAGAAAGCCGCAGAAATAGCTGATAAAGCTTTTATACATATGCTTGAATTCATAAAGCCGGGCATGACCGAAAAGAAGATAGGGCTTGAGCTTGAGTTCTTCATGCGCTTAAATGGAGCACAAAAACTTTCATTTAATTCGATAGTGGCATCTGGAAAGAGATCATGTCTCCCTCACGGCACGGCAACTTCAAAAAGAGTTGAGAATGGTGATTTCTTGACACTCGATTATGGATGCGTATATAATGGTTATTGCTCTGATATGACGAGAACTATAGTTATCGGAGAAGCTTCCGAAAAGCAAAAGGAAATATACAGTATAGTTCTTGAAGCCAATAAAACCGGATTAAAAGCAATAAAACCTGGAATTGCAGGGTATGAAGCCGATAAGGCCGCAAGGGACGTGATTGAAAAGCACGGATATGGACAATATTTCGGACACAGTCTGGGACATGGTGTTGGAATGGATATTCATGAGCTTCCTAGACTTTCAAAAAAAGGTTTTGAGATTTTACGCCCGGGAATGGTTGTTACCGATGAGCCTGGTATATACATACCTGATTTTGGCGGAGTCAGGATTGAAGATCTGGTCCTTGTAACCGATGACGGCTTGAAAGTATTATCCAAATCAAATAAAGAATTGATTCAATTATAGAAAAACCATTATGGGTTTATGTTCAAACGGATATATCTTTTAAGAGCGTTAATAATTAAACTGGATAATGGAGAAAATATTATTGTTGTTTGACTTTAATTTTTTATTATATATTGAATGAATATATTAGTTTTATTTATGGAGGGATTTATATAAATGATATCAGCAGGAGAGTTTAGAAAAGGCACTACTTTTGAAATGGATGGACAAGTGTTCAATATTGTGGACTTCCAGCATGTAAAGCCTGGAAAGGGTGCCGCTTTCGTAAGAACAAAAGTAAAGAATGTGATAACAGGTGCAGTGCTCGAAAAAACATTCAATCCAACTGAAAAATTCCCTGAAGCTGTTATAGAAAGAAAAGAGATGCAGTATCTTTATAATGATGGAAGCCTCTATTATTTTATGGACACAGATACATATGAGCAGATTCCATTAAATAAAGACATAGTAGAGGATGCCGTTAAATTCCTGAAAGAAAATGATTTGGCCACAATAAGGTTTTATAAAGGAGAGGCGTTTTCTGTAGAACCGCCAAACTTTGTAGAGCTTGAGGTTACCCATACGGAACCGGGAGTAAGGGGCGATACTGCGACAAATACCTTAAAGCCCGCAACTCTTGAGACAGGTGCCAGTATAATGGTTCCTCTGTTTATAAATACAGGCGATAAGATAAGAGTAGACACCAGGTCAGGTGAATACATGGAAAGAGCATAGCAGTGCTAAAATATAAAATCTAAGGAGGTGCTTTATGAATACAATAAGAGAAAAAGTGTCCTATGTTCGAGGTTTAGCAGACGGTTTGGAAATTAAAGACGACACAAAGGAAGGTAAAGTTATCATATCGATTTTAGAAGTGCTGGATGATATTGCAGATGCTATTGAAACTCTGGATTCTTCCCAATCCGAACTTGACGAATATGTTGACGCAATCGATGAAGATTTGGCTGATGTTGAAGATGAAGTGTTTGGAGAAGATGAATGCGATGAGGATGACGGTTTTATAGAGATTGAATGCCCGAACTGCCATGAAACCGTATACCTTGACGAAGACCTTTTCGATGATGAAGATGAAGAAATAGTTTGCCCTAACTGTCATGAGTCAATCCATTTTGATAGCGACCGTTTAAAGGAACGCTTTGATGATGATGATAAAGGCAAACAAAACTCTGATGTAAAAAATGACTGAAACTGATAAAACCCTATATGGGTTTTTCTTTTTGTGAAGCGAAATATCAAGATAAACTGCATTATAAAAGGGATACATTGTCTTTTAAGAGATTATAAAAAAAGACCATGTATCCTTTTTTTATAAATTTAGGTTCTATCAAAGTATAGCGAGGCGATAGATGTTCCAAACTTGTGGCGGCAGGTACCGTATATCTGTATCATTTTCAAGCGGCAAGTTATCTTTCGCCTCGCCAAAGTTTGAAAGTAAGAAAGGGCGAGCGGGATGCTCAAAAAATCAGCATCTTTGTTAAACAGAGCCTAAATTTAAAATCATTGTTTTAGACTGTAAAATTTAGTCTTACGTTTTGTTTTTCATATCAAGCATATTATCAGACCAATATAAATATTAATTATATAAAGAAAGGGGGACATGTTCTAGTGGAATCATATGATAAACCAGGCCGTATAAGAAATATACTTGAAAATGAAATACTGCCCGGAGTATCTCCAAAGGTCAGCTCTATAATATCCAGATTGAATGACAATTATATTGCGAATCTCGAAGAGATAAGAATGAGGCTTGGTAAACCTCTTATGATAAATTGTTGCAAAGCGGACTATATGGTGACATCTTTTGGAACAATAGCAAACAGCATTGACGCGGCGTATAACGTTTCAAGAGATGATTGTGAAATGACGATGCAGCTATTAAGCAATTATTCGATTTATGCTATCGAAGATGAACTCAAAAATGGTTATATAACTTTAAAGGGAGGCCACCGGGTAGGCATCGTTGGAAAAGGAATACTTGAATCAGGCAAATTGAAGGCTTTAAAGAACATATCTGGATTTAATATAAGACTTTCAAGGCAGATAATAGGAGCTGCCGACAACCTAATCAAGTTTTTATTAAAGAGAGGAAGCATATATAATACGCTGATTATATCACCCCCTCAGTGCGGTAAAACTACACTTCTAAGAGATATAGTAAGGCAGTTGAGCTGCGGAGTCCCTTCATTTAATTTTAAAGGGCTCAAGGTAGGGCTTGTGGATGAAAGATCAGAAGTGGCAGGTTCATTCATGGGTATGCCTCAAAATGATGTGGGTTTCAGGACAGATGTGCTAGATGCATGTCCTAAATCATTGGGAATAACAATGCTTATAAGATCAATGTCTCCTCAGGTCGTAGCAACTGATGAGATAGGAAGCAAATATGACGCTGAAGCAATATATGAAGCATTGAACTGCGGCGTGAGGATTATAACTACGATTCATGGTGATGGGCTTGAAGATATATTAAGCAGGCCTTACATAGGAGATCTGGTAAGAAACAGGGTATTTGAAAGGTTGATAATATTGAGTTCCTCTAATGGGCCAGGTACGGTAGAGGAGATAATCGATGGAACAAATCTCAATGTTTTGGTTAAAAAGCCTTTCAGATAAAGGAGGATATCATGATTAAAATAATAGGATGCATTGTAATACTGATTGCAAGTTCAGGTTTTGGATACATCGCAGGTTCAAGGTTTAAATATAGAGTAAAAGAGATCAGGCTTTTGATGGTATCGCTTCAGATGCTGGAGACAGAAATGACATATACAAGCACCCCTCTTCCGCAAGCGTTTGAATCCGTCTATCTGAAAAGTTCGACTCCCATAAGCTATATTTTTAAAAAAGTCAGCCAGTCTCTAAAAAACCATAACTTCTCAACGGTTGGTGAAGCATTTGAAAAAGCTCTTTTGGATTGCAAAGACATTATGGCGCTCTCAACAGAGGATATCGATATATTGAAATCTTTCGGCCATACTCTGGGAAGTTCAGACATAGATGGGCAGATAAAGAGCTTTAAAATGGTATTGAAGCAGCTTGAAACCCAAGAGGCAAAAGCAGAGGAAGACAGAAGCAAAAATGAAAAGATGTATAAAAACCTGGGATTCCTAACCGGAATCGCAGTATCAGTATTACTTTTATGAGGAGGATATCATGGGTTTTGATGTAAATATGATATTTAAAATAGCGGCTATAGGCATACTGGTTTCAGTTTTAAACCAAGTATTAATAAGGTCAGGCAGGGAAGAACAGGCTATGATGACAACGCTTGCAGGTATTGTGGTAGTCCTCTTTATGGTAATAACTATGATAAGCAGGCTGTTCAACACTGTGAAAACAATGTTTCAGCTTTACTAAACAGGGATGTGATGATATGGAGATATTTCAGATTGTAGCATTTGCTCTAGTAGCTGTAGTGCTTTCGGTGATACTTAGAAAGGACAGGCCTGAAATTGCAATACAGATAAGCATTGTTGTTGGAATCGCAATATTTCTTCTGCTGATTTTTAAAATTTCAGCAGTACTCTCATTGCTTAGAGAGATAGCATCAAAGATCAACATAGATTCTGTTTACCTTATACCTATTTTAAAGATAGCAGGGATTGCATATATCACGACTTTTGGCGCCGAAGTCTGCAGGGATGCCGGAGAAGGCGCAATCGCATCCAAGGTGGAGTTTGCAGGCAAAATACTTATAATGGTGCTTGCAGTACCTGTGCTGATGGCGGTTCTCGAAACAATGCTAACGATTATGCCTTAAGGTGGGATACTATGAAAAAAGTGGTAATCACAGTAGCCATAATATTTGTTATGTTTTGGCCTGTAAAGGCTAGCGCCGATGATAAAAGCGATACAAGTCTACAAAATGTTTACAATGAACAGGCATCTTCAATAGACACCGACAGCATAGAGAGATTTATAGATGAGCTTAACCGAGAAACTGAAGGCTATATACCTCCCATCAATTTTAAAGACTTTATAAATATTTTTAAGAGCGGTCAAATTAATTTTAATATAAAGGAAATGTTCATAGGACTTTTAAAATATCTGCTTCGCGATGTATTACTCAATTCAAAATTAATGTCCAAGCTTATTGTGATCACGATAATATGCGCTGTGCTCCAGAACCTTGAAAGCGCATTTGGAAACGATTCTGTGTCAAATCTCGCATATTATGCATGTTACTTGCTTGTTGTAATAATCGTTGTAAAAAGTTTTTCGCTTGCCATTTCCATAGGCAAGGAGACCATAACCAAAATGTCGGATTTCATGATTGCGCTTCTGCCTTCGCTCTTGACACTCATAGCCTCTGTCGGAGGTGTAACTTCAGCTACCATATTTGATCCATTGATAATAGGGGCAATACAATTCATGAGCTATGTTGTAAGGGATTATGTGATTCCAATAATATTCTTGACTACAATTCTCTCAATAATAGACAATTTTTCAAACACATTCCATATATCAAAGCTTGTCAGCCTTTTAAAACAGGTATGCAAATGGACCCTTGGTTTCACATTGACCGTATCTGTCGGAGTAATCACGGTAAGGGGAGCTGTATCCCAGACTATAGATCAGGTGGCTGTAAAGACTGCAAAATTTGCAATCGATAATTTCATACCTGTTATAGGTAAATGTCTTTCAGACGCGATTTCAACCATTGCAAGCTATTCATTGATTTTAAAAGATGCGATAAGCACTATAGGACTTATTGCGCTGGTCATAATGTGCATATTTCCACTTATTAAAGTGGCATCCTTGATTTTAATATACAAGGTTTCAAGTGCATTGATTGAACCAATATCTGATAAAAGAATAGTGAATTGCTTAAATGAAGTGGGAAATTCGCTCACCATGGTATTTGTATCAGTCCTTGTGGTAGCCGTCATGTTTTTCATAATGGTTACAATAATGGCTTCAACCGGTAAGATGGCCGTCATGGGAAGATAGGAAGGTGGGTTAAGTGATTGGATTTCTTAAGGAATGGATAACCAATATAATAATCGCTATTGTATTTGGAGCTTTCGTGGACATAGTGATACCCGATTCATCCATGAAAAAGTATGTAAAGCTCACTCTTGGGCTTTTGATAATGGCTGTTATATTACATCCGGTATTAAAACTGATAAATAATGACTTTTCAATTTCAAATATCAGCTTTCAGGTCCAGAACAAACTTGACAATATATATTTGAAAAATAGGGTTGAATATTTAGATATACAACAATCTGACCAAATCACAAAAGTCTATAAGGAAAATCTTGAGAGGCAGATGGAGCAGCAGATAAATGAGGAGATTAAAGGAATGGGAGCTGAAGTATCCGTGGATGTCGTTGAAGATGCAGCTTCAAAAGATTATGGAAAGCTGAAAAAGATAAATGTCATGATCAAAAAGAATGCAAATGAGGTTGCAAAAGTTGAGAAGGTGAAAATTGGTAAAACTGAAAACAGTGAAACTGGTGATGAAACTTCGGACATGGACTATTCCCAAATAAAGAGAACATTGTCTTCAATTTATGGAATAGGTATGGATTCTATTGAAATAAATACATCCAGTTGATAAGGCTTCACAGGTGCATGTTCAAAAATCAACTAAAAACTTAAAAAGAAACTTGAACTAAAAAGGGAGGGATACATATGGATTTTTTTAATAAGATAAAGGATCAAATCATGAGCAGGGGATCCAAAAAGAATATGCAGGATCTTTTGATATTGTTTATAATCGGCTTGATAATGGTTCTGACATACAACTTCTTTACGTCCAAGGAAAAAGAGCAGCAGGGATACGTGGAAGTCAAACCTCAAACGGAAACCCAAGCTCCTGTTGGATATGAGGAAGAAATGGAGCAGAAGCTGACCGACACCTTGAGCCATATTGAAGGTGCTGGAAAAGTCAAAGTCATGATTTATTTTCAGTCGGGCGCTGAATCTGTACCTGCATACAGCCAGAACAGTTCAAACAGTGTTACTGAAGAAACTGACAGTGACGGAGGTAAAAGGATAACCAACGAGAATACCAGCTCTGAAACGGTGATTACAACGAATGAAGCAGGAGGTAGCAAACCTTTCATAATAGAGGAAGTAAAGCCTAAAATCAGCGGAGTGATTGTAGTTGCAGAAGGCGCCGGCAACCCAGAAGTCAAGTATAAGCTTTATGAAGCCGTAAAAACGCTTTTTAATGTTGAATATAATAAAGTAAATGTATATCCGATGAAAAAATAAAATATATAGTTCGTCCACTTTAAAAATGAAAATAGCCAATGTAGACGGACATAGAAAACAACCCATTTTACATAGTCGTTATTTTAAATAAAGGTTATATTAAAGTACAGTGTTGATTTTTGAGCAATCCAAGTGAGCAGTGTGAGCACTTTTGCTAAGCTCTTGGCGAAATTGCCGAAGCGAATCCTA
>ENA-UOOI01002220-UOOI01002220.1-fermentation-metagenome-genome-assembly--contig:-NODE-2220-length-17541-cov-6.902722_pt1 | contig 17541 bp, 19 predicted proteins | sample MGYA00245779_ERZ724027 | MGnify/ENA primary metagenome ERZ724027 (study PRJEB28704, sample SAMN03018318) | fermentation metagenome | biome: anthropogenic terrestrial biome; feature: soil; material...
GAGCCGACACCGCAGGAGCTTTTAGAGCGCAAAGAAACATTCTGCCGCCTGTGCCGCGCCCTCAATTCTCTGCCCGAGACGCAGGGGCGCCGGATCGATGCCTGTATCATTCTCGGAAAGAGCGTAAAAGAGGTAGCCGAGGCCGAGGGCGTGTGTGAAGATACGGTGCGGCAGTCTATCAAACGGGGCCTTGAACGCATGAGGAAAATATTTTAATATTTTCTTTCTTGCCTACTCGGTTTTAGCTCCAAAGTGTCTTTGGTATATGAGAGGAGCGTTTGATCCTCTCCACAACTGAATAGCGGCGGCCCCGAGGAAACGCGGGGAGCCGGGCGGCGGGTGCGCCGGGACTTCCCCCAAGGGGGAACGAGCGAGTAACACCAGCGTCGCGAGTGGGTTAGGGCTATCCCACGGCCACGATCCGCATAAGGACAAGTTGGCCGCTTGTCCCTCCGGGCCGCCGCAGCCTTTTGTGCGGGAGCGCCGCGCCGAGTATTGTTGTCTTACGACAGGTCAAGAAAATGAGCGCGGCGCTCCCTAACTTTTATGAGGAGGAAAACATCATGAAGTACGATCCCAGGCTGGCGGCTCTGCTGAGTGAGCCGTGGAGCAACGGCGCTTGTCGGGGCTATGTCATCTATGCGATGGAAAACTGCGGCTTTTCCCCCGAGGATATTCAGCGTGTGGTGGGCGAACTCCACTATGTTTTCGATATGCGCGGCGTGGAAGAGGCCGAGCGACATTATCAGAATAGTCCCTATTAGCTTCGAGACGTTTTGTCCCGAGGTGGAGCAAGGCAAAGGGGCGGCATCCTTACGGGTGCCGCCCCTTTGCGTTTCCCCACAGAGACAGCGGGAAATGGTGAAAGCGTATTGCAAAAGAAACGTATTTCGGAAGGAGGCAATATGCCGGACAACGGGAAAGAACAATACACCTATCGGGTGGGTAAAATCACTTTTATCGTGACGCCGGTTTATAAGGACAAAAAGCCGGGCGAAACGATCAGAGACATCCTCTTAAAGCTCATGAGGGCAGATATAGAGCGGGCTTGAGTGTCATCGGCATCCTTAACACGGGCGGTCAGCAGAGGTATAATATAAGTGGAAATACTATTTGCTTGACTGCCGGGAAGGAGGTTATTTTGAAACAGTCAAGCACAAAAAACCACACGAGGCGCATGGACGATACCGCCGCCCTGTACTGCCGTTTGAGCCGGGATGATAACATGGACTGCGAGTCCAACAGCATCACCAATCAGAAAAAGATACTTCAAAAGGTGGCCAAAGAAAAGGGCTATACCGAAACCTTGTTTTTCGTTGATGATGGGATTACCGGCACGACCCTTGACCGGCCCGGTTTCCAGCAGATGATAAAAGCGGTTGAGGCGGGCTATATCTCCGCTGTGATCGTTAAAGACCTGTCCCGGCTGGGCCGCGATTACTTAAAGGTCGGCTATTACACCGAGGAGTTTTTTCCACAGCATGACGTGCGGCTAATCGCCGTTTCCGATGGTGTAGACGGCGAGGAAGGCGACAACGAGTTTACCCCATTCCGCAATATTATGAACGAATGGTACGCCAAAGACATTTCCAAAAAGCGCCGGATCGTCAACAAGCTCAAAGGCAATTCCGGCATCCCGCTATCGGCTCCGCCCTACGGTTACATGAAAAACCCGGATGACCCCAAGCATTGGATCATAGACCCGGAGGCCGCCGCTGTAGTGCGTCGGATTTATCAAATGGCGCTGGACGGGTATGGCCTTTCGGAAACAGCCGCCGCGCTGGGGCGGGACGGAGTTTTCACCCCCACTCACTACTGGCAAAGCAAGGGCATAAAGCGCGGCGGTTCCAAGAGTACGCTGGAGCCTACGAAATGGGGGCATACCACCATTCGGAAAATCCTCGAATTGCAAGAGTATTGCGGCGATGTGATTAACTTCAAAACCTACTCCAAGTCGTATAAGATGAAACAGCGTATTGAAAACCCGGAGGAAAATCGGGCCGTATTTCTCGGAGTCCATGAAGCCGTAATAGACCGGGAAACGTGGGAAAAGGTACAAAGCCTGAAAAGCGGCACCCGCCGCAAAAAGCCGACGGTCACGCAGGAGCGCAGCATCTTCTCCGGCCTGCTGAAATGCCCCGAGTGCGGCGCAAACCTCAATTTCCATTTCAATCAGGGCAATCACGACATCAAGTTTTTCAGTTGCGCCAATCACAATTCCGGGCTTCGCAAGTGTTCCGCTACGCATTACATTCGGCTGGACTTTCTGGAACAGGTAGTCATGCAAGAGCTTCAACGCCTGACACAATTTGCCGATGACTACGAGGAGGACTTCGTAAAGGAAATCATGGGCCATTCCGCAAAGGTGGCCCAAAGTGACCGGGATCGAAAGCAAAGGGAGCTCGACGGCCTGCTGGCGCGGGACAAGGAATTGGATGTCCTCTTTGAACGGCTGTACGAGGATAACGTGTCCGGCAAGATCGACGATACGCGGTTCTCTAAAATGTCCAAACGGTATGAGCAGGAGCAGGGCGAAAACGCCGTGAAAATAAAAGCCCTGAAAGCGGAACTGAAAAAGTCCGGCGGCCAACAACTTACAACAGACTTGTTCCTCGATACCGTCCGGCGCTACACAGGGGCGCAAACGCTCACCCAACGCATGGTGACGGAGCTTATTGACCACATCGACGTGTACCACGCTGAAAAGCAGGAGGACGGGCTCACCACCCAGCAGATCGTCATTCATTACAACTGCATCGGCGCGTTCTCGGTGCCGGATCGGGAGGATATTCCCGAGGTGGATGTTCTCATGGAAACGAGAAAAGGTGTAGTAGTCAGCTATGAACCGGCGCGGATCGCGTCATAAGGTGGTGCAAGGTATGAAAAAATTGCGAGTCGCCCTTTACTGCCGTGTGGCCCGTGAGGACACGTTCAGACTGGAGGCCCAAGCCGCCGAACTGCGCTGGTACGCCGAGCGAAACGGCTATACCATTATCAGCGTTCAAGCGGAAAGTGGGAGCGGCCTTACATTGGAGCGTCCGGCGCTGGCAGAGATCACAAGGGCCGTATGCGCGGGCGAGGTTGATGTGGTGCTGGTGAAAAACCTTTCGCGGCTCGGGCGGGAGTGGGGCATGGTGCAGTCGTACATTGGCCTTTTGAACGAACACAAGGTAACGCTGCTTTGTGTATCGGAGGGACTGGAAATCAGCAATCGCAACCTATATCCCTTTTTTGAGCGTAAAAAAACGGAGTGTCCTTGATAGGATACTCAAATCCTATAAGGACACTCCGCATGGTCGGGGCAACAGGACTTGAACCTTCGACCTCATGGTCCCGAATATTAATTGCTGCAAAAATATATCACTTTTCCCATGCTAATTTCAACCTTGAGAGGATAAGGGGTAGAATTTAATTTGACAATTGACTCTAAAATTTTATGTTTACTATCTGTGAATATATGGTATAATACAAGTAAGGTAATCGGCACCACAAATGTGGTTGCCCAGAGCAAATTTAAAGTTTTTTAAATCGTCCTGGTTCAGCAGGGCGGTTTATTTTTTTCTGGGAAAACCCAGAATTGCTGTGACCAACATTCCGAAAGCTATCATCAGAGATAAGGTTTCGTATGTATTCATCATATGCATCCACCTCCCTTGCGGGAAAGTGGCAACCACACCTGCGACCGATTATCTTAGATATATTTTACATCATTGCCTTTTGCTGTACAAGCTACCGAAGGATTTTAATATTATCCATTATGATATCTACAGGAATATTTGAATCAACTCACATATAATCCTGATGGACAAGTGCAGATTAATATAATAAACTCTAAGCAAGGGAAAGATATTTCAAAATATAATCCAATGGAAGAAGAAGTATTATATCAAAGAGATCCAAAGTTTAAAATCCTTGATATTAGCAAGAAAGAGGATAAATATATTATAAACATGGAGGAGTATAATGAGTGAGAATAAACTACCATTTGAAGAGTTTGTAAAATTAACAAGCAAACAAAGAGGTGTTGCTTACAAATATATGTCTGACCATGATAAGTTTAGAGCCAGAATCACAGACATTATGGGAGAGCCCCATACTACTAAAGAAAAAAGAGAAGAGATATTAAAAAAATATGGTATTGAAATTAAGTCTTGAAAGAACTGTACGGAGGTGAAATAATCCAAATATGCTCAAATAATTGTCTTCAAGCAATAGACATTAAACAGGCTTATTTTTTATTGGTTACTCAACTTATACCATGGTAACAACTTAAAAAGCATAGAGTAGAAAGAAAAATAAACTTGTGACCAAGGAAGAGTTATTGGTGTTAAAACTGACGGAGGAACATATAGCAGTGGTATCCAAAATTAACGGCAAGGACGTAAAAAAGGCCAAAGGAGATACCGACGCCTGCGCCATTCGATGTACAATCCTTACGGACCTTCTTCTAGATAGATGCGTTCCCAGCGCCGAATACTATACGACTATTGATTTCGAATTTCTGCTCTGTCCGCGGTAATTAAGTTTCTCTTGCCGCATAGTTTCTATTACTTATTGCTTAAATTCTCCCGTATACTTCTTGCTTGATATCCCCTTTGGCATAAAAATCACCCCACCTGTTTTTCAGTATACCATACTGTCTAACAAATGGGGTGTATTTCACAAACCAGCAAAGCCGCTATTTTGCCACATTTAAATGGTCGGGGCAACAGGACTTGAACCTGCGACCTCATGGTCCCGAACCATGCGCGCTACCACCTGCGCTATGCCCCGACTGACGAATTATATTTTAACACATATGACAGTTTTAATCAATATAATTAATTCACTTATTTGGCAGAGTCCACATCGGTAAAGTCGGCAAGTCTGGTTCCCCGGGTATTCGAAATTATCAGTTCCATCTCCGATGCGCTCAGTTGGGTCTTCGCACCCAGCTGTTCGGCCAAAAATTGTGCCGACACATACACGCAGTCTCCGAATTGGAACGGTTCGGCGCCCATGTCTACCTCGTTGCCATCGATGACGGCTACCTTTGACCCCAACTGGACCATACCGTTCATACGTGTGCGTCCTTTATCCAGCCTGATCTTTATCTCTTTGGCCTTGGATGGCAGAGTAGCCCCGTAATTAAATGTGAACAGTCCATATCCATATGCATTGTCTTTCCCCTTGGGACCGAGGTCTTCCGTATGCATGATGAGATAGTTCTTAACTTCCTGCGGCGTCATCTTGTGTCCCATAACACGCTTGCAATCGGACAATATGAGTGCGGCCGCTCCCGATATATGCGGAGTGGCCATGGAGGTTCCCGACAGATATGCGTATTTTCCTTTTAAATATGTGGAGTATATATCGACACCGGGACCCGCCACATCGACCTCGGGACCCTTGCTTGAAAACGGCGCCACGATCTTCTTGGCATCAACGGCGGCTACCGCTATCGTCTCCTGGTACTTGGCCGGATAATCCACAGTATCGGAGTCGATGTTTTCATCCCCTTCGTTGCCGGCTGCCGCAATAAGAACGGCACCCTTTTTATATGCGAACCTGACCGCCTGCCTCACCGCAGGACTGGGGTCGGCTGATCCGAAACTCATGGATATGATCTCCGCCCCGTTCTCCACGGCCCACGCAATACCGTCGGCCACATCCTCGTCACGTCCCCCGCCATCTTTATCCAATACCTTGACCGCCAAAAGATTGGCTTTGGGAGCGACTCCCGATATTTTTTGGCCCGAGGCGGCTATTATGCCGGCGACATGCGTCCCGTGACCGTTATCATCAATAAAATCCTTAGAGCCTGTAAAATCTTTACCGCCCATAACTCTATCTTTCAATTCGGGATGCCTATAATCTATCCCGGTATCTATCACCGCGACGACAACATTCTCCCCTTTTGTCCTATCCCACATGGTTTGTGCGCCTATAAGCGACAAGCCATAGGAAACATAACCTTCAGGGATGCTTTCCGTGACAAAGATGATCTTAGGCGTCTTCGGAATCCTGAACATAGAAATCCCCCCTGTTCTATTATCATTAATATGATTCAGGGGGGAGCTGTGACACCTATCTGTCTTGTATTAATTTCTTATATAACTTATCCGTATTCCATTTCAGATTCATTTCCCTTGCCCTTGTCAAGAGATATCTGTATCTTTCACAGGCGAATTGATATCTTTTCTCAGCGTCGTCCAGGCCTTCTTCTGCGAGTTTCATATCCTTAAGCGCATCATCGATTTCAAAGAGAAGCTTTTCTCCATCCATAAAAACACCCCTCTTAGAATAATTTTATATATGGTTATTCTAAAGGGGCTTATCCATATTACATCTTCTTTAAAATTTTTCTGACCAGCCCTATGAGATAGAGAGAACCGCATATAAGAAGAACGTCTCCCTCACCCGTCAGCTCCATACCTTTTGTTACCGCAGTTTCAATATCCTCTTCGCAGTATGTTTCCAATTCGGGTCTTATATGCTTTACCATGCCGTTTAATTCCTGCGCCGGCATGGCCCGCGGACTCATTGGACTTGTGAGTACGGCCGCGCCGGCCATGGGCAACAGGATATTGAGTATCCCGCCAACGTCCTTATCCTTCAGTATGCCGGTCACAAGCACCAGCCTTTTATAATCAAAGAGATCCTCTATGGCCTTCCTGAGTACGCCGGCGCTCTGGGGATTATGTGCGCCGTCTATGACGACGTACGGATGCCTTTTCATTATCTCCAAACGGCCCGGCCATTTTGCCCTTTGCAGTCCCCTTTTGATAGTGTCGTCTGCTATCTCTATACCATAGTATTTCAGGCTGCGTACGGCATCCACGGCGGTAGCTGCATTGAGCATTTGATGCTCTCCCAGCAGCGATATCCTGAGATCTTTAAGGTCCCCGTATTCAAAGGCCTGGCCGTCCGGCGACGCGAACTTCGGTTTTATCTTGCTGCTGTCCACTACCGTAAGGTACGCACCCTCCTCCCGGCACTTGGCTTTTATGACGTCCATCACGTCATCTTGCTGAGGATAAGCCGTTACCCTGCCGCCTTTTTTTATGATCCCCGCCTTCTCAAAGGCTATCTTGGGCAGCGTATCCCCCAATATATCCATGTGGTCATAGCCTATATTGGTAATAACGCTTACGAGCGGCATCACCACATTGGTGGCGTCAAACCTTCCTCCAAGCCCTACCTCGATCACCGCAAAATCAACCTTTTGCTGTTGAAAATATTTAAGGCCTATGGCCGTGTCCACTTCAAATTCCGTGGGATGTGTGAGACCCTTGGAAACCATGCCGTCAATGATGCCCTTTACCTGCGTGGCGAGCCCGGCAAGATCCTCATCGGAGATATTCTCACCATCTATCTGTATGCGCTCGTTAAACTCCTCCAGATAAGGAGATATATACAGTCCAACTTTATAGCCGGCCTCCCGCAGGATTGACGCCGTCATCGCGCAAACGGAGCCTTTCCCATTCGTGCCGGCAACATGTATGATCTTATAGCTGTCCTGCGGATTCCCAAGGGCAGCGGTCAATGCTTTGATATTGTCCAGCCCCAGCTTCATTCCAAACCTGTTGACGGAATGTATCCAATCGATAGTTTCCCTATAGTTCATATAAATTACAGAAAGAGGCCCATGTCTATCTCATCCGCATACTCATCGTCTATCTTGAATTGGGCCCTTCTCCTTCCCTCCTCCATAAAACCGCATTTTTTATAAAGACTGGCGGCTCTTTCATTGGTACTGAATACGCTCAGGCATAATTTGATATAGCCCTTGTTTCTGGCCCAATCTATTGCATAATCCATCATTTTATAGCCCAAGCCCTTGTTCCTGTATCCATCCAATATATTTATCCCTATTTCACCCACATGCTGGACCTTTGGTGAACGCCCGCCGAAATATCTCATCAAGGTCAAAAAACCGACGATCCTGCCGCCTTCTTCGGCAACCAAAACTAAGTCCCTGCTCCTCACCGCTCTGGCTATCAAGTTTCTCTCTTCAGCCTCGCTGTATCCGAAACCCTCGGACACATTATAGATCTTTTCCCTGCCGACGGCACCGGCCACTTCAATAATACCCCTTGCATCGGAAGGAACGGCCTCTCTCAGCTCTATCTCATCATTATGGATTCTGGGCTTTCTGGCAAGAAAAAACATCATAGCGCCTCCCCGGAGCTTTAATCAATCAAAGTGCTTATCCTGTCCTCTATTTTATCCAAGGTCTCCTTATATTTGGCGAGTTTGCTCCTTTCATTCTCCACCACATGTGCGGGGGCTTTTTTGACAAAGCCTTCATTGGCAAGCATATCGGCAGATCTCTTGATCTCGCTCTCTATTTTCTGTTTATCATTATTCAACTTTTCTATCTCTTTGTCAATATCAATAAGATCGGTCAGCGGAATATATATCTCCATATCGGAGAGAACGGCGCTCCTCATGGCTTTCTCCGACGGCTTTTCATCCATGATATCCACTTCCTCTGCATAACCCAGCTTCTTTATATATTCCTCTCCGCCGTCCAATATTTTCTTGGACCTATCATCGGTAGGCCTGACTATGACCTTCACTCTTTTGGATGGGGGCACGCCTTCTTCGGAACGTATATTCCTGATGGATCTTATAACTTCCATCAATACGGCAAAATCATATTCCTCTTTTTCAAATTCCAGCTTTTCATCGTATACCGGCCAGCTTGCCGTCATGATGGATTCACCTTCGTGCGGCAGCTGTTGCCAAAGCTCCTCGGTTATAAACGGCATAAAGGGATGAAGCAGCCGGAGCGTATTGTCCAAAACATATCTCAAAACCGTTTCGCACACCGTCTTTTCCTCTCTGTCGCTTCCGTACAGCCTTGCCTTGGATGCCTCTATATACCAGTCGCAGAATTCATTCCAGATAAAATCGTAAAGCTTTGAAGCGGCCAGGCCCAATTCAAACCTATCGAGGTTTGAGTCCACCTCCCTGATAAGTTTATTGAGCCTCGACAGTATCCATTTATCCGACATATCCAGCTTATCAAAGGGTATCTCCGCAACACGGTCTATCTCCATATTGAGAAGAGCGAATCTTGTAGCATTCCACAGTTTATTGGCGAAATTTCTGCTTGCCTCAGCCCGGTCCCAGGAAAATCTTATATCATTTCCCGGGGAATTATTTGTAGCCAAAGTGAACCTGAGCGTGTCGGCTCCATATTTGTCTATTACTTCAATGGGATCGATACCATTGCCCAGAGACTTGCTCATCTTTCTCCCCTCATCGTCTCTTATCAATCCATGAATGACGACGTACTCAAAGGGTTTCTTCCCCGTGGCTTCCAAACCGGAAAAGATCATCCTGGCCACCCAGAAGAATATTATGTCATATCCGGTCACAAGGACACTGGTAGGATAAAAATAGTCCAGATCTTCGGTATCATCTGGCCAACCCATCGTGGAAAACGGCCATAGTCCGGAACTGAACCATGTGTCCAGCACGTCTTCATCCTGATGGATGTTGCCGCTGCCACAATGACCGCAGACCTCCGGTTCATCCTCGGATACGGTTATTTCTCCGCAGTCGTCGCAATACCATGCCGGTATTCTGTGTCCCCACCATAGCTGCCGGGAAATACACCAGTCTCTGATGTTTTCCAGCCAATTGCTGTAGACCTTGGCAAACCTGTCGGGAACTATTTTGACATCCCCATTCTCCACAGCCTCAAGTGCAGGTTTCGCCAGCGGTTCCATTTTAACAAACCATTGTTTTGAGATCAGCGGCTCGATTATGGTATCGCAGCGGCAGCAGTGGCCGACGCTGTGGACAATGTCCTCCGTCTTTTCCAACAGCCCTTGTCTTTTCAGTTCATCCACTATTTTCTTTCTGGCTTCATACCTATCTAAACCCGCGTATTCTCCGGCCTCCGCAGTCATGCTGCCGTCCTCGCCTATCACCTGGATCCTGGGAAGATCGTGTCTTTCACCGCACTCAAAGTCATTGGGGTCATGGGAAGGCGTGACCTTTACGGCGCCCGTGCCGTACTCCTTATCCACATAATCGTCGGCTACAATGGGTATTTCCCTGCCCACGACCGGCAGTATAAGCATCTTACCTACTAAATCCGCATACCTTTCGTCTGTGGGGTTTACCGCCACCGCCGTATCCCCCAGCATAGTCTCCGGCCGTGTGGTGGCAATGGTAACGTATCCGCCGCCCTCTTTAAAGGGATATCTTACATACCACAGATGACCGTTTTCATCCTTATGCTCCACCTCGGCATCGGATATGGCAGTCTTACAGCCGGGACACCAGTTTATGATCCTGTCGCCCTTATATATGAGCCCTTTGTCATATAGGCTTACAAAGAATCTTCTCACCGCTTTGGAGCATTGTTCATCCATAGTAAATCTCTCCCGCGACCAGTCGCATGAAGAACCCATCTTCTTGAGCTGCTCCACTATACGTCCTCCATACTTATCCTTCCACTGCCAGGCCCTCTTCAAAAATTCCTCTCTGCCGATCTGTTCCTTTGTAAGACCTTCTTCTTTGAGCATAGCGACGATCCTAGCCTCGGTGGCAATGCTGGCATGATCCGTGCCCGGTATCCAGAGCGTAGGTATACCCTGCATCCTCTTCCACCTTACCAGTATATCCTGCATGGTATTATCCAGTGCATGACCGACATGAAGCTGTCCGGTGATGTTCGGAGGCGGCATGACCACGGTAAAAGGTTTTTTGTCCCTGTTGATAATAGGCTTAAAATATCCCTTTTCGATCCAATCATTATATATCCTCTCTTCAAAATCATGAGGATCATAGGTTTTTGGAAGATCCATAAAATCTCCTCCTTTATCATAGTAGTTTGTCCATCCGGTGTATAAAGCATGGCATGTGCAAATGTTCCACACCATACCGAAATTTATAAAATAAAAAAGGCCGTCCGCCAAAAGGGCGGAAAGCCGCTGTACCACCTTAATTCCCATAAAGGGCAATCATCTTTATAACGGGAACCCCCGTACGGGCCTACTGCTGTTTCAGCCCGTCGGCTCCGAAGCTACCTTCGCCGGTCCGACTTAGACAGGCTTTCAGCCTTCGGCCCGTCCTCTCTGAAAATCGCGTTTCCGGTTAGTCCTCTTCCTCATAGCCATTCATAAATTTATTTTTAAAAGATTATCCGTATGTTATGTTATATAATATAATAAAATTTTAATACTGTCAATAAGTTTTAAAATCCATTCATACAGTATGTACGGTCAAGAATAGTGCCCATGCCAAAACAACTTGTACGGTCTATTTATAGAGCAGGTAGTTCCAGGCCACATTAATTTAGATTATAACACATTTGGTAAAAATACTTAATAAAAATTTAACTTTTCATTCGTCAATTAGTGATATAATATTCATGAGTATGGTTAGGTGGTGAATCTTTTGGAAAACATAGGTAAAGTTTTAAAAGAGGCGAGAGAGAGCAAAAACCTGACGCTGGATGAGATTTCGCAGGAAACCCATATATTGACGCGATATTTGAACGCAATAGAAGAGGAAAATTACAGTATAGTTCCAGACAGGATATATGTAATAGGCATTATCCGTAAATACGCCGACTATTTAGGTTTAGACGGCGGTGAAATGGTCAGATTATTTATGGACGACGTCAATACTACTCCTAAAACTACCATCAGGGAAAGAGAAAAAGTATCCAGGCATTCTTTGAACCTAAATTTCAAACCCCTTATTACCGTACTTACAGTCGTCGTATTGATAGGAGTGTTCGTCGTAGTCATTCATATGAATCCGTACAAAAATGTGAACGTACCCTCGTCGCCTTCCGAGCCAAAGACGCAGACACAAACGCCCGTGAGCAAGACACCCGAGCCGCCGTCTCAGACACCAACGAATGAGGATCAGCCGAAAACTCCCGACAAACTTTCGATGGTCATTAAATTCAGTGGCGATTGCTGGATAAGAGCTGTCGATGAGGATGGAAATGTTCTCCAGGAGAAAAAATTCAGTGCAGGCGAAGAAGTGACTTTGGAGGCAAAGGAGATCACCCTGCGGCTTGGTTATCCCGGCAATGCAGAGGTCGTATTAAACGGCAAGGAACTCCCTCCTATTGGAAGTGCGGGAAGTCCCACAACAAAAAAATTTACACTAGAAGATGTAAACAGTCAGGGACAAACGCCCTGACTGTTTTTTTACATAGCGCACTTGGTATATTTGTCCGCCACTTTACTGGCTCCGCATGAATCAGGCTTTATCTTAGCCATATATCCGCAGCCTATAACGAGATTCACCACTTCCCTTATTATCTCCTTCGTCTTGCCGTTATTGCCCACGTCCATGTGGATCTCCACATTGAGATTATCTATGCCGCCCACATTTAGGTTCTCCGTAAGTATGTTGGCCATATCCAAACTGTAGCTTGTCTCCATATATATCCTCTGCCTCAGAGAGGGAATTCTCTTATTAAAAAATCTTCTATAGTAAAATCTTCCGCCCTTACCATTGCGGTATATAATGATTGCGGTCACAAAGCATACCATTCTGCCCAGCTGTGAATCAGTGCCTATGATCAAGGTATATTTGCTTTCCGTGTCTTCTGCCATAAAGTCTATGATGTCTCTGCTCATCGCGTCAAGATCTATTCTGCCTCTTGTCGGATTGACAAAGTTCAAGTGGCTTCATCTCCATTTCTATCTGTATATTATATCATAAGTTTTAAATTTGCACACGGCCGGTATGCTTGATATCACCAAATTTATGGCAGCGAATATAATAGACTGATAGATTTCCTTTAGGAGGTGTAAATATGCGGGTCAAGCAGCTTATTCTGATATTCACGCTTATAGCAATAATAGCAGTCTCTTCAGCAGGATGCTCCACACAGCCGAAACTGACTAAGCTAAATTACATAGAAACGGTGCGTTCCATATTCTATGCGCCGGTCTATGTAGCCATAAACAAAGGGTTCTTCGCAGACGAGGGTCTGGAACTGGATCTAACCACGGCACAGGGATCCGACAAGGCCATGACGGCCATACTGTCAGGTACGGCCGATTTTGGCTTGCAAGGACCTGAAACGACCGTATATGTATACAATCAGGGCCGCGAGGATTATGCGGTAAATTTTGCCCAGGTCACCAAGAGAGACGGTTCATTCCTTGTCGGCAGAACGTCGGAACCGGATTTCCAATGGGAAAACCTGAAGGGTAAGACCATCATAGGGGGACGCCCGGGAGGCATGCCGGAGATGGTTCTGGAATGGGTCTTAAAAGACCACGGCCTGACTCCGGGAAAGGATGTCAATGTCATAACCAATCTGCAGTTCACGGCAACGGCGGGAGCTTTTCAAAGCCAGCCGGATGTGGATTATGTAGCGCTCTTTGAGCCCACGGGCAGCATCATGGAGAAGATAGGCGAGGGTAAAGTAATAGCGTCTTTGGGAGTTGCCGGCGGCGAGGTGCCTTACACCGCATTTGCGGCAAAAAAGAGCTATATAGAAAAGCACCCGGATACCATCCAAAAAATAACGGATGCCCTCTACAAGGGACAGCTGTGGGTAAAAGAACACTCCTCACGGGAAATTGCCGAAGCCATATCTTCTTTCTTCCCCGATGCCGACATCGATCTCATAGAGACCGTGGTCACGCGCTATAAGGAACAGGATACATGGCCGTATACGCCCCAGGTGAGCAAAGAGGGCCTTGACCACATGCAGGATTTTATCGTTACATCGGGAGAACTCAAGAGCGGAAAGATCGATTCTTCAAAGATAATTGACAATACGTTTGCCGATAAAGCGGTTGAGACAGTTAAGTAGCTGCCTTTAAGGGGTTCCCTTAAAGGCAGCTACTTGGAAAGGGGCAGATAGATGGACGATTATATTGTCAGCATAAAGGATGTGTCCATGAATTACCATACGATCGACGGAGAAACAAAAGCCATAGACAAGATCTCCTTTGACGTAAATAAGGGAGAACTTCTGGGCATAGTGGGACCAAGCGGATGCGGCAAGTCCACGGTATTATCCCTGATTGCAGGGCTGCTGGAACCATCTTCGGGAGAAATATATGTCGGCGGAAAGGTAAGCTACATGCTGCAGAAGGATTACCTTCTAGCCTGGCGGACAATATTGCAGAATGCGGTCTTAGGCTTGGAAATACAAAAAAAACTTACCGAGGAAAATAAAAATTATGTGATAGACATGCTGAGAAAGTACGGTTTAGGAGATTTTTTAAACCACTATCCCAGCCAATTGTCAGGCGGAATGAGACAAAGAGTGGCTCTTATAAGAACTTTGGCTGTCAAACCGGATATACTGCTGCTCGACGAACCCTTTTCGGCATTGGACTATCAGACCAGGCTAGCCATAGCGGATGAGGTATGGAAGATCATTAAATACGAAGAAAAGACCGCCCTTTTTGTTACTCACGATATCTCCGAGGCTATTTCCATGTCCGACAGGATATTGGTTTTATCCAAGAGGCCGGGCCGCGTCATAAGTATTCACGAAATAAAAACCTCAGGAGAACAGGGGCCGTTAAACCGCCGGAAAGCCCCGGAATTTCGGGACTACTTCAATGAAATATGGAAGGAGCTGGACGTACATGTATGAAGCCGAGATTCCCGAAAGAATGTCCAAAGAGCATCAGGCATATCTGAAAAAGGTCCATCAGATAAACGTATCCGTAAGAGTATGTCAGATAATGATCGTCGTGGCCTTTTTCGGATTGTGGGAGCTGGCAGGCGATATGAAATGGATAGATCCGTTTATACTCAGTCAGCCGTCCCGCATGTGGGCCACATTTATCCAACTTCTCCACACCGGCAACCTCATGTATCATATCTATGTGACGGTATACGAGACCGTAGTAGGGTTTCTCCTGGGCACTGTGCTGGGTACGCTGATAGCCATCGTCCTGTGGTGGTCCGATTATATAAGCCGCATCTTAGACCCCTATCTTGTCGTATTGAACAGCCTGCCCAAGACGGCATTGGGGCCGATATTCATAGTATGGATGGGAAGCGGCGAGGCCGCCATAATAACCATGGCTCTAGCTATATCCATTATAGTAACGATAATAAGCGTGCTGAACGGGTTTAAAGAGGTGGATGAAGACGAAATAAAGCTTTTAAAGACATTTGGAGCAAACCGGTTTCAGATACTTCAAAAAGTTGTATTTCCCTCCAGTATACCTACTATAATATCCGCTTTGAAGATCAATATCGGATTATCCTGGGTGGGCGTGATAACCGGGGAATTTCTTGTATCCAAAGCCGGACTTGGATTTTTGATCGTATACGGCGGACAGATATTCAAGCTGGATATGGTCATGACCAGCGTGCTCATACTATCCATACTGGCCGCCTTGATGTATATAGGCGTATGCTATCTGGAAAAATTCTTCTTACGCTGGAAACTTGCCTGACATAATGATAAAATAAAATAGACTTAAGGATTTTGATGGAGTGATGTACAAATGAAAAAAAATTTATTCGCCGATCTGATGTTGATTTTAGTCACGATGATATGGGGATCTACGTTCATCATAGTAAAAGATGCCGTAAGCGTTATTCCGGCACCATCTTTTTTAATGTTCAGATTCTCTGTGGCTTCGCTGACTTTCATCCTGTTCTTCGGAAGAACCATACTGCGCGCCGATAAAAACACAATTTATCTGGCGTTTATCGTATCCATATTTACTTTCTTCGGCTATATACTGCAGACTGCCGGCCTGCAGTACACGACCGCTTCAAAATCCGGGTTCATCACCGGTTTTAATGTGGTGCTGACGCCGGTACTGGAGGCAATATTCATGAAGAGCAAGCCCAAGCCCATGTCCCTGTTGGGAATAATCCCCGCCATGGCCGGCCTGTTCCTTCTCACCACCGGTATTACTCTTTCATTCAATTTCGGGGACTTTCTCACGCTCCTGTGCGCCATATGCATGGCAGCCCAGGTCGTGTCGATATCCAAATATGGGCAGATGGTAGAGCCCCTGCCGTTCGCCATTTTTCAGGTGTTTTTCGTGACCCTGTTTTCTGCCGTTACGGCTTTCATAATGGACAAACCGACGATCCCCACATCTCCCAGGATCATTGCCGAGCTCGTTGTAACGGGCATAGTGGCCACTGCCTTTACATTCGTACTCCAAAACAAATATCAGCTTATGACTTCTCCCACCCACGCCGCCGTGATATACATCGGCGAGCCCGCCTTCTCCGCGTTTTACGCCTGGCTCTTTCTGGATGAGCAGATCGGCCCGAGGGGTATAGCAGGCGGTATACTCATTATTATCGGCATGCTGGTTTCGGAGATAGCTTCCTTCAAGCAGATCAAAGAGAGCGAAAGCTTGGAGTCCCCTGAGGAGTGATATAATCGATATCTTTGGAAGCCGCATATACGGGTATATACCTATTTCCTGTCTTTTTATAATACAGGCCTATCTGCGCGGCCTCTATATAATTGCTCAGAATTCCTTCCTTATCGATCTTTGGGATCCTTTCAAAATCAGTATGGTCCCACCGGTAATTTATTGACTTGACATTGCCGTCTTTCGACATGGCCACATAAAATCCGTTATCCTCCACAGGTACGCCGTCCTGAGTTCTCACAAAATCTATTGTGTAATCCCTTTCCGTATCCCGGCAGCTCATCTGCGATATATTGCCTTTGGGCACCAGCTCTCTGTACAACCTCTCAGCCGTGTCTATCGCGTTTTGCACTCCGGCATCCTGAACGTCATCTCCGCCGCTCGCGGCATTAAATGCAGAAAATGCAATGTATATGGGTTTGTCCTCATGGATAGCCAAATTGATATATCCAAAGCTCTTGCTTCCGGATATGTAGGTGACGTCGGCAGCCCCGTTGAATTCCTTATAAAAACTTTGCTTATAACTGTAACCGGCCTGGCCAAGTATTTTTTCCAAGTCGCCGGTCACATCTTTGTATTCCCAGTCGATGTCAGAATCGCCTTCCACTTCGGCCATGTCTTTACCTTCCGCAATGATCCCGCCGGTGCGGGCGTCCACTGCAAATTCCGCCGGCTTAAATACATATCTGTATATCTTACCGTCATAAATGTAAAGAGGCCTTAATATCTCAAGCGGTATATTGTTCACGGCGCTCTTTAAATCTATACTTGCCGCCGCCTTCTCAAACTCTCCCTCTCCTATATCATCTGAAAGATATATCAAATTGCCTTCTTTATCGAACGTAATATATACGCCCTCGTTCAGTACCGGTATACCGTCATGTACCCGCTGCAGGCGGTATGTATAGCCGTCGTCTCCGGTGCATTTTTCTTTATATATGAGTCCGGGAGCATCCGCAAAAGCCGAGGTGCATATAAAAGTGAAGATCAGCAACAGTACGGCAAAACTTTTTATTTTTATTCTCATTTTAATCCCTCCTGTATATAATATTTATCCTCGTACATATTATTTACCATTTTTTACCTTTATATACAAGAGAAATAATTTCCGCAAATAAAAAAAGGCGGTTCAAAACCGCTCCAGGTTGTAGACAAACTGGCAGGCCGTGACAAATCGTGCAAGGCAAGGCGGCAAACC
>ENA-UOOI01002221-UOOI01002221.1-fermentation-metagenome-genome-assembly--contig:-NODE-2221-length-17528-cov-6.062210_pt1 | contig 17528 bp, 10 predicted proteins | sample MGYA00245779_ERZ724027 | MGnify/ENA primary metagenome ERZ724027 (study PRJEB28704, sample SAMN03018318) | fermentation metagenome | biome: anthropogenic terrestrial biome; feature: soil; material...
TATCCAAATAATCGTTATATTTGCGATTCAAAATACTGATACTTATGCAACACACAAGTTTCCATCAATTATTTATCCGGATTCAACAAACTTTCGTAAACACCCCTGTTGCGTGTAGATATACGAATGTTTTAAATTTAACATTTAGGCAAGGAGGAGATTGATTGGGTGAAAAACATGTTAGTGGTAAGCTTTGCGACAGTATTTCGCCAAAAGAATGAACAAAATGAAATTGACACCTGAACAATTTATACTGCTTGAAAATTCTTTTCTAAGACATTTTCCAACACAGATTCCAGACGAAATATTTCAGGACTACAAAACGATTCTTGAGTATAAAGACCTTATTAGGTATGCAAAACCTGACAAACGTATTTTAAATCATCTTCTTGACACTGTTATTGAAAAAATAAAAAGCAATCAACGTTTTCAGAAAATTACCTTCATCAAGTTAATTCGCTGGCAATATGATAACTCTTTTATTGACAGCAAAACTTCTGACAAATTGTTTTTCGTTTTCAAGTCATTAATAAATGAAGTCAATGAGACGATTGTTTGGAGTTTAAGCGTGACAATTAAAGACATTGAACTTTCACAAGAAAACATTGACTGGCTCATAGACAATTATGAAATTTCAGAACACATACAAAATAGACTTCTTCGTTATCCTAAACCCAACAAGGCAATAACAACTTGGTGCAACCAAAGACTGAAGAAAAAAGACCTAGACAATCGTTTATCCAAACTAATTGGACTGAGATTAAACTTTGATACCAACTTCACCTACAAAGACAAAACTAGCTTGATTTGGGGTATTCATTATTCCAAGCTTTCAGACAAAACGAAAAAGGAATTACTTCTTAAACATTTGACTCCTGACAATTTTGAAGAACTAATAAAGATTTGCGAAAAGAATAATTACATTGACATCATTTCACAGCTTTATAATGAAATTGACAAATAAAAATATAGAAATTTGTATAACGGACAGAGAAGCACGACCGCATAACACGGATTTTGTGTCAGGCGGGGTGACGTGTAAACTTGATGCTTTGTGCTCCGAAACCCGCCCTAACGCAAATCCCGAAAACTTTAGGCGTAATTCACCCTATTCCAGAGACATTGACTACTTAAGCTAACGTAATAGAATGGTCAAAAAAGTGAATGAAAACTGAATAAAACCCATAATATAAACCATTGAATTACTGACATTTAATTTTAAGTTAGTCAGAAATTAAACAGAAAACATATGAAAAAGAAATTTATTGGATATTATTCGCCAGATAAAAAAGAAACTGACGAAGCTTGGAGCAAAGGAGTATTTGCTTTTGATGCAAATACACTTTTAAACTTATATCGATATACGGTAAATACAAGAAATGATTTTATTCGAGCATTGAAAACGATAAAAGATAAGCTATTTCTTCCATATCAAGCCGCATTTGAATATCATGAAAACAGACTTGGGGTAATTGAAGGAATCGAAAAATCATATGATGATATTAATTCTCTTCTTATAGAAAATTTTGATAAAAACTTACAAAAGCAATTAAATCACTATAAAAAGCATCCGTCAATCCTAATAGATGAAATAATAAAAACACATGATAATTTCTTGGAGAATGTATCCAATGAGCTTGAAAAACAAAAAGCGAATCATCCAGATTTCAAAACTGAAGATACTGTATTAAATGAAATTACTGAACTTTTTGATGATAGTGTGGGTGAAGAATTCTCAAAAGATGAATTAACTAAGATTTATTCAGAGGGAAAAGAAAGGTATGCTAATGAAATCCCTCCTGGATATAAAGATGAAAACACAAAGCAAAAAAAAGGGCTCAGAAACATTTATGGTGATTTGATTGTCTGGAAAGAATTAATTAATTATACGAAAAACAAAAAAAATCCTCTCATTTTTATAACTGATGATAGAAAGGAAGATTGGTGGACAATTGAAAAAGGGAAAACTTTAAGACCAAGAGAAGAATTAATAAAGGAATTTTTTGATTTTACAGGAATAAGAATTCTAATTTATAATGCTGACCAGTTTTTAACTTATGCAAAGGAAAGAGGTTTGCTACCAGAAATTAAAGATGAGACGATTGAAGAAGTAAAAGATATTCGTGTTTCAGATGAAAAATATTATACTAATTTAAGTGATATTTTGAACACACACTCACTTGCTTCAAAGAGTATTTTAGACATGCTAAGTGCTCAGACCTGTAAACCAATTAATATTTCTGACACGTTAAGTTCTCAAGCAATTACTTCAAAGAGTATTTCAGATATGCTTAGTGCCCAATCATATAAACCGATTAGTATTTCTGATATATTGAGTTCTCAGGCAATGACTTCAAAAAGTATTTCAGACATGCTAAGTGCTCAAAAGTTAGCATCAAAAAATATATCTGACTTTTTTGATTCTTCTTTGAATAAAACTGACAGTCCTAAGAAATCTATGAAAAAGACTAAAACAAACGGTGATGATGAAAAAAAATCTACACCTAATAAATAGGACTCTGAGCGGTCGGCACGACCCAGCGATGAGTCGGTGTTGAATTATACCCAGCGTTTCCGGTTATTACGTGCTTAACGATTTATTTTTCAATTCAGTTCATGTAACGATATTACGATTTCAAAAAATCTTTTAAGAGGTTTGAAATATCTTCGTTATCTTTGCTATGTTATATTTCGTACACTACTTTAGAAAATAAGGAAAAATTACATTATCCTTTCAAAGAAGAAATCCAACAAATGGAAACATGGAAACAACATATAGCTGCAAATTCCCGGCACAAACTGCTTTTTATCAAGCGTGAGATAGAAGATATATCGTTTGTGGATGTTGGAACCAAACTATCAACAGCTATAGAGCCAGCACTTCAAGATAAACGGCTCTCGATGATGGCCGAAGAAACTCTTGATAAGATAATAGATCAATACACAATACAAGATCCTGATGTTGGCGATTATGTTGCTATCCGAAATATTGGTATCCTCTTTGAACCTGCATTGCATATCAATCTTCATGCGAAAGTCGATTCGTGGTCGAGGACCAGAGTGTTAATCATTCATCACGAAGGTACTATTCATAACCATGTCTTCTTTCTTACCACAAACAACGAAACCAAGTATTCATTAAACTTGAAAGATATAACATATAAGACCTTATAGAATGAGATACAGAGATTTGATTCAATTTGACCCGATTGATGAAATCATCAAGTTTGGGAAACTCGATGATGATGATTATCGTGCAAAAGTGGTAAAAAACTTTGTGTTTTCCAATACCTTCGAAAACTACATTATTCCGAAAATCTGTGCAACACTCGATTTGAATGCCACAACAGAAACAAAAGGTATCCAGATTGTGGGTAATTATGGTACCGGTAAATCTCACTTGATGTCACTATTCTCCATCATTGCTGAGAATGCGGATTACCTACCCATGGTACAGAGTGAGAAAGCAAAAGACTGGCTCAAAACGATTGCTGGAAAATACATGGTTTATCGTTTTGAATTGGGGCACAATCAGGAATTGTGGGATATTATCACTTATAAGATTGATTCGGCTTTGGCGCAATGGGGTGTTGAATATTCCATTTCGGGTGATGATTCTCCTAAATCTTACTCTGAAAAGATAGAGTGCATGATGGCAGCCTTTGAAGAAAAATACCCTGAAAAAGGCTTTATGCTTGTCATCGATGAAATGTTATCCTATTTAAAAGGTCGCAGTGAACCCGCTAAACTGAATCGTGATCTGGCTGTTTTGCAGGCGTTGGGTCAAATGAGCGATCGTACCCATTTTCGTATGGTATTTGGTGTACAGGAACTTATTTACCGCTCTCCAGAATTTCAATTTGCCAAAGATATGCTGGGAAGAGTGAACGAACGATATGTTGACCTCACTATAAAGAAAGAAGATGTACAATACATCGTACAACAACGGTTGTTACGAAAGGATGAACATCAGAAAGCACAGATTCGCCAACATCTGTCTCAATTTCTGGTTATGTTTCCAAATATGAATAACAACCTGGATACTTATGTGAACTTATATCCCGTGCATCCAAGCTACTTTGATAATTTTTCCTTGATACGCATCGGCAAAAGTCAACGTGAAGTGTTAAAGACACTATCCCATAAGTTTGAAGGTATCATGAACGATGAGGTGCCTACAAACGAGCCTGGTCTAATCTCTTATGACTCCTATTGGAAAGATATACAGCACAATGTAGATCTGAAGGCCGACCCCGATGTAAGTAAGGTGAGCGATATTACTGAACTGATTGATCAAAAGATAAGAGATAACTTTACGAAGGGCCTTGCTCCTAAAAGAACGTTGGCTCACCGTATTGTATCTGCTGCAGCCATCAAGATGCTTCAAGCAGACCTTAGTCAGCACAATGGAGTTACTGCCGAATCGTTGGCCAACGACCTTTGCCATATCGATCATACGTGTGAAAACTACGATGAGTTGGTAGATTTGGCATTTAACCGTACTTTGGATGCAATTGTTTCGGCTACCATCGGACAATATTTTGAAAAAGGAGAAAACAATGAATACCACCTCAGAATAGAAGGAGGCGTCAATTACGAACAGAAGGTGAGGGATTATGCCGCACAGATGGGAGACGCTCAGAAAGATGAATACTTCTATATGTTTCTGGCTGAAGTACTGCCGGTGGAAGGCGAGACTTACCGTCGCAATTTCCGGATCTGGGCACACAATATAGAATGGTTATCCCACAAATGCCATCGTGCCGGATATATCTTTATGGGTAATCCGAATGATCGTTCAACCACTCAGCCACAGCAGCATTTCTACATCTACTTTATGCCTATCTTTGATTCAGCTGGGAAATCTTATCCTACAGAGAAAGATAGCGTTTTCTTCCTGATGGACGATTTGAGCGATGAGTTCAAAAAGAAAGTTACGCTCTATGGTTCTGCTCTCTCTCAAGAAGGCAGTGCAAGTAGCGATGAAAAGCCTCGCTACAAACAACTCCGCGAAAAATTCTTTAAGGAAGCACGTGAACTTTTCAACCAACAGTTTCTTGCCAAAACCATGGTGGAGTATTTGGGTGAAAAGCTTGCTATGGAAACAATGCAGGGAGCACAGGCAGAATCAAAAATTGATGCCATCAGTGCGGTCACTTCTTATATTATGGAGCTGCAGTTTGAGGCAGAGAACCCTCATTACCCGAAGTTCTCACAATTGGGTCAACCTTTGACACGGGAAAATCGTGATAATCTTTTGCGTTCAGCTCGTGCTAAAATAGCCAACCCTACCATCATAAACCGAAATGGAGAAGCCATCCTGATGGGACTTGGTTTGTGGAATGACGGTCGCCTTAGCACCGATCACTCGCAATATGCCCGTAGTCTGAAGCAGAAACTGGAGGCAAAAGATGGTCAAGTAGTGAATCGGGATGAGATATTGGATTTGTTCTTCGATGAAACACACGAGTACATCTCCTCCGATTTTCATATTGAGGCCGATTTGCAAATGTTGGTGATGGCAACCATGGCAGCCTTGGGTGAAATAGAGATTGTGCTACAAGGAGGTACACGTATCAATGCGAGCAACATTGCCGATATCAACAAACTGAATCCGCAAGATAATTACACATTCTCGAATATATGTCCCCCCAAAGGATTGAATGTTGCCTTGGTTCGTGAGTTGATGTTGGGCCTGCTGGGTATAGACCGTGTGAATGAATTGGATAGTCCAAACAGCAGTGTGTTTGCCGATTTGTCGAGCAAGGCACAAAGCATCGAGAACCGCGTGGTCACTTTACAGCATAAGATTCAAGGAGGCTATCGTTTTGCCGGTGACATTGAAGTGATCTCAAGCGAAGAAGCTTCGGAATTTGACAAGGAACTTGTTCGTTTAAAAGGCATTTGCAACCAACTTCAGCGATACAACACCAAAGCCAAGATGCGCAATATTGATTGGTCTATCGATGTGGTTAAAAAAGCGATGAACGAAACTTTGCGGAAGCTGGATGACACAGAACGTATGCTGGAAGAGTTGAATGTCTTCAAGGATATGATTGGCTATCTACGCACTGCGCTGTCCAACATCAATGAGCCCAATCTCAAAGAGGATATTATCGCAGGTATTAGCAATATTAAAGAGGTAATAGGCCAGGACAAAACTGTGGTTGATAACTATAAATCAGAACTTAAGACCCTAAAAGAGCGATATGCCGATTGGTATATGAGCGAATATGTAAAAGCACATATCAGTGAGATTGACTATAGCAAGGCACAGAAACTTAGGGCCAATGACTATAAACAGGTGTGCGATACTATTCGCGATGCACCTTTCATTAACCCTTCCCGGTATGATGCATGGTTAAGAAAATTAGCACTGCTGCAAGTTGTGAATCCAACTGTCAGTAAGCAGACAATCCTATCCATGCCCACAGCTCCCGATGGCTTCAATCCCACACTTCAGCGAGAGCCGATGCCACAAATTGGAGATTTACAGGATGAATTAAACGAAATCTATGCTGAATATGAGCAACAATTCCGTGATGCTCTGGATGATCCTACAACTAAGCGCAATCAGGAGATGCTGAGACATCAGGAAAAGACCATGATTCAGCAGTTTGCCGATGGAGTGATCAAACTCAATCGGCAGTATGCACATCCGTTGATAGAAATTATTACTAAATTACAGCGTAGTTTCACGAAAATCGAGATCAATCATGGGGATATGCTTCGAATCTTTTCTAAGCCTATGACTAAGCAACAAGCTATTGAGGCTTTGGCTGAATACATAGAGGCCCAAAGCCGTGGACACCGTCCGGAAGATGTACGTATCATAATCAAATAAAGAGAATAAAACCAAATATGAGCAATAATGACCCCAGGCTGTTTCTTGATGATGAATTTGAGGAGACCAGTTTAAACCCCGAACCCGTAGTTTGCTTTGGAATGGAATTTCCATGTGAAGAGGCTCGTCGGGATTATTTTCGGGAAGAGCTTCGCAAGAAACTGCCGGAACTAAAAAAGATAGAAGGCTTTCCTATTGGAGAGGATGATGACATTATCAATCTCTCTGATCCCCCCTATTATACAGCTTGTCCCAACCCCTGGTTAAATGATTTTATTGGGGAATGGGAAAAAGAAAAAGAAGAACTGGAAGCAGCAGGAAAGAGAAAGGCCCGTTTTGAAGTGAAAGAGCCATATGCCGCAGATGTCAGTGAAGGGAAAAACAATCCCATTTATATGGCTCATGCTTATCATACCAAGGTTCCTCATCCGGCGATTATGCGATATATATTGCATTATACCCAACCGGGAGATATTGTATTTGATGGGTTTGCCGGAACGGGCATGACGGGAGTGGCAGCTCAGCTTTGCGGTTCTAAAGAAGATGTGGATGCGTTGGGAGAGAAAAATGCCAAAGTAGGTGTCCGCAAAGCTATTTGTTCCGACCTTTCTCCAATCGCGTCACTAATTGCTGCTTCTTACAACCTAAAATTTGATGTACAATCTTTTGCAAAAAAAGCCAAAGCAATACTCAATCAAGTAGAAGATGAATTGGGTTGGATGTACGAAACTGAGGTTGACGAGAAAAAAGCAAAGATTAATTACACAATTTGGAGTGATGTGTTTATTTGTGCCTCGTGTGGGCAGGAAATGACGCTATGGAACGAAGCTGTTAATCTTCAGGAAAAACAAATTAAAGACACTTTTCCTTGCCCGCATTGTGGAGCTACCTGTTCCAAAAAAAACATGGACAAAGCCTGGGAAACATCGTATGATTCCTTGTTGAATCAGACTGTAACCATGAACAAAAAAGTTACGGTTAGGGTGAATTATACATGCAAAGGAAAACGTGGAGAAAAGAATATAGAAGATGTAGATTTAAGGTTATTGACAAAAATCAATCAGTGTAATTATTCAAATTTACATACAACAAAAATTCAGAAAGGAGATAAAACTTCCGACCCTTTTCGAAGCGGAATTCTTTATACACATCAATTCTATTCAAAAAGAAACTTTATCTATTTAAGTCGAGTTTTAGAATTGGCTAAAGGAGATGTTTTTCTTCAAATATGGTTAAATTCTGTAATGCAAAATGCTACTTTCATGTATAAGTTTCGTCTTGACAGAAAAGGAGGCATTCTAAATGGTACTCTTTTTATACCTTCCTTAACAATAGAACAAAATCCTAAAAGACTCTTGGTGAACAAAATTCAAGATTTTTGTAATTCGTTCTATCCAACAAGAGGATATTCCGGAATAAGTACAAATTCGGCAACTTGTATAGAAAACATAAAAGATTCATCTATTGACTACATCTTCACGGACCCACCCTTTGGGGCAAATATTATGTATTCTGAATTAAGTTGTATTTGGGAGTCTTGGATAAAAGTAATGACCAATACTAAGGAAGAAGCCATTATAAATAACGTTCAGCAGAAATCATTGTTTGAATACCAGACATTGATGAACCGCTCTTTTCAAGAATATTACAGGGTACTAAAACCCGGAAAGTGGATTACCATAGAATTTAGTAATACTTCTGCTTCAGTGTGGAATTCAATTCAAAATGCTTTGCAGGGAGTTGGTTTCATCGTGGTGAATGTCGCAGCACTCGACAAAAAACAAGGTTCATTCAATGCTGTAACAACAACGACCGCTGTGAAGCAAGATCTTGTCATTACCTGCTACAAACCTTCAAAAGAATTGACATTCAAATTGGAGGATTCCTTGGACAAATCTGCCAATGCAATGGATTTTATAGAAGAATTGTTGGTGCATCTGCCAATACATCAAGAAAAAGACAATTCAACAACTGCTGTAGTGGAACGCAGCCCCAAAATTCTCTATGACAGACTTATTTCCTACTACGTGCGGCACGGTTATGCCATTCCCATGGATGCCCAAGAATTTCAGAAGGGTCTTCGAGAACGATTTATTGAGCGCGATGGGATGTTCTTTACGGCTTCTCAAGCACTGGAATATGAAGACAAGAAGAGTAAAACAACAGGTATTGTGCCAATGGCTTTGTTTATAGGTAGCGAAGCAGAAGGCATTGAATGGTTGAAGCGTGAATTGGAAACACCCCAAACCTATTCAGAATTGCAACCTGAATGGATGAAGAACATGTCTACCGTAAAGAAAGGTGATGTGCTTCCCGAACTATCTGAAATTCTTGAAGATAACTTCATCAAAGACGCTGATGGCAAATGGCGCAAGCCGGATGCCGAAAAGGCTGCCGATATGGAGATTATGCGGGGAAGAAAGATGATGAAAGAATATAATATGTATCTGGAACAGGCCCAAAAGCCAAAGGCTAGGCGGATGAGAGATACCCGTCTCGAAGTACTACGCTATGGTTTCAAGGAGTGTTACAAGCAAAAGGACTACCAGGCAATTATCACAGTGGGCGACCATATACAGGAGTCTCTGCTTCAAGAAGATGAGATTCTGCTCCAGTATTACGATATTGCTGTTTCAAGAGTGTAATCTCTTAGAATGTTGGGTTGTAAAAACGAAAGTGTATGACCAAGGAAGAGTTGAACGAGTTGTTGCAAACGGATGAAAATTTTCGCATAGAACGTACTGCTTCCACTTCCAACATGGATAAGTTTCAGGAGGCAATCTGTGCTTTTTCCAATGATCTTCCCGGTTCCGGGAAGAAAGGCTACCTACTTATAGGTGTCAATGATGATGGTTCGGTGAGCGGACTTAAAGTGGATGATGCCCTGGTAAAAAAGATTTCCGGAATTCGTTCAGACGGCAACATCCTCCCTTTACCTGTAATGAGTACAGAAAAGGTAGAAACCGAAAAAGGCGATGTGCTTGCCGTCGCAGTTACTCCTTCTCTCTTCACTCCTGTCCGCTACCGAGGTCGCGTTTTCGTACGCATCGGCCCACGTAAGGATATCGCTTCGGCTGAAGAAGAACGGATCCTCACCGAACGAAATGCTGCACATCTAGCCACTTTCGATGTAATGCCCTGCCGAGAAGCAACATTGGATGATATTGATACAGATATCATCAAACAGCAATATTTTCCTCAAGCCATCGATACCGAAACACTCGAAACAGATACTCGTAGTTTTACGGAACAGATGGCCTCTTTACGCTTATACAACAAGCAATATGATTGTCCCACAATGGCAGCAATCATACTTTTTGGTAAACAGCCTAAATATTTTATGCCGGGTTGTTATGTGCAATATGTTCACTTTGAGGGAACAACAAAGGCCGGCAAAATCATCAACGAAAAAGAATTTAAAGGAGGATTAACAACTTTGTTACCTCGATTAGAATCATTCGTAGCCGATGCTATTGTTACGCAACGACCGGAAGAAATAAGTCTGCTACGCGAAAAAACGGTTACAAACTACCCCGGAGGAGCTTTACGTGAACTTTTGATGAATGCCTGCATGCACAGAGATTATCAGTCAAACACTCCCATTCGACTCTATCAGTTTGACAACCGCATTGAAATTATGAATGCAGGCGGACTGTATGGCGAAGCTCGTCCGGAAAACTTCCCCCATGTGAATGCCTACCGCAATCCTATCGTGGCAGAAGCAATGAAGGTAATGAAGTACGTAAATATGTTCAATCGAGGCATAAGCCGGGTGCAGGAATACCTTCAAACCAATGGTTCTAAGCCGGCACATTTTAATGTAAATAAATTAACCGTCTTTGAAGTGGTGGTTATGGATGCTAACGTTACGGCTTTAGAGCGAACTCATGATGAACTCCGCACGAAGTTGGCACAACTTGACGACAACTTCAAAATTCGCGTTAAATCACTGATATGCAACATCAATAGTGACTATTATAGTGCGAGAGAATTGCAACTTCGTATGAACTCCGCACAAACTCCGCTCGAACTCCGCACGAGCTCCGCACGCTATTTTATGGTGCATATTCTTAAACCGGCTATCGAGCTTGGTTGGATAGCCCCTCTCTATGCAGACACCCCCCACCACCCCAAACAAAAATATAAACTTACGGAGTTGGGCATTACAATGAAAGTTATTCTTTCAGAGGAGAACCATGAAATATAAAGGCAAAAATATAGAGATAATAGGTAGTAAGACGCTATTTGGCAAGGAAACTCACTGGATTCGTATCCTGGAGGATAACAGTTTTGCCCAAGTGCTTAGTTCTGATCTGGATGATGATCTGAACAGGAACTCCAACAGGGGTCTGGCATACGTTCGTTGTATGGCTATAGCGGCACGTATCAAAGAGGAAATGGCTCAAAAGCGATTGTTGGCCCCTTATGAAAGTAGCCTTATTCCTTTGCCACACCAAATACTGGTATTGGAGAAAGTAATGCAGGGTATTCAAACCCGTTTTTTGTTGGCAGATGAAGTGGGCATGGGAAAGACCATTGAAGCTGGACTTGTGATAAAGGAGAAGAAATTGCGCGGCGAGATAACGCGAATCTTGTTGATTGTGCCTAAATCGGCTATGCTTCAGTGGCAACAGGAGTTGAGGGAGCACTTCAACGAGAACTTCCATATCTACAACAGTGATTTTATTTCGGGGATGGCTCGTACTTTTGCCGGATTTGAAGCAGAAGAGGAGTTGAATTTCTGGAAACAGCATCATCAAATCATAGTCTCTACTGATGCATTGAAGCCATTGTCAGCTCGACAAGGATGGAGCCAGGAGAAAATTGATGAATACAACAAGTATCGCCTGGAAGCCGTGGTGAATGCTGAATTTGACATGGTTATTATTGATGAAGCCCATCGCATGGGTGGAAGTACGGCACAGGTATCTCGCTATCAATTGGCCGAAACACTATGCAATGCAGTGCCGAACGTGTTGCTTCTCACCGCTACTCCCCATCGCGGCAAGAGCGATCATTTCCGCAGAGTGCTCAAATTGATTGATGCCGACGCTTTCCCGGGAGACGGAATGCCGAGTATTGAAGAGATTGAGCCTTACGTGATGCGTTCAGAAAAACGATATGCGGTGGATTATGACGGGAAGAAACTTTTTCAGCAGCGAATGACCATACGATTGGATGTTCCACTCGACGAAACATATCATCGCTTACAGATAGATTTATACAATCATGTAACCAACTATGTGAGGTATTGCTTTGGACGTGCCAAGCGAGGTAATAGGAATGCTACAGGACTGGTGATGGTGATGATGCAAAAGTTGGCAAGTAGCAGTACGGCCGCTATTTTGGCTGCCATGGAAACTCGTTTGTGGAGGTTGCAACATGGTGAAACGGATGATGACATTGACGACTATGATGAAGAGGGTGTAGTCGACTTTGATGATTTAGATACGAACGACTTTTCGGTTGCAATGCAGGATAATGGCTTTTTCAATGAAGAAACAGCACTCCAAAAATTGATCGTGGAGGCACGCACCTGCCTGGAAACAGAACAAGATGCCAAAGCGACAGCTTTGGTTCGGAAAATCTATAAACTGCAAGACAAGTACAACAATTCTCAGTTAAAAGTACTGGTGTTTACCGAGTTTCGCAAGACACAGGGCTATCTGAAAAAAATCCTTGAAGGTGCAGGATTGACTACGGTGGAAATACATGGCAGCATGGATTTAGCGGAACGACAACAGGCGCTTGTGAAATTTAAGAACGAAGCCAATGTGATGGTGGCAACGGATGCGGCGGGTGAATCGTTGAATATGCAGTTTTGCCACATCGTTTTCAATTATGATTTACCTTGGAATCCAATGGCCATAGAACAACGCATCGGACGTGTAGATCGTATTGGTCAGAAATTTCCGGTAGTTGCTTTCAATATGTTGACCAATAACACGGTCGACACCAGAGTATATGAGATTATCGTGGAGAAACTGGATACCATACTGCAGGAATTGAGAATTGACAAAACCAATGATGTACTGGACTCTACTATCGATATGAAGCAGGTAAATCATCTTTATCTGCAATCATTGCTCGATCCCCATCGATTTGATTTTGCCAGTGACAAATGGCTGTATGAGATAAAAAGCAAACTCAACGATTATAAATCTACGGAAGGTATTTTACCTGTTTTTACAGGAGATGATATAAAAAAGGAAAGTGCCGGTGAAATAAAATACAGTCCGCTTCCTGTATGGCTGGAAGAGTTGATGGATCTTTACACGATGAATGAAAAGGGTAAAATTGTGAAGCGATTGTCCGGTGTTTCCGAATACGCCATCAACGGATATAAACTGGAAGCTGTATTTGAAGCAGACAAGCTGGGTGATAATCCTGGTTCGGAACATCTTACTTTGCAACATCCCGTCGTGAAACGAATTCTGGATGAGATGGATGGGAATAGTCAAACGATGGTTCCTGTAATTGTGTCTAAAAATGGTGGTGAGACATGTGGCTATCTGACCTTATGGAAAGTGTTGGCCAAAAACAACTACGAAACCAAAACAACTTATTCTGCTCAGTTTATTACCGATGCGGGCAGGGTATTTGCTCCCTACGGCAATGATGTGTGGAATAGATTGGTGCAAGAGAAAAACAGTTTTCAATATGTGGGTGAAACAGAATGCAATCTGGCTATAGAGGAAAACCAAGCCTTAAACAATAATCTTCATGCCTTGTTCCATCGGATGGAAGCCGAAATTCAAAACGTTTTGCAAGCAAGAGCAGAGAAAAAACTGAAGGCTTGGAGTTATGCAGAGAATCGGCTCAACCGCATTGGCATTGAAAACATTAGAAATGCCAAGTTACGAAAGCTGACTACAGAAAAAGAAGAGTGGAAAAGTGCTTTTGCCAAAGGGCTTAGCGTGGTGCCCGACGTGAATCATATCTTAACCGTAAGAATTGATGGATGAATTTATTCATAGGTTAGAACAGAGGCTTACCGGTGAAGGTAAGCGTCTCAGTATTGTGAGAAATCCGGATGGTTTCTTACAACGGCCAGACACACAACAAGCCGTACTTAACGCTTGTGGCTTGCTTTTACTACCAATCTCTTCTTCACTTGAACTTCGTGTGAGGTATGAACTGTACGACAAAAACACCCGAGAGCGAATTTGCTACATCATGGATGACCCATCATCTGTCTTACCTGATATTAAGCGATTGTTATACAACGCCCATACCTTTTCAATTCCAGATCTTATGCCTGCTTGCAATGAGGCTGAAATCCGTCAAGCTCGACTGACATTTGGGATGGCTTCTTACATCCACAACAAGAAATTCGTTTATAACCTTTCTGCTGTTGAAACCAAAGAAGTGATTGAAGAGGCAAAAAAACGCTACGGAGAAGACATAAATGAACTGACTACAAAACTAAAATCAATCCCATTAAAATGGGAGAAGGTGGAAACGATGGATTCCATTTGCCACATCTTACTCAAGGCGATTAGCCAAGGAGTTTATGATAAGATGGAGTCAGCTGTAGAAATTATTAATGAAGATTTCCAACAATATATTGCCGAGAAATATTTTGCTTTGTCTTCATCGTCACACATCGTTAAGCCTAAAACGGTAAATAAAATATTGCCTCATTTGGCTTACAAACACAATCGTACCGAAAAGGTGGCGTTGGTTGTGATAGACGGTATGACGTTTTGGCAATACCTGATATTGGAACAAAAATTAACAGGGTTGGGGATTAAAACGAAGAAGGATGCAACCATGGCTTGGATTCCCTCTATTACCAAACTATCGCGTCAAGCTATTTTTAGAGGAAATATTCCACAACAAGATTACGGGCAGACTCCCATCGCTGAGGGAAGACTTTGGAGCGAGTTTTGGTCCAATCGTTACAGGGGTTCCAAACAGATGCAACCTTATGAAATTGCCTATACACACGATAGTCTCTTGACAGATGACAACGTTCTGTATAAACAAGCGTTTGTGGATGTCAGTCTGGATCGTAAAATGCACAGCTCTTCCAGCAATAAAGACTTATACGATTTGACGGAAAACTGGGCAGAAGAAGCAGCAGAGAATATCAAATTGTTGCATGAGCAGGGATATACAATTTATATTACTGCCGACCATGGCAATATCATGGCTCATTCCTGGCGATCGCTCAATTCACAGGAACGCACATTTTTGTACGAGAAAGAAAGCAGGGGGAGTAGACATCTTATTTATTCAAGTGCAACCTACCTGGACAATTTTATTCAAAATAATCCGGAGATTCATAAAGAGTTGCTTGTTCATAATAATTGGGCCGTCTGGAAAAACAGTCGGTGCTTTAAGGGAAAAGATGAAATAACCCATGGAGGTTCCCATTTCCTGGAGGTAATCGTCCCTTTTGTCACAATAGAAAAAGATTGAAATGGAAAAAATTATAGGTATCAACCAACGAATAAGTATAAATGTAATGGAGATGGCAATAAAAGCTTGTCTCGACGGCAGCTTCACGCCTGAGTATGCTGCAGACTTGGCTGCCGGTGAATACCAGGGCGCAAACCGAATCAATAAAGCTCGCAGTATCATTGGTAAATTGACACAACGCAACCCGCTTTATCCTTTCATTGAAGAGCACAAGCAGGAATACCTTACAAGTCTTAAATACACCGGAGACAGAGCAATCATATACGCTGCTATGATCAATGCAGCTTATGGCTTTGGCTATGATGCCATGGTCATATTGGGAAAATTTTTCCATGTGCAGGAGCAAGTATTCACCGGCCTTATCATGAGCCATATGTCATCGATGTATGCAAGTAATCGCTCGCTGTCAAATGGATTATACTGCATCATTCCCATGTACATTGAAGCGGGTCTAATTAGCAGGCAAAAAGTTGGTGTGTATACGAAGAAAGATAATTCGATTGTGACTTCTTTCGCTCGGGATTTGTATATCAAATCATTTTTTGTGAATAATCCTATGCTTGAGGAAGGTAGCCACGATTATGCAGATCATCCCTATTTTGAATTTATTTGATTCGTGTAGTTAAAAGTTTACCGTTATCAAATAAGAAAAATGAGTACCAACAAATACTAACAGACCATACAATCTGACATTATGAGTGTACCCGCGAGCCCACAGACTCTTTACTCGTTAAAGAATAACCTCAAAGACTCCATGGTCGAATTGGAGGAGATACTTCCTGCTATGGTGGAATTGAGTCACCGACTTTCGGCAATAGATGAAAGTGATATAGCTAAGAGGGAGACACTCCTTGCACTTTTCAATAAAACACACGACTTGTTAATGGGTAGCTATTTCATTTTACATGAACTTATGTCATCATTGAGGCTGCTTTTAGACACCACGATCCCCTATGAAAAACGTTATCATATTCAAAGTATCAACCTTAGTTTGTGTGAGGCCTACAACTATTTCTCCGGAAATAAAAATGATGGCGTTTGGAATTTATTGAAACCAATGATTGTGGTATTGGATGATCCAAAACTTAATCCTTTTGTTGAAATAGTAGATCGAGAACTTGCTAAATTGGGAACAGAATATTGTGATAAACAGATGCGCCATAGTACTGCACATTTTGATAAACCTATAGAGAGATATAAATCGATTTGTAGCATTACAGAGGAGGATAAATACTGCGGGGGTACATCACAGTTTTTACTCAATCATTTTTATTTTTCAAGTATTTCAATGATGATTTTCTCCATCATTAACCAAACTATTCCCAAGAAAACTATGCAGGGTGTTAAAGAGGAAATCTCCGAAATTCCTGCTTTTGATATAAAGGACTTTGTAGAGAAGAGTGTTGCGAAAAAAATAGCATCGGATGAACGAATGGATAAAATATCAGACCAATCGTTGACTGCTGTAAGCAATTTCATAGACTCTCTTTACAATGATCATTTGAAATGTGAAGGATTAAAAGAGTATGCTGTAACTCACAATACAGAGTTGCCCATAACCGTAAGTGCAATCAATCAACTTATCTTGTTGCGGATGATGGTTTCTTTTATTCGGTGTGACTTGACTTGCGCCATTAGAGCTTATATGAATTCAGAATCGAGTATAGAACGATCACTTCATCTCCGGAAAATTTATTTGATTGAAGTATCGGCGTTGACCCATCTATACGGGTACAATTCGAAAAAGAAATCCGAAAGTGTCTGGAGCCAATTAATGGTTTTATATAACGACAATAGTGTCAATGAGTCTGAACTATTGCAAGAAAAACTGGAAGAACAAACGAATCAGCTTGACTGTGTCCGTAGGAATCTCCATACTCATTTTCGTGAGGGAGATGAGCTTAATATTGTGAAGAGATATGAAGCTTATAAAGAGCTAAATCAAGTGGCTGAGTTAAAAAGATCAATTGATTTACTCCATCTGTGTGAAAGGATTGAGGATTATACGATGTCGGTTCTGAGTCGGATTGACAAGAACCAACGGCAAAAATCGATAGAACAGCAGGATTATATGCATACAATGTTTGAAAGTATGCGAACTATAATAAAAAATTCCAAATCGTCAGAAGAGATAAAAACTAACACTATCGCAAAGCTTAATGAGATGGAAAAGAAGTTAACTCATCTGTTTGATTTAAATAAACCATGCTAAATTATTATTATAAAGACTCAATCTGTTCATTCTTAACAAAGAGTGTTG
>ENA-UOOI01002222-UOOI01002222.1-fermentation-metagenome-genome-assembly--contig:-NODE-2222-length-17513-cov-10.839901_pt1 | contig 17513 bp, 24 predicted proteins | sample MGYA00245779_ERZ724027 | MGnify/ENA primary metagenome ERZ724027 (study PRJEB28704, sample SAMN03018318) | fermentation metagenome | biome: anthropogenic terrestrial biome; feature: soil...
TCACTTCCTTATAATTGGGATTTAAACCGTTCTTAATGCCGTTTAAGTATTCATCCCTTTTATCTTCTGCTTCCTTTTTACTCTTACCATAGAATTCCTTGCGTATTAGTTTACCATTAGAATCTCTGCCAACAGATGCTGTAACCCTGAAGTATTCACTACCATTCTTTTCATAGTTTGTTTTACGAGCCGTAATATCAACTCCTCTATTTAACTCTTCTCAAAATAACTTCTTCATGCTTTGATACTTCCTGCTCAATCCTAGTTAGCTGTTCACTGTTCTGTTTATAACCATCGAATAAGGCTTCAACCTTAGGTTTAACATCATGTTCAATAATAGCATTGGTTTTCTTAATTTCATTTTTTAATTCATTTTGTCCGTCTTTCAAGTCAGTATACATTTTATCCATCTTTGAAGTCATTTCAGCATACATTTTAGTCATTAGTTCAAAAGTTTTATCGTTTTCCATAAAAATTGGCTCTCCTTTTTATTCGATATTGAATTTATATTTTATAAGGCTTATTGGAACCTTATAATAGCAACTTAATTGTTCAATGGTTGTATCTTTAATAATAGATAAATCTATATCATTAAGCAACAATCCTGCTGCAAATTTATCCGCTTGGATCTCATACCTATTTTTAACTTGGAGCCTATTTTCTACGAAAAATCGTAAAGATAAGTCCGTATGAAGTATTGCATGCCCAAGTTCATGAGCACATATATATTTTTCTTCTTCCGGCATAAGTTCAGTATTTAAGTGTAATATTTCATAATTGTTTGGTGTTCTTTGGAAGAAACCCTTTATTTCTCGGCCTAAATTGTTGTGCATTATTTTGATGTTTAAATTATTGCATAGTTCAAATGGATCAGTTGTTTCATATGTTTCTACAAGGCCGTTTACTATGTCGATAATCATTAGTATCAGCCCCCCATCCCCAGTACCTATTTCTTATCTTTCTTTTTGGCTTCCTCTTCCCGCTGTTTCTGTTCAGCATAAGCCAATCCCATGTTGATTGCATTTGCAAGAGCTATTTTAGATTCATCGGAGAGGGCTTCACCATTTAGCATAAGGCCGGGTTGCGCAAGGATAACTTCCATGGCTTCCTTTACGTCCGTAACAGGAGGATATTTAGAGGGAGTATTGTTAATTACATCTTTAAAGTCCTCTACAGCAGTTGTACTTGGTCTGTCATATATTGGAGGTTCTTGACGAGCGAGAGCTGAACATAAAATGGATGGATCGATATTAAGAAAATTAGCAATTTTTTCCATATTATCATAGTCCCATAGTTCAGGAATAATGCTATCTACATTGATAATATATTTTTCTGGTATATTTGTTTCTTTTGATAATTGAGCGATAGTAAGATTAAGTTCTTCAAGTCTTTCTATTATAATACAACTAGTAGAACGTCCCAATAAATAATCAGTCGTAACATTGAAATAATCTGCTACTTTTTGAAGCCTATCGGAAGAAGGAAGAGTTTTTCCCCATTTTCTAATACTACCATTAGCTAAACCAGTATCCTGCTCAAGTCTTGCTATTGAGATATTTCTTTTAATGCATAGCCTTTTAATTCGCTTTAATAAATTCATAAATATATAGCCTCCAGTCGAAATATATTTAAAAAAATAGTTGACTAATTAGACTACAGACTATATAATTAGACTGTAAGCTAAATAGTTTAACAAAACTAATTATACCCATTAAAAAATTGTTTTATACAACCACGTCCCTCAACGAGGTGTATTCACTATATCTATATATTAGCCCATAGTCTAATACTTGTCAACTATTTTAGCTAAAATTTGTAACTAATTGGGAAGGAGGAAGTAAAATGAATTCTTTCGAAAAAAAGGTTAGAAAAGCACTGATTGATAAAGAGTTAAACATAAGTAAACTATCACAGCAACTTGGCATAACTCCAGCTTATCTTTATGACATATTAAAAGGGAATAGACCAGGGACTAAACAGAAAGAAAAGATTATCAAAATTTTAGGAATAAAGGAGGCATCTTAATGAAAAACAATTTGGTAAGAATTAATAGCCATGATTTACAGATTAAAGAGTACCAAGGACGCAGAGTAGTAACTTTTAAAGACATTGATATAGTACACGAAAGGCCAGAGGGGACAGCTAAAAGAAATTTCAATGAAAACAAGGAACATTTCATTGAAGGTGAAGATTTTTACTTTGTTAAACCTGCTGACGTTCAGGGGTACGAAATTCGTACGTCCGAAATTAACAACTCTGGCACCTATTTGATTACTGAATCCGGATATCTCATGTTAGTAAAGTCCTTCACAGATGATTTAGCATGGCGGGTACAAAGGGAACTTGTTAATAACTACTTTAGAACTAAACAACCTAATTTATCAGAGGATAAACAAAAACTTGCGGATGCGCGTTTGAGAAATGCAAAAGCAAGAGAAGCTAATATACTTCTTAAAATAGCGAACAATCCAGATCTAAATAAAGAATATAGACAAGTTCTTTTCTCTTATGCGAGCGGAATAATAGCAGGAAAACCATTATTACCGTTACCAGAATTAGCAGAAAGAACACTGTCGGCCGAGGAGGTCGGAAAAGAGTTAGGTATAACCGCCAATATGGTTGGCAGGGTAGCAAAAGCCAATAATCTTAAAACTGAACAGTACGGAAAATGGTTCCATGACAAGTCGCGTTATAGCAATAAGGAAGTACCAAGCTTCAGGTATTACGAAAATGTTATTCCTGTAATAAAAACCTTATTAAATCAGGATCAGAAGGGGGTAATTTAATTTGAATAAAATAGAGACTAAAAAATTCTTTTGGAAATTAGTAAATGCAATTGAAGAATGTGATGATACTCAAGTAAAAAACGATAAAGGTGTTGTTACTGAAAGAGGAATGCTACTATCTAACGATTATAGCGTCATGTTTGGATTAGATGATGGTGTTATTAGAATTTATGATAAGGACTATAAACCTCTAATAGCTTTTACCGAGAATAGTGAAGTTCTGTTGATTCTAAAAGAATTATTCGAGGATTTGGAATTGTGATAAGCACGGAGCAAAGTAGGAAGGAGGCATCCTAATGAGTATCACTCCAGAACAGTTAAAAGGCATTATAAAAGAGGCCATTCAGGAAGCAATTCCACAACAACCCAAAGCGACCATGACAATTCATGAATGCGCAAAATATAGCGGCATCGGTAAAGACAAGCTTATGGAACTGGTGCATAGTCAGATGAATGACTTTCCGTGTTTTAAAATAGGTACAAAGTTTTTAATTAACCGGCATATGTTCGATATGTGGTTAAATAAGGTTGCTCAAGAGGGTAGGAAGTTATGAAAGGGGTGTAGCAATGCCAAAAGTCAATACAGTGGAGCAGTTTAAAATTATGCAATTCCTAAACGCGCAACTTGACCTTAATTTGATGAAAGTTAAGCTCATTGATAGAAATACCGTAAAAGTGACGGATTCAAACGGTGACACGATTACATTCAAGTATCAAAACGGCTCCATACTATGGGAATAAGAAGGGGTAAGAACAAATGAGATATGTACGGCCGCTTCCAAAAAATCATACAGTCATAAAATTTGAGTGCTGGGATAAAAAGTCGCTTTGAAAGAGAGCCGAGCGAACCGAAAAATTGGCTCGGAGTGCCACTCTGCCGATACTGGAATATTCCGGATGGTTGGATCTTGAAAGGAGATGAGAACAAATGACTATTAAGTGCTTGGAAGCCTACATGCAATTTTGCAGTGAATTAAATTGTACAGCAGATTGGGAGGGCCTAATAATTTGGAAAAAACTTTGGCGGAATTGCAAAAGGAAATAAAAAAGTGCTTTAATAATGCAATATTAAAGCACCAAAAATGAACCATTATTTCAAGTATATAGCAAAAATGAAAGAAAATCAAAAAGGGAGATGGACAATTTGTTAGAAATCAATATAAACATTAAGGCAACCGAGCTTGCCGAGGCTATAAAAGACCTTGCAAAAGCTCTGACAAGTAGAACTATTAAAGCAGTAAAAACAGGCATGCCAGAAAAACCTATATCGGAAAAAGTAATACCTATTAAATTTACTGGACCCGTATCCGTACCGCCAACGGCAGCACCCACATCAATGCCACCTGTACAACAGACAGCGCCGCATACAGTACAACAACCACAGCAGCAACCACAACCAACAGCAGTACCGACATCTGCGCAGACCTATACGCAAGAACAACTTGCAGTCGCAGGTATGCAGCTTATGGATGCCGGGAAGATGAAAGAGCTGCAGCAGCTATTGGCAAAGTTTGGTGTACAAGCGCTTACCATGCTACCTAAAGAGCAATACGGAGCATTTGCCACAGAACTTCGGGCGCTGGGAGCAAAGCTATAATGCCGACGCCAGAAAAACACGCTCTGCTATCTGCCTCAAGCGCAAACAAATGGCTGCATTGTACACCATCAGCCAGACTAGAAGAGCGTTTCACGGAAACAACAACGGAGTATGCGGAAGAAGGTAGATTGGCGCATAGCATTGCGGAGCTAAAGTTAAGAAAGGCTTTTATAGAGCCAATCGGACCACGGGCCTTTAGCAACAGGCTTAAAAAACTTAAAAGTGATCCGCATTTTGAAAAGGAGATGCTCGTACATACCGACGCCTATTTGGACCTTGTATCTAAAACAATCTACTCTTACGTTCAACCGCCTTATATTGCGGCTGAAAAGAAAATTGACTATAGCAAATATGTACCTGAGGGCTTTGGTACGTGTGACTGTATAGTTTTAGGCAGCGGGATTTTACATCTGTTTGACTTCAAGTACGGCAAAGGAGTGCCGGTACCCGCAGAAAAAAACTTGCAGATGATGCTGTACGCATTGGGAGTCATAACCGAATACTCCTTCTTGTATAAAATCGGAGTTGTGAAACTTACAATCGTACAACCAAGACTTGATAACATTTCCGAGTGGGGCCTATCGGCAGAAGACCTGCTTAAATGGGGAAAAGAGATTAAGCCCATTGCGGAAAAAGCGTATAAAGGAGAAGGGGAGTACAAAACGGGGGATTGGTGCAGATTTTGTAAAGCAAAGGCACTATGTCGGGCGAGAGCAGATTTTAATATTGGACTGGAAGAATACAAGCAGGTTAAGCCGCCAATCATTTCAGATACAGAAGTTGGTAACCTGCTACAAAAAGCAAAGGACCTGGTGAAATGGGCAAAAGACCTGGAGGAATACGCTTTAGACGAATGCTTAAAAGGCAATGAAGTACCAGGCTGGAAAGCCGTTGAGGGTAGAAGCGCAAGGGCATTTACCGATCAAGATGCGGCATTTAAAGCACTCAAAGAAAGCGGTATCGACGAGGCAATGTTATACGAACGCAAGCCTCTTACTCTTGCCGCTACCGAAAAATTGGTCGGCAAACCAAAGTTTAAGGAACTTGTCGGCCAATACATTAACACACCTCCTGGAAAGCCAACACTCGTACCGGAGACGGATAAGAGAGAACCGATTAAAAGAGAAACGGCAGAAGAAGATTTTGCCTCAACAATAGATGAAGGCGTTAAAGCGCTATTAAAAAATGAAAAAGGAGAGTAATAAATATGAACAATAATCCACAGCATGTAGTAACAGGCAAGGTAAGACTATCATATGTACACGTATTTTCGCCATACGTAAACCCGAATGGCGGAGATCCAAAATATAGCGTGACAATCCTAATCCCAAAGAGCGATGTAGCCACAAAACAGCGTATTGATACCGCTATACAAGCGGCCATACAAGCAGGTATATCCTCACGCTGGAATGGCGTGAAACCACCGCAAGTAGCAATTCCAGTGCATGACGGAGACGGTAGAAGGCCATCAGATGGGATGCCATTCGGGGATGAATGCAGAGGGCATTGGGTTGTAACTGCTTCATCAAAACAGGTCCCACAGGTTGTAGATCTACAGATCAATCCGATCATAGACCAATCGGAAGTTTACAGTGGTGTTTATGCCAGAGTGGCTGTAAACTTTTTCCCGTACGCAAACAGTGGGAAGAAGGGTATTGGCTGCGGGCTGAATAATGTCCAAAAAGTGGCAGACGGAGAGCCGCTCGGCAATCGTACCACTGCAGCAGATGACTTTGGAGATGGTACAGGCTTTGCGTCCTCAATGCCAAATACAGCTCCTGCATATCCGCAACCAAACTATGGGGCACAGCCGGCAGCAGGACAGCTACAACAGCCACAGCAACCGCAGATTAATCCGATTACCGGTAAGCCATTTACGGGCGGAATAATGGGGCTGTAATAAAATGCAAAGGCATCTCAGTATTGACCTTGAAACGTTTTCAGATATAAATATCCAGAAAAGCGGATTGTACAAATACGTACAATCCGTAAACTTCCGGATTCTCTTACTTGCCTATGCCTTCGATGATGATCCGGTACAAACGATAGATCTGGCGCAAGGAGAGAAAATACCGGGAGAAATCATAGCGGCACTTAAGGACCCAGCAATAATTAAGCACGCATACAATGCATCGTTCGAATGGTATTGCCTGAACAAGTTTTTTCCGTCACCTATAAATCAATGGCAGGATACCATGTTGCACGGTTTGTATTGCGGATACACAGCAGGATTGGACGCAACGGGAAAAGCTTTAGGATTGCCAGAGGATAAAAGAAAGTTAGGCATTGGCAAAGCGTTAATAAAAATTTTCTGCACGCCTTGCAAGCCAACAGCCAAAAACGGTAATCGGACAAGGACTCTTCCACAGCATGAGCCAGAAAAATGGGAACTGTTTAAAGAGTACAACAGACAGGACGTTGTTACAGAGAGGGAAATAGAACACCGGTTATCCGCTTTCCCAATCCCGAAAGAAGAACAGCGCCTTTGGGAGCTCGACCAACACATAAATTCATATGGCGTTGCCGTCGATCGAGACCTAGTAGAAGGTGCTCTGTACTGTAATGATGTGATAACAGAGCAGCTCACAGAGGAAGCTGCAAAGCTTTCAGGACTGGAAAACCCAAAAAGTGTACAACAGCTCTCTTCCTGGCTCACGAAAGAGACGGGAGAGGAAATAAAAGATCTGAAAAAAGATACTGTAAAAGATTTGATTGAAACCATAGACGACACTAAGGCAAAACGAATGCTGGAGATCCGGCAGGAGCTATCCAAAACCAGTGTGAAAAAATACACGGCGATGAAAGAGGCCGTTTGCACAGATGGACGAATACGAGGACTACTCCAATTTTACGGAGCCAATAGAACCGGCCGGTGGGCCGGCAGAATCGTGCAAATCCAAAATTTACCAAGAAACCATCTGAAAACACTTGACTTGGCTCGGGACTTAATCAAACAAAAAAAAGTGGATCAGATAAAAGTCATTTACGGCAGTGTACCAGATACCCTGTCCCAATTAATACGGACGGCATTTATCCCCTCACCGGGAAATGTACTTTTAGATGCCGATTTTAGCGCTATAGAAGCACGTGTAATCGCATGGCTTGCAGGCGAGGAATGGGAGTTAGACGTGTTCAGGAAACACGGAAAGATATACGAAGCAACGGCATCCCAAATGTTCGGGGTGCCGATTGAAAAAATTAAAAAAGGCAATCCCGAGTACGCTTTGCGGCAAAAAGGGAAGGTCGCAACATTAGCGTTGGGCTATCAAGGTAGTACAGGGGCCTTAATAAAAATGGGAGCCTTGAACATGGGATTAAAAGAAGAAGAATTACCAGAGATAGTGACACGCTGGAGGACCACAAATAAGCGCATAGTGGACCTGTGGTACAGCTTGGAAAATACCGCACTCGAAGTTATGCGCACGGGACGGCCGACAGGAGTAAGGGGACTGATTTTAGCTCATGAAGGCGATTATAGTACACAACAGGATTTCCTTACGATTAGATTACCAAGCGGTAGAAAACTATTCTATGCAAAGCCATTCATCGGACAAAATGAATGGGGTTCCGATGCACTTTTCTACCACGGAATGAACCAAACGACCAGAAAATGGGAAATTATCCCGACATACGGGGGGAAGCTCGTTGAAAATTGTGTCCAGGCAATCGCAAGAGACTGCTTAGCCGAAAACATAAAAAGATTAAGCGCACTTGGCTACCAGGTAGTATTTCATATCCACGACGAAATTGTGGCTGACGTACCCAAAGACAAGGCCGACATAACCAAGATTTGCGGCATTATGGGACAATCGATATCCTGGGCGCCAGGACTACCACTTAAAGCAGACGGATTTATAGCGAGGTATTTCAAAAAAGATTAAAAAATAGGAGGAAATGTAGCCATGAAAAATACACTTGGCGATTTAAACAATCATTTATTTGCCCAAATAGAAAGATTGGACGATGAAGATTTAAAAGGGGAGGCTCTAAAAGAGGAAATTACTAGAGCGGAGGCAATAAATTCTGTTGCAACCCAAATTGTAAATAATGCCTCTCTTGTTTTGAGGGCCAAGAAAGTAATGGATGACCGGATGAACGCAGATGCGGAATTGCCTGAAATGCTGGAAGGCTAAAAATGAAATATACTACTACCCATATATGGACTGCTGATGAAAAAGAGTACCTAAAACAAATTACACCAGGGCGTCATCACAGAGAAATTCAAGCGCTAGTAAATAAACGATTTAATTTAGATTTAACTATGAACCAAATAAAAGCGGCCATAAATAGATACAAGCTAAATACTAGATTCACAGGCCAATTTAAAAAAGGGCATATTCCGGCAAACAAAGGAGCCAGAGGTGTTATATACGAAGGTTGCAAAAAAACTTGGTTTAAGAAAGGTAACATCCCAATAAACCGTAAACCCATAGGAAGCGAAAGAATAAACACATACGGATATACGGAAGTTAAGGTTGCTGAACCCAATAAATGGAAGAGTAAACATATTTTGATTTGGGAAAAGACAAACGGACCCGTGCCAAAAGGGTACGTTGTTATCTTTGGAGACGGCAACAAACGCAATCTTGATATCAACAATTTGATACTGGTATCAAGAAGGCAACTGCTAATCCTAAATCGCAAAGGATTAATACAAAGTAATGCGAATTTAACCAAAACTGCAATCGTTATAACGGATATTTACCACAAAATAAGCGAGAGAGCAAACAAGGGCTGATCCGTGTTAAGGAGGTTTTTATAGATTGAAAAAACAAACTTTTTATACAATAGTCGCCAATGGAAAATTTATTAACGCAAACTTTATGGAAAAGCCTACGAAAAAAATTATTGATGCCATCAAGTTTGTATCAATAGAGGCGACAAAGGCCTATTTAGAAATCTTGAAAATGAATAAAGGCTATAAAATTGTAAAAGTTGATTGCTCATATCAAGATATCTAACGGGCAGGATAAATAAAAATGTATACTCTTCAAATATGTAATAATACACAAATTCACGCTGTTCAGAGTGTATGCCCGATGCTCTGAACAGCAAGGAGGGATAGTATGACCAATAAAGAGAAAATCGCTCAGCTCAAAGACTTAATTAAAGATAGAAAAACATTTTTAACTGGGGACCCACAATTTGATGAGATATTTTTAGCAGATATTGAGGCCCTCGAATGGGCCATAAACAAAATAACCGTGAAAAGGAGTAAAAAGCATGAAAATTCATATAGAAACAAAGACTTTACAGCAAATTTTTAAAAAATTTAATAAATTGGATTACAGGCATTCTGCTGATAACGAATTACAGCAATCCATTCTCGTTGATACCGAAATGAATAAAGATATGATAACATTTATTGCCTGCAATTATGGAAATGACACCGTATATGCCGATATTGAAATGATGGCTAAAGTTCCGGCAGGAAATGCTCAAATATTAGAAAACGGCAGTACTTTATTGCCGCACTCCATGCTCAAGACCATACTCTCTTTGGATTGTGTCATGGATAGTTGGGACCTAGCCATAAAAGATAACAGTATTGCCTATGACAACAACGAAATCAATTTTGCGCCAATCAAATATGATTTTATAACTCTTAATTTAAATAGTATTAAATGTATGAATATTCTAACCAAGACAACAGAAAAGGACTTGTACCGGCATCTTAAAAATGTGTTTTATGCTGTGGAAAAGGACGCAACAAGACCAACGTTAACAACCGTAAACATCCGCCAAAACAGATTTTGTGCGCTAAATGCATTTAGAATAGCCATATCCAAAGCAGATGTGCTGTCGGAAAGTGAATTTAATATTGGTGGATCCATTAATCTACCCGCAAATTTAGTACAACTCTTATTAAAAGTTTGTGACAGAAATAGCGATAAACAAGTCAGTATTTTTACGGATAACAGTGGTAAGTACATTAATTTTGAATTCGAATCATTCAGTGTAATTTCCGAGCTGCCAATCCAGGAAGAATATATAAACTACGAAAATATCATACCGGTATCAGACGCTTACAAGGTTATTATCGTCCTAACCGCTGATAGCTTACTTAAAAAATTAAAAACGATAACCAACTTAAGGCCGTCGGAAAAAGATATCATAAGGCTAACAATTTGTAAAGACGGGCGAGACCAATTATTAATTGAAGAAAAATCACAGTTAAAGTATGCAAAAGCTGAAATACCGATCGCTATCACGCAGTTTTGCAATTACGACGAAGAAGGGCATTTAAAACCCTTTAAAATTTGTCTCAATCCATATTTTTTAAAGGACCCACTCCAAAAATATTCATCCGAAGAGATTGAAATGGATTTTAGCACGGATACAAATCCAATAGTCATAACACCTGTGGGGAATAAAGACAACCTGGATCTTATTTTACCAATTAGGGTAGCAGATGACGCTGAATATTGGAGTGACTAAAGGAGGTAAAACTCCATGAATAATGATAGACAAATAATCATATCCGCAGCCGGAAGCCGGAAGGCGACTGTATGGCCGGCACAAACAATGTACTGGTCCGAACTGGTTGAAAAGCTACGGATCCCCGTTAGGGGGACTGAAACGCTAACAGAATATTTACACCTGCCTAAAAGCAAGCAGGACGGTCTAAAAGATGTTGGCGGCTTTGTAGGGGGCAAACTGAAGGACAGCAAGCGTAAAGCAGGCAACGTACTAGGCAGGGATATTATTACCCTTGACATGGACAACATTCAGCCTGGAGGCACACAAGATGTGTTAAAGCGTGTAGAGGCATTGGGATGTGCCTATGCTGTCTACTCCACCCGAAAGCATGAAGAGGCCAGACCACGATTAAGACTGCTTATACCGACAAGCCACACCTGTACAGCGGATGAATACGAACCTATAGCTCGCAAACTTGCAGGCATGATTGGAATGGAGCTGTGCGATCCTACCACGTTTCAAGCGCACAGGCTGATGTATTGGCCAAACTGTTGCAAGGACAGTCAATATGTATACCAATACGCCGACAAGCCTTTTTTAGACGTCGACGGTTTATTAAGCCTATACAAAAATTGGCGGGACACGGCAGAATGGCCGCAAGTGCCGGGAATGCAACAAAAACATGTAAAGCTTGCAGCAAGACAGAGTGATCCGACCGCTAAAAGCGGTATCGTGGGAGCCTTTTGCAAAGTGTACAACATATACAACGTCATGGAGGCATATCTGCCGGGAGTATACGAGCCAGTAGAAAGCAGTACAGACAGATACACATACATGGGAGGATCCACTGTAGGTGGAGCAATAGTATACGAAAACGGGACCTTCTTATATTCGCACCATGCAACCGACCCGGCAAGTGAAAGGCTGTGCAACTCCTTTGACCTGGTAAGACTGCACAAATTCGGAAGTTTAGACGACAACGCAAAGCCGGATACGCCGGCAAATAAATTGCCATCATATGAAGCGATGTGCAAACTAGCCGTACAGGATACAAAGGTATCAGCACTGCTCAACCAAGAAAGGTACGAAAAAGCGACCGAGGACTTTAAAGAAGATGCGACGACAACTAAAGATACGGAAGGCTGGATCAGCAAGCTACAACTAAATTCGTCTTCCGGTTTGCCATTAAAAACCATAAAAAATGTACGAGTTGTATTGGAAAATGATCCGCAGTTAAAAGGGAGAATTCGATTAAATCTGTTTGCAAATAAGCTGTATGGAATAGCTCCATTACCATGGGAATTACGGAACAAAGAAGAAGGCATGTTTGAATGGATTGAACGGGATTACGCTGGACTAAAAGGATATATTGAATCCATCTTGCAATTCAGCTCGGATGATAAGATAGAAACTGCGTTAGCACAGACTGCAGCAAAACAAGCTTTTGATCCAGTGGTTGACTATTTAGAAAGTTTAGAATGGGACGGTAATCCACGACTAGACACATTGTTCATAGATTATTTAGGCTCGGATGATACACCATATACCAGAGCAGTAACACGCAAAGCATTTACAGCAGCAGTTGCGAGGGCAATGGTACCGGGAATAAAGTTTGACAATATGACAGTCATTCAAGGGCCACAGGGCATCGGAAAAAGTACGCTGCTAAAAAAAATGGGCAAAGATTGGTTTTCTGACAGCGTTAATACGGTTGAGGGTAAGGAAGCCGCAGAGCTCCTGCAAGGTGTATGGATAATTGAAATCGGAGAACTAGGGGCGTACAGCAAAGCGGATGTCCGGCTTGTAAAGCTATTTTTGAGCAAATGCGATGACCAATATCGGGCCGCATATGCGCATGTAACGGAAAAACATCCACGAAGATGTGTATTCTTTGGAACAACGAATGACCTGGAATACCTTCGAGATACTTCCGGCAATAGAAGATTTTGGCCAATAACCTGTATGGTTCAGAAGCCAAAAAAATCTGTATTTGAGAATTTGGACAATGAAATAGACCAAATTTGGGCTGAAGCCGTTTTGCGTTGGCGACTAGGAGAACCGCTATACCTTTCGCAGGAGTTAGAAAAAGAGGCAGATAAACGCAGAGCAGCGCATATGGAACAGGATCCGCTACAGGGGCAAATAGAGAGCTTCATAGAACAGCCAATACCAGAGGATTGGGGCAATTGGAGCTTGGAGAGAAGATTAATGTTTTGGGGCGGACAGGTAACCGGAAAAATTAAACTAGTGCCACGTGATAGGGTTTGTGCCATAGAAATATGGCGGGAATGCCTACACGAAAATAAAACCAATATCCCGCTACAAGAAGCACGAAGAATAAACGCTGCATTGAAGCTCATACCTGGGTGGGAAAAAAGCGGTACTATGCGTTTTGGTGCAGGATACGGCATCCAAAGAGGGTACAAACGAACGGCAAAAATAGATAATCTTGGGCCCAAACTACTTTTAAATGCAAACAATTTTGTAAACAGAACCACCCAAGATGTAAACAATTCGGATTTAGATGTAGACAAATTCGACAATTTTAGACAAAGTTAGGCAGTATTAAATAAGTAATTGAAAGGGCTTATATGTAAACAATGTAAACAAAAAAATTGATACCGTTTACAAAATTGTTTACAGCCTAAGCCCTTGATAATAGTGTGTTTGGCTTATATGTAAACAATGTAAACAATATTTTTATATAAGTATATAAAAATAAATAGAATAGACGCATATAAGGGTATATAAACATATTAACGATGCCTAAATAAATAGAAATGTATATGGAAAAAATCGAACTTTGTTTACACACAGTGTTAGAACTTTAAAGCACTAAAGTAAAAGGAGGAAAAAGAAGAATGACTGAAAAATTCATCGAACAATATTTACGAGAAGGGATAAAAAGATTGGGCGGAAAAGCTTATAAATTTGTGTCTCCTGGGAATAATGGCGTACCGGATAGATTGATTTGCTTACCTGGTGGAAAAAACATTTTTGTAGAGACGAAAGCACCAGGGAAAGTATCCAGTCCGTTACAACGTAAAAAACAATTAGAATTAGCACAGCTTGGAAATGTAGTTTTTAGCGATATAGACAGTATCGATGCTGCCGACAAAGTACTGGGTTATTGCAGGTGGTGGATGAAAACACATGAAATTTAAGCCACATAATTATCAACTGTACTGCATCAATCGGGAAATAACGGATCCGGCTTTAGGGCTCTACATAGATATGGGGCTTGGGAAGACTGCAATAACGCTAACCGCAATCAATGACTTAAAATACAATCGGTTTTTAGTCCGGAAAGTGCTTGTCATTGCGCCGAAGAAAGTGGCCGAGGCAACGTGGAATATGGAGGCCGCTAAATGGGACCATTTGCGTATGCTGCGAATCATTCCGGTACTTGGGTCCCTGAAAAAAAGAATAAGAGCGTTAAATACACCGGCAGATGTTTACGTGATTAATCGGGAAAACACTCAGTGGTTGGTTGAATATTACAAAAACGCCTGGCCGTTTGATATGGTAGTGCTGGATGAATCGTCCAGTTTTAAAAACCATAAGGCCAAAAGATTTAAAGCTTTGACCTGGGTCCGGAGGTACATAAAACGAATTGTGGAATTGACCGGAACGCCGGCGCCAAATGGATTATTGGATTTATGGGCCCAAATCTATTTACTGGATGAGGGTCAAAGACTTGGCAAACATATAACACAATTCAGGGAACGGTATTTTGAAGCGGACCAAAGGGACCGGGATCATATTTTCAGTTATGCGCCTAAACCTGGAGCCGACAATGCAATACAAAATTTAATCGGCGATATTTGTATAAGCATGAAAGCAGAAGATTACATTGAACTTCCGGATTGTTCTTATGTTATGGTTCCAGTTATTTTGAACGATAAGGCTAAAGTGGCATACAAAAAGCTTGAGGGAGAAATGCTGCTGCAGGTGGATGAAAGTACGATTGACGCCGGTAGTGCAGCAGTTTTAACAAACAAGCTTTTGCAATTGTGTAACGGGGCTGTTTATGACGAGAACAGAAAGATTGTTGAAATCCACAATTGCAAAATTGAAGCGTTTATGGAACTTATAGAGGGATTAAACGGACAGCCGGTACTTGTCTTTTATACGTTTAAACACGATTTAATCCGGATTAAAAAAGCGTTAGCTAAAACAGGTCTGAGGGTTAGAGAGCTTAAAGGACCTGAAGAACAGAGAGATTGGAATAACGGAAAGATTGATGTTTTGCTAGCGCATCCTGCAAGTTGTGCATATGGATTGAATTTGCAAGATGGCGGGAATCATGTGATTTGGTTCGGGCTTAATTGGAGCTTGGAATTATATAAACAAGCGAATAAAAGACTGCATCGGCAAGGACAAACACAAAAGGTTATCATACACAACATGGTTGTTCAAGGCAGCGTGGACGAGGACGTTATTGCAGCGCTTGAGGACAAAAACGCCACACAGAATAGATTGTTAAACTCGTTGAGGGTTAGGATTAAGAATGTTAAGAGGGGGATGGAAGCGGTATGGATGAATACCAAAAACGGTGGCAAATTGTCGAATGGTTAAAAGAATATAAAGCCTTTAAGGCGGGTATAAAAAATTTTGAAGAATTAAAAAGTGATTTGTTTGAAGAGGGCGCAGGGATTGATTACAGCAGGGAGCCTGTCTCACCGACTTATAGATTCAATAGCGAGGTGGAGAATAAGGTTGTAAGGGTAGACAAGATAAGGATTAAACGCTGCATTAAAACTATGCAGAATGTAGTACATGCTATTGACAAAGGGCTTGAAGGGTTGAATGATATTGAGAGGGAAGTAATAATAGGGCGATGCGTGGAAGGGAAGTATTATTACGAGTTTTGTTATAAGATACATGTATCAGAACGTTCGGCAAAACGAATAAAAAAGCGGGCGCTTGAGAAAATGGCAATCGTAATATTTGGGGGAGAAAAAGCATAATAAAAAGTTGGCCCTTTTTTGGCCCGATTTTTTATTGCAGACGTGCTATTATGGTATTGTGGAAATAAAAGAGAGAGCACTTGGATAAAAACCAGGTGCTTATTTTTATAAGATAATAAGCCTTGCAGTATTTGCAAGGCTTTTCTTATATGGCGGAGTCCGTCCTCCTTCTCCGCCGCCTATCGGAGGTAAGCAAATGAAAAAGAAAAGTAAAAGAGAACAACGAATAAATAAATGCAAAGTCTGCGAGTGGGCTATGAAGCAGGAAGGCGTTATTGTATGCCCATTTGTGGGGTGCATAAAGATAGGATAAGGCGAATAGACTATAAAGGAATGTTCCTCTTTTTGTAGAACTATATAAAAAAAGGAGGAAAATATATGGATAGTTGGACTAAAACACAGAAAGACAATTTCATGAATGAGCTCACAATATTTTGTAATAAAAATGGCATAAAAATAGTTGAGTATGATTTTTATATGCCAGAGAAGAGGTTTGAATACTGGATAAAAATATTATTTGAATCAAAAGGAAAGCAATTTTATATCAATAATAAGTTATCAGATACAAGTACAATTAAACAATTTCAGGAAGCTGTGCGAAATCAAATATTCAGGCATATTAAATAAATAGTTGAATGATTATTAAAGGACATCTCTTGAAAGTATAGAAGATCCTCCCAGCAGATGGTATAATGTAGAAAAAGGTTGGGAGGGGTTTACGTGGTAGAAAAACAAAAGAAATCTATATTTAAGCGTTGGTGGTTTTGGGTTATTATAGTAATTGTTATTATTATTGCCGCAAGTGGTGGTGGGAATAAAGAGGAGCCAAAGGATGTTGCTGGAAACAACGTACCTGACCAGATAGAGGATAACGTTGAGCCCGAAGATCCGAAACCAGAGTCTGAAGAGCCAGATAAAAAAGAAGAAGAAGCTAAAGTAACCGAAGAACCGTCTAAAAAGGCCGAAGAGGACATACCTAAGGAATATAAGTCGGCACTTAAAAAAGCAGAGTTGTATGCTAATGATATGTATATGTCAAAAGCCGGCTTATATAAGCAGCTTGTATCTGAATATGGGGAACAATTTTCCAAAGAAGCAGCACAATACGCTGTAGACAATGTAAAGACTGATTGGAAACAAAATGCTTTGCAAAAAGCGATCACATATCAAGACGAGATGGATATGTCGCCAAATGCTATATATAAACAATTAATCTCTGAACAGGGTGAACAGTTCACGGAGGAAGAGGCAAAATACGCTGTTGACAATTTGCCAGAGTAAATAGTTATGAAGGCATCCGAAAGGGTGCTTTTTTTATTGGAGTTGATTAGATGGATTTTTATAAATCAACAAAGTGGAAACACAAGCGTGAGAGGATCCTTCGGCGTGATGAATACATATGTCAGGAATGTAAGCGGTATGGCAGAACTACACCAGCCACAACAGTACATCACATATTACCTTTAGAACAGCGACCTGATCTGAAACTAAACAATCAGAACTTAATTAGCTTATGTAGTAAGTGCCATGATAGCATGCATGATAGAAATACAAATGAGTTAACAAAAAAGGGATTGCAATGGGTTGAGAGGACATCCCCCCACCTATTAATCAAATAAACTAATCATTTGGAGACCGGGGAGGGGAACTCTTTCCAATAGAGCGGCTTTCAAAAAACTTTTTTTGGGAGGTGAGAGGCATGGCAAAGGTACCTACAAAAGAGACAATTAAACGAAAAAC
>ENA-UOOI01002223-UOOI01002223.1-fermentation-metagenome-genome-assembly--contig:-NODE-2223-length-17508-cov-57.784564_pt1 | contig 17508 bp, 9 predicted proteins | sample MGYA00245779_ERZ724027 | MGnify/ENA primary metagenome ERZ724027 (study PRJEB28704, sample SAMN03018318) | fermentation metagenome | biome: anthropogenic terrestrial biome; feature: soil; material...
TCCTTTCAAAAAAGAACCGTCGTGCACCCAGACCAGCATCTCCCCGACGCCGCGGTTCGCCCAGAGATAATAGGGAATCCATTTGACCCTTTTCGCTTCAAATTCGGGCCTTGCATCCGCCCGGTACAGGCTGCCGCCCCAGCCGTCGTCCTTCAGCACGGAAACGTCCGATTCCAGCGTGACGCAGCCGCCCAGCAGATCGTCCTGCCGGACCGCGAATTCCGCCCCGGGATTCAGGAAAACGCGGTGCAGGTTTTTCCCGTTGTCGGCTTCCTCCAGGCAATATACCACCGGGCCCCTGGACACGGCGACCTTTCCGACGTCCTCCCGGACGCTCGGGTGAGCGTAATTCACAAGCACGGGCGTCTCGAAATCAAGGTCGATCCGATCCCCTTCCGCCCAGCTTCTGGAAATGGAGAGGTAGCCCTCCCTTTCCGGGACATCCGCCTCTTCCCCGTTGATTTTGAGCGTGTACCCCGTGCACCAGCCCGGCACGCGGAGAACGAGCTCATAGAATTTCGTCTCTCCGGATACGGTGACGGCGACTTTTCCATCCCATGGAAACCCGCTTTCGATCCGCAGGGACGAGTTCCCGAAGCCGGTACGGAGCGTGCCGCCGAAATACTGGTGGAGAAACAGCTGCCTGTCGTTGCGGGTGCTGGCATAGGAGGAGATGGAGGCGATCAGCCGGGCCAGATTGGGCGGGCAGCAGGCGCAGCTGAACCATTTCTGCCGTTCGGGCTTCACATGCCGCTTGCCCTCATCCTTGATGCAGGCCTCGGGGTTGACCTCCAGGGGATTGACATAGAAAAAGCGGGTCCCCTCCGCCGACATGCCGCTGATCGATCCGTTGTAGATCACCCGTTCGATGACGTCCGCGTATTTGCGGCTGGGGGCGATCTCCAGCATCCTACGGGCGAAAAACACCAAGCCGATGGCCGCGCAGGTCTCTCCGTAGATCGTATCGTTCGGCAGGTCGTAGTCGAAGGTGAAGGATTCCCCGTACTCCGACTGGCCGATCGCCCCCGTGATGTACATCTGGCGGTCGACGATGTCGTCCATCAACCGCACACAGGCCTGGTACAGGCCCGCATCCCGCTTTTCCCTGGCGACGGCCGCCATTCCGGAATACAGGTAGACCGCGCGCACGGCGTGCCCTTCCGCCGCAGGCTGCTCGCGGACCGGCTTCCCGGCCTGATAATACTGATACTGGAAATAGCTGTCCTTCCAAAAGAACGGATAGCCGTATTTCCGCTGCTCCTCCTCAAAATACAGGGGGCTCCGGCCCCGCTCGTTGATAAAATACTCGGCAAGATTCAGGAACCGCTCTTCTCCGGTGACATGATACAGGCGCACCAGGGCCATTTCCAGGATCTCGTGCCCGGGATAGGCGTGCAGTTTCCCCGGCTCGGCTCCGAAACGGCTGTCGATGCAGCCGGCCAGGCGGATCGCCGCATCCAGAAGCCCGCGCTTCCCGGTCCCCTGATAGTAGGCGACGGCCGCCTCGATCATGTGCCCGGCGCAGTACAGCTCATGGTTGTTCGCCACGTTGGTGAACCTTTTGTCAAGGCCGTTGATGATGTAATAAGTATCCAGGTAGCCGTCGGGCTGCTGGGCGCTGACGATCAGGTCGATCAGCCCGTCGGCCGTTTTCATCAGCTCCGGGTCCTGATACCGTTTCAGAATGTAGCCGACCGTTTCCAGCCATTTGTAGGCGTCGCTGTCCTGAAACACGCGCCCCTGGAACTCGCCCTTGCTGAGGCCCGCGGCGATCCGGAAATTTTCGATGCAGTGGCTCGGGGCGGCATCCTTTACGCGGTCGTTGAGGACGTTCCACTGATAGGGGATGGCCGTGTCGTGGATCATGTCGATCTTCTGCTTCCAGAAAGAATCGTCGATCCTGTAGTCGCTGATGGGAACCGCTTCCGTCAATAACTTTTCTTCCATGCTTCGTGATTCTCCTAACCTTATTTTATCGTTTTCATATCTCTTGCATTTCTATGTTTTTGAGATAAAGAATCTGACCGATCGTTCCAAAATGGTTCCCGTTGACCACTGCCCCCGTCTTCCACGGCCACACGCAAGTTTTTTCCGGCGAACGGCTTTGAAGGATCCGCCCGACCTCCCGAAAGCCGAAGGCGTTTCTCCTCCTCCCCCGCACGCAGTCAGGCATAGGGCAAGTGACTACTATCAAAATCCATATCCAAAGACATCCAGAGGGGCCTACTTCCCCGTTGTTTTAAAATCGTAAACTTATTTCAAATCAATTGTATCATTTCCGAATTTAAGTAATCTGGGATTGGCTGCAAATGGTCGCTGTAAGACAGAAAAAGAGCGTAAACCCCTTTTACACGGGGATTTTACGCTCTTTGATTTTACTCCCACTCGATTGTAGCCGGGGGTTTGGAGGTGATGTCGTAGACGACGCGGTTGACGTTTTCGACCTCGTTGATGATGCGGCTGGAGACCCTCGACAGCACGTCGTAGGGAATCCTCGCCCAGTCCGCGGTCATGAAATCCGCGGTGGTCACGCCGCGCAGGGCGATCGTATTGTCATAGGTGCGCCCGTCGCCCATCACGCCGACGCTTTTGATGCCGGTCAGCACCGCGAAATACTGGTTGATTTTGCGGTCCAGCCCGGCCTTCGCGATCTCCTCGCGAAAAATCGCGTCCGCATCCCGCAGAATCCCGAGCTTTTCGGGCGTGACCTCCCCCATGATCCGGATGGCCAGGCCCGGGCCCGGGAAAGGCTGGCGCCAGACGAGGAACTCCGGGATCCCGAGCTCCAAGCCGACGCGGCGGACCTCATCCTTGAACAGGCTGCGCAGCGGCTCCACGATCCCCGTAAAGCCGATATCCTTCGGCAGGCCGCCCACATTGTGGTGGCTCTTGATCACGGCGGCGTCCCCGGTCCCGCTCTCCACCACGTCGGGGTAGATCGTGCCCTGGCACAAATAATCCACACGGCCGATCTTCTTCGCTTCCTCCTCAAAGACGCGGATAAACTCCTCGCCGATGATCTTGCGCTTCTTCTCCGGCTCAACGACGCCGGCCAGGCGGGACAGGAAACGGTCCTTTGCGTCGACGCGGATCAGGTTCACGTCGAACTGCCGGCGGAACACGCGCTCCACCTCGTCGCCCTCGTCCTTGCGGAGCAGGCCGTGGTCGACGAAAATACAGGTCAGGTTCTTCCCGACCGCCCGGTGCACCAGCACGGCGGCGACGGAGGAATCCACGCCGCCGGAAAGCGCGCAGATCACTTTTTTATCCCCGATCTCTTCCTTCAGACGCGCGACGGCATCCGCCGCAAACGAGGACATGACCCAGTCCCCTTTGCAGCGGCAGACGCGGTACAGGAAGTTTTTCAGATACTCCATGCCGAATTCCGTATGCGCCACTTCCGGATGAAACTGAAGGCCGTAAAGCCCTTTTCCCGGGTTTTCCATGGCGGCGACGGGGCACGCCTTGCTTGCGGCGGTGACGGAAAAGCCCTCCGGCGCCTCGGAAACGTAATCCGTGTGGCTCATCCAGCAGATACTTTCTTCCTTCGTGCCCTGGAACAGCTCGGAGGAAAGGTCGAACCGCACCTTCGTTTTCCCGTATTCCCGCACCGGGGAACTTTTGACCTTCCCGCCCAAGCCGAGAGCGATCAGCTGAGCGCCGTAGCAGATGCCCAGGATCGGGATGCCGAGCTCAAAGATTCCGGCGGGGCATCCGGGCGCGCCTTTCTCATAGACGCTGTTCGGCCCGCCCGAAAAAATGATTCCCTTGTAGCCCGCGCCGCGGATCGTTTCCAGCGGGGTATGGTAGGGCCGGATCTCGCAGTACACATGGCAGTCGCGCACCCGGCGCGCGATCAGCTGGCTGTACTGCCCGCCGAAATCAAGAATTAAAACAGCCTCGTTCTTCATGATCGTAAAAGTCCCCTTATTCCACCGTCACGGATTTTGCAAGATTCCGGGGCTTGTCGATATCGCAGCCCTTCATGGCGGCGACGTAATAAGCGAAAAGCTGCAGCGGGATCACCGCGAGCGAAGGCAGCATGATATCGCAGGCCGAAGGAATGAAGAAAGTAAAATCCGTATCGTTTTTGAATTCCTGATTGTCTTGCGTCGTCAGGCACAGCACAACGGCGCCGCGCGCCTTTACCTCGGTGATGTTGTTGCGCATCTTGTCGAATAGCTCCCGGTGCGTCGCGACCGCCACCACCAGCGTGCCGTCCTCGATCAGGGAGATGGTTCCGTGCTTCAGCTCCCCGGCGGCATAGGCCTCGGAATGGATATAGGAAATCTCCTTCAGCTTCAGCGAGCCTTCGAGCGAAATCGCGTAGTCCAGGTTCCTCCCGATAAAGAAAATATCCTTCGCGTTGAAATATTTGGAGGCGAAATACTGAATCCCCTCTTTGTTCTTCAGCGTTTCCTCCGCTTTTCCGGGCAGCGCCTGCAGCTCTTTGAGGTAATCGTCGTATTCCTGCGGGGAGATGGTGCCGAGCAGGTCCGCCATATAGATGGCGAGCAGATAAATCACCGCAAGCTGCGTGCTGTACGCCTTGGTCGTCGCGACCGCGATTTCCGGCCCGGCCCAGGTGTAGATCACGTCGTCCGAATCGTTCGCGATGGAGCTGCCCACCACGTTGACGATGGAAATCACGCGCGCGCCAAGCCGCTTGGCTTCCCGCAAAGCCGCGAGGGTGTCCGCCGTCTCGCCGGACTGGCTGATGATCAGCACCAGCACCTTGTCGTCGACGATCGGCTGGCGGTAACGGAATTCGGAAGCGACATCCACCTCAACGGGGATGCGGGTAAGCTTTTCGAGAACGTATTTCCCGATCATTCCCACATGGTAGGCCGAGCCGCACGCGACGATGACGATGCGGCGGTACTGCCGGAGCTGCTGCTCGGTCAGCGTGATCTTGTCGAGCACGATCCTGCCGTTCCTGATGCGGGGGGAGATCGTATCGCGCAGCGCCTTGGGCTGCTCCATGATCTCCTTGAACATGAAGTGCTCGTACCCGCATTTTTCCGCGGCGGAAACGTCCCAGTCGATATGGACGGGCTCCTTCGGAACCAGCTCCTTGTCGAGGTTGAACACCCGCACGCCCTGCCGGCTCAGCTCGACGATCTCGTTGTCCTTCAGGCGGTAAATATTGCGCGTCTTGCTCAGAATCGCCGGAATATCCGAAGCGATGAAGTTTTCGCCCTGCCCCAGGCCGACGATCAGCGGGCTGTCTTTGCGCACCGCGTAGATCCGTTCGGGATCGTCGGCGCAGATGATGCCGAGGGCGTAAGACCCCTCCACCTTGCGCAGCACGCGGATGATGGCGTCGAGAACGTTGCCGCGGTAGTAATATTCCAGCATCTGGGCGATCACCTCGGTATCCGTTTCGGAAACGAAGGAAACGCCTTTTTTCAGCAGAGTCTCTTTGATCTCCAGATAATTCTCGATGATCCCGTTGTGGACGACCGCGAATTTTCCGGAATCGCTGACCTGCGGATGGGAATTGACATCGGATGGCTTTCCGTGGGTGGCCCAGCGCGTATGGCCGATTCCGACCGTGCCGGCGGGCTTTTTCCCGCCATCCAGCAGGCCGCTGAGCACCTTCAGCCTGCCCTTCGCCTTGACGACCTCCAGAGAACGGCCGTTATAGACCGCGACGCCCGCGGAGTCATATCCGCGGTATTCCAGCTTTTTTAAGCCATCCAGCAAAATCGGCGCAGCCTGCTCGTCGCCGATATAACCAACTATCCCACACATTACAATTTACCACCTTTCTCCCGACGGCTGTATCCGATCAAAAACAGGAATAAGCGCCAACACACAGCCTTTGGGAAATGTTGACGCTTTTGCCACGGTATTTCTTTTTTATTTTTTTATTACCGGTAAATGATATCTTCACGCTTCGGCCCGTTTGAGATGATCCTGACCGGCACGCCGATCTGCTCCTCCGCAAATTCGATATAGCGGCGCGCGTTCTCCGGCAGGTCCTCGTACCGGGTAATCCCACGGATATCGCACTGCCAGCCGGGCATCGTTTTCAGAATGGGCTTGCAGTGCCTCAGCTTTGCGGTGGGCGGGAAGGAATCGATCCTCTTTCCGTCCAGCTCGTACGCGACGCAGACCGGGATCTCTTTGAGGTACCCCAAAGCGTCGACGACCGTGAAGGCGACGCTCGTCGCGCCCTGCACCCGGCAGCCGTAGCGGGAGGCGACCAGATCCAGCCAGCCCATTCTGCGGGGCCGCCCGGTGGTGGCGCCGAACTCTCCACCGTCGCCGCCGCGCCTGCGCAGCTCGTCGGCTTCCGCGCCGAAAATCTCGCTGACGAATTCGCCCGCGCCGACGGCGCTGGAATATGCCTTCACCACGGCGATGATCTCTTTGATTTCGTACGGCGGAACCCCCGCGCCGACGGCTCCGTACCCCGCCAGCGTGGAGGATGAGGTCACCATCGGATAGATGCCGAAATCGGGGTCCTTCAAAGCGCCGAGCTGGCCTTCCAGCAGGATCGTCTTTCCATCCTTCACCGCACGGTGCAGGAAGTCGAAGGTGTCCGCGACATACGGCGCGATCAGCTCGCGGTACTCCATCAGCTTTTCATAGATGTCATCCACCTTCAGCGCGGGCCGATGGTACAGGTGCTCGTACATCACGTTCTTCAGGTCGAGAACATGCCCGATCTTTTCTTTCAGGCTCGCTTCGTCGTCGTACAGCTCGCAGACCTGAAACCCGATCTTCGCGAATTTATCCGAATAAAACGGCGCGATGCCGGATTTTGTGGAGCCGAAGGATTTTGAGGAAAGCCGCGCCTCCTCCATGGAATCCATCTCGATCTGGTAGGGCATCACGACCTGCACGCGGTCCGAAACCAGAATCTTCGGCTCCGGAACGCCGCGGTCCCGCAGGGACTTCAGCTCCTCGACAAAGCTTTCCACATTCAGCGCGACGCCGTTGCCGATGATATTGGTGACACGGCCGTTAAACACGCCGGACGGAAGCTGATGCAGCGCGAACTTGCCGTATTGATTGACAATCGTATGGCCGGCGTTCCTGCCGCCCTGAAAGCGGACGACAACGTCGGACTGCGCCGCCAGAACATCCGTGATTTTTCCTTTTCCCTCATCGCCCCAGTTGGCGCCTACAATCGCTTTTACCATTAAAAATCGCTCACTCTCTCCGCCGCGGCCGCCTCAGCCGTGAAATTGCACGCTGCCCGCGGCCATGATTTGGATCACGAATCAACTGAATTATCATAACATAAAACGGAAAAAAATCCTACTCTTTTTGAAAAATTTAAAGATTTATTTCCGTTTTTTCCACCGCTATGGAATGATATTCCGCAAGCAGCGGCTTTACCACCCCCGAAATGAAATCCTCGGTCTGCCGGGGCGCGCATCCGGTGAACTTTTCCGGGCTGACGGCGTCGGAAAGCTCCTGCCGGGTCACGCCGAAGAGCGGGTCCGCGGCGATGCGGTCCAGCAGGTCGTTCTCGCCGCCCTGCTCCTTCACGACGCGGGAAGCCTCCATGGAATGGACGCGGATGCGCTCGTGGAGCTGCTGGCGGTCCGCGCCGCGCTTCACGGCGTCCATCATGATGTTCTCCGTCGCCATGAACGGCAGCTCGCGCCTGAGATGCTGCGCGATCACGCGGGGATACACGACGAGGCCGTCCGCGACGTTGGCGTACAGGTTCAGGATCCCGTCCACGGCGAGGAACGCCTCGGGGATGCTGAGGCGCTTGTTGGCGGAATCGTCCAGCGTGCGCTCGAACCACTGGGTAGCGGCCGTGATCGCGGGGTTCAGGCTGTCGACGATGACGTAGCGGGCGAGCGACGCGATCCGCTCGCTGCGCATCGGGTTCCGCTTGTAGGCCATCGCGGAGGAGCCGATCTGATGCTTTTCAAACGGCTCCTCCACCTCTTTCAGGTGCTGGAGCAGGCGGATGTCGTTCGAAAATTTCGCCGCGCTCTGGGCGATCCCGCTCAGAACCGCCAGAACCCGGCTGTCCAGCTTGCGGGAATAGGTCTGCCCGGAAACGGCGAAGCAGGCCTGATACCCCATTTTTTCCGCGATTTTCCGGTCGAGCTCGCGGACCTTTTCGTAGTCCCCGTCGAACAGCTCGAGAAAGCTGGCCTGCGTCCCGGTCGTCCCCTTCGAGCCGAGGAGCTTCATCTTCCTGAGCTGGTCCTCCACATCCTCCAGATCCATGATGAGATCCTGAATCCAGAGCGTGGCGCGCTTCCCCACCGTGGTGGGCTGCGCCGGCTGAAAATGCGTGAATGCCAGCGTTGGAAGGCTCCGGTAGCGCATGGCGAAGCCGGCGAGCACCCGGATCACCCCGACCAGCTTGGCGCGCACGAGCCGGAGCGCCTCGGTCATCACGATGATGTCGGTGTTGTCGCCGACATAGCAGGAGGTGGCGCCCAGGTGGATGATGGGGCGCGCCTTGGGGCACTGCCTGCCGAACGCGTAAACGTGGGCCATCACGTCGTGCCGCACCTCCCGCTCCCGGGCCTCGGCCACCTCGTAATTGATATCGTCGGCGTGCCGCTCCATCTCGTCGATCTGCTCCTGGGTAATCGGAAGCCCCAGCTCCTTTTCGGCCTGCGCCAAAGCGATCCACAGGCGCCGCCATGTCCGGAACTTCTTGTCGGGAGAAAACAGGAACTGCATTTTCTGGTCCGCGTAGCGCGACGACAGCGGGGACTCATAAGCGTTCTTCAATTTCAAAGCCTCCATGGGTTAAAGTCTTTTGATCGGCATACAGGAATCATCCGTCTTGTTGAAAATCATGGAATCCGGCACCGGGGCGGGATACCGCCCCGAAAAGCAGGCGTCGCAGCAGCCGCCGCACTTTTCCCCCAGCATGCGCGGAAGGTTTTCGAGCGAGAGGAAGTCGAGCGAATCCGCATAGCTCATCTCGGCGATCTCCTTCACGGTATGCTTGCATGCGATCAGCTCATTCTTGTTCGGGATGTCGGTGCCGTAATAGCAGGGCCACAGAAACGGCGGGGAGCTGATGCGCAGGTGCACCTCTTTCGCGCCGGCCTCTTTCAGCATGGAAACGATGCGTGCGCTGGTCGTGCCGCGCACGATGGAATCGTCGAGCATGACGATGCGCTTCCCCTTCACCTCGCTGCCGAGCGCGTTCAGCTTGATGCGCACGCTGCGCTCCCGCTCGGACTGGGTGGGCTTGATGAACGTCCTGCCGATATAGGAATTCTTGACGATGCCCTTCTGATACGGAATCCCGGATTCCTCGCTGTAGCCGATCGCCGCGTCGATGCCGGATTCCGGCACGCCGATCACCAGGTCGGCGTCGACCGGATTCTGCCGGGCGATCAGGCGGCCCGCCTCTTTGCGCGCCTGGTAGACGCTGATTCCGTCCAGGACGCTGTCGGTTCTGGCAAAATAGATGTACTCGAAAATGCACAGGGATTTGCGCACGTCCGTCGGGTCCTTGATGGATTTGAGGCCGTGGGGGCCGGCCGCGACCAGCTCGCCCGGCTCCACGTCGCGCACGAATTGGGCCCCGCACGCATCCAGCGCGCAGCTCTCGGAAGCGAACACGTACCCGTCCCCGACCCGGCCCATGCACAAAGGCCGAAAGCCGTTCGGATCCCGGACGGCGATCAGCTTCTGCGGGCTCATGACGATCAGGGAGTACGAGCCCTGTATTTTCTTCATGGCGCGGTGGACCGCTTCCTCGATGGACGGGGCGTCGATCCGCTCCCGCGCGATCATATAGGCGATCACTTCGGAATCGACCGTCGTCTGAAAAATGCAGCCGTTGTGTTCCAGTTCTTTTCTCAGCTCATAGGCGTTGGTCAGGGTGCCGTTGTGCGCGATGGCCAGCGTGCCCTTGATGTAGCGCATCACGAGCGGCTGGGCGTTTTCACGCACGCTGCTGCCCGACGTGGAATACCGCACGTGGCCGATCCCGATCTGGCCGGTCAGGCCGGTCAGGATAGAATCGTTGAACGCCTCCGTCACCAGGCCCATGTCCTTGGAATAGGAGATCACGCCGCGGTCGTTCACGGCGATGCCGCAGCTTTCCTGCCCGCGGTGCTGAAGGGCCAGAAGGCCGTTGTAGCAGGCGTAGGCCGGGGGGATTTCCTCCTTCCCGTCCCTGCTGTAATAAATGCCGAACACGCCGCATTCCTCGTGCGGCTTGAGGGAGTCTTCCCTATCCTGTGCCACTGAACAGTTCAAACACTCACCATCCCTAAAAAAAGTCGCGTTTTTATAAGCCGATGCGCTTCATGACCTCTTCATAGGCCTCTTCCACCCCGCCCATGTCGCGGCGGAAACGGTCTTTATCCAGCTTTTCGTGGGTGTGGATATCCCAGAAGCGGCAGGTGTCGGGCGAGATTTCGTCGGCGAGAATGATGCCGCCTTCGCAGCGCCCGAATTCCAGCTTGAAATCGATCAGCTCGATATTGACGGAGCGGAAAAACTCGCTGAGGATCTCGTTGATCTTCAGCGCCATCTCGCTGATCCTGTCGACCTCTTCCTTCGTCGCGAAGCCGGCGGCGAGGATATGGGTTTCGTTCACCATCGGGTCGCCGAGCTCGTCGCTCTTATAGCAGAATTCCAGAACCGGAATCCTCATCGGGGTCCCTTCCTCCAGGCCGAGCCGTTTCGCGAGGCTGCCGGCGGCCTTGTTGCGCACGATCACTTCGAGCGGGACGATCTGCACCTTCTTGACAAGGGTCTCCCGGTCGCTCAGCTCTTTTACGAAGTGGGTCCTGATCCCCTTCTTTTCCAGCATCTGGAAAAGGTAATTGGACATCTTGTTGTTGATGACGCCCTTGCCGGTGATCGTTCCTTTTTTCAGCCCGTTGAACGCGGTCGCGTCGTCTTTATAATCGACGATGCAGTACGCGTCGTCGTCGGTCGCGTAAACCTTCTTTGCTTTTCCTTCATAGAGCAGTTTCCCTTTTTGCATTTATCTTTTCCCCCTGATTTGAATCTCAATCATAATGACCTTTTATGGATGACGGAACGCCGCGCCGGAGCGCGGCGCGGGTTTACAGGAATACCAGAAAGCTGGAGACCTTCGTGATGTCCACCACGGAAAGGTTGGTGTCCTCCACATGCTGCACGCAGCGCAGGAACGCGTTCGCGGTGTCGAGCGAGGTCAGGCACGGGATTCCGGCCTCCACCGTGTTGCGGCGGATCAAAAAGCCGTCGCGCCGGTGCTTCCGGTCTTTGGAAGGGGTGTTGATGACGAGGTCGATCTTCCCGGAAAGGATGCAGTCCAGGATATCCGGCTTCTCCCCGCCCACCTTGTTCAGGCAGACGTTTTCAACCCCGTGGCTCTGGAGGTAGGCGGACGTGCCCTCGGTGGAGTAGATCGTCCAGCCCAGCTCGTGCAGGCCGCGGGCGATCGGCAGAACCTCTTCCTTGTCCTGGTCCTTGACCGTGACGATCGCGTTCCCGTTCGTGATCAGGTGCATGCCCGCGCCCTGGAACGCCTTGATCATCGCCTCTTCAAAGGTTCTGGCGATGCCGAGCACCTCTCCGGTGGATTTCATCTCCGGCCCCAGGTTCACGTCGGCGCCGTAAAGCTTTTCAAATGAAAAGACGGGCATTTTCACGGCGATCAGCTGCTTTTTCGGCTGTAGGCCATACCGGTAGCCCAGCGAGGGCAGGGTCTTCCCGAAGAACGTCCCCACCGCAAGGCGGACGATCGGGATATCCGTGATTTTGCTGATATAAGGCACCGTGCGGGAAGAACGCGGGTTCGCCTCGATGATATAGACCGTGTTGTCCTTGACGATGAACTGGATGTTCAGAAGTCCCTTCACCTTCAGCGCCATCGCGAGCTTTCTGGTGTAGTCGACGATGGTGTCCTCCACCTCCGGGGTCAGGCTCTGCGCCGGATAGACCGAAATGCTGTCGCCCGAGTGGATGCCCGCCCGCTCGACGTGCTGCATGATGCCGGGGATCATGGTGTCGGTTCCGTCACAGACGGCGTCGACCTCGACCTCGGTGCCCATCAGGTACTTGTCGACCAGGATCGGGTGTTCCTGCGCGACCGTGTTGATGATGCCGATCTGCTCGCGGATGTCTTCGTCGCGGTACGCGATGTCCATGCCCTGCCCGCCGAGGACGTACGACGGGCGCACCAGAACCGGGTAGCCCAGCTCGTGGGCCGCGGCGATCGCCTCCTCACAGGTGTACACCATCCGGCCGGCCGCGCGCGGGATATGGTACTGAGAAAGGATCGCGTCGAAACGCTCGCGGTCCTCCGCCTCGTCGATGCTGTCGAACGAGGTTCCGAGCAGCGGCACGCCCATCTTTTCGATCGCCCCGGCCAGCTTGATCGCCGTCTGGCCGCCGAACTGCACGACCGCGCCGTCGGGCTTTTCCAGCTCGACGATATGACGCACATCCTCCGGGGTGAGCGGCTCGAAATAAAGTTTGTCCGCGATATCGAAATCGGTGCTCACCGTTTCCGGGTTGTTGTTCACGATGATCGTCTCGTACCCCAGCTTTTTCAGCGCCCACACGCAGTGGACGGAGCAGAAGTCGAACTCGATCCCCTGCCCGATGCGGATCGGGCCGGAGCCGATGACGAGAATCTTTTTCCGGTTGGAAAGCGGGACGGACTCGTTCTGCGTGCCGTAGGTGGAATAGTAATAGGGGGTCTCCGCGTCGAACTCGGCGGCGCAGGTATCGACCATTTTATACACGGGGTGAATGTTCCATTGATCTTCCAGCGCGCGGATCTTTTCGGCGCCGATCCCGGAAAACTTCGAGACGGTCTCGTCGAGGAAGCCGAATTCCTTCGCCCGGTAAAGCAGCTCCTTCGTCATCGGCTCTTTGGCAAGGCGCTTCTCCACCGCGATGATGGAGCTGAGCTTGCCCAGGAACCAGCGGTCGATCTTGGTGATGCTGTGCAGCTTTTCCACCGCGAAGCCGCGGCGCAGCGCCTCGGCCACCGCGAACATGCGGCGGTCGTCCACCGCGTGGACGCGCTCTGAAACGTCGTAGTCGGAAAGGCCGTCCAGCTCTTTGTCCGTCAGGTCGTACATGTTCTGTTCCAGGCAGCGGATCGCCTTCATCAGCGCCGCCTCGAAGGTGCGGGCGATGCCCATGACCTCGCCGGTCGCCTTCATCTGGGTGCCCAGGCTGCGGCGCGCATGGACGAACTTGTCGAACGGCCATTTCGGAATTTTCACCACGCAGTAATCGAGGGTCGGCTCAAAGCAGGCGTATGTTTTCCTGGTAATGGCGTTTTCGATCTCGTCCAGCGTATAGCCGAGCGCGATTTTGGAGGCGACCTTCGCGATCGGGTAGCCGGTCGCCTTCGAGGCAAGCGCCGAGGAACGGCTGACGCGGGGGTTCACCTCGATCACGCAGTACTCGAAGCTGTCCGGGTTCAGCGCGAACTGCACGTTGCAGCCGCCCTCCACCTTCAGCTCCGTGATGATGGAAAGCGCCGCAGAGCGCAGCATCTGGATCTCTTTGTCCGCCAGGGTCTGACAGGGCGCCACGACGATGGAATCGCCCGTGTGGACGCCGACCGGGTCGAAGTTTTCCATATTGCAGACGGTGATGCAGTTGCCGTTCCGGTCGCGCATCACCTCGTATTCGATTTCCTTCCAGCCGGAGATGCAGCGCTCGATCAGCACCTGCCCCACGCGGCTGCGGTGCAGCCCCATCAACGAAATCGCCCGAAGCTGCTCCTCGCTGTACGCGATGCCGCCGCCGCTGCCGCCCAGCGTATAGGCGGGGCGCACCACCACGGGGTAGCCGATCCGCTCCGCGATCTGCAGGCAGTGCTCCACGGTCCGGGCCGTCTCGCTTTCCGCGCAGGGCTGATGGATGCGGGCCATAGCCTCCTTAAACAGTTCCCTGTCCTCGGCCATGCGGATGGTGTCGGCCTTCGTGCCGATCATCTCGACGCCGTGCTCCTTCAGAAAGCCGGATTCCTCCAGCTCCACCGCAAGGTTCAGGGCGTTCTGCCCGCCGAGCGTCGGCAGGATGCTGTCCGGGGATTCCTTCAGGATCACCTTTTTCACGGTGTCCGTCGTCAGCGGCTCGATGTAGACCTTGTCGGCGATCTCACCGTCCGTCATGATGGTGGCGGGGTTCGAGTTGATGAGGATCACCTCGACCCCCTCTTCCTTCAGCGCGCGGCAGGCCTGGGTGCCGGCGTAGTCGAACTCGGCGGCCTGTCCGATCACGATCGGGCCGGAGCCGATGATGACGACCTTTTTGATGTCTTCGCGTTTGCTCATATCCGGCTCCCTCCCATCAGATCCATGAATTTGTCGAACAGGAAGCCCGTGTCGCGCGGGCCGGCGCAGGCTTCCGGGTGGAACTGGACGGAAAAGGCCTTTCCGCTCTTATAATTCAGGCCCTCCACGCTGCGGTCGTTCATGCTGATAAAGCTGATCTCGGCGACCGACGGGTCGACCGAAGCCGCGTCCACCACATACCCGTGGTTCTGCGACGTGATGTACACGCGGTTGCTCGCAAGCTCCTTTACGGGGTGGTTGATGCCCCTGTGCCCGTATTTCAGCTTGAAGGTGTCCGCCCCCTGCGCCAGGGCCATCAGCTGATGGCCCATGCAGATGGCGAAGGTCGGGATTCCGCTTTTGTAGACATCCTTCAGGACGGCGACCTCTTCCACGCAGTCCTTCGGGTCACCCGGCCCGTTCGAGAGCATGATGCCGTCGGGGTTCCACGCTTTGATCTGCCCGAACGGGGCATTGTGCGGGAACCGCCGAACCGTGCACCCGCGGCGCACCAGGGACCGGATGATGTTCTGCTTGGTGCCGTAATCCAGAAGCGCCACCTTTACCTCCCCGTCGCCGTAATCCCTGCACTTGGTGCAGCTCACGAGCGGCACCGGGGTTTTCAGGGAAAATCCCGAGATGCGCCGCCGCATCTCTTCCGGGTTGGCTTCCCCATAGCAGATCATTCCCCGCATGGTGCCGCTTTCCCGCAGGCACCGGGTCAGCGCCCGGGTATCGATCCCCTCGATGCCGGGGATATGATTATTTTTCAAAAACCCGTCCAGATCGATATCGCAGCGGAAATTGCTCGCCACATCCGAAACCGAATGGACAATAAACGCCTGAAGCCACGGCTTCTCGGACTCCATGTCCTCGTAGCAGACCCCGTAATTGCCGATCAGGGGATACGTCATGACGACTCCCTGCCCCGCATAGGAAGGATCGGTCAGCAGTTCCGTATATCCGCACATGGCGCTGTTGAAGACCACCTCGCACAGGACGTCGTGCATATCCCCGAAGCCGCGGCCCTCAAAGGTCATTCCGTTTTCCAATCCCAATAATGCTCTCACTGTAAAACCACCATTTCTTCGCGCTTCGTCACGTTTGCATGCGCCCGGTTACACTGCGCGAAGGATAACCGGCGCGGAACACGGATCTTATGTTATGCCTGAAAGGACTCGATGATCCTCTTGACAGCCTTTTCCGTATTCTCCCTGGTGTTGAAGGAAGTCAGCCGGAAGTAGCCCTCGCCGCTGATGCCGAATCCGGAGCCGGGCGTTCCGACGACCCCCGTCTTCTGGAGGAGCAGGTCGAAAAACTCCCACGAGGTGAGGCCGCCCGGCGTTTTCAGCCAGATGTACGGGGAGTCGACCCCGCCGTAAACCTCGAAGCCCGCCGCGGAAAGCCCTTCGCGGATGATCCTCGCGTTGTTCTGATAATAGGCGATGTTCTTTTTCACCTGGGCCATGCCCTCTTTGGAATAAACGGCCTCGGCGGCGCGCTGCACCACATAGGAGACGCCGTTCATCTTCGTGGACTGCCGGCGGCTCCAGAGCTTGTTGAGGGAAACGCCGCCGAACACCAGCTCCTTCGGCACGACGGTGAACGCGCAGCGGGTTCCGGTGAAGCCCGCCGTCTTGGAAAAGCTGCGGAACTCGATCGCGCAGGTTTTCGCGCCCTCGATCTCGTAGATGCTGTGCGGCAGATCCCCCGTGATATACGCTTCGTAGGCCGCGTCGTACAGAATCACGGACTTGTGCCCGTTCGCGTAATCGACCCATTTTTTCAGCTCATCCGCCGTGATCCCCGCGCCGGAGGGGTTGTTCGGGAAGCAGAGGTAAATGATGTCGGCTTCCTTTTCCGGCAGCTCCGGCAGAAAATGGTTCTCTTTGCGGCACGGCATGTAAACGATCCTGTTCCAGCCTTTGCCTTCCTCATACTCCCCGGCGCGGCCCGCCATGACGTTGGTGTCCACGTAAACCGGGTAGACCGGGTCGCACACCGCGACCACGTTGTCCGAAGAGAAAATGTCGCCGATATTGCCCGTGTCGGACTTCGCGCCGTCGCTGACGAAGATCTCGTCGATGCCGATGTCGACGCCGCGCTTTCCGTAGTCGTTTTCCGAAATCGCCTTTCTCAGGAACTCATAGCCGCATTCCGGGCCGTAGCCGCGGAACGTCTCCATCTTTCCCATTTCCTTCGACGCCTCCGTCATGGCCTGGACGACCGCTTCCGGGAGCGGAAGGGTGACGTCGCCGATTCCGAGGCGGATGATCGGCTTTTCCGGATGCTGTTTCGTAAATTCATTGACGCGGGCCGCGATATCCACAAATAAATAGCTGGGAGGAAGCTTTACAAAATTACGGTTGACTTTCAGCAAAAAAAAACACCTTTCCTTCCTTAAAATAAATTCAATTCATCGGATTTCTCCGTCAAAGACAAATTCAGCGGGACCCTGCATGGAGACTTCGTCCGTTTTTTCGTCCCATTCGATATTCAGGTCCCCGCCCTTCAGATGGACGAGCACCCGGCGCCCGGTTTTCCCGTTGAGCGCGCAGGCCACCGCCGCGGCGCACGCGCCGGTGCCGCAGGCCCACGTTTCGCCCGAGCCTCGCTCCCAGACGCGCATCTTCACCTCGCCGTCCCCGACGATCTGGACGAACTCGGTGTTGACGCGCTGCGGGAACATGTGGTGGAATTCGAACGAGGGGCCGACCTCTTCCAGGCTGACGGCATCGACGTCATCCACGAACACGACGCAGTGCGGGTTCCCCATCGACACGCAGGTGACGCGGTATTCCCGCCCGGCGGCCTGAAGCGGCTGGCCGACAACCCTGTCGGAAGAGAACAGCGCCGGTATGTCGGAAGCCTTCAGGATCGGCTTTCCCATATTGACCTTCACGCTGGTCACGGTGCCATCCTTCACGGTGAGGTACAGCGTCTTGACGCCGCTCTGCGTTTCCACCGTAAGGACGTCTTTTTTCGCGATGCCCCGCTCGTAAACGTATTTTCCGACGCAGCGGATCCCGTTCCCGCACATCATGGCGCGGGAACCGTCCGCGTTGTAGATGTCCATGGAGCAGTCCGCCCGGTCGCTCGGGCCGATCAGGATGATCCCGTCCGAGCCGACGCCGAAATGCCGGTCGCTCAGCCGGACGGAAAGCGCCGCGGGGTCTTCCACCTTTTCCTCAAAGCAGTTGAAGTAAAGATAGTCGTTCCCGATCCCCTGCATTTTGGTGAACTTCATTTTCTCTCTCCCCTTCTT
>ENA-UOOI01002225-UOOI01002225.1-fermentation-metagenome-genome-assembly--contig:-NODE-2225-length-17498-cov-3.427449_pt1 | contig 17498 bp, 21 predicted proteins | sample MGYA00245779_ERZ724027 | MGnify/ENA primary metagenome ERZ724027 (study PRJEB28704, sample SAMN03018318) | fermentation metagenome | biome: anthropogenic terrestrial biome; feature: soil; material...
ATTCGTTCGCTGCCCAAAATGCCTGCATTTCAAGCCAGTCATCTGGCAGCCTAGCGGACTAGAACTTCGAACTGTCCAGTTCTCTTGAGAATCAGTTTCAATTCAGTTTCAATTCATGCCCTCGCGCGGAGGGCAACCGGATGTATCGGAAGTATTTCGGGCGATAAGCAAGTTTCAATTCATGCCCTCGCGCGGAGGGCAACTTGCCTGCTGATAAAGCTCCAGGCTCCAATTCAGTTTCAATTCATGCCCTCGCGCGGAGGGCAACCGCAAAAATGTACAATTATTCTTTAGAGAAGTTTCTTGTGCAGGATCAACGTCCAATTCAAAAACAGAGTTTTGTACACGAATTCCATATTTTTCACAAAGTCGAGCGACTTTTCTAATGCGCTTTTTCAGCAGGAGCTCTGCGGAGAGAGTGCCTCCCCTTTCGTTGTTGGAAGACACAAGGGATATCCCCGCCCAGAATCCGATCGATGGTCACAAGCGGCAGCCGATTGCTGATGACGCTGTTGATGTCAAGGTTTCTGCTCGCCAGGATGATCCCGTCCACTTTGTTCTCCGTAAGCATGCGGAAATAATCAATTTCCTTGCTGCGATTAAAATAAGAATTGCAGAGCAGTATTTTATAGCCCAGCTGAGACGCGTATTTTTGCCACTCTCGGAGCGGCAACATTGTACCATTTTTTATCAATTTGACGGTCAGCGGAGCGCTTTTGCGAACAAATTGTTAATAGATTTTATCGTCGTCGCCGTAGCGTTTCGGCACGCCGAGCCGTATAAAAAGACGAATATCTTTTATAATTTCCTCGTCGGTCTGCTTGTCGTTTCCATATCCCACGGTATAGGGTTCCCCGAACCTGTCACGGTAGGCAAACAGCGCATCCACCAGACGGTCTTTTATAGCCTTCATATTTATTCCTCCTTTCGCATTTTCTTTTCAAGCGCCGTTACCATACGCCGGAAAACCTTGTACGCGTTCGGCGCGACTGTTTGCAAGTTCTTCAAACTTTCCGGGCTGCTGATTTCCGCCGCGTACATTTCCGCAAACCCTTCCGTCGCTTGCTTTATCTTGATGGCCAGTTTAAATTTTTCCCGGGTTTTTCCGCTGATATATCCCCGGTTATTCAGCACGCGGGAAATCGTTCCGACCGAGAGACCGGCAGCTCTGGTCACATCTTTAAATATTCTCCAACTCTGTCCAACCCTTTTCTCAATATTCCTTTTTGGAAACACTTCTTCCGAAAGCCGGCCTCTGCACCGCTATTAATATACTTTATTTCAGCAAAAAGCACAAGGGAAAAACGGCGGAATCCTGATATATCAACATGTTAATTTAAATCAGAAATATTCCATTTAATTACATTAATGGGAACATAATATGCAATACACGCCGAATTTCTAAGAATACTATGAAAAAAATCGGATGCTCTTTTTATTTACTAAGGAGAATCATTCTAAACTCAAACCGTAATATTTTAGAAACAGAATCTTTTTTCTGACAGATTACGGTTCTGACATCAGGAACAGAAAAGGGGAAAATCAGAATGCGGTTTTTAAAGGCTTGTCTCTTTGATCTGGACGGCGTCCTCTGCAACACCGCAAAGTATCATTTTATCGCGTGGAAAAAGCTGGCTGACAGGCTTGGGATTTCCTTTACGGAGCGCGACAACGAACGGTTAAAGGGCGTGAGCCGAATGGAATCCCTGGAAATACTTTTAAGCCTTGGGAAAAAGCAGTATTCCCCGGAGGAAAAGCGGAAAATGGCCGCGGAAAAAAACGGGAATTACCTCGCGTTAATCCGAAAGATGACGAGGGATGAAATTCTTCCGGGAGCCGTGGACTTCCTCCAGTATGTCCGAAGCAGAGGAATCCGCACTTCGCTCGGTTCCGTGAGCAAAAACGCTGGCGTCATCCTGGAACGGACAGGACTCGGACGATTTTTTGACAGCATCGTGGACGGCAACCGGGTCACTCGCGCCAAGCCGGATCCGGAAGTTTTTCTGACTGGGGCGCGGGATCTCGGCATACCGCCGGAAAACTGCGCCGTATTTGAAGACGCGCAGTCGGGTCTTATCGCCGCGCGCCGCGCAGGCATGGCGCGTATCGGCATCGGGAACCCGGAAATCCTTACGGCCGCGGAGTTCTGCATTCCGGGATTTTCCAGCATGGCTCCAGAGAAACTGCTCGCGCGGATTGAATCCGCGATGGAGAAACGCCAAAAAGGCGCGTAGCCCCTGAAAAAAAGTGCCTTCCGGGACCGGCCGCCCCCCGGAAAGGGACGGAACCAGGCGTCCGGGAAGCAATTTCAGCATCGGCCGTCGGAAAGGCGTGCCGCGCGGAAGTGCCCTGAAAGCGGCCCCCGCGCCTTAACCTTCCGGAAGAAAATGAAAAGGCCCCTCCCCCGCGGGATTCTATCGGCCCTCGGGAGGGGATCTTTTTTTGCGCGTATTTTTCCGCTCTCGGAGCGCGATGCGCCATTTCGAGTCCGGGCAGATTCCTTTGCCCAGCACGGAAGCGGCCCGACTATTTTTGCGTCTTTACCCCCTGATTCCCTGCATTTTCCGGTATTTGAGAGGCGACACGCCAAAGTGCTTTTTGAAAAAGCCGGAAAAATAGGCGGTGCTGCTGAATTCAAAGGTATAGGCGATGTCTGTGAGGCTCAGCGAAGTTTCCAGAAGCAGCGTCCGGATTGCTTCGGATTTCTGCTGCTCAATAAAGGACGTGATATTCATCCCGACTTCTTTCCGGAAGACGGAGGAAAGGTAATTCGGGTGGATATTGACAACTTTGGCGATATCCCTGAGAGCCATCTTATGCTGGATATTCTGCTTAATGTAGGAAATCGCCCTGCTTACGACAGGACTGTATGCGCTCTGTCCACTCTCCCTTAAAAGCCGGATAAAACGGGTCAGCATCTCGTATTCATATTTTTCCGTCTGGGATACAGTGTCAAATTCCTCTATCTTACGAATACAGGCATCGCTTAAACCGAAGGCGTTTTCTGAATTTACTCCCGCCTCGATGACGGCGCGCGTAAACAGAACACAGGATCCGATGAGAGAATCCTTGGTGGATCGCAGCTGCGAATCAGCCAGGCACGCCCGTTCGTGGCGGTTTATCTGCCGAAGTGTCTCAAGACTGTCTTTTTCATCCATCCGCTGAATATACGCAATCAGTTTTCGCTCCAGGATGTACGGCGGATGCTGGTAGGAAGTCAGGATATTCAGTATTCTGTTCTTCTTCAGGACCTCTTCATCCATCCGGAAATCAAGCCTCCCCTATCTCCCCTGCGGCAGACGTCGCCGACGCGGCAGGGAAGGTTTTTCATGGTACCCGCTCCCCTTTATTTTATACTACTTTTCCATCTTCCGCAATGAATTTCTGCAAGAGGGTTCTCTGCCTGATGTCTTTGAAATTATAAATAATAGCTGAAAATTATAAATAATATTAAGATTTTATAATACAATATCCAAAATTGCGATACAATGAACCTGCTCTTAAAAATATTAACAAGAACTTTTCCGAAAGGGTGAAGAAATTGAAACGCTTTTTATGTATTCTTTGCTCATCCGTACTTCTATTTAGTCCGCTGTTCGGGTGCAGCGGTTCCTCCGGCTCGGAAAGCAGTGCGCCGACGGCGGAAAGCTCTTCCGAAGCTCCGGCGTCTTCTGCAGCCGCGGAAAAAACGACTATCACCATCATGCAGAGCAAGACGGAAATCCAAAATGACCTCCAGAAAGTTGTGGATGACTACAACTCGTCTCAGAGCGACATAACGGTGAAGCTGCTGGGCACTTCCGGGGATAACTACGCTACCGTCCTTCAGTCCCAGTTTTCAGCTTCTCCGGAAAAAGCTCCCACCATTTTTACGCTGTCCGGGCCGGACGCGGCAAAATTCAACCAGTTCATGGCTCCGCTTGACAGTTCCAAGTCGGCCGGAATCCTGCTGGACGAGTTCAAGAGCGACGTCACGGTCGACGGCAAAATCTGCGGACTGCCGATGGCCGTGGAAGGCTACGGGTTTATCTACAATAAGGATATGTTCCAGAAGGCCGGGGTAGACGCTTCCTCCCTTACGACGATCGACGCGTTTACGGATGCCTGCAAAAAACTTAAAGGCGTAAGCGGCGTGACCGCTCCGATCGCCTTCGCGAAAGACAACTATTTTATCTTCATGCACTTTGTCAACTGGGGATTCGCTGTCTCCGGGGATTATAAAAACCAAATCCAGCAGCTGAGCAGCGGCAAGCTGAAACTGAGCGGAATCCCGAGCATGGCCCAGTGGGCAAAGGATCTTGACGCCATTAAGCCTTACACCAATAAGGCCCTCGATACCTATGATGATCAGGTTTCCGGGTTCGCATCCGGAAAATACGCCATGATCCACCAGGGCGACTGGGTCCAGACGATGCTCGACCAGGATAAGGTCAGCTTCCAGTATGGGATCCTTCCCTTCCCAACGGGCGGAAATACCAAACTTTCCGTAGGACTTGCAAACGCCTGGCGCGTCAACAATAAAGCTACGGAGCAGCAGCAGGCAGCCGCCATAAAATTTCTCGACTGGCTGATTACGAGCGACAAGGGTCAGAGTTACTGCGCGGATACTTTCAAGTTCATTCCGGCGTTTAAAGATTTAAAGGCCCCGACCACGGAACTCGCAAAAGCCGTTTCCGAGTATGTCCAGAAAAGCCAGACCATTCCCTGGGTATACAACACCGATTTCCCGAGTGGGATCGATGTGGACGGCGCAGCCCTGATGCAGAAATATTATGCGGGTGCTGTCAACAGCAGCCAGCTGCTCGACGAGCTGACTCAGGCCTGGGTCCAGGACGCTGCCAAATAACAAAAGCGCGTGTCTTTTTTGGTGCAGAAAGGGCTGTTGTGCGAAAGGCCTTTCCTGCACCTTTCTCTGCATCCGTCCGAATCGAAAGGAGCAATTTTTATGTCCAGGCGCAGGCACCATCGTTTTCCCCTTTATTACTGGCTTTTCCTTTTACCCGCACTGTTCTTTTTCATAAACGTCGTGATCATCCCGTTTCTGATCGGAATTGTATACTCTTTTTCCAACTGGGGCGGTTTTGAATTTGCCGGTTCGAAATTTGTCGGGTTTCGAAACTATGTCAACGCCTTTCATGATTCCCAGTTCCTTAGCTCGTTTCTCCTGACTTTCCAGTACGCCGTTATCATGGTTTTGAGTGTCAATATCATTGGATTCTTTCTCGCGCTTCTTGTCACGCGGAACATCAAAAGCAACACGGCTCTGCGTGGAATTTTCTTTATGCCCAATCTGATAGGCGGCCTGATTCTGGGCTTTATCTGGCAGTTCATTTTTTCCAAACTGTTTGTCCAGATCGGGGAAAACCTTCATCTTTCCAACATTTTTTTCAACTGGCTGACAAAGCCCTCCACCTCTTTCTGGAGCCTGATTATCGTCAGCACCTGGCAGATGGCGGGATATATGATGATAATTTATATCGCCGGCTTACAGAGTATTCCGTCCGATCTGATTGAAGCGGCGGAAATCGACGGGGCCGGCCCCATGAAACGGCTGACCCATATCACGCTGCCTCTGATGATGCCGTCATTTACCATCAGTCTTTTTGTCACGCTGTCAAACGCCTTCAAGCAGTATGACACCAACCTTTCCCTTACAAACGGCGGACCTTACAATACCACGCAGCTTGTCGCCATGAACATTTATCTGACGGCATTCAAACGCAATCAGTATGTCCTCGCCCAGGCAAAGGCCATGATATTTTTCCTCGTCATCATGGTGATTACCTTGCTTCAGGTCTACCTGACTTCCAAAAGGGAGGTTGAGATGTGATGATTCGTTCCACTTCTTCGAAAAAGAAATTTTCGCCCCTTGTCATAATAGGATGGCTGCTCTCGCTGCTTGTCCTTTTCCCTCTTTATATCATGGTCGTCAACTCATTGAAAAGCAGGCAGGAAATTTTCAATAATCAACTGAATCTGCCTTCCTCTTTAAGCTTTGAGTACTACGCGCAGGCAGTCGTCCAGATGGGCTTTTTCACGGCTCTCCTCAACTCTCTCATCATCACGGGAGCAAGCGTCGTGTTCATCGTTATCTTTTCTTCCATGGCGGCCTGGGTGCTGGAACGGAGAAAAACCAGGACGTCCAGTTTCATTTTCTATATGTTCATCGCCACAATGCTGATCCCATTCCAGGCGATCATGATTCCGCTCATTCAGTATATCAACAAATGGCAGAATCCCGCTCTTCATTTTTCCCTGATCAACACCCGCTACGGCCTCATTTTCATGAATATCGGCTTTGGAATGGGAATGGCCATCTTTCTGTACCATGGATTTATTAAATCGGTCCCCTATGAGATTGAAGAGGCGGCCACGATCGACGGATGCAACAAATTTCAGCTTTTCTGGCGCATCGTATTTCCGATCTTAACCCCTACGACGGTAACCGTCGCCATACTGAACGTCCTGTCTCTCTGGAACGACTACCTGCTTCCGTCCCTTACGCTGCGCGACCTTGAACTGCGCACGATACCGCTTTCCACTTTCTACTTTTTCGGGCAGTTCAATATCCAGTGGAACCTGGCCCTTGCGGGACTTGTACTTACCATTATCCCCGTTATTATCTTCTATCTCTTTACACAGAAATATATTATTAAAGGCATCGCTGCAGGAGCCATCAAATAGCTGCAACTTCCGTCAGCCGCAGAATATCAGGAAAAGGATCTGATTTATATTGAAAGATATCTGGAAGGAATTGAAGAAGAATCAGAAGGGATTGTCAGGCGGCGAATGGGACATCGCCGAAACAGAACTGCCACGGGACGGCATGGCGGTCCGGGAAACCCTTTTTTCCCAGGGAAACGGATATCTCGGACTGCGCGGTAACCTGGAGGAACCTTATTCCGGTGCCGGCAAAGGCTATAGCGGAACCTACCTCAACGGATTTTATGAAAGCAGCCCCATCCAGTACGGCGAAAAGGCATTCGGCTACGCGAGGGAAAGCCAGTCCATGCTGAACCTTCCCGACGGAAAACCGCTCCTTCTGTTCTTGGGGGAAGAGCAGTTTGACATGGGCAAGGGCAGCGCCGTCGGCTACCGGCGGAGTCTTTCCATGAAAACCGGCGTACTGGAGCGCTCCCTGACCTGGACGTCTCCGAGCGGGAAAAAAGCGCTGATCCGATTCCGCCGCCTTGTTTCCTTCCAGCACCGAAGCGCGGCGGAAATCCGGCTGGAAGTGACTCCCCTCAATTTTTCCGGTCCTGTGGCGGTTCGATCCTCCCTGGATGGAAGGGTAAGCAACCGGAGCGGCGGAGAGGATCCGCGCGTCGGATCCAGCATCGGACGGAATCCCTGGATAACTGTTACTTCGGCGCTGGAAAAGGGATTTGCCAGGCTGAAACTAAAAACCCGTAATTCCGGACTGACGGTCTGCTGCGGCACACTGGATCTTCCGGATCCGGATTTTAGCAGCACCGCCGTCCTGTCCAGGTCCGGAAACCTTCTTTCCACCGTTTACACTTTCGAAGCCGCAGCGGGCAAAACCATCCGTTTTGACAAGTTCCTCTGTTACAGGGACTCACGGAGCGGCGAGGGAGATCTTCCCAGCAGTGTGCGAAGGGAACTTCTCCATCTGCGGCAGGAGGGTTTTGACGCCCTTTTGTCCTTTCAGGCGGACTTTCTCGGAAAATTCTGGGAATACGCCGACGTCACCATAGCGGGAAACCCTGCTCTTCAGCAGGGAATACGATACAACATGTTTCAGCTTCTTCAGTCTGCCGGCGTCGACGGCAGAAGTTCCGTCAGCTCGAAAGGCCTTTCGGGAGACGGCTATGAGGGACACTACTTCTGGGATACCGAAACCTATGTTCTCCCGTTTTTCCTTTTTTCCCGTCCTGAAATCAGCCGGAAACTGCTCGAATACCGCTACAACATCCTGGATAAGGCCCGGGAACGCGCCCGCGAACTCGGGCACCCGAAAGGCGCCCTGTTCCCCTGGCGGACGATTCACGGGGAAGAGTGTTCAGCCTACTACCCGGCCGGCACGGCACCATATCGACGCGGATATCGCGCATGCCGTGCGTCTTTACTGCGAGGCGACCGGGGACGATGAATTTCGCCGGGATTTTGGGGCTGAAATTCTCTTTGAAACGGCACGCCTCTGGAACGATCTCGGATTCTATAACCCGCACAAAGGCGGAAAATTCTGCATCAACTGTGTCACAGGGCCGGATGAATATAATGTTCTGGTCAACAATAACTGCTACACCAACCTCATGGCGGCCGAAAATCTGAGCTACGCCGCCGAAACGGCCCGGTGGATGAAAAAGAGATATCCCACAGAGTTCAAGAGTCTGTGCAGCAAAATCAGTCTCAGCGAAAACGAACCGCCTCTTTGGCAGAAAGCCGCGGACAGCATGTATATTCCTTACGACAAAAAACTCGGAATCCATCCCCAGGACGACGGGTTTCTGGATCGGCAGCCCTGGGATTTCCGGCATGTGCCGAAAGAAAACTATCCTCTGCTTCTCCATTATCATCCGCTGGTCATTTACCGGCACGCGGTATGCAAACAGGCTGATCTGGTGCTGGCGCTCTACCTCCTTGGAAACCAGTTCAGCATGAAACAGAAAAAGAGGGATTATGATTACTATGAACCGCTTACGACCCATGACTCTTCCCTCTCCACCTCAATTTTCTGCATTGAGGCATGCGAACTCGGATACCGCAAAAAGGCGGTCGACTATTTTAAGCGTACGGCCCGGCTCGACCTGGACGACCATAACGGGAATACGGCTGACGGCGTTCACACCGCCAACATGGCTGGGACCTGGCTTTCCATCGTCGCTGGCTTCGGCGGAATGCGGATCCAGAACGGGACTCTCCTCTTTTCTCCGTTTTTACCGGACGGATGGGACGGATATTCGTTCCGCATATCTTTCCACGGAAGCCGGATGAAAGTCTCGGTAAAAAAGGAAAGCGTTGTTTACCAGCTGCTGAGTGGAAAAAGCATTTCCTTCCAGCACGTCTCAAAAAATGTCATTCTGGATGAAAAAAGGCAGATTCAGCGTTTTCCCGCCGCGGCGGAGTAATTTCCGCTCTGCGAAACTTCAGGAAAGCAGTAATAAACCCTTAAAAAAAGGATACAGAAGGGAAAGAGACGGCGCAGAATATTTCTGCTGTCCGCGCTTCTTTCCCTTAATTCTCTATCCGCTTCCGCGGGGCGGTTCTTTCCGGGAAGGAAAACTTTCGGGGAAAAGTCAGCCAGATTTTTCATTCTGTCATTCTGCCGGCTTTCCGCCCATACTTTTAAAGCGTCTTTCCGCCGCGAAACAATCCCTCCGCGTTTTCAGCGCGGAGGGATTGAGCGATATTCACGCAAAACGAGTTTACACAGAACGTCTACCGGCTTGTTTGCGTTCAGCTCCAGGGTTCTGCATTTTGCCTCTCTTAACAAGCGCTTATGGCAGGCAAGCGAACATACGCTGTTTTCATCCGCAGTCAGATAGGTCTTGCTCCAGGACAAAAAATCTCGGGTGATCTGTTCATGATCTCCGCCCGGGAGCATTCTTGCTCCGAAATTTTCAAATTCCCTCTGATAAAGCCGCTGCATTCGAATTGTCTCGTCAAGGAGCAGCAGAACCAGAAGCTCCCGATCCTGAAATCCCTGCGGGTTCCAAGTGTGCACTGAGCCTGAAACGATATAGCCGTCATGGCTGTTCCTATCCTTCCGGTACATTTCTAACCGTTCCCTGACCGGATAATTTTCGGTAAAATCCGCGTCTTTCCATAAATATCGATCCGTATCGATCCAGCAGATTCCAGTTCTTTTACTGATATATCTGCAAAGAGTGCTTTTTCCAACTCCAGAGGCTCCGATCACCTGTATCTTCATAGAGGACACCCCGCGCCCATTAAAATAAATGAAAGGAAAAGTTTTCCGCAAGCTTACAAGTTTACACACGCCCTTTTCAGGCAAAAGATACGCTTAATGTCATTTATCTTAGCTATCCGCGGATCACATGGATGGAATTTTAAAATAGACTTGACATTTTTTATCTGTTTACTATGAAGCGGCTGAAGTTATCATCTCGAATTCGGAACGTCAGCAAGCGAATCATACCCTCCAACCTTCCGGCAGGTTTACATCACCGATTTTTCCAGTAAAAATCCATCGGATTTGATTCGTTCTGCGCCGAGGGAAGCTGACATAAGGAAGCTTTACAATGCTTTCATCATCGCCACATGCTGTACTCCCGCTTCCATAAATACGCCGGAAACTTTTTTGTATCCGCACTTCTCATAAAAGCCGCGAGCTTCATATTTGGCGTTCAACTCTGCCTTTGTTTTCCCCATTTTCCTGTAACGATCCTCAATAAATTTAAGGACAGCTCTTCCGTATCCCAGATTTCTAAACTGTTTTAAAAAGCAGAATCGCTGAATTCGAATTGTTTTTTCCGCTGTATCAAGGCACCGGATTGTGCCTGCGTCTTTTTTCCGGCACCGAATCAGGAAATGGCTGCAACGGCCGCTTAAACGATCTTGCTCATCGACTTCAACGTCTTTTGGTACCCCTTTTTCAATCACAAAGACCGCTTCTCTTATTTTAAGGCACCGCCCGAGCTCATCGGTGTTTCTTACCGGGATTATACTGATATTTTCCAACACTGATTCTCCCTTATAAAATCCGGCTTTCTCCCTATGCGGGAATGCCGCGGAACCCTCCATCGAACTTTCGTCAGTTCATCTTCCAGTTTGTCAGGAAAGCGTAGCTCTTTTCCAATCCTCTCAATTCGATTCGATAAAAGAATGGCTCATAATATAAAATTCCTCCTGACTCGGCTGATATTTTTTCTCCATTTTCTCTAGTGAATTATCATACCTCTGTGCATCCTCACTGGAAATCTTCATCACAGGGCTTTCATAGTAAATCCATTTCCTGCCGTCCAAAGCATTTGGAACAAGTTCCTTTACCATCATCGCCGCCGGATATTTTCCGTCTTCCAGACAGACATTATATTTTCTGCAGCTTTTAAAGCCACGGCTGACATAATTCTTGGGAGTTCCAAAAATAACAATTGCATCATATCCGAGAGAAACTGCCTGCTTAAAAGAATGTTCCATCAGCATTTTTCCATATCCCATTCTCTGATATTCCGGTTTTACACAGACCGGCCCGAAAGTAAGGATATCTTTTTTGTTCTTAGCCTCATCAACTAGTCTGGTTTTTGTATACATGATATTTCCAATTACATTTCCGTCAAGTTCAATCACAAAATCCAGTTCCGGTATAAAGTCCTCATGCCTGCGCATGATATGAACCAAATAATGTTCGACACAGCCGGGAATGTACAGATTATAAAATGCCTCCCTGGTTATTTTCTCTACAGTTTGATAATCTGACACTTCTTCATTCCGGATTTTTATCATGAATCGTGTTCCTTTCCTTGAAATGAGTCTCTCAAGTTAAATTAAAATTCACAATACCATTTCTTTCAAAAAGTCCTTACAGCACCTCTTCATCCTGATAAAATTTCCATTGAGCTTTTATAAAAAGCGGCAGGCCCTAAACGGATGACTCCTCCTTCCTCCCTATGATATTTATTCTGGAGCACCGAATTCTGGCAGATCAGCTGTACCTGACGTGTCCATCGGTTTTTAAAAATGCGCTTTCTGAAACACCGGGATTTTTTCATAAAGGCTAAAGATTTTTAGAATTCAACTTCCGTTCATGATAAGATTCCGAATGCTTCCGGTTTCTCAAAGCATAAGCGGGAACTCTTCCCTATTTTCTGTAATCCTCTCGGATAAACGGTTCTTCGATCTTTTCTGATACGAGCAATTTGTATTTCCGTGGATGGCGGTAAGCGTTGCCCTGTACTTCCCGCCGCCTGTATTCCCTAATTTCATCGATCGGAAAATCGGCAAGGTAAATTCCCTGCCGTTCTCCAGCTTCAAGAATCAGCATGTCTCGGGAACTTGAATCGGACGGCCTGTATGCAATTCCGTCAAACGCAGTGGAATGCCCGTTGCAGCCTGGCTGCCCCAGCGGGTAATTCGCGGTCGCGATGCCGACCATATTTTCAAATGCCCGCGCTCTCAGCTGTGATATTCGATTGATTTCCATCGGGCACGCGTTCGGCACTAAGATAATCTCAGCGCCTTTCAACATCAGGATTCTCGCGCTTTCAGGGAATTCGCGGTCAAAGCAGATCATCACACCGATTTTTACATTGCCCTCCTGGGCGGTATTGAGATCCGCAACATAAAAATCTTCGCCCGCTGTCAGACGGCACTCGTCACCAAAATCACAGGTATGTACTTTTGAGTAGGTAAGCACCTTGCCGCCGAAACGATCAAACAGGCAGAGGGTATTTCTCGGCAACGGATCATACCGTTCAAGAAACGTGATCCCAACAGCCATATCGAGTTCCTTTGCAAGCCGGCCGAATGAAGTGACAAATTTACTGTCCGCTGATACGGCACTTGCTTTCAGCTTGTCCATACTCTCCGGAATGCGGTAGCCGACGCTCCACATTTCGGGAAACAGCGCAATGTCAGCACCCATATTCTTTGCTTTCCTGCAAGCCTGCAAACCTTCTCGCAGGTTGTTATCAATAGAATTTTCAGGAAGAAGCTGTAACAAAGCAACTTTAAGACTATTCATAGAAAATTTCCTTTCTAACCTATTTTGGTACCTGGCCTGGGCCTTCCGGATGGTAAAAAACTCGAGATCAAAAAGCGTGATGTGGCTGCTTCTGCCCTGTTACTCCCCTTGTCTATAGGACTGATTTAATTTATAACTATCTAGAAATGCGGCAGGTTTTACACTTACGGTTGAGCGTGCCTGATTTCAGGAAAAGGATATACAAGGCATTATTTATCTCACATTCCGGGAATCGTGCTATTGACAAATTCAAGCCTTATTAGCTAACTGTCTTGATATTCGCTCAATATTTCCATATCTATGCTTTTAATTTCAAATGCTTTTTTAATGGAAACACAGAAATTATATTCAATCATGAGATTAGCAAGCTTTTCACCATCGATCAAAATAATATGATGCGATTTTGCATAAGTTTTAGCTTTGGGTGAGAATTTTGTAGTAGTAACAAATAATCCATCACCATGCTTACCTGTAATTGCCCCTACAAAGTTTTGTATTTCTGGTTGTCCAACTACTTTCTCCTGCGCCCATTTTTTTGCCTGTATGTATATGAGCGAAAAGCCAAGTTTATCTTCCATAATCACTCCGTCAATACCATCATCACCAGAAGCTGCAGTAGTATGACTGCCATAATCTACAGTACCATAACCCATTTTTGATAGGAGATCAACTACTAATTTTTCAAACATTTGCGGGCTGATCTGCATAACTTCGCTCAATAAATCTGAAGCAAGACTGGCGTTAATTTTTTCATAGGCTTCCTCCAGTTGATCATCAGGAGTCAGATCCATTGGTATTATATTGCAATGCTTTTCACTTATAGTTTTATTTGGCGAAGATTTTGATACAAATTCTCTAAATTTCTGAAATCTTTCCAAATATTTCACATCGATTTTTAAAGGATTTTCTTTTAAAACATTTTTTCCTTCTTTCGTGATTTTGATTGTTGCCCTCATCGGACTATCTAACAATCCAGCTTTTTTGAGATATGTTTTTGCCCATCCCACACGGTTACGAAAAAATGTCTGTCTACAACTCGGAAGCATTTTTGAAAGATCCTCAGAGTTTAAATTCAGTTGTTTTGCTAAAGTAACATAGATATGTTTCATTTTGTATGTTTGTCCATCTCCAACAATTGTAAGCAATGGTTTCATTAACTCATCAAATTTTGGTACAGACATATGATCACCTTTCATTTATTATAATTTATTTCTTCTTCATATTTTTATTTACAAAATTCACATTAAGTTATAACAATCTGACTCAAATTATTCTGTCATGACTTTCATAATGGTGAATCAGAAAAGTTATTGCTGCCGCCGGTTCTAAAGAGCTTAGTTGCAAATACCCCTTGGTTCTGCATTCCTTTGCAATGAGGGTTGATCTTCTTTGTTTGATAGACATACAGAAAGAAATATGGGTAACATTTAACATAAAATTATACATACTATATGTTTAAAAGTCAATATATTTTAACAATGGTCAATATAAATTCACTTAAATAGACATATTCCTTTTCGTTTGCTGTAGAGAATGTAAAAATGACTGTAAAAATGACTTGTAAAACAAATAGCCCTGTAACCTTATTTCAAATTATCCCGGACTGAAAAACTCATTTAGAAAACTCGTTTCCGGTTCTGTTCTCGTTCTGCAAAATCCAGGCCGAATTTCAATTTATTGATCTTCGGTTAAAAAATAGCTATAATGAAAAGAGAAAATCAGCAAAGGGAATTTCATTCGTCTTTGATTTCATGGATTTGTGGTATTGACAGCTTTGTATGTCAGTTTGAATTTCTCTGGGGGGCAGAAAGACAATTTCCAGGTAATTCCAGGGATAACTGCTTTTCTGGCTTTCTTTACGGAAAATTAAGTTTTCCGGATTGCTCTCACTTAGCAGGGTATGTAATAATTTTCCGTAAGGAACAGGTAGAAATTCAAAATATTGTGTAAATAATCCTCGTATGAAGTATGAATTTCTGGTTTTCTCCGGATCCCAGCTCAAAAGTGGGATAGAGACCTTCCTAAGGAAGATATTCCCGTAGGAACAGGCGGAACTTGAGATACCAAGACTGGAAAGAGACACGTCATACATCCGCTGGATGAGCCGCCTCTATATGCCTGTTCCCATGAAAGCGGCATACTTGACATGTCCGAAAGAAGAGATTCCAAAGATCTTGCAGTGAGGTGGATTATCAATCATGAGCAATGTCGGGAATGTCATGATGAGAATGATAGAATATGATAGAGGAGATCCGAAAAGGATTCAGCACTTTATCAAGGTCTATCAGTTTGCGGCGCTCATCGGTAAAATGGAACATGTGGACACAAGGACTCAAGAAATCATTGAAATATCCGCTCTGGTTCATGATATTGGAATAAAAGTCAGTGAAGAAAAGTATCACAGCAGCGCTGGAAAATATCAGGAAATAGAAGGTCCTCCCCTTGCCAAAACTTTACTGAAGAGTTTGGACTATCCTGTGCCATTCATAAACCGCGTGTGCTGGCTGGTGGGCCATCATCATACCTATAACGATATCAAGAATATTGATCACCAGATCTTGGTGGAAGCGGATTTTCTCGTTAATGCCTATGAAGATAACCTGTCTGTTCCATCCATCCGCAAGGTCCTGACCGAATTATTTCGTACAACTTCGGGCAAATGGCTGTTGCAGACTATGTACTTGGGCCAGAATAGAAAACAAGATTGAACGAACGCCGATAATGGATCGTTTTGCTGCGATGGGGAGTTGGTCCTGCTGCTTTCCCGGAATGTAAAATGAGGAAGCTCTAAGGTGAAAGAAGCAACCGGCGGGAAAATCAACTTCTAAGCTTACACGACAAATACGATTCCGCTTTATCATCATGTCGGCGGCTTGTAACGGCGATATTCTTATGCTGGACTTTTTTAAGACATTAACCTTCCGCGTTTCCGCATAGAGAAAATTGAAAAAACAAAAAATACCGACGCAGCTGAAGACGTCGGTAGAAAAGTTCATCAAGGAACAGCAACCTTACGCTGAAAAACGGCAGCAGCGGCTTGCGGATAAACTGATTCGGCGTGGGCGATTACAAGCGGATACCCAGCGAAGTCGGCCCGGCCATAAAAAGCTGCTGACCCGGCTATAACGCAGTGAAGGAAAAAGCCTTTGAGGATCTTCTCGATCTTCATGTGCGTTTCGTGCGCATCCATCCGTTTCAGGACGACAACGGACGTGCGGGCCGGCTAATTCTGTTCAAGGAGTACCTGCGGAACAAAATCGTTCCCTTTATAATCGGCGACGACATGAAGATGTTATACTATCGCAGGCTGAATGAGTGGGATCGGGAAAAAGGCTGCCTGACTGATCCTTGCCTTGCGGCGCAGGGATTAGTTAAAAAAATATCTGTACTTTTTAGGTTCGCGTATCAGCAGGAGATAAACATGGCTCATTTGTACCGGAATAAATCGAAAGACTGTGAAAAAATAAATCAGGCTGAGAATTCTTCACGCGAACGCAGGGAATACCTAAAAAAAGTGACAATTGGAGATTTTAAGCCGCTTCATTCCACCATTACGCTTGTGGATTATAACCCGCACTGGAAACTGCCTAGTATGTGCTCCGCATACGGGAGCCTGACTGGTTTGAACACCGCATGTTCAAAGGCCCTTTGTTTCCGGGATCGGCTCCGCACGAATGAAGCCGACCGCGAGAAATATGCGCAAGTCAAGCGTGAACTGGCTCGTCGGGTATGGGATAACGTGCAAGATTATGCGGATGAGAAAACCGCCGTGGTCAGCGAAATCATGGAACGGGCCGTGAATGCGGAATAATCAGTACATTAAAATATCTTTTCAGAAGCAACCTTCGGGTTACTCCTTTTTTATGCCTTCCTTGAGAAGGTGAGCAGCAGACGGCGAATTATTTCAGCCGGGAAATCGGTGCGGAGAGCGAACGTATATTTAAAAGACGTGTCAGGCATGACGGTGGATGTGGAAAATTTCTTTATTTTAACGTTAAAAATTACAACTCATTATGTATCCTTCTCGTGAAAGCCGCCGAATAAATAAGCACCTAAAACCGCATTATATCCAGTTGCGGCAAATACACTGAATCGTTCCGGAATACCAAAGTATTCCACGGGTACGATCCCAACGCCAACTGCTCCTATAAACATCAAAGACAGCGACACAGTAGCCCAGATGGCTAAGCTGTGGTAACGTCTATCGCGATACCCTCCGAACATAATGATTATAAGGGAGAGTATCGAGAGCAGTACGACAAGAACCGTCACAACAATATGCATAGTGTCCTGAAGAGTGCCAACATTTCCCTTGTCGGACAGCGGGAACATGGCATAGCCTATGCACGATACCCAATTCATGCCTGCAAAGAGATAGATTCCCAAGCGTAAGATCTTATTAAGCCTACCTTGAATAAACACGCAGACCATCATAACAGAAACCACACCGCAAACGCCATATAGTGAAGCAAGTTGTTCCCACAACCTTTTGGAAGGGGCACTGCTCGCACTTAAATCGCTAACCGCCTGCGCCATCCAGTTATACCCGGGATAAGCGATGGGCGAAAAGATTACTGCCACCGCATAGGACAACAGACTGACAATCCCCAACAAACCACACCAATTTATCAATGACTTTTTCATGTGAAATCCTCCTCAAAATCAAATATCTACTACGACCACATAACCCTGCCAAATTTCAAAAACATCATTGTTCACATGTGAACCTAAAATCCCGGTAAAATTTATAACTACTCTATCTTCGGAGTCTCAATATCGAAGGCGTTATAAATGAGGCGCTGCTTTTTGGTTGCGGGATATAGAATACGATGTC
>ENA-UOOI01002226-UOOI01002226.1-fermentation-metagenome-genome-assembly--contig:-NODE-2226-length-17489-cov-46.357004_pt1 | contig 17489 bp, 16 predicted proteins | sample MGYA00245779_ERZ724027 | MGnify/ENA primary metagenome ERZ724027 (study PRJEB28704, sample SAMN03018318) | fermentation metagenome | biome: anthropogenic terrestrial biome; feature: soil...
GGCAGGAGAACGAAAAGGAACCTGGCTGGCAGGAATTTGGGAACGAATTGCGAAAACATCAGCGTTTCCGGCAGAGCCGAAAATGGGACAGTAAGCGCAGGGCAAAGGAGTCTGAGATGGATCATTCAAAAATCAAACAGCTTTCCGAAAGGGTAAAATCCAATATTCAAAAGGTGATTGTCGGCAAGGGCGAAGTCATTGACGAGCTCCTGATTGCGCTTTTTGCATCCGGCCATATTTTGCTGGAGGATGTTCCGGGCATGGGCAAAACCCTCATGGCCAAGACAATGGCACGTTCGCTGGATCTTACGTTCCGCCGGATTCAGTTTACGCCCGATCTGCTTCCAACGGACATCAGCGGCCTCAACTATTTCAATCAGAAAGCAGGGGAATTTGTTTTTCGGCCGGGTCCGGTTTTCACCAATATCCTGCTTGCGGACGAGATCAACCGCGCCACACCCAGGACCCAATCCAGCCTGCTGGAGTGCATGGAGGAACGTCAGGTGACCATAGACGGGGAGACACAGGCTTTGGACCGGCCTTTTCTGGTGATTGCCACCCAGAATCCGGTGGAAACACAGGGGACCTTTCCACTGCCGGAAGCCCAGCTGGACCGGTTCCTGCTGAAGATCAAAATGGGCTACCCCTCCACGGAGGAAGGGTTGGAGGTCCTGAAAAGGTTCCGGGGCAGACAGCCTTTGGAGGAGATTGGGAAAGTCGCCTCCAGGGAAGAGATACGGGAGGCACAGCAGAGTTATTCCGACTTGTATGTAAGCGGGGATATCCTGAAATATATTATGGATATTGTGGAAAAAACACGGGAGCACCCGGATCTGATCCTGGGAGTCAGTCCCCGCGGCAGTCAGGCGCTGCTGAAGTGTGTCCAGGTCCATGCGATATTGAACGGCCGGGAATATGTTTCCCCCGACGACGTAAAGGCCATGGTGAAACCGGTGCTGGCTCACCGCATTATCCTGCGCAATACCTCCAGGATAAAGGAAAATTACAGTGAGCAGGTTCTGGAGCAGATTCTCCGGGAAATTCCGGTTCCATCCGAGGAAGAATTGACAGAAGAAGGCAGGCATGCATAATGTCCCTATCCTGGTTTTTGTTCCTGATCGTCACAATCATACTGCTTCAGGGCTGGATTTATAAGCATTGGGGGTTGTCGGGGCTGACCTATACCCGCACTTTCAGCACGTCCGCTGTTTTTGAAGGAGAAGAGGCTGAAATGGTGGAACGCATTCAGAACAAAAAGCTTCTTCCCATTCCCTGGCTGCGGATGGAGTCCAAAATGAATCCCAACCTGAAGTTTCACCGGCAGTCCGATCTGGCGATTAAATATGATGAATTCCATAAAAGTGTCTTCAGCCTGATGCCCTATACCGCCATTACCAGACGTCATCGGATTCTCTGCGAAAAAAGGGGCTGCTACCGGTTGTCCTCTGCCGCCATGACCTGCGGGGATGCGTTCGGCATACAGGAACTGAACCGGGATTTTCGGGTGGATGCCCAGCTGCTGGTTTATCCCAGGCTGCTCCCCTTAAGCGAGATCCCCTTTCCTTCCCACAGCTGGATGGGGGAGGTTGCGGTGCGCCGGTGGATCCTGGAAGATCCCTTTCTGGTATCCGGTGTCCGGGATTACCAATATGGGGATCCGCTGAACCGGATCAGCTGGAAGGCGTCCGCCCGCACCGGTGCATTCAAGGTGTACGACCGGGATCACACGGCGGATCCCCATATCATGATCCTGCTCAATATTGACCTGAGCGAGGGCATGTGGGATGCCGTCACGGATCCGGATCGGATTGAACGGGGAATCTCCTATAGCGCCACCATTGCCCAGAATGCCATTGAAAACGGCATTCCTGTCGGATTTGGCAGCAATGCCTGTGAGATGGATGAAAGGAATCGGCCCATCCGGGTCGGACCGCAGCCCGGCCGGGAGCAGCTGAATCTCATTCTGGAAGTTCTGGCGAAGTTGATCCTTGTCCGAAGCTGTACGTTTTTTACCTTTCTGGAAGAGGAACTGGACCGGGAAAACCCTCCGGCGGATATCCTCCTCATTACTTCTTTTGTCAGCGAAAGAATGGAAAATCAAATTGCCCGGCTGAGAGATCAGGGCAATTCTGTGGATACGATCTTTTTGGAGGGTACTACGGAATCGGACATGACAAGGGAACCGAAAAAAGGGTTCCCGGAGGAAGCGAAGGGGAATGCCGGATGAATCGAAGATTGGTTATTTCTGAAGCAGCGGCGCTCTGGACGGATGTCTGGTCGGCTTTTCCCATTGCGCTGTCCGTTTGCCTGGCTGCTTTTCCACAGCGGAATCCCTATGCCGGGATCGGGCTGCTGGTGGGGACCTATGCCGCAGGTATGATCTTCCGCAGGCTGTTGATACGGAGAAGCCGGCTGCCATCTGTCGCCCTTTCCCTCGTCGCCTGCATTGGATCCGGGCTCCTGTTCGGCGGCGGCACAGCCGGTGGGATTCTTTTTGCCCTGCTCTCCCTCGCTGTCGCCTGCCGTGCCATTTTGACCACGGATCTGCCTTTTCCGACAGCATTTCCCAGGGCTTATTGCTTTGTGTCCCTCCTGGTTTATTTCCTTGCTTATTTCCTTTACGGACGGATCGTGGTGCTGCGGCCGTATCAAAGCGCCATACTGTATGCAGGACTGATTGCGGTTCCGACCCATTTGCACTGGATCAATTCCGATGTACTGAAGAAAATATCCAGGGAAGAATTGAAGGATTCCTCCTCCCTGCCATCCGTAAAAAGGAACAATCGCATCATTACCGCGGTTACCCTGGTGGCCGGGCTTTTCCTAGCAGGCTACCATACCCTGAAGGATACGGTTCTGAATGCCGTGAAGGCTGTAACCTTCTTTCTTTTGGGGATTTTGTGGCGGATCATGAGCCTGCTCGATACCGGGAATCGGGGAGGGGAACCGGGGGGAGAGAGGCAGACGCCTCAGCTGCCGCCTGCCGGGCCGGCAAAGTCTTCCCCTTTCTGGGATCAGGTGGTCCGGATCATCGGGTATGTTCTTGCTGCTGTTCTTCTCACCGGATTTCTGGTTTTTCTTGTCCGGACACTGATCCGTCTGTTCCGCCGTTTTACCCGATGGATCCGGCATTGGCTGGCGGAGGGCGGCTGGCAGGGAGAGACATTGGGCTACCGGGACGAAAAGGAAAGTCTGATGGACTGGCAGGCAGTACGGCGCAACTACGCAGACAGCATCCGGGATCGGATGGGCCGCCTTTTTCGAAGGGAGCCAGGGTGGGGTCAGCTGGCGGGCAACCGGCAGAGAATCCGGTATCTGTACCGTCACCTGGTGCAAAAATCCATCCGGAACGGATATGGGTTTCATGCCAGCCGGACGCCGGATGAGACCATCCGGGATCTGGCCGGGAACGGAATGCTGGAGCAAGATCTGCAGCCTTCGCTGAAACGGTTGTATGGGACCGCCCGGTATGGGAACGGAACCATTTCGGATGACGAAGTGCATGCACTCAAAAAAGATTTGATGGAATAAATTATATGACCTCTTAGGTTGGTAGAAGAAGGGAACACAAAAATGGCAAAATATACAAGCGAAGACATTCTGCAGATATGCAGGGAAAAACAGGTGCAGTTTATCCGCCTTCAGTTTACGGACATCTTTGGCACCCTGAAAAATGTGGCAATTACGCAAAAACAGCTGAAAAAGGCCCTGAATCGTGAGATTCTGTTCGATGGATCCTCCATTGAAGGATTTGTGCGCATCGAAGAATCCGATATGTTGCTTTATCCGGACCCGGATTCCTTTGTGATTTATCCCTGGAGCTCCGGGGAAGGCAAAACAGCCCGGCTGATCTGCGATGTTTACGGAGCGGACGGCACCCCTTTCGAAGGCTGTCCGCGGAATACACTTCGGCGCGTGATCCGGGAAGCGGAGGAAATGGGCTATACCCTGGAGGTCGGACCGGAAGCGGAGTTCTTTCTGTTTCATACGGATGAAGAAGGGCACCCCACCGTTGCAACCAACGACAACGGAGGATATTTTGATCTGGGGCCGGTGGACCGGGGAGAAGACGCCAGGAGGGATATGTGCCTGACCCTGGAGCAGATGGGCTTTGAGGTGGAGGCCTCTCACCATGAGGCGGCGCCGGGCCAGCATGAAATCGATTTTAAATACAGCGATGCCCTGACCACAGCGGACAATGTCATGACCTTCAAAATGGTTGTTCGGTTTATTGCGCAGCAGCACAGGCTTCATGCCACGTTTATGCCAAAGCCCATTGCCGGAATTGCCGGATCCGGAATGCATCTGAATCAGTCCGTTTTCAGGGATGGGAAGAATGTATTCCATGACCCGCAGGATCCGCATCAACTCAGCCAGGAGGCATATTATTACATGGGGGGCCTCCTGGAACATGCACCGGCGATTACCGCGATTACCAATCCTCTGGTCAATTCCTACAAAAGGCTGATTGCCGGATATGAAGCACCGGTGTACATTGCCTGGTCCTTCCGGAACCGGAGCCCCCTGATCCGGATTCCCAGCAAACGGGGGCAGGGAACCAGACTGGAGCTGAGAAGCCCGGATCCGTCCTGCAATCCCTATCTGGCACTGGCGGTCACATTAAAAGCGGGACTGGACGGTATCCGAAAAAAAACTCAGCCTCCGGCCCCCGTTAACCGGAACATTTTTGATATGACGGACTGCGAGCGGGAAAAGGAATGCATCCGCTGCCTCCCCGGCAATCTTAAGGAAGCAATGGAGGCGCTGGACAAGGACTCCCTGATCCGGAATGCTCTGGGCAGGCATATCGACAGCCGGTACCGGGAGGCAAAGCGGATTGAGTGGAAGAAATACAAAACGCAGATCAGTCAATGGGAACTGGATCAATATCTGAGTAAATTCTAATTATTTCAGAGGTTTTCCATCCGGAAAACCGTTCAGGAGGCGGTTTGTTGTGAGGCCAGTTATCGGCATCACCTGTGATTACGATTGGGAGACGGGAGACAGCCGGCTGAGGCCGGGATACTTTGAAGGGATTTACCGGTCCGGGGGACTTCCATTTTTGATCCCGGCACTGGATCCTGCTGCCGCAGGTCCGGTAATGGCACGGCTGGACGGGCTTCTTCTGACGGGCGGGCAGGATCCGGATCCACGCTGGTTCGGAGAGGAGCCCCATCCTGCCATCGGCAACGTCAACCCCTGCCGGGACAGGTTGGAACTTGCCCTCGCGCGGGAGGCTGATGCCGGAGATATCCCGGTATTTGGTATTTGCAGAGGGATTCAGATGATGAATATTGCCATGGGCGGCGACATTTGGCAGGATATTTACACGCAGGCGGAGGACGGCAAACCCCTTCTTTGTCATCAGCAGCCGGCACCCAAATGGTATGGGTTTCATGAAGTCCGGATCTTTGAAGAGTCTGCGCTGAGGAGGATTCTGGGAACCGGACAGGTCCGGGTAAACAGCTTTCATCATCAGGCCGTCCGGCATCCGGGAAAGGGCCTTCATGCAGTGGCTCATACCAGTGACGGGATCATTGAGGCGATCGAGTCGGAGATCCATCCGTTTTTTATCGGGGTTCAGTGGCATCCGGAACGCATGCTGGAGGATCCGGTCATGATCCGGCTGTTTGAAGCATTTGTGAAGGCTGCGGCTGTCCAAGCCTCCCGAAAGATCCGGCCGGCGAAAAGCTGCGGCTGAAACTTTTGGGAAAGGAGGAGAAGAAAGATGATTGTGGAATGTAATATTGGAGATATCGTACAGATGCGGAAGAAGCATCCCTGCGGCGGTGACCGTTGGACCGTCATCCGGACCGGTGTGGATTTCAAGATAAAATGTCTGAAATGCGGCCGCATCGTCATGCTGGACCGGGAGACCTTTGGAAAGAGGCTGAAGAAAGTCCTGCAAAAGGCCGGGGATGATGAGGTGCAAAAGGCCGGGGATGATGAGGATGGCAGTCCGAAATAAAAGCAACAGGACAATTGCAGGATGTCCGGGAAAGGTGGCGGAGCAGACGACAATCAGGGTGGTGGATCTGGGCAGGCTTTCTTATCCGGAGGCTCTGGATCTTCAAAATCAGTTGCTGCGTCTGAGGCAGCAGGATCGGATCGGGGATGTGCTCCTTCTTCTGGAGCATCCGGACGTTCTGACCATCGGGCGTTCCGGTCATCGGTCCAACCTTCTGCTGTCGGAGGAAGAGCGGAACCGGAGGGGAGTCCGGGTTTATGACATCAACCGGGGAGGGGACATCACCTATCACGGCCCAGGTCAGATCGTGGGATATCCGATCATCGACTTATCCTCCATGGGAAAGAGCATCCGGACATTTGTGCGTAATCTGGAAGAGGTGTTTATCCGTCTTCTGAATCGGGAATATTATATTCCGGCCGGCCGGGATCCGATTCATACGGGGGTCTGGATCGGAGAGAAAAAAATCACGGCCATTGGTCTGGCAGTGAAGCACTGGGTCACCCAGCACGGGTTTGCCTTCAATGTCAACACGGACCTGAGCCGTTTTCAATGGATTGTGCCCTGCGGCATTGCCGACAAAGGGGTTACTTCCATGGCGGAGCAGCTGGGCAGGGCGGCTGATCTCCAAAAGGTAAAGGATCAGGTAGCGGATTATTTTGGTCAGGTTTATCAAAGGGAAATCGAAAGAATGGAAAAGCAACAGCTGTACGAAGTGATGCAGGAGGGGGAAGCAGCATGGCAAAGCCGGAATGGCTGAAGATAAAGGCAAGGAACACCCCGGAGGCGGCAAGGGTCCGAAAAATGCTGAAAGGCCTTTCCCTGCATTCCGTATGTGAGGAAGCAGCCTGTCCCAATCAAATGGAGTGTTTTGGAAAGAAAACGGCCACATTCATGATTCTGGGGAGACATTGCACCCGGAACTGTACGTTCTGCAATGTCCGGAAAGGCGGCGCGAATCCGGTGGACCCGGAGGAACCGTCCCATGTGGCAGAGGCGGTCCGGGAACTCGGCCTGCACCATGTGGTGATTACCTCCGTTACCCGGGATGACCTGCCGGACGGCGGAGCGGATCATTTTGCGCGGACGATCCGGGAGGTACGGGCCCTCAACCCGTCCACTGCCGTGGAAGTGCTGATTCCTGATTTCAGGGGTGATGTTCGCGCCCTGAAGCTGGTGACGGATGCCCGCCCGGAGGTCCTCAATCATAATGTGGAAACGATTCCCCGGCTGTACCCCACCGTCCGGCCCATGGCACAGTATCATCGGTCCCTTTGCCTGCTCCGGAATGCAAAGAATCTGTACCCGGATCAAATCACCAAATCCGGCATTATGGTGGGATTGGGAGAGACGGAACAGGAAGTGGCGGAGGTGATGAGGGACTTAAGGGAAGCAGGATGCGATATCCTGACGGTGGGTCAGTATCTGGCACCCTCCAGGCAGCACCATCCTGTGGTGGAGTATGTCCGGCCGGAAGTTTTTGACCGGTACCGGGAGATCGCAGGGGAGCTGGGATTCCGGTATGTGGCTTCCGCTCCCCTTGTCCGGAGTTCCTATCATGCGGAGGAGGCTCTGCGGGCCTGGAAGGCATGATGAACTTTATTTGCCTGGCCTGTCGGCCATGGAGGAGGGTTGATACCATAAAAAAGAAAAGAATGAATGCCAGGGGTTCCCTTTTTGGATTTCTGATCCTGTCGCTCCTTTTTTCAGGCATTTGTACGCGGAGGGCACAGGCAGACAACAGGAATTATTCCATCCGGCGATATGATGTGAACGTAGATGTGCAATCCAACGGGGACGCTGTTGTCCGGGAACAGCTCACCTATCAGTTTTCAGGGAAGTTCAATGGTATTTTAAGGGATATTGATACGGATCGGACTGATGGGATGGAGGATGTCCGGGTATTTGTGGAGGAAGGCGACAAATCCAGGGCATTTCATCAGACAAAAGGGAAGGGCAGGAATGCCTATGAGATGACCCGGGAGGGCGGTCTTGTCAGGTTCAAGGTCTACGAAACCTCCAGAGATGAGGAAAAGACCTTCCGATATGAATACCGGCTGCGGAATGTGGCGGAAAAATATCAGGATATCGGAGTTTTCAACCGAAAGGTGATCGATCGGAACTGGGATATCCCATTGAACAACATTACGATTACCATACGGATCCCGGAAGGTGCTTCAAAGGAAGATCTGAAGGTTTTTGCCCATGGCCCCCTGACAGGAGAGTCCAGGATTGCGGATGAGCGGACCTTTGTCTTTCATGTGCCGGAGGTTTCTCCCGGAACCTTTGTGGAGACACTGGCGGTGTTTCCTCCTGGCCTGATCCCGGATTCCGGCAGGGCATATGACGAAACCAGGCTGCCTGCCATTCTGAGCAATGAGAAGAAGCTGGCAGACAAAGCCAATGCCGCCAGGGAGGAAGCCAGGGAACGACAGAGGGAATGGGAAGAAGAGCAGAAGGAACTGCGCAAAAAACGTGCAGGGCAAAAGAAGATCCGGGACGGATTGCTGCCTGTCTTTGTTGCCTTGATTCTGGTTGGAGTCTTATCGCTGGCGGATTTTTTCGCGAAGTATGCCCGTGGGCCCAAACCGGAGTTTCAGGGGGATTACTTCAGGGAACTGCCCGGGAATTATCCTCCTGCCGTCATGAGCTATCTTATGTATCAGTTCCAGATAAGATCCAGAGACATCATGGCCACTCTCCTGGATCTGGTGAGGAGAAAGCAGATCGCCATTCGCGGGAGAAAGGTGGAGAGCGGACGTCTGTTTAGGAAATCCCATGAGGATTATGAGATCTCCCGCGTCGAAGGAGCCGATGCCGGGCATCTCCTTGCCCATGAGAAGTTTCTGTTGTCCTGGTTTATCGACAAGCTTGGAAAGGAAGGCACATTGGCACTGGGTGATCTGAAGAGGATCAGCGGCGAAAGATCCAGGGCACTGGAGTTCAGCAGGGATTTTGAAAAGTTTCAGTCCATGGTGCAGACGGAGGGAAAAGCTCAGGAATTCTTCAGCCGGAACAGCTGGAGGGAAAATCTGAAAGGCAGCGGAAAGTACGCATGGATTGCCACAGTGTTGCTGGTGGCTGGAGCTGTGGCGGCAATACAGCTGAGATCGGGATGGGGCGGAGGTGTCGCTGCAGTCGGCGGGATATCCCTGCTCTCCATGCTGCTGGTTTCCATTGCGCCCAAAAAAACCCAATATGGGGCGGAACAGGCTGCAAAGTGGACTGCTTTCAAGAGGTTCTTGCTTCATTTTTCCGAGATGGAGAAGGCGGAGATTCCGTCCATTGTAATCTGGGAGCACTACCTGGCATATGCGGTTTCCCTTGGCATTGCCAAAGAGGTCATCGAACAGATGCCAAAAGTCTTCAGCGAGGGGGAGCTGCAGGATCCCGGCCTGACCTATATGGGGTATTATGGGTCTTTGCAAAATCTTGCGCTGATGAGCAGTATGTTTGACAGTACAATGGATTCCATCAATAATGCCATAGCCAATGCTTCCGATTCGTCCGGAAGCGGAGCCGGCGGGGGATTCAGCGGCGGCAGCTCCGGCGGAGGCGGGGGCGGAGGAGGCGGAGGCGCTTTCTGACAGAACGCCCTGGAAGAAAGTTTGGGGAGGGGAGGACAAATGGACTTCCGGAGACAGGCGAGGGAAAGTCTCAGGAAGAAATTGAAGGAGGAAGAAGATGGCAGGTTATATTATTGCAGGGATTGTTGCTATACTTGTTCTGTATGGAATACTGGCCTATAACGGATTTGTGAAGCTGCGGAACAGGGTACGGAATGCGTGGGCCCAGATTGAGGTCCAGCTGAAGAAACGGGCCGATCTGATTCCCAATCTGGTAGAGACGGTGAAAGGGTATGCCGGTCACGAAAAGGATACCTTTGACCGGATTGTGAAAGCCAGGTCCGGAGTCCTGAACGCCAATACCCCTGAGGAAAGCATGAAGGCCAACGGTGCACTGACCGATGCCCTTCGCAGGCTGATGGTGGTGGTGGAGGCTTATCCGGACCTGAAGGCCAATTCCAATTTTCTGAGTCTTCAGGAGGATCTGAAAGATGTGGAGGAAAAGATACGATATTCCCGTCAGTTTTATAACGACACCGTTCTGAAATACAACAACAGGATCCAGACATTTCCGAACAATGTCGTGGCCGGCATGTCTGGATTTCACGGAGAGATCTTTTTCCAGGTCGAAGAAGGGGATCGGGAGGTTCCGAACGTTCAGTTTTAAAGCCGGTTTCCGTTTTGAAGGCTGGTTTCCGTTTTGAAGGCCGGTTTCCGTTTTGAAGGCTGTTTCCGTTTTGAAGCCTGATTCCAGTTCCAAAGCCTGGTTCCCTTGTTCATTTTCAGAAAGCTTGTTTTCTGAGCCGGTGGATTCCTATCGTACGGGAGGGGTTTTATGGCTGTTTTTTTGAGAAGGCGCCGTCATATTCATATTGCTGATAAAGGGAGACTCCTGCCATTTCTGATTGTTTTGCTGCTCCTGGCTGCCACACTGGTCCTGTTGTACCTGAATCTGGCGATGCCCATGGGGCAGTACACGGCGGGCCGGTTTCTGCCGGAGCATCTGACAATGTATTTTTCGGTGGGAGAGGATACCGGAGTGCCCTGGTATTATCTGGCTGCCGTGGATCGGGCAGAAAATATTCCAGAGAAAAAAGTCAGTCAGAAGCGGACTTCCTCCATAGCACTGCACCTTATCGGAATCCGGGATCCGGACGAACTGCCGCATTACCTTGCCGGCTATAAAAAGAGTAAATTCCTCCCCCGCAAGGTGAAGGGACAGATCGGACGTTTTGACGATCTGCGAGCCATTCATGACGACAAGGTGTTTCCCCTTTCGCCGGATACAGAGTACGTTTATGAAAACGGATATGGTGATTCCCGTACCTACGGCGGGAAACGGAATCACGAAGGCATTGACATCATGACGGAAGTTGGGATACCGGTCCGGTCCGTCTGCGATGGGGTCATTGAGCAGATTGGATGGAATGAGCTGGGCGGTTATCGGATTGGTGTCCGGGGAGGGGACCATGTCTACTATTATTATGCTCACCTGTCCCTCTATGAAGGGAAACTGAAAAGGGGAGACAGGGTGAAACGGGAGCAGCGGATCGGATACACGGGGGACACCGGATACGGTCCGGAAGGGACCTCCGGGAAATTCGAACCCCACCTGCATTTTGGAATGTATTACGGCAAGGGAGAAGACCTTGAGGCGTTCAATCCCTGGCCGTTTCTCAAAGCCTGGGAAGGCGGACACCCGGCGGCCGGCCCGCAGTGAATCTGCAGGAAACCCAAAAGGCCACCGGGGACCATTTTGCATATATATGGCGGGAAGTCTGACCGCAAAACGGGAAGGATTTTTTTGCCGGATTGTATAATGATTGCATAAACATGAATATTATAATTTTCATGTTGCAGGCGGATGAAAATTTATTCGGCATATGCCCTTGTCACTTCGCTTTAAAAATGCTATAATCTATAATTGTAATTTTAAATGAATGATTTCTTATGTGAGGATTCAAAAATGGAATATATATAAATATCCGTTTTTGGATGTTTTTTTATTACGAGATGGAGGCTTTTTATGCTGCGATATGTGGTCAAGCGGGTGTTGTTGGCTGCGATAACGATTTTTTTGGTTGCAACCATCACATTTTTTTTAATGAGAATGGTACCAGGCGGCCCGTTCATTGCGGAGAAATCCATCAGTGAGCAGGCACAGGCTGCCTTGAATGCAAAATTTGGCCTGGATAAGCCGGTGTGGGTTCAATATAAAAATTATATGACAGGAGCACTTCATGGAGATTTCAGCCTGAGCCTGAAGCAGAGAGGACGGACGGTTTCCGAAATCATTGCCAGTAAGTTTCCGATTTCTGCAAAGCTGGGCGGGCTTTCCGTTCTGATTGCCCTGGCGATAGGGATCCCCTTTGGCAGCATTGCCGCCCTGAACCGGGGCAAATGGCTGGATCAGCTGATTATGGTGATTGCCACCTGCGGGATTGCGTTTCCCAGCTTTGTGATCTGTACAGTGGGGATGTATCTGTTCGGAGTCCGGCTGAAATGGCTGCCTACCTTTGGATTGACGTCGCCCCTCCATTATATTCTGCCGATATTTTCCCTGGCCTTTTATCCGATGGCCTATATTACCCGGCTGATGCGGTCTTCCATGCTGGATGTTCTCGACCAGGATTATATGAGGACGGCCAGATCCAAGGGCTTGTCCCGGAGCAGGAGCTTGTTCAAGCATGCGCTGCGCAATGCCGTTCTGCCGGTAGTGACCTATGTCGGTCCCATGCTGGCTTACACCCTGACCGGCAGTTTTGTAGTGGAGAAGATTTTTGTAATACCCGGTCTGGGAGGTCAGTTTGTCAGTTCCATCATGACCCGTGATTATACCGTGATTATGGGCACCACGATCTTTCTGGCGACGCTTCTCATTCTGATGAATGTTGTGGTGGACATTATCTACAAGATGATTGACCCCCGCATTCAATTGAAATAAGGAGGCAGGTTAAATGACAAGTAAAAGCCCATTGAGTTTTCAATTGAATACCGATGATTTTCTGCCTGCCACCGACGAGGAAAAGCAAAATCTGGTAAAGATGCGGCCAAGCGTCAGCTTCTGGAAAGACGCCATGAGCCGGTTACGCAGAAATAAAGTTGCAATGATCAGCCTCGCGGTGATTCTGGTCGTTATGATTTTTTCCTTTATTGTGCCTGCTTTCTATCCCTATCGGTACGAGCAGCAGATAAAAGGCTCGGAGTATCTGCACCCCATGGCCTATTCCGAACAGGAACAGGCCCGTATGGATGCGGGGGAGAAGGTATTTCCCCATATCCTTGGTACGGACAATCTGGGCCGCGATTATGCGGTGCGTGTGATGATGGGCAGTCGGATTTCCCTGCTGGTTGGTCTTGTGGCATCCGCCATTGTCCTGATTATTGGATCCATATATGGTGCCGTGTCCGGTTTTTTCGGCGGCTGGGTGGATACCATAATGATGCGGATTGTGGATATTATTTATACCATTCCCGATATTTTGCTGATTGTACTGCTTTCCTTTGCCCTGAAGGCGCCCATAGCAAAACTGGCGGCACGGAAGGGTTTTGGGTGGATCCAGGTCATGGGGCCCAATCTGATCAGTATTTTTATTGTATTTGCCCTGCTCTATTGGGTGGGCATGGCCCGTATTGTCCGGGGTCAGATCCTGACACTCAAGCAGAATGAATATGTCACTGCGGCCAAAGCGCTGGGTGCTTCCAATGCCCGCATTATCCGCAGGCATCTGCTGACCAACTGTATCGGCACTTTGATTGTTACCACCACGCTGCAGATTCCATCTTCCATTTTTACGGAGAGTTTTCTCAGCTTTCTTGGTATGGGTGTGGCAGTTCCGCTTCCATCCCTGGGCTCTCTGGCCAGCGATTCCCTGAATGGTCTGACCAGTTATCCCTATTTGTTGATGGCTCCGGCCCTTTTGATCAGTTTGATTATTTTAAGCTTCAATCTGTTCGGTGATGGGCTGCGGGATGCTTTTGATCCCAAGATGAAGAGCTGAGGAAGGAGGAAAGAAGAAGGAGGAAAGAATATGAGTGAAAAATTAGTTGACATCCAAAATGAGAAGCTTTCTTTTTTTACCCCTGCCGGGGAAGTGAAAGCCCTCAATGATGTGTCTTTATATATCCGTCCGGGCGAAGTCCTGGGGATCGTGGGTGAGAGCGGCTCCGGAAAGTCCGTTACCGCATACAGTCTCATGGGTCTGACTGCTCATCCAGGACGGTTGACAGGCGGGGACATCTACTTCAACGGTCATCATATCAATAAGATGACGGAGAAGGAAATGCGCCGGATCCGGGGGAATGAGGTCTCCATTATCTTTCAGGATCCGATGACCAGTCTGAATCCGGTTTACACCATTGGCAACCAGATCCGGGAAGGCATTCTCCTGCATACCAAACGATCCGAAAAGCAAGCCAATGAACGTGCCTGTGAGCTGCTGCGCCTGGTAGGCATCAATGAACCGGAGAAGCGGATGAAGCAGTATCCGCATGAGCTTTCCGGCGGGATGCGGCAAAGGGTCATGATCGCAATTGCCCTGGCCTGCGAACCGAAGCTTTTGATTGCCGACGAACCGACCACAGCCCTGGATGTGACCATTCAGGCGCAGATTCTTGAATTGATGATGAGCCTGAAGGAAAAGCTGGATATGTCCATTATTATCATTACCCATGACCTGGGCGTTGTGGCAGGAATGTGTGACCGGATTGCCGTAATGTATGCCGGTAAGGTGGTGGAATGCGGGACGACAGACGAGATCTTTTATCAGCCTTCCCATGAATATACCAAAGGGCTGCTGCGGAGTATTCCCAACCTGTATGAAAAGGACCACAAAAAGCTGGTTCCGATTCAGGGGCTGCCGGTGGATCTGCTTGATCTCCCGGAAGGCTGTCCTTTTGCGACCCGCTGTCCGAACTGCATGAAGGTCTGCATGAAGCACATGCCGGAATACACCGATTTGAGCGACAATCACTACAGTGCATGCTGGCTGCTGGACAAAGAAAAATTCATGAAAAAACAAAGGGGTGCTTTGACATAATGGAAGACAAAAAACTGGTCGAAGTGCAGCACCTGAAAGAATACTTTCCCGTAAAGGGAGAAAGGCCATTTGAGCGAAAATATGTCAAGGCCGTGGACGACATCAGTTTCTATATCCGAAAAGGAGAAACATTTGGCCTTGTGGGAGAGTCCGGCTGTGGAAAGACTACTGCAGGCCGCACTATATTGCGGCTGTATGAGCCTACCAGCGGTAAGATCTTTTATGACGGAAAGGATATTACGCATGTCAATATGCTCCCTTACCGCCGGAAAATGCAGATCGTGTTCCAGGATCCCTATGCCAGCCTGGATCCACGGATGACTGTAGGGGATATTATCGGGGAAGCCATTGATATCCATCATCTGGCAGCCAATTCCAAAGAGCGGCGGGATCGTATTGTGGAGCTGCTGAGCCTGGTGGGACTGAATACAGAGCATGCCAACCGCTATCCCCATGAGTTTTCCGGAGGACAGCGCCAACGAGTGGGCATTGCCCGTGCCCTGGCAGTGGATCCGGAGTTTATCGTGTGTGATGAGCCTGTTTCGGCTCTGGATGTTTCCATCCAGGCGCAGGTAGTCAACATGTTCGAGGAGCTTCAGGAGCGGCTGGGGCTGACCTACCTGTTCATTGCCCATAACCTGAGCGTCGTGAAACACATTTCCAGCCGGATTGGCGTCATGTACCTGGGAAAGATGATGGAACTGGCGGACAGCTATGAGCTGACCTTTCACAGCGTGCATCCGTATACACGGAGTCTGATCTCGGCCATTCCCATAGCCGATCCGAAGACTGCCCGGGCAGCTCAGCGCATTGTACTGAAAGGGGATGTTCCCAGTCCGGTGGATCCTCCTTCGGGATGCCGGTTCCGTACCAGGTGCCCCTATGCGGATGAGCGATGTGCGGCGGAGGAGCCGGAATGGCGGGAGGTGTCGCCCGGCCACTTTGCTGCCTGCCATCACCTGGACCGGGTGAAGGATGAAAAACCGGCAATCGGATAAAGCATGTACAGCGTTGTGTGGATGGGCAATGGATCCGGAAGATGACATGCCATGGATGGATATCGGTATGGGATAAATGTATATCGGTAATGCCATGGATGTATATCGGTATGCCATGGATGGTATGTATGGAAGGATGCAAACGGCAATTGGTTTCCTGAAGATGTCCGTGTTGGACATATGGAAGGATCAAAGCAAGAATAAAAGGAGGACAAATGTATGAAAAGAAAGATAGCATTGGTGCTGGCACTTACCGTGCTCCTGTCTTTCAGCGTTTACGGCTGTGGCAGTTCCGATAAGAAATCAAAAGGCGGTGCCAACAAAAGCAGCGAAGCACCCGGTAAAGGGGGAAAAGGCGGAAAACAGCTGGTGGCAGAGATCGGCCCCAATCCAGAGACCATCGATCCTGCCCTGAACAGTGCCGTGGACGGAGGCAATATGCTTCTGTTTGCCTTTGACTGCCTGCTGAACATTGACCAGGATGGCAAAGTGATCAGTGGTGCTGCAAAGGACTACAAAGTAAGCGACGATGGTCTGACCTGGACATTTCATCTGCACGATAATCTGAAATGGTCGGATGGTTCGGAGCTTACGGCAGAGGACTTTGTATACAGCTGGAAGCGCATGGTGGACCCGGATACGGCTGCGCCTTATGCCAAAACTGCCCTGGGCATGGTAAAGGGATTTGACGAAGCGGAAAAAGGCGATCCGGATAAGCTGGCGGTTTCTGCTCCCGATAAGAACACATTTGTGGTGGAACTGTCCCATCCCAGTGTGTATTTTGACAAGATGGCTGCTTTTGCACCATTGAGTCCGGTCAACAAGAAAACCATTGAAGAAAACGGAGATGCCTGGGCGACCAAGCCGGAAACCTATATCTGCAACGGTCCGTTTTATATCAGCGAATGGGTGCCCAACTCCTATATCATGTTCAAAAAGAATCCCTACTTCCGGGATGCGAATAAAGTCAAGCTGGATTCCATCAAATTACTGCTGATCGAAGATGCGAACTCCGCCTATGCTGCCTATCAGACCGGTGAAGCCATGATGATCAAGGATGTCCCCACTGCAGAGATCAAAGCCCTGCGGAACAACAAGGAGTTTCATGTCGAACCCGTTTTGGGCACCTATTATATCAGTCTGAATGATTCCCTGCCCCAGTTTAAGGATCCCCGTGTCCGCAAGGCACTGAGTCTGGCACTGGATCGTAAATATATGTCGGAGACCCTGGCAGAAGGAGTGTATACTCCTGCAGGCAATTTCCTGGGAACCGGTTTAAGCGATTGGGATAACAGCCCCTTTATGGATCATGCCAACGGCGGGAAGCCGTATATTGATACGGAAGACTACGAAGGCAATCTGAAGAAGGCAAAGAAATTGATGGCGGATGCCGGCTATCCGGATGGGAAAGGGTTCCCCACCATCACGTATTCCACCAATGATGCCAGCTGGCATAAGGTATTCGCACAGTATATGCAGGAGGCATGGAAGAAACTGGGGATTACGCTGAAGGTGGATGTTGTCGAATGGGCATCCTTCACTCCCATGCGTCGTGCAGGGGATTATGAAGCCAGTCGGAACGGCTGGGTTATGGATTATAACGACCCTTCCAATATGCTGGAGCTTTTCTACAGCGACAATGGAAACAATGACAGCAAGTACAAAAACCCTGAGTATGATGCCATGATGGATAAAGCCGCCGTGGAAGCAGATGCAAAAACGCGTTCCGGTTATCTGCATCAGGCAGAAGACATCCTGATGAAGGATGCCGGTGCGATACCCATCGCTTACTACAATGACTTTTATCTGCAGAGCAGCAAAATCAAGGGTGCCTGGCATTCTCCTTATGGATACTGGTATTTCCAGTATGCGGATATTGAAGATTAAGGGAAACTTGCCTGGCATGCTGATCCGAAGT
>ENA-UOOI01002227-UOOI01002227.1-fermentation-metagenome-genome-assembly--contig:-NODE-2227-length-17488-cov-6.508059_pt1 | contig 17488 bp, 12 predicted proteins | sample MGYA00245779_ERZ724027 | MGnify/ENA primary metagenome ERZ724027 (study PRJEB28704, sample SAMN03018318) | fermentation metagenome | biome: anthropogenic terrestrial biome; feature: soil; material...
TTTATAACAAATCAGTGAAATTCACTGATTGTGGATAAAAGAACGGAAACTCAAGTCATTATGGCAATTGACAATAATTCATAGCTTGTATATAGTTTCTTTCATGATTTTACAATTTTTAAACCTTGTGCAATGATTTTACAATTTATTTTCTCCCATTCTGTCTGCTATTTTATAATTTTTAATGTGCCTTGTGCAATAATTTTACCGTTTTTACGACTAAATAGCAAAATACCCTTCCCATCAAAATCCAGTTTAACCTTCTGCCCAATTTCATACAGGACACCACCAAATACAACACCTGTAAATAAGAAATTACCTATTCTGATTTTTACTGTAGTCTCCATACCTGTGGGCATGGCACTGTATATTTCCCCTGTTAAAGAGCCATTCTCACTGATTTTAATAAATTCAGGACGTATACCGATAACAAAATCATTGTATGTAATCTGCTTTTCTTCTCCCAATGCTTCGCTTTCATCTACTTTCGCAATGCGATACTGGAATCGTGAATCTTTATTTCCCTTTTCAACATTCTTTTTATCCTTTTGCTTTGCAAGCTCACTTTGATGCTTGCTCTCCTCTTCCATCTTCTGCTGTTTTATCCAAAGAGCCATGTCAATTTTTTCTCTTGGCATAAATGTAGCTTTCATGTTCTCAAGGACATTCAGTTCAAAGTTTCCATCTGCAATTTGCTCTCCTTTTGCCTCCATAAAATTAATAGCAGGATTTCCTACAAAATCAGCAACAAATAAATTACTTGGTTTGTTATATACATCAAGAGGTCTATCATATTGATTTAACACGCCATTATCAATCAGGCATATCTTTGTAGCTAGTGTCATGGCTTCCAGTTGATCATGGGTAACATATACAAATGTACTTCCGGTTTCAATATGAAGTCTTTGTAATTCTGAGCGCATCTCAAGTCTTAATTTTGCATCTAAGTTAGATAATGGTTCATCCATAAACAGAACTGCTGGTTCCGGAGCTAATGTACGCGCAATAGCCACACGTTGCTGCTGGCCACCAGAAAGTTCGCTGGGATAACGATCCATAAACATGCCAATTTTAACGATTCTTGAAACCCTTCTAACTGCTAAATCGATTTCTTCTTTTGTCATTTTTCTGACTGTTTTTACAACCTGACCATTTTTCGTAATTTCATAGTTTTCGTTCAGTTCACAGCCGGCTTCTTTATGTTTCTTTTTGGAGTTTTCTATTACCAACTTTAACTTTTGGCATATTACCTGAGCCTTTTCTTCAATATGATTTTTTCCTTCTATATCATTAGCCTTTTCTTCTATATAAACTTTTCCTTCTATATTGGCTTTTCCTTCTATATTATTTTTTCCTTCTATATTAGTTTTTCTTTCTAGATTGGTTTTTCTTTCTAGATTGATTTTTCTTTCTAGATTATTTTTCCCTTCTATATTATTTTTTCCTTCTATATTGATTTTTCCTTCTATATTGGCTATTTCTTCCCCATTAACTTTTTCTTCCCTATTAGAACCTTCCTGCAGTTTATAACTTAAAAGTTCTTTTGCAGTGTAGATGGATATATCATATAAATCAATTAGTTTTATCAATGCTTTATTCGTATCCAGAACACCGGACTTATCCATACATTCATTTATAACCTGAACCACTTCTTCCGGCTTACTTAGAATTTTAATTAGCGTATCTGCATTTTTAACATCATAATCAACCGTAGCCATATCTTCCTTGATATTTTTAAGACCAAAGCATATATTCTGATACACAGTCATATTGGGCCATAAAGCGTAGTTCTGGAATAGAAAACCTACATGTCTTTTATTAGCAGAAATATTAATTCCCTTTTCGCTATCAAATACAGTAATTCCACCAATGGTAATCTTCCCGCTTGTTGGCGTTTCAAGGCCTGCAATCATACGAAGTGTTGTTGTTTTTCCGCATCCTGAAGGACCAAGTAGTGTAACAAATGCATTGTCTTCTATTACAAGGTTAAGATTATCCACTGCATAAAACTTTCCCCATCTTTTCGTAACATTCTCCAATACTATTTCCGGCATATTAATTCCCTCCAATTCCCTTATCCAGGCTTGCACCCGTAACCTTATTTATCAGCCCATTACATATTATTATAAATATAATTAATATTAGATTGATACCACTAGAAAACGCATACAGCCCCATTTCATCAAAATAATCCAGCAAGGTTGTAACGATCTTATTCTGTGAGCACAATAGCATGAATAGTGTTAGTTCTCTAAGACAAGTCATAAATGGCAATAAATATCCACTGATTATGGATGACTTTTGAATTGGAATGATAATCTTAAACATCCTCTTATACCATGGAATGTTTTGAATAATCGCAGCTTCTTCAATTTCACCACTTAGCTGAAGCATAGAGTTAAGTGCGCTTCTACTTGCAAATGGTATATATTTTACTGTACCTGCAAGGATTATGAGAAGATAAGTATTATAAATTCCTAAAGCCGAACCAAAAATGAAAAAGGATACACCTACTGCCAAAGAAGGTATCAGATAAGGTAGGAAAGCTATTGCATTAACATAGCCTGCAGCTTTACTTCTTCTGTTTTTACTAACACTGTATCCTACAAGTGTTCCTATGGTACCTGCCAATAAAGAGCAGCATATGGATACGATTAATGTACCTTTAAATGCATTCCATATGGTGGAATTAAATAGGATTCCCAATTGTCCATACATTCCGCTTTCCGTTAAGTTCTCTGAAGTTATCCACCATTTTAGGGTTAAATTGCTTAGATTTCCTGAGGTAAGGAAACTATAATCACCTGGGTTTGGTAAGAACGTTTCCATAGCAAAGGAAATGATGGGATATATGCTGGTAATTGTTGTTAATACGATAAATATCACTGCAATTAGATATTTTCCTACTCTGCCCAGATTTACTTTACTCGTCTGTCCCGATTTACCGGTAACAGTTGTATAACTTTTTCTGCCGCTTGTGGTTACCTGATTCATTATAAGGATAACTACGCCAAATACCATCATGATAATAGCAAGAATACTGGCCTCTCCAGCTCTGTTAACATTCATACTGACATATTTTGTAGATAAAGTTATTAAATTTAAATAGTGAGGCACCGGGTAGCTGCCCATTGCGCTTCCAAATACCAATAAAATAGTCGATAATATTGCGGGCTTAACCATTGGCAGGGTAACACGGCTGAATATTCTCCATTTTGGTGTATTCAATATAACCGCAGCTTCTTCCAAGTTTGCATCCATATTACGAAAGATTCCACCAATCATTATATAAGCAAACGGTGCATAATGAAGTGCTAGCACTACTGCACTGGGAAATAGTCCCTTGCACCACCAGACAGGCATAGTAATGTGAAATAAGGAAGCAAGTAAGCCATCCGAACCACCAGTAACTGCATGGCTGTTAAACAAGTTCTGCCATACTACAGCCAGGGTCCATTGTGGCATAATATATGGAAATATAAAAATTGAACTTAAATATTTTTTAAACTTTAAATTTGTCCTTGTAACCAGATAAGCAAAAATACCTCCGTATACAATGGAACCTAAACAGGTAAATACAGCCAATAGAATTGTATTTCCAAGGGGAATCCAAACATTTTGACGGCTTAAATTACCGGTAAAAAGATCAATCCAATTGACTAAAGTGTAGCCTGAAGTTTTTCCTGTAAGGTGTGCATCTATGGAGCCTAAATGTACGGAAAAAGTATCTGCAAAGATAGATATGATTGGTGCTATCGTCGTTACAGAAAGAATGATGCCTAAAACTAACAAAACCACATTTTGAGGTTTGTATAGGAAGGTTTTAATCTTATTCATAATAATTCTCGTATTACTAGGTTTTTGCATAGTTACCTCCCTTTTTATTCTTATAATTAGAACTGTTACAAAATTGTCATTCTGAGTGGAATTCTGCATGGCTGACATTGTTTTGTCATTCTGAATGCAATTTGCCATGGCTGGCATTGTTTTGTCATTCTGAGCACAAATTCTGCATAGCTGACATTGTTTTGTCATTCTGAGTACAATTCAGCATGGCTGTCATTGTTTTGTCATTCTGAGCACAAATTCAGCATGGCTGAATTGGGCGAAGAATCTAGATAATCTATGTTTTCTGCGATTCTTCGCCGTTGGCTCAGAATGACATATAATAAATTAAAGGCTTTTTCACACTCTTGATTCGGATGGGATTCTTCGCCTTATAGGCTCAGAATGACAGGCTTCATGAGATTCTTCGCCTTTTAGGCTCAGAATGACAGGATTCATGAGATTCTTCGCCTTTCAGGCTCAGGCTCAGAATGACAGGTTACAGTTTTTATTCTGCTACTGCTTTGTTACCGATGATAACATCAATCCAGTCACTCATATTAAAAGATACTTCTGAGCAATATTTTGGATCTTCAACTACTAAAGCTCCACCATCTTCACTTACCCACCAGTCATATCCTCTATCGTTTTTGGCAGGATAGGTATTGGTTCCATCTACATAACCATCTTGGGTATGATCCTGATTGATATTAGGATTTGCACTATAACCGCCCATGTCTTTACCCCAAGCATAAAATCCTTCCTCAGTAGTTGCCATATAGGCGATAAATGCACATGCCGTCCATGGAAGTGGCGCAGTTTTTACAACTTGAAGATAATGTTTATAAGCGTATCCGCCAATACCAACATATCCATCTTGGTAAGCTGCTATTGTCACATTATTTACGGAAACATCATCGGACTCTTCAACAGAACGCAGCTTTGAATAAACTAAAAGTCCACTTTCACCTGCTGCAGACTTTGTAACAAGTTCATTGCAGATAGGACCATCATCTGTTTGTTCGTTATATTGTTCACACCATAATTTAATCCAGGCAAGAGCATATTTCGCATTTTCACTTGTAAGACCAAGGCTTTTTGCGTCATTAGCTACTTCATCAATTGTTTTCTGGAAATAAGCCTGCTTTGTACTGTCTAGTGCATCAAATGCATTTTTTAGATATGTAGAATATTTATCATTGGTTAACATATATAGAAAGTTCTTGCCTACAGGTTCTGAATCAACACCCATAAATAATGGGCTTTCATTTTCATATACAAAATCCCAGCAGTTTGTATATGACTTATCTCCAAGATTATTAAACATAAATACTTTATTTAATGTCTGAAGTGTTAACGGATGCCCGCTCTCCTCTACATTAACTCCTTTTGCTTCTTTCCACTCCTTTGGAATAAAATTAAGCAGGTTACCGGTATCTAACATTTTGCTCTGAATCTGGTTGCCATCCTGAATTAAGGTCATAGAATATGTATGGCTGGAACTGGTTATGTCTGCATTTAATAGTGTAAAAATTGAGTTATTCTTTGGCTGAGACCATTCGATTGTTCCATTATAGGAAGAATCAATTTTTTGAAGTGCTTCAATAAAGCCAGTTGCCGCCGTAGCTCCACGGCTGGAATTACCAATACCATACATGATTTTACCATTGGATTCCTCAATGGCTTTCTTGTAAAGTTCTTCAAGCGTCATTTTTTCTGCTTGTTCAATAATCTTATCTGCTTCACTTTTTTCTACATTTTTACTTGTTTTTGAATTCTGTGAAGTACCGCAGCCAACTAGTAATGCACTGACCGTGGTAAGAATTAGTAGAACTGATATCAACTTTTTCATGTTACACCCTCCATATAATTATCGCTTATTTGAAGATATACAATATGAATCCCCCATTTGTATCCTTCATGTTTATATCATAGATAATATATGTAATTGTTGATACCTATTATTATGTAAAATTATCCGTAAAAATGAACTGTTAACTTGTATACTCCTTATATTTCATAAATTCGGTTGGAGATGTGTTCGTATAACGCTTAAATACAGAACAAAAGTGCTTATAATCCGTAAATCCTGTCATATCTGATATCTGATAAACTCGATATGTTCCTTCATCCAATAGTCTTATAGCTTGTTGTACACGATACATATTTAAAAAATCAAGATAAGTATGCCCTGTTTCTTCCTTGAACTTCCTACTAAGATAGCTGGTACTTACCTCTAATTCTTCTGAAATACTTTCTATACTTAACTTTTCTATGTAACGCTTTTTAATAAAAGCTATAGTTTTCTTAACATAAGGGTTTTTATAGGAATCGCTGGAAGAAAGCAGCTCAATATCCATTCCCTGATTTTTCTGTTGGTAGATTAGTTCCTTTTCATTTTCCTTTTCAATATCAATTAGAAGCTTACCCATAACTTCTTTCAGCTTATCTACATCAACAGGTTTCATAAGATAAGCATAAGCTTTCAGTTCAATTGCAGTTTTTGCATATTCAAATTCTGCATAGCTTGTCAAAATTACACTTTTAAATTGAACTTCTTCACTGGCACGTTGAATCATTTCAAGACCATTTACTTTTGGCATCATTATGTCTGCAATCACTACATCTGGTTTTAATTCTATTATCTTTTCAATTCCTTCTTCACCGTTTGCAGCCTCCCCTGCAAGAACATATCCTACGCTTAACCAGTCAATCGTATAAGCTAAACCTTTTCTGATAATATCCTCGTCTTCCACTATTAATACCTTTAGCATAACCATATACCTTCTTTCTTTGTATTATAACAATACTGCTATAAATCTAAGTTCATGCGAATAGGCAGCGTCAAGGTAACAACCGTTCCCTCTCCTAATTTACTTTCCAAAGTGACTCCATAATCCCCGTGATACATTAATTGTATTCTTCTATGTATATTATAAATACCATGATGGTTTGTTTTATTAACTGGTGACTGAAGGTTTTCCCTAATTTGCCTTAATGTATCTTCTCTAATACCGGCTCCGCTATCTTTACAAATAAAAATTAAATTGCCGCCTTTCTCAAAACCCTTAATGGCAACATGCAGAGTATCTTCTTCTGCATAACCGTATTTGACAGCATTTTCAATAATTGATTGCATCATTAATTTGGGAATTAAACATTTCTTGACCTTTTCTTCTATATCAATTTCATAGGTAAATCTTCTGTTAAATCTTATTTTTAATATAGTAAGATAGCTTTCCGTATATCGTATATCTTCTTCAACCTGAATTTCTTCTTCTGCATCGCTAAGGCTGTATCGAAGTAATGTTGATAATGCAACAATCATTTTATCAGAAGCTTCAGAATCAATCTTACTCATAAAGCGGATATTATCTAAAGTATTAAAGAGAAAATGAGGATTAAACTGTGCCTCCAATTGTTTTACTTGTGCAAATGCAGCATACCTGGTTAATTCCTTATTTTCTTTTATGTTATTTTTCAAACCATCCAGCATTAAATTATAAGCTTCACCGATTTCCTTAAATTCAGCGCTGCTTTTAATATCCAGATAACGTTCCAAATTACCTTTCTTAACCTGCTCAAATGCCTCCGCTATTTTATAAATATCCCTGGTACTCTTTTTTGCAACTTTTCCACTGATAAAATAGGTAATTATAACGATTGCAGTAAATATAAAAAGGATAAACACCCCCATAATATAAAACATTCTGGATTCCATGTCATGGCTTGTTATTGTATACACCCGAAGCATGCCATTACATATTGAGTTTTGTAAAAGATAATATTCTTTCGCTTTATATTGAATAAACCCTTCAGAATATTCATATTTTCTTACAAATCTACCTAACAAATCCTGAAAGTCATAATTATTCGTAAGATAGACCCAGCCATTTTCGTCTGTAATAATAGTTTGTGGGGATACCTGAGTCAATAATAATTGAAATTCCTTAGCCGGAATTGTTACTACTATATAACCAGCTACTTCTTCTTGATCTTGTATTCCAGTGCCAATACATAGAACCTGTTCTTTCCCCGTTGTAATCTTTAAGGATATACTTTGGGGGTTTTCACGGATTTTACGAATGATACCCCAGTCATAACAAGTATTATCGATTAGAAAACCAGGCATTTGATTATAATCTGAAAAGACTGAATTTAATTCACTATCCAAAATATATAATTTGGCAGCATATTTTGTTTTTGAAGAGAGTTTATACATAGATCTTTTTATTTCTACCAGCTTATCTGTATCAATAGGTTCTGTAATTAAGGTTGCATCCTTTGATAACCTTGAAACTTCATTAGCATAAGTTTCTACTACTTTTTCTAATACATTACTTATCTTAGCATTGGCAGAATGGTTTGTCGTATGAACAGTATATTGCCATATTCCTAAGATAAGAGCCATACATAAACAGGCAATCAGGAACGTAGGTATAATAGCATATAAAATAAACATTTGCCTTATATTATCACTAAAGGATCTTATTTTATTTTTTTTCATATTGTCTCCATTGTATATCGCAGACTTGCCTGCGATTCTTTATAAACGTTTTCTTATGCCCTATTCTTCATTTATATCCAAAAATATTTCTTTAAATTTTTGTATCCATTCTTTTTTCTTTTCATAAACCAGTTCATCATCTGCATGTATAATTTTAATTTCATCCTTTGCCTTTAGATACTTTGGTGTCTTCACATCTGCACGAACTGAACGTCTGTTAAGCTCCGTAGTTACCATTGTTTGTGCCTCATAACCTGTAACAAAATCTATAAATGTGCGGGCACTTTCCATATGAGGTGAGTTTTTTACAATAGATACACAATCCGGAGTAGATAAAACCCCTTCTTCCATGTATACAATCTTTATATTTTCCCCATTAGCCACTAAGGCAGCAGCAGCTTCCTCAAATATTAATCCTACGACAAATTCACCATTTTCAACTCCCCTATAAACCTCTGTAGAGCTTTTTAATAGTTTTCCATCTAAGTTGTCGCATAAAAGTTTCACATAGTCCCAACCCTCATCAGGATTACCATTTCCCATTGCATATAATATATTAATGAGATGTTCATAAGCAGATGAAGATACAGCCGGATTACAATAGGCTATTTTGCCTTTTAGCTTCGGATTTAGTAAATCCTTATAACCGTTTATTTGTATATTTCCTATTAAATCTGTATTAACCATTAGGATACTGGGTACATCAGAAAACTTTGTAAGCATTCCTTCATTATTCTTGAATTCTTCCTGAATCGCATCTTCATTTATAGAAGAGTATTCCTCAAACAGGTAGCTCTGAGATTTTAGTGATGACAAAGAGCCACCCCATAATATATCAGCATAAGGATTATCCTGTTCTTCTTCAATTCTTTCAATCAACTGCCCGGTACCTCCGCTGACAACCGTAACCAGGATACCTGTTTTTGATTCAAATTCTTCGATTAACGGTCTAAGAAAGTCCAATGGATGTGAACTGTAAATAACTAACTCGTCCCGTTGATGCCCACTAGTGAGTACATTATGATTATTTTTTGATATTGTATATCCGACTAAAAGTATTATAAAGAATGACAGTATAACCGTAATTATTATTTTACGTTTCATGGCAATCCCCCCGTTTTTCTACTGTCTTTGATGAAATATAGATATGTATAATAGAAATAGATAAAAATTTAATGAAAGTTTATTGCATTCGTTTATTTTCTTTTTATTCTTCTTTTTCTTCTTAATATTTACATGGGATGCTATACCAAAACAAGTATTTCCTTCCTCTATTCTAGCATAAGAAATCTAAAAAAGTAAGTATAAGTGTAGTATTTTATACGTATATATATAATTTACAAAACATGCAGTTTAAGTTTACCTCATCAGGGAAATCCCCCCATTCTGTAAGCTTGTACAACCCCCACTTCGTATTGGCAATGAGGTTATGAGCAAGTAGCGTAAGCGGAGAAATGTACGCGGAGAAACTTACCTATGGACAGAACTTGTCTGTCGGCAAGTTAGAATACCCAATTTGGCTTAAAAAAGTAGGAAGCATCAGCATCTGATTACTTCCTACTTTTTATAATATTTAATATGATTGAATACGATTTTGCATAAGCGAAAATTACAATTCTCATGACTGCCACACTAAAGGATACATTATTCTCCCAAACCACTCTCAATACTTGATACAATTACTTTGAGATCTTCGCTTTCCGTGTAACCATTACACTCCACAGTAATTTCCGTTCCACATTTTATAGCTGCAGCCATTAAGTTTAATATACTTTTGGGGTTAACTTTCCTCTCCCCTACTTTAATTACAACATCAGAATTACATTTCATGGCTACTTTGGCTAATTCACTGGCAGGTCTTGCGTGAAGACCAGATTTGTTCTTTACCACAACCTTCTTACTAACCAAATCATCATCTCTCCTATCTAATATGCTCCAAGATTAATATACTTCAAAATGCTCAAATAATATTTTCTCAGCTTCACTGTTCCATAGTCCTTTGTGTTTTTTGCAGGATTCGGATAGTTTCTTAAATAGTGAATCTGTTTTTCCTAATTCTTCGAAATCATCAATTGCAGTTAAAGGCATATTAAACTGGGTATAAGTTAATTTCTTGCCTCCTGGTATATTAGGCAAATTGGCGGTGGCATCTGCAATACTATCAATTCCTCCTACATGGGTTACCATAACTGCCGGTTCAATTAAGTTCTTACTGGACAGATAAAGGGCTTCTTTTAAATCTTCTGTGTTACCGCCGGTTGTACCCATTATATGTGTACTGGTATAGTGTGCATTATATAAATTGATTTCCGCTTTAAATTGATTGTTTGTTGGACCAGCGAAGAAATTCATACAACCGTCAAATGCTAATAATGTATCCGCCATTTCAGCGACTTCACGGATAGGAACATACACGAATATATCATCATAGCCGTGGTCTTCTGTTAGTTCCTTTAACTCCGATACCGAATCTTTCATAGTTGCTGTATTTACATATATAAGTTCAATTCCTTTTTCTGCAGCTGTTTCTTCGGAGATTACTTCCTTGGCACGTTTAATTTTTTCATGGCTTATGTCTGTAATTACCAAGCGTTTTGGTTTATGATCCATGGTTAATGCATAACTTACAGCACCAAGTCCCATTGGACCACAGCCACCTAATATTAATACGTTGCCACCTGCTTTCGTACCCATGTCATGAGCATAATTTTGCTTATTAGTATGATAATTAGCATGAAATCCACCTATTATACAGCTCATAGGTTCGCCAAGTGAAGCTTCAAAATAACTTTCTCCATGGTAATTTAACAAACATCCTAATTCCATAACTTCATGTGGAATGATGCAATAGGTGCAGGCACCTCCAAAGTATTCATAGGAATAACCAGGTGATGCTAAACTTCCTTTATAATTTAATGCTGGCTGCAAAGAAAACTTTTCTCCAGGTTTAAATTGATTCTGCCATTTGGAACCTACCTTAACAATATCACCGGCAAATTCATGACCAATGATAATTGGATTAGTATCTATATTTTGTGGAGCTCTTTTATGTTTTTTACCCTGTTTAACTAATTTATAGGTTGACATACAGATGCTGTCGCTCATTACCTTTACTAAGATTTCATCCTCTTTTATATCTGGTAATTCAAATTCTTCAAGTCGTAAATCATCCATTCCATACATTCTCACTGCTTTTGTTTTCAAGACCAATCTCCTACCTTCCTTTTTATCTTGCCTATGTAAATATTTATCTTGTCTATGTAAATAGAAATACAATCACTTAAAATACCTTGGATATTCGACTATACTTGGCATTAAAATTTACTACAGATTAAAATAAACTTCAAAACAATAATCTAAGTTTCAAAATATTTTTAAGATACAGTTCGTTTACATATTCAAATTATTGATTATAGTATACATAATATATTTATGTTAACTAAATTAAAAAAATAGTATAACTAAGGTAAATGAACTGTAATAAATTACCAACCCTTTTTTAACTCATTTTCCTACATTCTGATTTATAACTAATACATTTATAACTAATACTATTTCCAGTCTCCAATTAATACCAACTTCTATAATTACTGCATTCTAATTTGTTACAATTGAATAACTTCAACCTTCCCAATCAATTCATCCACTAATGCTTTTTTCGGCGGTTTCGTACCCTTTGTTGTAACAGCTCCTGCTGATGCAGCCATACTTAATTTCACACATTTCTCTAAGTCAAGACCTAGATCGAGTCCATATGCTAAAGCTGCAACCATGGCATCACCAGCACCAACAGTAGAATGTGCTTCTACCTTTAATCCAGGGCATTTTAGTTTTTTATCTTTAGTCAAGAAAAGAGCTCCCATTTGCCCTAGAGATATGGTTACCATATGGATACCTTTTTCCAAAAGTTTATTTCCCATATTCAACAGTTCTTTTTCATCTGCACGATAATCCAGTTTGAAATACTTTTCAATTTCAAGTCGGTTTGGCTTTATAATATCTGGCTTTGCTTCAATAGCATTTATAAATAACTCCCCATCTGCATCTAGGAATACCTTGGCGCCTTTTTCTTTTACTTTCTCGATTAATGTCTTATATATGGTAGTATCTACGCCATTAGGAATACTTCCTGCAAAGATAAATAACGTATCTTCTTTGGCATAGCTTACTAACTTTTCTGTTAATTCATCTAACTCATTCTCGCTAATAATAGGTCCTGATTCATTTAGTTCCGTTACTAAACCGTTAGGTTCAACTACTTTCAGATTGGTTCTAATTTCATTTTTAATAACTACAAAATCAGCTTGGATTCCTAATTCTGATAAAGCCTTTTCTATGAGAACGCCTCCGCTGCCCCCTATAAAACCGGTAGCAATGGTTTTTCCGCCAAGCTCTCTAATGGTCTTTGATACATTGATGCCTTTACCGCCAGCATCTATAAGTACATTGGATAATCTATTTAAACCACCATGTTCAAAATGTTCCAAATCAGCGGTCTTATCAATGGCAGGATTCATCGTAACAGTTATAATCATTTACCTTTCCTCCTTTCCCATAAAGATATCATAGATAGTATCTGCATCGCTAAGGATTAATTTTTTAACCGCTTCCATATCTGATAATTTATCCGCAATATTAGCCAGAATATCTAAGTGTTCATCTCCTACAGCAGCGATACCAATTATGATATACACCGGTTCATCATTCCACATAGTCCCCTCTGGAAATACCATAACTGAAAGGCCAGATGCTTTTATGCTCTTTTTTGCCGCCTCTACGCCATGTGGAATTGCAATTCCATTACCGATATTGGTTGAAAATGATTTTTCTCTTTCTAACATACCATCAATATAGCTTTTCTCCACATAACCGCTATTATATAGCAATCTGCCAACTTCACGTATTACCACATCTTTTTCTTTAGGTTTACATCCTAATATGATATTTTTCTTCTGAAGCAGTTCCATTTTGTCATTCCTTCCTTATGCAATAAATCTTATTTCTCAAGGGTTTCTAAATATTGATTAAAATATTTCTTTAACTCCTCAGATATAAAGTTACTTATTTTATCCTTCTCACCGGTAAATATTACATCTAAGAATGCATTATCTTCAATCAACCGGCTACTTAAAAATCCAAGAATCGAACCATTTTCTTTTGTATGTTCATCATCTGGTATTAACATAATGATTACGGTATGTACCGATTTTAAATAAGTATCTGTAAATTCTTTTAAATCCTTGGTCAGACATACTGAAAAACTTGGTTTTATAACCCCTTTTGTTCTAGTATGTAACAGAGCAAAATTATATTCCGGTATCACTTGGGATGCAATTTTTTCTCTTCTTTTGATATCTTCCTGAATCAGCAAACGTTTGTCATTATAATAAGCTATCTTTTCTGTTATTGCCACTAACAGTTCATCAAAGGAAATATCATTATTTACCTTGATACATTCAAATTCTTTAATGATACGTTTGATTTGGGTTATAGTAAAATTGATTTGTTCCAATTGCCTGCTAAATTCTGTATCAGCTATATTTTTCTTAGGCGTTTTCGCATACATTCTAACTTTTGTATCGATATGCTCCAAATCTTTTTCAATTAATAAAGGACTAACCTTCACTATATCAGCCTCTACATTATCTAAAGTAATGCTGGATATTAAAAAGTCTAATTTACCAAGAATCAAAGGGTTTAAATCTTCTTTTCCATATGTGGCAATATCTGCACGGTCTTTTAAAAAGCGATTTAACTTAGAAAGCATTAATCTGGATATACCAATACCACTGGCACAGACAATACCAATATTTACTTTTCGCTTACTTTCCTTTTGATTTTCCAAACGAACAACGGCGGCTCCAAAATGCATGGATAAAAATCCAATTTCTTCTTCCGGCACTTTGCAATGTAATTTAGTTTCAATTAATTTACCCACTTTTAAACACTTCTGAAAAATATCAGAATATGTTTCTTTTATTTGTATTAATAATGGATTGGAGATAATCATATGATTCTTTAAACGAACAAAAGTAGGCTGCAAATGAGCCAGCAAGCCGGCTATGAATTCTTCATCCTGTTTTAGCTCATAGCTTAAAGCTTCATCATACACATCTATCATGCTATTAATAAAGCTTAGCAATTTTTCTCTTTCAGACTGGTTTTCCTTCCCTTCTTCGTCAATATACTGCAATTTGGAGCCTTTAATATGAAGGAAGATATAAGCAATTTCTATATCAGGTATCTCGATTTGAAACTCTTCTTCTAAGGAATTGGTCACATACAAAGCCAAATCATAGTCATCATCTTTATGTAGTTTTTCCATTAATTCTTCATTTGGCTCAATGATTTCATGTTGCAGAATTCTGCTGATTGCAATAGTTACGTGTAACAGCAGCCCAATATAGGACATATCCGTTAACCGTAATATTCTTTTATCACGAATACTTAAAAAGCAGATTACTACTCGTTTTAATATATCTTTATCCAATAAATTGTATATATTTTTCTCTTCCTTATTTCTTATTACGTCAATAACCGTTCGATTTCTTTCATCTATAAGATTTCTAAATATGGTGCTGTCCATATTTTCATCTATAAATTTTCGTAAGGCAACACGATAACTTTTTTCACTGCCTTCTAAGGCAACTCCATAACCTGGTTTTCGAATTAAATTTAGATTACATTGTTCAAACCAAGTTTGGATTGCTTCCATGTCATTGCTAATGGTTGCTTCACTAACACCAAAGATATTCCCATAATAATATAATTTTTTAGGCGAGATATCCTTTAAGATTTCAAGAACCAGTAGCTTTCTACGTTCTTCAATATCTCCGGAATCTATCATATCTTCATCCTTTAATATTGATAGTAAAGCTTCTTTGTTCTCTGGTTTTCCTTCCAGCCAGATTCCAATCCCTGTCTTTGATTCCAGAGAAAGACCATATTTTCTTAAAGAAGTATCCACATCTTCCAGCTCTCTTTGCACTGTTCGCTTGCTCACTTTAATTTCATCTGCAAGTTTCTGAATTGAGATAATTTGATTTTCTTTAAGCATAATCAATAATATTTGCCGAAGTCTTGGTGATAAAATCATGGTCTTCCTCCTCATATGGTCAAGTATTTTTCCCTTATACCTATATTTATTACACAATCTTATTTGAATTCTAATTGAAAGTCATCTGCTTTTTCTATATTTATTACACACTTATTTGAATCCTAATTGAAAATCATCTGCTTTTTTTATATTTATTGCACACTTATTTGAATCCTAATTGAAAATCATCTGCTTTTTTTATTTTTATTACGCAATCTTATTCGAATTCTAACAAAAAATCATCTGCTTTTCTATATTTATTACACAACCTTATTCGAATTTCAGAATGATAGTTTTTACCACTTTATTGTCCTTTCTTCAATTCCTCCACTAATTCATCATATTCGGGTGCTGATAAGAAATTATGAATCAAAACCAACTTTGCATTAGGATTACTATGGGAGGCGCGTTCTCGTAATTCTGCATGTGTTACCACAATCTGTGCATTTTCCGGAATAGACGATACGGAAGAATGAATTACATTAATATGGCTTAACCCGGCTGCAGATAATTTCTTACGAAGTACCGTTGCTCCCATTGCACTAGATCCCATGCCCGCATCACATGCAAATACAATATTTTCTATAACACCTAATTCTTTTGTTATTGCTGCTTCAGATGAGCCTTTCGCAGCTTTTGATGATTCAGTTATTGATGTCATTCCTTTAGATGCTAGTTTCATATCTTTTACTTTGTTTTTATTTTCTTCCAGATTCACATCCTTACCAAATATTTTTAGTAACGGAACTGCAACTACAAAAGAAACTGCGGTAGATATTAAAATTCCTAATATAACAGCTACATGACTTCCAACTGGTATTAGTGGAAGAATTGCTAAAATACTTCCAGGTGATGCCGGAGCAGTTAATCCGCCGCCTAATAAATTAAGAGTAAATATACCGCTTGCTCCACCAGCTATTGCAGCTAATAGCAAAACAGGATTCATTAGTATATAAGGAAAATATATTTCATGAATACCACCTAAAAAGTGTATAATAATTGCGCCAGGTGCTGAACTTCTCGCATCCCCTTTTCCAACCAGACAATAAGCTAATAGAATTCCAAGACCTGGACCAGGATTGGCTTCTAATAAGAAGAATATAGATTTACCAACTTCACTAACCTGTTCCATTCCCATTGGTGAAAGTATACCATGATTTACCGCATTGTTTAAAAATAAAACTTTTGCCGGCTCAATAAATATACTGGCAAGTGGAAGTATGCCGTGATTTACGAAGAAATTAACCCCAGCTTCCATTACTGAATTTAATGTTTGAACAATTGGACTAATACCGGCTAATCCAATTAAAGCTAAGATAGCGCCTATAATACCAAGAGAGAAATTATTTACCAGCATTTCAAAACCAGCTTGTACTTTACCCTCAATTAATTTATCAAATTTTTTAATAATCCAGCCACTTAAGGGTCCCATAATCATGGCTCCTAAAAACATTGGTACATCTGCCCCGATAATTACACCCATTGTAGCTATGGCTCCAATAACGCCGCCTCTATGGCCGGCTACCATTTTACCACCTGTAAATGCAATTAACAAAGTTAACAAATAAGTAGACATTGGTCCAACTAATGCACTAAACTTTTCATTTGGCATCCAGCCTGTAGGTATAAATAATGCTGTAATAAGCCCCCATGCTATAAATGCCCCAATATTCGGCATTATCATACCACTTAAGAATTTTCCAAATACCTGAATTCTTTCTTTCATTACATACCCTCTCTTCCGATTTAATTCCGAAGATAAGATTGGCCAATCCTCTTCATGCTTTTATTATACTAGTAAGACTTACCTATATACAACTTGAAGTAATATTAATTTGGCATTAGATGTTGGTGACATAATTAAAAAGTTAGCTTATTAAATAAGGACGCTTTGCCTTGTAGTTTGTTGAAAACTCAGAAAGTGATGACTTGCCTTTCATAATGGCTTTATAGTGTATAAAAAGATACAGCGTTGTATAAAGTAAATTTGTCTACCTTTCCCTCGTGCGGCATGTCCTTGGTAGAGCCTCAAAACGTGTGACCCACATCGCAGAGGGCGA
>ENA-UOOI01002228-UOOI01002228.1-fermentation-metagenome-genome-assembly--contig:-NODE-2228-length-17484-cov-6.611682_pt1 | contig 17484 bp, 24 predicted proteins | sample MGYA00245779_ERZ724027 | MGnify/ENA primary metagenome ERZ724027 (study PRJEB28704, sample SAMN03018318) | fermentation metagenome | biome: anthropogenic terrestrial biome; feature: soil; material...
GCGCATTCAGCAGTGCATCTTTCACGCTGCCGCGTCCGTTCTGATAGTCGATGCCGGTTTCAAATGTGGATACCACGAGGCCGACAGCGAAGAGCGTCCAGCCGAGGTAGTTGAAAAAGAGGACGATGGACTGCACCCACGGCATATCGAAAAGCTCCACGCCCATGCTGCCCATTTGAGAGAAAAAGTCGCCCAAAAATCCGACCACCTGGCCGTACACCCAGTCGATGATCTGATCCATCACGTCGCCGAGTAAAAAGTCCCAGATAAACAATTGCAAAATCACCTCCCTTCACAGCGGCGCGGCCACTTACATTTGCTGTCCCATCTGCATTTCCGGGTCTGTGATCTGCTGCTCAATTTCCATGCTTTTTGTGATCATGCGTTCAATGGACTCAGTGGAGTCGAACAGATACAGATTTTCATTGACAAACCGGTTTTCATGGTACATTAGCACGCCGCAGAGCTCGCCCATGACCTTGCAGGCGTCGAGGTCCGTGTCGAGCGTCTTGATCGTCCCGATATGGAGCGAATCCCTGCCGCTTTCATCGAACTTCCCCTTGAGATAGCAGTCGATGTAGATCCCCTCGGAGCCGCCGAAGTTCATGGCGGGGAGCAGGTCGAATTCATAACTGCACAGCTTGCCCTTGTCGCTCGTATCGCCGAGAATGTATTCGTCGATGGCATCAAAACTGGCAAGATCGCCATTTTCCCTGGCCTGCTCGATGATCCTGTCGAAGAGCTGCCCGCCGGTCATTCGCTGCTTTTCAAGATTTATCCGGAACTCCCGCTGGAGCTTTTCACTCAAATTGGAGCTTTCGCGGTATCTCTCCAAGGGTACGACATAGGAATCTGGATTGCCGTCCCGGTCAAGATAGCGGTCGCAGAAGTAGCATGCACGGCGCGTTAGTTCCTCGACGTCACAGGGTTCGTCCGGCAAGTTGTCCCGTAGCAGAGCCAGCCGCTTTTCGTCCATGCGATCAAGGATATATGCCAGAAGGTTCAACTCCTGAACGCCGCCTTCGACGGCGTTTGGCATGAGACTGCCCAGCTTTTCATTCAATTCGGTGTCCGGCGTCTCGAAAGTAGCGGTTACTTTTCCGTATGCCAGATAAAACGGCATGGGCCTCTGCACGATATCCTCTACACGGAGGGGCAGGCTTAGAACCTGCATTTTGCCGCTCGGCGTCGTCAATTTCAGATTAAGCATAAACGTCCTTTCTCACATCCCAAGGATGCTCCAGACGTATAGTGGCGCAGTCAGCGTGAACACAAGGCACGCAAACAGGATCGCGGGGCCGCTCCATTCGAACTGGCCGTGCTTCCGATAGTCGAAATACGCCATACCCAGCTTCGCAAAGAAGAACACGGCGAGGATAAGATCAATCGCGGGGAACACGACCTTGTTGACTACCTGTTTGATCTGCCCGGAAGCGTCGTTCCAGGTACCTTCAATCGCCCCGGCCACATCTCCGGCGGCGAAGGCGGGTGTCGCCATGAGGATGCAGACGATGAGAACGAGGCAGAGCATGGCAATCAGTCTTTTCTTTTTCATAAACTTTTAACCCTTTCGTTATAAAATGGCCGCCGAGGATTCTCGGGGGCCTTGTGTGTTTGCTTACGGGTTTGCCGGGGCGATATGCCATTCCTCCCACAGGTTGCCTCGGATCGTGATGCTGTCCGTGAGATTCATGCTGAGCATCCCCGCGGGCGTCCAGCAGTCGAGGAGCCAGGTGTAGGGCGTATATGCGCCGTCCGGGAACCAGATTGGCGTGAAATGGGTGCGACGGTTATAGGTGGAATACCGGTTCTGTCTGAATGCGAACGAGGAGCCTTTTCCGATGATCGTCGGATCCAGCAGCCGCCAGTAGGTCTGGTAGCCGAACTCCGGGAAGTAGGTCACGGCGTTTTGTGCGGCGGTGACCGCAGCAGACTGGTTGGTGCGAACATGGGCGGTCACGTTTTCCTGAACGCCGTAGCCGCTCTTGGTGGTATTGCCGGTCGCGGCGGGAGATTTATCGTCCGGGGTCATGTCCATCTGCGCGTTCAGCGTTGCCGTATAGCCGTTCCAGTCAAACTCCCACCAGCCGTGATCTTCCCACCAACCGCGATCCACCCAGTGATACCAATGATCCGTATGACTCTTTCCGTCCGCGTCGGTCCAGTGATCCGTGTGCCAGCATTTTTCCCAGTTGGGCACCCATTCCCAATTTTCGTGCCAACGCGGAGACCAAATGCCCCAGCTTGCCGAGGTTGCTTCCACGTTGGTCGGCACAGGGCTGGCTGCGTAGGCGTCGTTTCTGTCCGTGGCAATGGGATTAGGCGGATCTTTACCGGCAAAATCGGTGATGTTGCAGACGACGGTGCTCTGCGCCGAACCGCCTCCCGTCACGGACACATCAATTGTGATGACACAGGGTTCGGTCGGCGTGTGCCACCGCACCCAAACCAGTTGGCTGTCACCGTCCGGATAGTAGACATTGCTCACAGTATAGGTCGTACCCTGGATGTTGAATCGTACGCTGACAGGATTATCCGGATCGGACTGCCCGCCGCTGACCTCCACCGAAGTTATGACGTCGGTGTCTATGCGATACTCGTAATCAAAGGAATTCGTCACAGGTGACTCCGTCATGTCGTTAAAACGCACAACACCGATGCCGAGGGCTGAAATGATATCGGAATTACTGACCTTCTGCGTTGTACTGCCGCTCCAAGCCGGATATCCGAGGTCGGCCTTTTCCAGGAAAATAGCCAGCGGAAGGTTTTTGTGCGTCAGCGAGAGCATCTTGGCCCGCAGACCGCCGTTGACCTGCTGATCGTAGAGAGCGGCTTCCGTGGCGGTCATGGCGTATTGCAAGCCGTTGAAAAAGAAATACGCGATTGGCTCAATGACGATTTTATACTTGCCGCCAACAAGTGTTTCAAAATCAATCCCAACATATCCGGAGATCCCTCGTATCGTCTGCTCGTCTGTGAAATAACTACGGATGGCGTTGATGCTCGCAGGAAAAGAGCCGGATGAAATAATTCGCGGAAATGATTGCGAGGGGTGAATGCAACTGTATCCACCGACTTTCGGCGAAAGCGAGCGTCCCCCGTTATAGGAAAGCTTGCATACTTTTCCAAAATGGACAAGAGAAGTACCGGGATTCTGGTTGGTCAGATCAATAACGCTTCCGACGACAGCGTGTGTCTCCGCGTTTACCACGGAAACGCGGACGCCGTCCATACCTGGGTTCCAATAGCTTGAGGAACTGCCTTCGCCCATGCCGCCACCTCCGCCGTCGATGTTCGGATCTCCTGTTGCGAAGGCGGGTACAGCGACGGATAGCAGGAGCAACACGGAGAGAAAGATCGTGAAGATTCTTTTCATGGCGCCTCCTTTTTCGAAGAAAAAGCGCAGCCTTTCGGCTGCGCCTGAGAAGCGGGGCTTTTAGCCCATGCTTCCGATTTTGTTTCCGTTTTCATAGATGCTGTTGTCCTCAACCACCTGATTGCCGCCGTCATTATCCACATATCCAAATCCCGGCACATAAACCTGCCCGCCTGAATTCGTGCTCCCGGCCTCTGGCTCGGACGGCTCTGTCACCGTGGTCTGTTCCTTTGTATAAGTTGGCGGCGTTTCCGCGTTCCGTTCCTCCTGCGGCACATCCTCGCCGGTGTGGTCGTCCGCGACGGTTGTGGGTTTTTCCGGCGTTTCCGGCTTCACGGGGTCTGCCTGGATTGTCTGCTCCGTGCCTTCGCTGTCCGCGCCCGTGCTGGGATCGGAAGTCTCGCTTGCTGAACTCTCCGAGATCTGGACGCTGGGCGTTTCCGTTTCAATGGTCACCTGCGGCGAGGTTTCAGAAGACAACGGCGTTCCCGGCGCGGGATCGACGGCGCACTTGCTGCCGAATTGTCCCGCGATCACTACAACCAGTACCACGCAGGCCAGCGATCCCAGAACGATCAACCATGTGCGTTTTGTCTTATCTTTCATAGAGTTTTGCCTCCTTTTTCTGCTCTCTGTGGTTATCCCTCTAATTCGCACCCTACCATAGAAGAATGCGAAAGTCTATTGATATTTCAAAGTTTTTCAAAACTTCGGAAGATATTTTGCCTGAACCCGAAGCTGCATTCGCAGGGGCGGCAGTACGGACCACGCGAAGCTTGTCGGCACTTCCAGCACCAGCGCCGCGTCCGCCAGATAACCCTCGCTCTCGCCGCTGGCCAGACCGTTGTTGGAAAGGGTCACGGAAAGGCATGAAATCGTGTACTTCAGTTTATCCCCGGCATAGCTCGAATAGGAATCCGTACCGGTGGAGGTCAGACCGAGGGTGGCGGTCAACTGACCGTATATATTGCCGGTATCGAGGCTTTCCGCCCAGGATTCATCATCAGTCGGTGCGTATCCCGCCGCATAGCCCTCGCGGACGGCGTGATAGACGTCGTCGAAATTGTCGTTGATCGTGCTGATGACCGACTGCTGCACAGCGTCCCGGACGCCCTGGACGATGATGGTCACACGGAAATACTCCGAAATGCCGCAGAAAATGAGCAGCAAGCAGAGCGTCACGGCGATGGTCATCGGAAATCCGTCGCCGCGCTTGCCCTTCAGCAGAGGATGCCGTTTTCCGTTCTGAACCACCAGCCTTTTTACCGGTTTGTGGATCGCATCTTTGGCGCATTTGACAATGCGGAGGGGGTAGGGAGTAATCCTGCTCATTTCCAGTACACCTCCGATTTGCCTGTCGCCTGCGCTGTCAGATTCACCGGGAAGGAGCCAAGCCCCCCGAAGCCGATGTCCATCTTCAGTGTTGCCGTGACCGTCACTTCCTCATTGAGCTGGATTTGCCCGGTTCTTGACCAGCTCACTTTCGGCGAGATGCCCAGGCGCTCCGACAGGATCTCGGCTCGGGTACTGGTGGCGTTGCCGACCTGCCCTGTGATCTCGGCTTCCCGCACCAACTCAGTGGCGTAAGTATCCAGATTGTGCTTGGCGATGAAAACAGGCAGCACCTTCACGGCAAAACCGATCACCAGCATGGCGCAGAGGATCAGCACGACCACATCGATGTAGCCCTCGCCGGGTTTTCCGGCTTTCAGCCTTTTCAACATAGTTGATCCCCCCTTAAAACAGCATTGCCATGGAATTAAGGATCACCATGGCAAGCACAACAATATAGGTCAGCATGAAGCAGGCCAGCATGATAAAGCTGAACACGCGGATCTTGGGCGGGATCTTCGCCGCTTTTGCCTTGAGTCGCTGGAGCTCCTGCTGCTTGAGGTCATGGCTGAGCATTTGGAAATACAGACGTCCGTCGTCGCCGCGCAATACGCCGATGAGTCCTCTCGTGATATCCGAGAGCATGGGCGAAGCGATTCTTCCCTCGAAGCGCACCAGCGCAGCCTCATAGGAGGACGAGCGCATATCCGCCGTGAGAACGTCGAGCTCCGCGGTGAACTCCGGCCCGGCGTGGTTCTTGTAATTCTCCAGAATGGTCAACACATCGCGGCTGGAAGCCAGCTCCTGCTCGATGGTGGCCACAAAGCGCGGCAGCTCCGAATCGATCTTGTCCCTCCGTTCCGCCACCTTTTCGTCCGCTTTGCGGGATTCCTTAAAATACGTGAGGATGGTGAGCACGACGACCACCAGCGCCAGCAGAGGAAAGATGAGCAGGCACGGGATCGTCAGCAGGAGCAGGGCGCAGGGCTTGACGATGGTGTAAGCCGTGTAGACCTCCGGCGTCATGTCCATACTCGCCGCGTTCAGTATCCGCGCCATATGCGCCCGTTTATACTCGTCCATGCGGATATGCTTCGAGAGCTTGATAGCCCCGCCAAGAAACAGCGCGTCCAGCGACTTCATCCGCTTATGCTCCGCCTTGCCTGCCAACAGCAGGGCCTTCTCGGTGGAGAGCCGGGGCAGTTTCAGAATATCCGCTGCGATAAAGAACAGACCGGCGGCGAGGGCGCATCCGAATAAAAACAATAAGAATGTCACGCCCGTCACCTCCTATACTCGATGGGTTGCGTCAGCTTTACAACAAAAGCAAAGGAAACGAAGATTGCGCCGGCGCATACGGCGAGGACGATCTGGCCGGGGACGGTATGCATCAACGCCGCGTACCAGTCTCCATTGATGAACTTGAGCAGCGGGACGTTCAATACCACCAGTGCCGCCATGGTGATGAATTCCTTCCGTGGGCCGAATACGAGGTTTTCCAGCTCGCCGTTGACGATCCGCATATCTGAGAGCTTTGCGACGATAGGCGTGAGCGTGGCCCTAAGTCCCCGGTCATACTGGCAGGCCATCACCGCGTTGCACCATTCCCGGAACACCTCGTTGTCGATGGAGCCGCGAAGCTCCACGAGCGCTGCGTCCACGTCCGGGTCAACGCGCTCGACTCTGTTCAGGAAGTTCCAGAACACGCCGCAGACCGGCTGGTTGAGGTAGTTGATGTTTTCTTCCACAGCCGTTAGGAAGTCCTCGCTTCGGAGATATGCCGTGGTGATGATGGAGAGCGCCGTTTCCAGTTCGGCGGCGACATCCTTTTTGAAATGTCCTGCGGTCAGCTTGATATACCAGAACGGAACGAACATCATGCCCACCGCAAGCACCGGCACAAGGAAAAAGTTGCCCATGATAATGGCGACCGCCGCGCCGATGGTGAACAGCAACAGGGATGCGGCGCAGATCACCGGGAACCGGGCTTCTTTACCGGTTGCATTCAGAATGGCCTGCGTATCCTCGATCTCCCGGCGCAGGAAGGACTTCTTTCTTCGGTGCGTGCTTTCGTTGATCTCTGTGCGAATGTTTTTTGGCGCGGAGGTCAGCCGCTGGAAGATGCCCTGGGTAAAGTCCATAGGAGAAACACGAAAGATAAGAAAAGCGCCGGCGATCATGCCGGCGCAGGCGACTAAGAGTAATGTGGTCAAGCGGTCTCCACCTCCTTTCTGAGAAATGATTGCAGCTGCGTATCCGGCATGCCGTTGTCGACCAGCCGTCTTTGCAGGCTCTGCGAGATATCCATATCCCGTTCATGGTACCCCTCAATGGTGTAATTGCTGTTTTCGTAGTGATTCTTGGTGATGTGGTATCGGTAAATGGAATTGTATCGCCGCGTCCCATTAGGCAGGATCTCACACTCCATGATCTCCATGAGACGGCGCTGTTTGTTCTCGAGCTGCTTGCAAAAGACCACCAGCGGGTATGCCTCGGTCACATTGTCCATGAGGGTCGAGTCGGACATATCCACGGCGCGCTTGCACAGGGAGACCATACGACGATAGGTGGCCTCGCAGGAGCTGGAGTGGATGGTGGTGAGTACGCCCACGCCGGTTCTGGCCGCCTCCTGCGCCGCATTTGCTTCCTCACCGCGCATCTCACCCACAAAGATCAGGTCGGGGTTGAATCGGAGGGCAATGTCCAGCAGGCTGATCTGCGTGATGCGCTGGCGCTCATTTTCGCTGTCGCGGGTGAGCGTGTGAACGACGGAGTTGACCACCTGTCCATCCTTCTCCCGCACCAGCTCTATCTCACGGGAGCCGTTCTCGATGGTGAAAATACGCTTGTTATTCGGTATGGTGGTCAGAAGCCAGCCTGCCATGGTGGTTTTGCCGGAGCTGGTGGCTCCCGCCACACAGATGGAGATACCGTAACGCAGGCAGGCGGCAAGAAAATCCAGCATTTCATCCGTGGCCGTTCCGCCGTCCACAAAGTCGGCCTTGGTCATGTTCTGCGGATTGACGATACGGATGGAGGCGGCCACGCCCACGTCCGCGTCCACTACTGGCGTTTTCAGGGCGGCGATGCGGATATTCTGGCTGAGCGTGCCGGTGACTACGGGGCTGGCGTTGTCCAGTATGACGCCGGAAGTGTGCAGCATGCGCCGGATGACGTTGATCGCATGATCCGGAGAGTCGAAGTGTTCTTTGAGCTTTTCCGATAGGCCGTTGGAATACTGGATCTCCACGTCCCGCCAGGAGTTGACGTCGATTTCTTCGATGCCGGAACCGAAGATGTATTTTGTGAGGAAGCCGTATTCCGCCATTTCGGAGTAGATGGCGTCTATCAGCTCGTCCATGGTCATGCCTTTGACGGCGATGCGCTTGTCCTGAACGTACTTCGCCGCGTATCGCTTGATTTGCTCCCGGCTGTCAGATTCTCCCGTCATCAGGGTGGAATAATTGGCCACGATATAGCCCTGTACCTCACGGCACACGTCGGGGAACTCACGGGAGTCATCCTCCGGCGTGAAGAAAAGAGAATGCACCCGTCCGGTCAACACAGGCTTACCCTCGGCCGGGGGTGCTTCTTCGCTGGGGATTGCGGTGAGGGCTGCTGGTGCGGCAATGGTTTCCACCGCTTTTTGCGTGTGCTTTTCCTCCAGATTTGGCACAGGCGTCGCCGGCGCTGCCGGTACGAATACGGAGGCGCTTCGTTTTTTCCCTAACATCCTAACACCTCCTTCAGAATTCGATCCAGTTCCTTTCGGAACAGACGGCTATCCTTCATGGTGAGGTCGGCGAGGAGATTCCCGGAAAGGTACTGTTCCTCCAGTTCCTGCGAATAAGGCAGCTTAAAGGCCACCGTGCCCAGCACCTTTCCGATGTGCTCGGCGGCCTGCTGGGGCTTCACGTTCGACGCCACCTTGTACTGCTTGTCCGCGTCCCACTTGGTATCCTTGAGGAGCGGGAGCTGGCTGGAGAAATATCCAACGGATTTGAGGTCGCAGTTGGCGAGTCTCAGGACGCTGTCCGCCTCCATCAGCGCCACGGCAGAGAGGATGTCGTTGGCAATATAACTGCCGCAGTCCACAACGACATAGGGTGCAAGCTTCCGCAGCCCATCCAGCAGTTCTATGGCCTGCTGCTCCGTATAGGGAGGATAGGTGTATTCGTTTTCTCCTTTTTTCATTCCGAGTATCGTCAGATAGGGCATCCGCTTATGGGTAACGCAGTTGTTTTTGATGAGCGCGTCGCTCATATGGGGCACGGCGAGGATGCCGCCGAGGGAGCGCTCACACTCCAGCTCCGAGGGCGGGCAGATGCAGGGCAGCATGGGCGCGGTCATGTCGCACAGGAGAAGCGCAACATTTTTCTTTTTGTCGGCGAGAGCCTTCGCTAACTTTACAGCCGCAACGGTCTTCCCGCTGCCGGGGCTGCCCCAGACCGCAAGCATTCCGCCGCTTTCGGCCTGTACCTCCTGTTCCGGTTCATCGTTTGCGCCGCGGTGAAATATGCTTCTTTTCTTAAAGTTCATCGGTTTGAAGCCGCCTCGCTTTCCAGCGAGTTCTCAGCGGCTGGATCAGTAACCTCGCTTTCATCTGTTTTTTCCTCCTGAGTGGGATAGAGCTTTTCAATCAGCTCGTCCTGGGCCGTGATGAACGCATTGGCGACGTCCTGCGTGCCGCGATAGACGAGCGTCAGGTGGATCTTCGCGTCCTGTTCCAGCTCGGCCAGCACCTTCGCCTGCTCTGGACGGACGAGGAAGGTCACGGTCGAGGGAAGATCTTTTTCATCCTCGTTTGTCGCTTCGCCAGTGTTGGCGTCATAACCGGTGGAAGCGGTCACGCTGATAACCTCCACGTACTGCAATTCGGGCGGCACGACGGTTTTACCGCTCTCCTGATAATCCGCAACAAGGATCGAGACAATATCGCCGGATTTGAGCTTGCCGGAAAGGCCGGTGGCGAAGCTCTTGATCGTAACACTCATGGCCTGCTTGGTCCCGTCCAGATTGTAAAGGTAGGAGTTTTCGGCGGCAGGCGCGTCGGAGAGCTTGGACGGCAGGATATAATCGCCCGCGGCAAGGTCTGCCGCGGCGTACTTGCCCACGACGGACGCAGTGTCGTGCAGGACGTTGTCCGGCAGGTTGTACGCGCCGACCTCCACGGTCTGCACCATGTCCGCTGTGACCTGCTCCCCAGCGTCAATTGCCTTGGTCACGCGGACGATTTCTTCTTTCTGGCTGATGCTTCTGTTAAAAAGCGGCGTGATGCCGAAACAGATCACCAGCGCCGCAAGGATGCAGATGACGCCGACGACCGTCCGGTTTTTGAAAATACTCATAAAATAGAGCCTCCTAAATCATGAAATATGCGGCGGTAAAGCCGACAGCGAGAAACGGGGCCAACGGGTAGCTTTCCGGCGCGGCCCCTTGTTTTCGAATTCGGCGGATGAGCTTATCGCCGAGGGCAAACAGCAGGAAGATGAAAAGCGCGAGAGTTAGACCTGCCAGCCCCGGCCCAAGTCCCAGCACGAAGCCCGCGGCGGCGATGAGCATGGTGTCTCCTGCGCCGCCTCTGCCTCGGCCCGCCGCAAAGAAAAACGGGACCGCAAGGAGTAGTCCAAAAAGATTGGCGGGGCTGAAAGAAATCAGCCCCGCCAGAGTGAGAAGGATGCACGCGCTGTAAGGGATCGTCCTGCTGCGCAGGTCGGACACACCGGCGAAAACCAGTGGCCCAACAAACAGCAGGCCGCTGATCAGTTGCGGCATAGATCAGCCGAGCTGGTCGACCGCGCCGCCATAACCGAACATGTCGTTGATGGACTGTTCCAGTTTGGGGAGAACGGTGTCGCCGAACAGCTTATACAGGGTGAACAGCAGCAGAGCGCCCAGAACGACGGCAATCAGAATTTTGATGGCAGTGTCGATATAGCCCTCGCCGGAATTGCCGGAAAGGGCCCGGCAGGTAAACGCGCGGCTGCGGGACAGGGCGTTCTGTGCCTTTGTGCGGATGGTGAAAGCGACGTTCTCAACGGTGGTTATGATGGCATTGATGGTCTTTTTCATAAATCGTTTTCCTCCTATAATTCGATGGTGCGTGGCTTACATGGACTGGCAGGACATGGCCTGGGTCCGCTGGGGCGCGGATGCTTCCGCCTGCGTGTGTGCCTGGGAAATCGTCTGCTCATAAGCTTTCATGACGGCGGCGTTGAACTGTTCGCGGGACTCCTTTGTGCAGGGGAAACAGATATCCTTGTATTCGCTTCCGACCTTGTACTGAGGCATCGCCACGAAAAGTCCCTTGTTGCTCTCCAGCACCTTCACGCCGCGAACGGCGAAGGCACCGTTGATGTTGACGCTGGCTGTTGCTCTCTGCGTGCCGCTGCTTTTTGCGCCGAAGATCCGGACGTCATAGTTGACGGGGGTCTGCTCTGCGGTTTTCTCCGGGGCGGTCTGCTCCGCCGCTTGAGTCTGTGTTTTTGCCATTGAAAATGTCCTCCTTTTTAATTTTGGATAACAAAAAGCGCCCGTCCGGGCGCTGGGTCACAAGGTCATCTTCATCCCGAAATCCTGCTCCAGGCCGGGAAACTCAACAGGCCGAAAGCAGGTGCGGTCGAGATAATAGAAATCGCTGCCGCCGCCGTCGTAGAGTTCCACGAGGTCGGAGACCGACATCGGACGGCCTGAAAAGCCGGGTGGCCTGCGCTCGGTAAACTTGTCATAGATTGCCTCCAGATCGTTGGTGTCGAGCTGCCCGTCGTAGACAACGGTGTAATCCTCTATCTTCGGCTTTGGTAGGGGTCTTCCGAAGGTGACGATGTCTTTCCATGCCGCCGCGCCGGGCTTGAGCTGCCAGATGCGGCAGCTTTTCAGGATGGCGGGCATGGCGTCCTCCGCAACAGACGGTGAATGACCGCTGGAGAGCCGCTCGTATACGCCGTCCGTCCAACGAGGCGACAGGCTGTTTTTTGACAGCCAGCGATTCAGCTCATCGTTTTGAAACATGGTGTCCACCACGGCAGTATCCCGGTCGATATATCCGGCCGGGTTGCCGTAGTACCAGACGCAGCCGCTTCTCTGTTCAATGCCTGACACGGCATCCACCTCCTTAGTTCATGGTCATTCCTCCGATCTCAGGCGCTGTCTGCCCGGTCAGCTCCGCCAGCCTTTCCCACGCCCAATCCGGCAGACATTCATCCCGGAGTACGCCGATAAAGTCATGACGGTTCCAACGGGTTTCCTCTCCGTCCCCAAGGCAGGTGCAGCGGACGGAACGGCCAATGTCGTTTGGCCTGCAGCCGAAACCGTCGTGAGCATACCAGAGCTGATCCTCCGACCTCCAGCATTCCTCCTTCAGAATATCCGGCGAGAGTACCAGCACCTTGCCGGTAAAATCCAGCTTACTGGTGTCCTGCTCGCAACTCGTACTATCGAACAGACCCAGGTCCTGAACCGCCTCACGGTATTGATTGACGAACTGTTCCAGAAGTTCAGGGCGGACATCCACGCAGATAGTCTCCGGCTTTTTCTCCCAGCCGAGATCCCGAACAGGAGTCCGCCGCGCCCATGCCATGTTTTCCGGAGAATAGCGGCCGTCAGCGCCATTGACCAGCAGGGTTGTGACCAGCACCCAGTTGACGCGCTTATATCCGAACTCGGCAAGCACGCTCTGCACGCATCCCGGATTCAGATTCTTGCCATTTAAGTCACGGCTGATGGTTTCTTCGATGACCGCGCGGCAGTCGGCGTTGGCTTTTCTGCTCTCCCGCCACAGCTTTATTTCCTTCTGCCGCCGCGCTTCCTCGAGAGAGTAGGGGTAGAGACCGGTGTTATTCACCATAGATGACATCGTCCTCCATCAGATGTTCCTCCAGTTCGCAGACGCAGACGCCCGCCGTTACCAGCATCTCGAGCAGGTCGTCGGGGACGTCGGAGATGTCATGCTCATAATTGGCGCGACCTACGAGGATCAGACCCTCGTCCGGGTCGGCGTAAGCCTCCAGCTTGGCGCTGCGGGGAATATTCAACTCGTCCAGCAGCTCGGGCGGGATCTTGATCTCCTGTTCGCCCTCCAGCGTCTCATTGCAGGCGTCGCAGCCACCGCAGATGCCGCAGACGTCGGCAAGGTGCGTCGTCAGGGACTCCGCCAGTCCTGAGATTGATTCGATGGCTTCGATCAGTTCATAGGTGGTCATTTTTCCCTGCAGGACGGCGACGCAGTGCCGGAGCTGGTGCAGCTCCGCGCATTTTGCCTCCGCGATGCCAGAACCCTCCAGAATCGGAGAAGGAATGGTCATGCTGAGATCAGTTCTTTTCGTGGTGTTCTGAGTGTTTTTCATAGTGCATCCTCCATATAATCATTTTCTGTTTTCTGCCCATAATCGAAAAGGGTCATCTGACTCGGTTCGCAGCGGGCCCGTTCCCCGAGGTCGTAATTGCCGATGAGCAGCTCCGCGAACTGGCTGTTGGGGTCATATCTCTGCTTGATATTGTTGATGCGGGTGGTGGAGAGGATCTGAATTTCAGGCGCGTCATACAACTCGCGGATGAACTCGTCGTCGTTATAGGAGAGCAGGAACTTGCCCTGTATGCCGAGAAGCAAGTCCCGGAGACGAACATGGTCTTCTTCGGTGAAACCTGCTTCTCCGACGTTTTTGTAATAGCTTTCAGTGGCGTGATAGGGCGGGTCGCAATAAAAAAAGCTCACCGGGCGATCATACTGCCGGATGAGCTTCTCAAAATCCTTATTCTCCACCACGACCTTTGCCAGCCGTCGATGTGCCTGCTCGATGAGGGGGAAGTTTGCCCGCATATCATGGGGCTGACTACCGAAGCTGTCAAGACTGGAGGCGTAACTAAAGCGGATAAGCTGGTAAAACCACGCCGCTTTCTGCACATCGGACGCGGGGCTGTCTCGGGCGAGACTATCCCTGACCAGTTCAAAATCTTCTCTGGAATTCAGAACGTATTGGAGCTTTTCCATCAGCTCCCGCGGTTTGTCCCGCACACAGCGATAGAGGTTGACGAGCAGACCGTTGAAGTCGTTGTAGACCTCGAAATCGTTGCCGGGCGGTTTTGCGAAGAGTATCCAGCCCCCGCCGCCGAACACCTCGATGTAGCGTTCATAGTACAGCGGGAACATGGGGAGAATTGTGTCGCGCAGGGCTTTTTTCCCGCCGATCCAGCTCATGAAGCTGTTCAGAGGTCATCACCTCCGCCCATGGGCAGGGAGGTCTGACCGGGATCGAACCGTGTACGCGCTTTTTTCAGCCCGCGGATCGCGCCGCTGATGCCGGCGATGCGGCTGGACATGTGTCTGATGGTTCGGAGCAGCTCCGCATCTGTTTCCGCGTAAAAATAACCCTTTTCATTACTGCAGATCGGAACACCGTCCCTGCGCAAGGCATTGATAAGTGCGCGCAGTTCTGCTCCTTTGATGCCAAACGCCATTTCAAGCTCCCGACTGACGGCCGCATATTGCTCGCCGCAATGAAAAATTTCCATGTACCCTGCGAGCTCACTTTTGAGCATTTTTGCCTCCTTTTCCGGCGCGCTTTTCCGAAAAAGGGCATAAAAAAGCAGGGGCCTTTGTCCCTTTCGGAAAAACGGCCCCTGCTATGTAATTACACTATTTACTTCTGCGTTTTCTGATATGGTGAATCTGGGTGTTCATAGAATTGGCGTGCCTCCTCAATGGTGACCTGCTGCGTATTTTGCTTATTACACCAGAGAAGCAGGTCAAGGATGCCCCCATTGCTGCCGTAACGGTCCCCGCGCTTGGAGATGGCGTTAAGATATTCATTCAACGTTTTCATGGTTCAATTACTCTTCCTTCGGATTGATGCCGCTTACAGAGACGGCAGCAGTCATTATTTTTTCAGGCTTATATCTGTTTCAATGGCGCTTTCGCTGATGTCCTTCTTGTGTACGATCTGAAATATCTTTTGCGGCTGGGGCGGATTGCCGCCTGCCGCTTTCCACCCGGCAAGAAAGGCGATGCGCACCATGGCGAACAGCGCGTTTTCCGCCTGATCGTATTCCCGACGGTCAATGAAATCACTGAACGCCTTTTCAAAATCGTTATTCATTATTGGATACACCTCTGTCGTTAATACGGAATACCGTATTAACGACATGCTACCACACTTTTCTTGCAATGTCTACGGAATTCCGAATGTAATTTTTGCGCGTATAGCAGATAATAAATTCGGAATACCGTAGATGTAGGTGAAAACATGGATAACAGCACACTGATCTCGCAGCGCATCTTGGAACTGTGCCGCGAGAGGAATATAACGGTTGGAAAGTTGTGCAGCACAGCGGGGACCACGGCGTCGACTGTCCATGATATTGTGGCCGGGGTAACGAAGAATCCGCGTGTTTTCACACTTAAAAAGCTATGCGATGCACTCGGCATTACACTTTCTGAGTTTTTTGATACGCCCGAATTTAATAGCATGGATGTTGAACTGGACTAAAGAGCTTGCCGTCAGACGGCTCTTTTCTTATGTCATAGTCATTCCGAAAAAAGTCTGTCCCACCTTTCCAACATAGGCGCTGTCATCGCGGGTCAGCAGGAAACCGCGCCGCTCCAGCAGAGCTGCGGCATATTCCTCATAGTGAAAGCTGGCCGCAACGGATTCAGGCAGGGCAACGCCCTGCTTTTTTAGCTCCTGCTCCGCATATTCCCGCAGGGAAACGTCGGGGATGATCTCATAGCGATTTAGGCTTTCGGCGATGTCCAGCGCCTCCGCCAGCGTGCGGCAATCCTCGTACTCCAGCGCGCCGGCGTACAGCTCCATAAAATTCTGCATGCCCTGGCCACGCTCGTCCAAGACAAAGCCCAGATTTTGCCCGTCGTAGACGAGGTCGGAAGCGCGGTCATACTGTTCCGTCAGGTCGCCGGCATCCGGCAAAATACACCGTGCCTCCAGCAGCGTGCATTCGTCCACGCCCTTGACACCCAACTCGTCCAGCGTTATTCGCATTTCGTCCGGCCTGCCATCGTTTGCGTCCTCATAGTCCGGCAGCCGGAGCCACACGCCGTCGGGACAGCGTTCCGACGCCAGTTTCACCTTTATGCTCCAGCCGTCATCCAAACAGGCCGCGAGGTTCGATCCGTCGTAGCGGAGGGCGGGATCCTGATTGGGGTACTCCACATAACAGTTCCCGATGAAAACACCGGGATGCTCATCCTCATAAGTCTTGCCCAGCTGTTCCAGATCAATGTAATCGCCAAGCTCCTGTGGGAGCTGCGCGTCATAATAGAGACAGAACCGTCCCAAGGCCTCATAACTTCCGGCCGGGTAGCATACCTCGTAATCGGACATGGTCTGAAAAATGTTGATGACATCTCTGGCGTCGCAAGCGGGTTTACCCATCAGAGCCGCGCTGAGAATGAGCGATTCCTTGACCGATAGCGTTTCCATCCGCTCCCGCAGCCACATCATTTCCTGCGGCGTAGAGGGAAGCCGGTTCAACGCTTCAAATGTTTTCATTTACAGCATCTCCATTCCGTCCAGAGTTGGTTCTTCAAAGGGTGCCAGTATGGGCCGAAAATCGTCACGTGCCATGTGCCCGTAGGGCGTAATGACGGCGTTGTCACGCTCCAACAGATCCCGACCGTATGCGGGCAGGTTCACATACTGCTGAAGCCGTTCCATATCGTTGTCACCGGCGATAAAGTTCAGTTCTGAAAGTGCGGCATCCTCCGGGCTGGAGATTTTGGCGTCCAGCATGTAATGATCCAGATTGTCCAGCAGAGCGACAGAGCTTTGTAGGCTATTGCATTTCGTTGCGGCCAGCACCGCCTTATAGCGGAGCATCTCTCTGTCCGTCATGCCGGACAGCCGCCCGGCGAATTCATTGACGACTGCAATGCTGCCGGATGCCTCGATTGACCCCATCAGCTGCGGAATCCGGCAGTCCAGACAGCGGCACAGCGTCGTATCGGGCAGCTTTGCCTGCGGCAATTTGAGCATACTGCCATCCTCCGACTCCAGCAGGATCTGATAGTCCGGCTGGTTGGGCGTGAGGTCAAGCGCGAAAAACGCCTCGTTCAGCTCTGTGTGCTGCACCACATAGCCCTTTTCCGTGAAAACGCCGCCCTCACCAATGCGGGCCTCCCGTCCAATCTTTTCAAAATCCAGCAGCTCGAACACCTTATCCGGGAGCTGCTCCACCTCCGGCACAAAGCCGTTCTTGGCATAGAATCTGCCAAGCTGGGCGTCGTTCAGCGCATCCGCCACATGACAGCAGTCCGTGCTGTAGGCAAGGTCGATGAGCCGCAATATGGGAATGAGCCCCTGCTTTTTGTTGACCTCCATCTGCACAAGGCCCTTGAAGGAAACCTGCTGCCGCTCGTCCAGCTCCGAGAGCTTCTGCGCCAGGGCGTTGAGCTCGTAGAGACCGGCGTTCCCAGAGAGCAGCGGTGCCAGATCCTCGAAATCATAGTATTCATTGATCTGCAGATAGGGCGCTTCGCCCTCGTCCAGCCGCAGCTTGTCCAGCGCGTCCAGCAGCTCATAGGGCGAAGCGGGCAGATCCAGATCCGCATACGCCTCGCTATACGGCGTGTTGGTTCTGGCAAGGTACACATTAAGAATTTTACGCAAGGGTCATTCCTCCCATCTTCGGTTCTTCCGGTTCATAGGCTTTCGGGTCCGCGCCGGGGACTGACCAGCCTGCCATGCTGCCGCACTCCATAGCCTGCCGCTGGGCCGCCGTCACGCCGAGGCGTTCGTTGTTGTAGTCGGCCAGTTCCTGATTTT
>ENA-UOOI01002230-UOOI01002230.1-fermentation-metagenome-genome-assembly--contig:-NODE-2230-length-17476-cov-23.071465_pt1 | contig 17476 bp, 23 predicted proteins | sample MGYA00245779_ERZ724027 | MGnify/ENA primary metagenome ERZ724027 (study PRJEB28704, sample SAMN03018318) | fermentation metagenome | biome: anthropogenic terrestrial biome; feature: soil...
CTCTTACCTCTTACCTCTTACCTCTTACCTCTTACCTCTTACCTCTTACCTCTTACCTCTTAACTGTATGGTAGCAGTTATCTTACAGGTCAATAATAGAATATTCATAATCTAATGTTGTTATAAATTTGTACATATCCTCTGTAGAAATGAAAATAGTTTTAGTGTTGTCATTAGCATGAAAACTCATATATTTTTCTGAAAGCATTTCTTTATCAAGACATACCTTTATGTCATGTTCTGTGTTATTAAGCAATCCAAATAATGATACAACACCAGAAGTCAATGACATTTTTTCCATTAATTTTTCAGGTGAGGCAAAACTCATACTCTTTTCATTGATAATTTCGCCAAGTTTCTTCATATCCAATCGCTTTTTATCATCCATTATGACTAAATAATATGCAGTCTTTTTTCTATTGCATAAAAAAAGAGTCTTTGTACGGACACCCTCTTTACCTGCAATATAACTGTCTGCTTCTTCTGTTGTTAATGCTGGCGGGTGTTCAACAAGGTCATAAGTAATACCCATTTTTTTCAAAGCTTCATATACAATTTCACATTGTTCCATGATTTTTACTCCCTTTGCAAGATATTATAATACTTATGCTTATTATATAATTTCATTGCTTAATGTCAACTTTGTTTCCAATTTCTTCAAGGTAACAGGTACCTAACAAATGTCTGCCAATGTGAATTCAAACTTTTGCCAAGGTTCTATATAGTCTAATAAAAATTGTTCCTCTGGAATAACCTTACCTATAACATTTGTTCTTCCTGAATTCTCCATATCCTTTAGGGCTATTTGTAATTCTCCTGCATAGTGTTCATATAATGAATTATCCATAAGTATATCTCCCCTTTTTATAGGTTTAATATTAAATGGTAAAAACTTGTGTCCTTTATACTTCACCCTACTTTGAGTAGATCTTATCATATATTCAGAAACATCACCTCTGTTGAAATGCATCTCCTCCAATATAATTTTTCTTTCTGTATCAGGAATAGAATCTGCAAGTTCAACATTCAAAGAAATCTTATCTCTGTTAATTTCACTAACTGCCTTAAGCTCTTCCTCCGAAGCAAAGGCATTGGCTATAATAACATCATCTATAAGACCTGTAGCAAACATATGCTTTACTTGTGGAACTATATTCATATCTCTATGCATTTCCAGTGTGCATAATCCTTCACTTACTGCCCAAGGTCCAAAAGTTCCATCTTTTGAAGATACAAAAGCTGCAGTTCTAATGCCTAAATCTTTAAACTGTTTAGTGCATTTTATAAAATGATCATATTTTAATCCAGTATATCTATGTGGATAAAAGTTATGGCATCCTATAAGCTTATTTAGGTTGGGTTTATAACTCATTATGTTATCTATATATTTTGTACCACCGCTCATGTTAAGCTCTATAAATAATCCTTGTGGATTATATGTCATCATAGCTTCTTCATTGCCTGTAAAACCTATATCCAGCCTTATTCCAGCTGAACCTAAATCTTTGAAAAAAGAAAGATCATTATAGCTAATGCCAAACTCCTTAAAAACTCCTGGATTTACATCAGCTATAACCTTCATGCCCTTACTATCTGCAAATTTAATTGTATTTTTAAAATCACTTACAATCTTTTCTTTATCTCCTTTTACAGACAAAAGACAGGTAAATATCCTGGTAAAACCATACTTACCTGCAAGTTCAATATATCTTAAATTTTCATCTAAAGAAGCATGTCCTGGATAAACTGAAATCCCTAAATTTCTCATTTTAACTTTCTCCTTCTACCGTTGTATTGTTTTACGTATAACGTTTCCTTTTTCACCAGTTTTTACGTGCTATGTAATATCCCCCTTTTGTTGAAGAAATATCATCATCTATAATTTCAGCATCACTAATTGCATTTGCAATATATAAATCAAAGGACTTCCTTACACATGGTATTTTTGTAATTACGCTTCCCTTTAAAGCTATATTTACTTTTTTAGGTTTACCTAGTCTTTTCCACACCCTCTCAGTTATTTTTCCTATTTCTGTACCTGCATCTTTAAGTATCTCTATAGCATTTTCTTCTCCATGTTCTGCTGCCTTTGCAACTACTTTAGCAATAGAAGCAATTTCATCCTTGGTTGAAGAATAAATGAAACCTTTTATACTTTCTATATCTTTTAGTTTCAATTTCTTCAATATCTCATTTGTGAGCACACTATTTTCTAAACCTTCTTCTTCCTCATAAATCATGTTTTTAAATGCTCTTAATGCTATGTAATAGCCGCTGCCTTCATCACCTAAAACATGTCCCCAGCCACCTGATCTTTTTTTTACGCCATTACTTATTCCGAAACTTATAGAACCTGTCCCTGCTATGGTAAGAATTCCGTCATTTCCTTTAAGTAGTGCATGCATAGCTATTTCAGCATCATTGTAAATATAAGGAGTTATATTAAATTTCTTTTCTACTGCTTCTTTGAGAATTTTTCTATTTTCACCTGCTTCTATACCTGCAATTCCAAGATAAATATTAGTAAGTTTTTCATTATTTTTTACTAGTTCGCATTTTTCTATGGAATCTAAAATATTAGAAACAGCTATTTCCTTATTTAAAGTCATATTTCCATAGCCAGTGTATTCCCTGCTTAATTCTTTTCCATCATGATCATATGCTGCCGATTCAGTCTTAGTTCCGCCGCCATCAACACATATTATATACTCCACAGTATTCACCTCAATTTTACATTTAAATATTAACCAATATTTCTATAATACTTCCAAGACCATCATCTGGTATAATAACACCTAATGATTTTTCTATATCTGCTACTCCTTCCTTAAGCATATTAAATAAGTCACTATATCTGGATAAGATTATCTCCATGTTTTTACACTTGCATATATCTTCTTTATCTTTTAGCTTCTCTAAAAGACACCCAAAATGCATAAGTAATCCATTTAATTTTTCTCTATCCAAATATAATCCATAGGAATCTTTCATTTTATTAATAATATCCACAAATTTATCTACAATAAAATCATAGTCATTTAAATTTAACCAATCCCTGTAAACATCTTTCATATCATTTATCATTTGTTCGTCACTTGTGCTGTCCTTTATATCTTCTTCACTAAACTCCTTGAAAAATACATCCATTGGTATATACTTTATGCCATGAACATGTGGATCAAATGCACTTATTATATACTCAACATCATATTCATTTTTCATTTTTAAAACAGTATTTTTAAACTCATCTTTGTCCTTCATACTTAAATTAAATACTTCATACTCATTCTTATTAAACTTGCTGTATATAAGCTGTTTAAGCTTTAGTGCTGTGCCTTCACCAGTAAAACATGCTGTAATTATAACTTTTCTGCTTTTGTTAATACTTTTCTCTAATGAATTTCCTACATATCTGCTTTCTGTAACTACAGACTTTAATATTTCATCCAAACTATCATTTAACATGGCTTTTCTTGCAGCTTCAATTACTACAGCAGTGCTTACCATATCAATAGTTTGAACTTCTATGCCGGTATTTTCTTTTATTATTTTGCCAAAATACTTTAAAGACCCCATATCTGTAAGTATTAATGTGCCTTTTCCTTCATCTCTTTCTTTTACAAGTTCCTCTATGCTTGAAAGAGCTTCTTCTGGTTTCATATTAAGAGGCATATCAAATGCAGCTACATGATTTGTGTTTAGAAGACTATTAGATACTTCAGCCATAGAGGATGCTGTGGAATTTCCATGCATAGCTACTATTATTGCAGCTTTACTGTTAACTTTTTTCCCGTCTACAGCAAAAAACATAGTTATAAAACCTATTTCCCCTATTGGTATAGTTATGTTGTATTTCTCTTCCAATTTATATGCCAATAATAATGCAATCTTAAATTCTTCAGGATACTTTTCCCTTATTTCGTCTATTTTAGGATTCTCAATTACTCTGTTTTCTTTAACTCGCGCTAAAAAAGCATCTATATGCATAAGTAATCCAATAAAAATATTTTTAGGTATACTTCTATTCAATTTATGTTCTGCTAATTTCATAAAACTTTTAAGTAAATTATATAATTCATCATCTACTATTACTTTTATATCTTCAGTATCATCTTCATGTATATTATGAATATAATCATTTATAAATTTTTCCACATCACTTATTAATCTATTTTTTATTTCTTCCTGATCCATGCCCTTCCTTTTAAGATATTCATTTCTTTTTTCTATAAATTCATATATATTGCGGGATATACTATACTTGTCCTCTAAATCCTCATTATCATTTGAATTCTGTCCATGAATGTTTAATCTTAATTCTGCAGGATCTATTTTCTTGGAAATAAGAAGTCCATTTCTTACCTCATTTGAAAAATCTTCAAGTTTAATTTTAATATCTTTGTTATCAAACATACTTCTTAAAAATGCCTTAGCTGAGGCTATTTGTATATCACTTTTAAGTTGTCCAATGTTATTGGGACACCTATAATTTACAATTGCTGTTATAGCATCCTCATCCATTTTTATTTCTTTAGATACTCGTTTTGATTCTGCATTCAAGAAACTTTCAATAAGTTCTATTCTTTCATTTACAGACCATTCTCTAAGAGGCGGCAGTGATATTGTCACAGGAATTCTTCTGGTAAATGTTTTCAAAAGCACTGAATTAATATTTTCAGTTGTAGCACTTATTATCATTACATCTATCTTTATTTCTTTTGTTCCTCCAAATGGTACATATTTACCTTCATCTATAAGAGTAAATAACATTTCCTGACCCTCAGGAGGCAGCCTGTGAACTTCATCTAAGAAAAGTATCCCATTTCTGCTTTTTTCAATAATTCCTTCTCTATCCTCTGTTGCTCCTGTATAAGTTCCTTTTTTTACACCAAATAAATGAGAAATAAGAAGCTGAGGATTGTTTGCATAATCAGCACAATTAAATACTGCAAATTTACCTTTGTCTCTTATTTTCCCAATTTGTAAAGCATAATTAAATATACACTTTGCAAAATATGATTTTCCTACACCAGTTTCACCTAGTATAAGAGTATGCAATCCATGAGGAGGGTAAACAACTGCAGCTTTTGCCAAAGCTATCTGATTCTTTAAACTTCCTTCTTTACCTATGCAAACATCAAAAGCAGATAATTTTTCCTCAGCTTCTTCCACATTGTCTTTATTAATAAAGTAAAGCACAGGCCGCGCTGCATTCTTCAAAGCCTTACCAGCTCGAACTAATTTACTGAGTTCTCTAGCCACATTTGTTCTCTGCATATTCAAACTTCTGCAAAGATCATCGGTAGTTACTCCATTTACTTTTCCATTATCTTTAAATTGCTGAATGCATATTCTTTTTAAAGATTCATAAACTGCAGTTTCATTGTTCATATTTTTATTCCACCTCATTATTGTGATTAAATACTTTAATTAGGTTTAGTAAATTATGCACTTTCCCTAGATTAGTATCTTTTTTTAAGCTTACTCAAGTTCTTCTCTTTTTCATTCATTACTTTCCTTGTTATTTCAAAAAACATTATACTCTCAATGGAGAATATTACAATTAATATGTTCATAACCCATGGACTTATATTCTTGAATAATATAGTTGGTATAAGTATAACCATGGGTGCAGTAAATGCTAATATCCATCTATTTACTTTAAATTTTTGCAGCACCAGATTAGAGATTTTAATTCCTATAAGCAGAAGTGCCACAAGTGAAATAACATTAAACATTCCCACCATAATTTTCATAACCTCACCCTAAACAACTATTTTTTAAAATCCTGATACATTTTAATCATTTGTTCAATTAAACATTTTTCAGATATAGCAGTCATAAGTTGATCTTGAGCATGTACCATTAACAGGGACATCTTTAAAGGCTCTCCATTTACCTCCTGCTGTATAAGTTTTGTTTGTGTATTATGAGCTAAATCTAACTCATCTTGAGATGTTTTTAACTTTTCTTCTGCCTTTACCATATCTCCAGTTCGTGCTGCTTCTAGTGCCTCATAAGCATATGCTCTGGCATCTCCTCCATGAGATATCATTTTAAATATTTCTTCTTCCATAATTAAGCACTCCTCTATTTGTCTTTAAATTGTGGTAAGTAGTCTTTGTTTAATTCCAGTAAATCGTGGAGTAAGTGTTTTGCAACATCTACTGATGGAATAAGAGGATGATTTACAAGTGCTAAAAGTGCTTTGTTTTTATCTCCTGTAACTCCAGCTTCTACGGCTAATACTTCATAACTCTTAACTGCCTGTATAAGTCCTAAGATCTCAATAGGCAGATCTCCATTAAGACTTAATGGTGTTGCTCCTCTGCTTCCAACAAGGCAGTTTGTTTCTATAACTGAATTATCTGGAATACCTCTTATAATTCCATTATTTAATGTATTTACAGTATGAATATCATTTTTATCATTATATATTGCACTTATTAATGATACTGCTGCATCAGAGTAATATGCTCCTCCTCTTTTTTCAAGTTCCTTAGGTTTAGTGTTAAGATCTGGAGATTTATATAATTCAAATAAACTTTTTTCTATAGCCTGAACCTGTTCAGCTCTTGTTCCTTTTTTAGGATCAGCTGCACTCTCCTGTTCTTCCTGAAGCATCCTGTCTGTCATATAATAATATTTATGATATGGACATGGAAGCATTCCTAATGCTCTTATAAAATCTGGATCCCACTTCAAATTATAAATATTTTTCATATTTAAAACATCGCCGTCAAGAGATTTTTCAAGTACTTCTTTAGTTACATCTTTGTTCTTAACCCATACTTTTTTGCCCCATACAAGATGATTCAAACCTGCAAATTCTATAAATACATCTTTAAATGGAACATCCATCATACTTGCAACATCCATCTGCATATGAATAGGTACATTACAAAGTCCTATACATTTTACATCAGTGTACTTTAATACTGCTTCTGTTACTAATCCTGATGGGTTTGTGAAGTTAATAAGCCATGCATCTGGACATAATTCCTTTATATCCTTACATATATCAAGAATTACAGGTATTGTCCTCATAGCTTTGGTAAATCCACCTGGGCCTGTAGTTTCTTGTCCTAATATGCCATACTTTAATGGAAATCTTTCATCTCTTGCCCTGGCATTAAGTCCTCCTACTCTAAACTGAGTAACTACGAAATCTGCATTCTTTAAAGCTTCTCTTCTATCAAGTGTTAAAACTAATTTGATATCAAGTCCTGCTCTTTCAATCATTCTTTTTGCAAGACTGCCTATTATATCTAATTTTTTCTGACCTTCCTTAATGTCTACCATATATATTTCACTTACAGGTAATTCTTCTGATCTTTTAAGAAAACCGTCTATTATCTCTGGAGAGTAACTACTTCCTCCGCCAATAATTGCAATTTTTAATCCTTTCATTTCAATAAATCCCTCCATTATAAATTATATTTAGACTAATTGGAGATTATCTTTTATTAAATAATCCCCAATTAAGCTATTAGCTATTTTGAAACACTAACTGTTTCTGCCTGCATATTTTTTTCTTCGTCTTTAAGCAGATTCTTTTCATATGCTTTAAAGAACGGATAATATATTATTGTGGCAATAGCAAAATTTATACAAACAAGTACTATTGCTTTCCAATCCCCGCCAGTTGCAATATATGCGCCTATTGGTGCTGGAAGTGTCCATGGTGCTAATATACATGGTCTTGCTACAATATTAAAATACATTGCACCGTAAGCTATCAGGCATTCAACAACCGGCCCCAATATAAACGGTATCATGAATAATGGATTCAGCATAATTGGCGCACCGAATATAACTGGTTCATTAATATTACATATACCTGGAAGTAAAGATGCTCTTCCTATATCTTTAAGATATTTTGATTTTGAAAATACCATAAGTATAACAAGTCCTATAGTTGCCCCTGATCCTCCTATCCATATAAACCATTGGAAAAATGGTTCTGGAGCTATATTGGGAAGAACTGCTGCACCTGATGCATATGCTTTTGTATTAGCATCCAGCAGTGTAAGCCATATTGGTCTTGCAACTGTTCCTACAATGGAATCTCCATGAATACCACAAGACCACAACAATGTTATAAGTATTGTAGGCACTAAAACTCCACCTAAAGTATTTCCAGCATAAACAAGTGGTTTAAATAAATTCATTATAAACTGCTGTATATCAAAATTAGCAACAACTCTTACTAAAAACACAGTGGTTATAATAATTGCTGCAGGTATTAGTGCTGCAAAGGAGCTGGAAACGCATTCAGGTACTCCTTCCGGCATTTTTATCGTAAGATTTTTTTCTTTGGCAAATCTTAAAACCTCTACAGCAAATATTGACATTATAATTGCAACAAACATACCAGATCCACCCAGATTAGCAAGTGGTAAAACATATCCTAAATCCGGTTTACTTACTGCTACTGGTAAGTTGGTTAAAAGAAATGCTACTACTGCCAAGCTTCCTCCAGATAACTCATTGAGCTTATAGGATTTTGCCAAACTATATCCTATTCCAAAGGCAGCATACAATGCCATAATTCCCATTGTAAGTCTATATGGCAATAATATCTTACCTACATAAGGCTTCACTGCTGCCGCCCAAGAAGGTACTGGTGGAAAAGCAATAATCATAAAGAAACTACCTACGATAATCATAGGAATAGTAGAAATAATACCATCACGAATAGCCCTTAGATGTCTTTGTTCTGATAATTTAGTCATTGGTGGTAAAAGATACTTCTCTAACCACTCGAAGAATGCAGTCATTTGTTTATCCCCCCTATTTACTACTTTTGATATTTTTTAATTTGTTCAAGCGCTTTTGGTGCACCTACTGGTGTATAACCCATAGGGATTATTACTTCAATTGGCACGTTTAAACCTTCTGCTTGTTTTTTAAATACATTTAGTCTATGTCTTATCTGTGGTGCTACAAGTACTAAATCATAGCCTAATTTAACTTCATCTTCAAATTCAGATGTTCCTACTGCTTTAATATCTATAGGAAATCCTTGTTTCTCAGCCTCAACCCTTATTGCCTTAACTACAATAGTACTTGACATTCCTCCTGAACATACCATTAAAACCTTCATTTTTATTACCTCCTATTTTTATATTTTACATAAATATATTATAAGCAAGTTGCGTGCCAAAGTTATAAAATGTAGAGTTTGCAAACGTTTTCGGACTTTGTGTATCATGCATTATTATTTGATACACAAATAATGATACATTTAAATTAAGAGTAAAAAAGGGCCTACCGCACTAAAATAATTAGTGCCGCAGACCCCTGGGGTAAGGTAACAGGTACCTAACAATATTGTACTTTAGTTATTGTTTGTAAAGAATAGAAATTTTTCTTCACCTTTATTAGTTTTAGCTATATAAGATATACCTTCTGCTTTCTTTGTTTTTGATATGTCCGATATTTTGTATTCTGTTTTCCTCCTATCCTCTTTACTGCTAAATTTATCTCTTGTGGTATCTTCTATAAGTTTAATGCCTTCACCATCGATAATTAAGTCACATATAATAGCATCGCCCTCGTTAGTATACTTTGTTATTCTCACCATATTGCCTGAACTTGCTTTTTTATTTTCATAAGCTTCAATAAACTTATCAAGTTTTTCTATATTGGAACTTCTTCCCTTTATGTTTACAACATCACCATTTTTTTCAGCCAGTTCATGGCTGTATTTCTGCGGCAATTTATCCAACGCTTCATATGAATTTGTTATAGATTTTTCAGTATTTAGAGTTGGAGTCACTGTTTTTTCTTCTGTTTTATAAGGCGTTTTTGAGGAACACGCTGACATTATAATTAACACAGCCAAAAGTGAAAGCATAACTATAATTCTTTTCATTCCCATCACTCCTATAAAATATATATTTCATTATCATAGTTGTCCTGTGCAGAAAACTAATTAAAGTTTTTATTATTAAGAAATTTTTAGCTGTTCTTTACCTTTTAATATAATGTCTGCCAGAGTATTTGCATTTTTATAATAATAATTAAAAAATTCATCTCTCTCAATGGATTCATCATTTAATTCCCGTTCTATAAATTCAATGCATTCATTTAGGCATGAAAGTATTATATCCCATATAAATTGTTTGTAATCAGGTTTATGCTCCAATTTATCATATAGTGTTTTAACAAAAATCTTTCTGTATTCATCCGTCATATAAAATGGAAATGGGAAAAATTTTTCAGAACCATGGGCTATTAATCGCGCTGCATCCAGTGAGTATGGCATAATGCCTGCAAAAGCCCAGTCTATTAAAACAATGCTATGATTGCTTTTTATTGCATTACACTGAAGAAAATCTCCATTACATAAAGTTCTTGGGCAGACTAACTGTCTGTCCATAAAAACGCCATAGGCTGAAGCCAGCTTTGATTCATTTTTAAGGCACTCCGCTCTTTTATTTATTCTCTTCCAGTACCTTTCAAAACGATTATCCAGCTTATTTTCTTCGAAGCAGTCTTCCTGCCAGTACATGTTAAAAATCCTGGAAAGGCTTTCAGCACATCCGTAAGCCATGTGTTTATCAAATATTCGTAAATCATCTCCAGGAATATATTCAATTAATATCCACTTTGTGTTATCAAAGGAAGCCCAGCCTTCCAGCTTTGGCACAGGCAGGTTTTTATCTGTAAGAAATTTTTCATAAACCTCTATCTCATAATCATCTGACTTTTTAAGTATGTATGCCTTCTCATCCGATATTACTTTATAAACATTATAAGCCCTGTCCACACCTTCACCATTATCGTGAAAACGTTTAAAACATATTTGTCCTGCTAAATCCGGCTTCATTACTTCTAAGATAGAACTTAACTTATTTATTTCATCAGCTTCATTTATATTTTCCGTATATATACCTTTCATTGAATATCTCCTTATCTATAACTTTATTCTTTAACTAATTTATATAAAAATTATAACATAATTTACACAATATAACATAGCAATGGAGTAAAAATGATTTTATCACAAAAGTCAAATATGATCTTCATCATGAATGGCAAAATTAAAAGAGCTGCTATTACTTATAAAGTATTTTAGCAGCCCTTAGGCTCTGTTAAAGAATTATGTTGATGTAACTTGGAAATCAAAAATCGCCAGCTTTGATTCCAGTTTTCACCAGGTAACAGGTACCTTATCCTTGAAGACCATTTGCCTGGCGTTCCATATTCTCTATAACCACATCATAAATTTCTCCCAAGGAAGCACAATATTCAAGTATCTCCCATGGTGTGTTGGTATGATAATGAATTTTAATCAGCTCATCATCGCCAACAGCAAGCAGGCAATCACCTTTAAAGTTGTTTTTAAAATATTCGTTAATTGCATCCTCTGAAAGATTATGTCCCTCTATTAATAATTGGGTATCAAATTTGTATTCAATCATAATACATCCTCCTTCTGCATTTTTTTATTCTTATACTATCTTTTCATTATACACCCACAGCCTATATTATGGATAATTTTTCTCTGTTACAATAAATATATGTAAAGTAAATCAGCTATGCAGCTCCTCAAAAAAATGTCAGCCTAGCTTCCAATTCCCTCCAAGTAACAGGTACCTTAAATGAGCGGTATGTACTTGTTTTTTTGCTTTGGTACAATACCTTTATACGCAAGAATAGGAAGGGATATCTGCAGCAGTGTAACCAGCATGAAGACTTCTATGGGCAGCATAATTGTGTTTTTTACGAGACTTTTCATGAAAAAATAATAATACCCCTTATTGAATAAAATTTTACTCCAAAGTGCTCCAAGTCCAACATGAATGCCAAAATTGATTATAAATTTTGAAAGAAAAATGCGTAAAACGGATACTTGACACTTGTAAAGGAATATTCCATAAATAAAGAATTCGAGCATGGACGATAATGTATACCCTGGGAAAAAAACAGTAGATGGAACCATTAAGTAACCAATAAGATCATATGCGAATCCAGCAGATAGACCCACAACCGGTCCAAAAACCATAGAACCAAAAGCTATCACTAAAAAAGAAAAAGAGATTCGAAGGTTTAACCCAACAGGAATGTAAATGGAACTTAAAACGGCACTGAGCGCAATGGTAAGACCGGCAAAAATAAGTGATTTCAAATTGTGAAACTCTGAAGAAGCTGTAATCCAATATTGGGATGTAAAAATTGAAAAGATGCTGTTTTTAGTCATAAAAAAACCTCCTTTAATATGGCAAAATTCAATGCCACATAGAGGAAGAACAGCTCCAGTATGCAGCAGCGGGATGCGATAATTGTATGGCAACTTAATACAGCCTTACACAGTATTAAAAGTTCCCGTTCCGAAATCAACTCCCCGTTTTTCGGACACATAACCCACAATTATCTACTCTGCCATTTTTTAAAATATAACCTTTGTTATTACATTATATCCAGAATAAGTTTTTGTCAATACAGTGACTTACATTTATGTGTTTATTATGAATAACTATGAAACACCTTTCTCCGCTTGTATGTTATAATAAACTTATTTATAGTATGTAAATTAAGGAGGTTGTCTCTATGCCATCTAATCTAAAGAAAAGTGCTGAAAGAGTGCAAAACGCACTTGATGAATTGGGATTTAAACTTAATGTAGTAGAATTGCCAAGTTCTACTCGAACTGCACAGGAGGCCGCAGATACCATTGGCTGTACTGTAAGTCAGATAGCAAAATCACTTATTTTTAAAGGCAAATCTTCTCAAAAGCCAATTTTAATTATGACCAGTGGTACTAATAGAGTTAATGAAAAATCAATGAAAGAAATTATGGGTGAAAAACTTGAAAAAGCAGATGCAGATTTTGTATTGGAACATACAGGCTTTGTTATAGGGGGTATCCCACCTATAGGGCACAAAAATCCTATTACTACATTTATTGATGAAGATTTAATGCAATATGAAGAAATATGGGCCGCCGCCGGAACTCCTAATGCTGTTTTTAAACTTACACCAGCTATTCTAAAAGAAATAACAAAAGGAACCATTATTTGTATTAAATAATTATAAGCCACAAGAGATATTTCTTACCTTTTGTGGCTTGTTTTTAACTTATAACACTTACATCAAATTTTAAGAATATTGTTTATTAGATAGCTATTAGATTTTAGGCATTGGCCTTGGGTCATGCAAATTTAATTCTTTGTCTATTCTACAGGAAAATAGATTAATAACATCCTCACTACATATATCTCTAATCTTAATATTTTCATCTTGGTAATAAATCATTGTAGGCCCCCCTATTTTCTTTTCCTGATATAATCATCATAAGTAACCCTGAATGCTAATTGTGTAGTTCTTTCACCAGTAAAAATGTTTTTTTCCACGGAATCTTCTTTTTCATTTCTAATAAAACACAATTTATTTAACATTTTAAAAGATTTTATATTATCTTCATAGCATCCTGCTGTTATTTCATTTAGATGATAATTTGTAAAGCAAAATTCCATGGCTAATCTAAATGCTTTAGTACCATAGCCTTTACATCTATATGGCTTATATATCCATATTGCCAAGTCTGGATTTGCCACATCAGAACATAAGCGGATAGTACCTACAGAGCATCTTTTTTCTTTTGAAATAATGCTTGCCCAAAAACGGTATTCATCAATATTAAAATTGCAGAATTCTTCAAAATTTTTATCAAAAATACTATTAAAGCCCTTTTGGGTTTCCATGTCATTCCAGCAGTCATACATATCCTTGTCATCCTCATGTCTATACCTTACTAAACTAATTTTATCATCTTCTATATATATCATTTTCACCTCCAAATAAGAAGCAATACTTACTTCTCACTTCTTTGCTGCCGTGGCACAGTAGTAGGAATAATATGTAAGCATAATGCTCATTATCTACATTTCTTTATCAAATTTGCAACGATAATAAACACCATATCCAATGACAAATAAATACGCAAAAACTAAAAGAAGAACAGCTACAATATCAACGCCCATCAAAGCGAAAGCAAGCATTAAAGCCCCAAATATAAATATCATCATATCATATGCCTTAGCTTTTGCACGATTCCCAATAGCAATATTACGTTCGTCCTGTTTGTCAATTTTCATTTGTTTCTCAACATCAGGATGATTTTTTATTGCTCTGCAACTGATAATTTCTCCCATGCCATGGCCAAAAATACCACATCCCAATCCTATGCACACATATGGTAGTGCTCGCAGAATTCCTTGTGGTTCAATAATTATTTTAATGAGATATAACCCTGTACCTAACAGTAACAATCCAAATACGATTGCAATGTAATGTGTAGTAATACTTCTTTTCATTTTATTTCATCCTCCTCATAAATAAAAATTTCTTCGATACTCATACCAAAATATTTTGCAATTTTAAATGCCAATATAATTGATGGATTGTATCTTCCGTTTTCCAATGAACCGATTGTTTGCCTTGATACTCCAAGAGCAGCTGCTAAATCTTCTTGCTTTATACCATGCTCTTTTCGTATTTCCTCTAAACGATTTTTCACATTTACACTTCCTTTTACGCAAAGCTCGCTTTCCATATCTAAATAATATTACTTTCTTTCATGAATGTCAAGTTAGCTTTCCACAAAAAATAGCAGACCATATTTCATGTTTGCTAATGAGTATCTAAATTATCCTTATTTCGTATTTTAAGAAGATTCTGAAGTAAATATTATTTGAACCAATCCTTTATTATTGATACTTTCTTTTCAGCAGCATTAAGTTCAATCTCACATCCTATAGGTAAGGTCAACATTGGATGTGTATGACAACAATCAAAATCTGCAATAAATGGCAACTTCTTATCTCCTAGCACTTCTAATAGTATTTCATATGGTTTTCTACCTGTCTTTAAATCATCAAATAACTCATGTTTCCCAAGTATTATCCCTGAAATCTTATTAAAAACGCCATTTACTTTCAAAAGAGAAAAGCTTCTTTCTATTGTTGCAGCATCTTTTAAAGAATCCTCTATAAAAAGTATATCTCCGTTCTTTATTGCAGGCATATATTTGCTGCCCCATATCCCTTGCATTGTATCTAAATTTCCGCCTATAACCCTGCCTCTAACAATACCTTCATATACCGTTACCCATTGATTCTCTCTTTTTTCTTTACTTCTATCTTGTGTTTCCCAATTAATGTACTCGTCTGTCCAATATTCAGGTGTTTCAAAGACATAAGGAATTTTTGTATTATCCATAGTAACTTCCTTAAAATATTTATACGTATAATCTACAAAAGGTGGTAATTCACCAAAAGAAGCCACTAATGCAGGCCCATAATACGTGCTTATTCCAGTCTGTGCATATATAGCAAGTAAAATTGCAGTAACATCGGAATATCCTATTATTATTTTAGGACTTCTTTTAAATGCCTCATAATCTATATATGGAAGAATAGAATTTGAGTTCATTCCTCCAATTGTAGACATAATGCACTTAACTTCTGGATTTCTAATTAACTCATTCAATTCCTCTGCTCTTTCTTGAATACTTCCAGATCTATAAAATCATATTTTCCCGTAAGATTTCCTTCTATAATCTTAAAACCTTTATCTTGTAAATATTTTTTTGCTCTTTCAAATCTTTTAGGACATGAATATGTTATAGGTGATGATGGTGAAAAAATACCTATAGCATCACCAACCTTCAATTTATCTATATATTTCATTGCAAATCCTCCTCAAACAAAATATCTTTTATTCGCCATAAATTACTTAACCGACATGCATTTAGAATATTCTCAACAAATTTATTAACTGGTAAGAGCACATTTCTTAAAAATATAGTATTTTGTTAGTTAAAGTTTGTTACCACTTTTTCAAGGACTATCAGAAATAGTACATTGGCATCAATCATTGCTCTCATTTTAATCCTCCAGCTGTTCTTTTCTTATATTTTTTATAAGTTCATTAACACTCTCTTCTGAAACTAATCCTGACTCTTCAGCTTTGCCTTTCATTTCATCTTGCATCTCTTTTAAAGCTATATAAGAAGAATTTGCTAGAACTATCTTTCCATCCTCTTCAAGGAACAAAACCTTATCCCCTTCTTTTAAGTTTAACTTTTTTCTTATTTCAATAGGTATAGTAATTTGACCTTTTGAAGACACTCTTGCTAAATCCATAATATCATCTCCTTACTTTCCTTACTTTCCATACTTATATTATACCATTAATTCTTTTAAATGAACCATAAAAAAGAAACTTCTTCATAGTCTTCACCAGGGGTCAGGTACCTTACAAATATTACCTCTTTCTAAAAATGTCTAAACTGTGATGTGTTATCCCAATTAAATCAGAGCGTTCACATATAGAAAAATGATAATTTAAATAAGCTTGAAATGTACTTTCATCCATCTCATTAATTGTATTACGCATATGGTTCGTTAACAGGTCAGTTGCAACAAAATGAAAACGTTTAACATCATACCCTGCCATTAACTTATCTATGTCCTCTTTCCTGTACATCTCAAACAACAAAGATGGATTTGATAAACATTTAAATGTATTTCTATCAACAATTCCGCTTTCAATGCCCTCAAGAATATTACCTTTCTGAAATCCCCAGATTATAATTGTTGCTTCGTTCATACAATATGAGATAAATACAACCCCTCTTTTTTTTGTAACCCTAATTGCTTCACTAATTGCTTGCTTTTTATCGTTACTATTAAACAAATGGTACAGAGGACCGAGCACTAATGTAATATCAAAAGTTTCATCATTATAGCATGACAAATCCATAGCATTACCCTGTCAAGTATTTAAGCTCATCCATAACTTTTCCCCCTTTATATGGTGATACTTTACTGCTATGACTCAACATAAGAGTTTTGTATTAAGAGGTTATCAATGAAAGCATGTGATTGAGATAATGCTCTGTATTCTTTATCAGGATAAATTTTTCACTTTTGATAATATCAATTAATTTTTCAGCTTCATAATGTGCTAAGTCATATTCTTCTTTTCTTATGTCGTTATTTTTAAATGCATCATTCAATTCGTCCTCATCAAGCAATTTAATTTCTCCCGATGGTAAAACCACTACGTCCAAGTATAAATCATCATAATAAGGAATTCCTATATCATTAACCTTATTCCCATTACATATATCAAAATACCATTCTACAACTTCTTGTTCTTTATTAAACATAGTTGTTAATGCATAATTTGAGTCAATAGGAAAATGTTGAATCCAAATATAGCCATCATCTACAAGACATAACTTATCCTCTAACGCATCCAAGACTAGCGGCTCTCTTACTTTATCAATACATATAATTGATAAAAACCCTCTGAAGTCGCCATCATCTATATAATCTAAATTAAATCTTTTCTCTATTATTCTTGACCAATTTGGTCGATCCGCATAAGTTCTGTTCATATTCTATCCTCCTCGTATAATAAGTTTATAGTCAGTTAAATGACTGCTATAAACTTATTTATT
>ENA-UOOI01002232-UOOI01002232.1-fermentation-metagenome-genome-assembly--contig:-NODE-2232-length-17474-cov-13.715885_pt1 | contig 17474 bp, 27 predicted proteins | sample MGYA00245779_ERZ724027 | MGnify/ENA primary metagenome ERZ724027 (study PRJEB28704, sample SAMN03018318) | fermentation metagenome | biome: anthropogenic terrestrial biome; feature: soil...
TATGGTTATATATTACTATAGATAGTACGAAAATTCAATGGACAATATTACTAAAGATAGTACATTTCATTTGTGCAATATGTACTAAATATAGTACGTGATTGCGTATTTGACATAGTACGTGTAAAAATATATAATGGATATAAAAAAAAAGAAGGGAATAAAAAAATGAATGATAAAAATTATGAGAATGTAAATATAAGTTTCAGGAAATTGGAAACACTGCTAAACTCCAAGGGTAAAAAGTGGCAGTATCTGAGAGATGCAAAAATCAGCCCAGGGATAGTTGCGAAACTTAAAGACGGCTCAGGACACATAGACACCCGGACGATACAAAAAATCTGCGAGCTGCTGGACTGCCAGCCAGGGCAAATCATGGAGTATATCCCGGCAGGCAAAGAAGCATCTCCAGACACTAAAGCAAAGTAGCCGGAAAGCCGCAGCAGCAGGCATAAAAGGCAATTTCCAACGGATAAAAAAAGTAGTTTCTACCTATTATAATGTGCGCAAAAAGTCATACGCTTGTTATGCGTTGTGTAATACAAGATGCTATACGCTATGTCATACATGCTGTTATACGCTATGTAGTACGTACTGTCATGCACCTTGTCATACATCAAGTCGCACAAGTGTAATACACCAGATACTACATGTTGTATGTAATTTTGTGTTGTCATACAGAGTGTCATACAAATGTCATACAGGATGTAGTGCTAGACTAGAAGAGACTAGACTAGACTAGAAGAGATTAGAAAAGAAAAAGATATATATGTGCATTTCGGGGCAATGCACGACATTATGAAAACGATTCTCAATAAAAGCAGCACAGCCGGCAGCTCTATATCTGGTGGAAATATTTTTTAAAATCTATGTTGACAGAATACTATATCTTGTGGTATCGTAGCTTGTAGATAGATAACTATAAGGCTCTGACCTGTAGTTAAGTGCTGGAAAAGGATTTGTACATATATGCGCTGTGTGGTAGCCAAAAGCCTTGACCTACACGGAACGGACCCGCCGATCAGGGCGGAAGAGCAGAGATGTAAAGTCTCATGTTTACGGTATTCAACCCGTAGCATGGGGCTTTTTTATTTTTAAGGATTGGAGGCAGGAAAGATGTCGGAAATCGAAAAAGCAGAAGTAAAAGAAGATACTGTAGAAGTGTACGAAAATGACATAGAACTGTATCTCCACGAATACGAAACAGAAAAGAAAGTTAAATGCTATGATATCAATCAAATGCGCTGGAATAGTGTCTTGATGTATATTAACAGGCATGTATTTGCTCTTAGACCTGGAGATATTAGATATAATAACCGTAAATCTAATATTGACTACAAGGATGCAGGATTAATTAAAAACATATGTGATGTATACATTAAACTTTGTTATGAGTATGGAAAAGAGATATCTATAGCTGGATTTAGTAAGTTAACTGGCATCGAAGAGAGTACTTTATATTCCTGGGGTAGTGGAGATTATAGGCAATATATATACTACGATATCACAGATAATAGTATTATATTAGACTTTCCTAGTTGGATGTTAAATCACTCGGGAGCCGAAGAGGGGAGCGAATATAGGCGGGAACTTAGCACGGCTCACTCGGAGGTGTACAAAAAATTGAGCAACGAAAGGGAGACATGTTTAACTGCCATGACGCTGCAGGGGAACATCGGAGCACTGGCGAAAGGAAAAATAGAAAAAGGCTGGGTGGAAGGGCAGTTGGTACTGCATGGAGAGCAAAGACAGAAGCAATTCAGGACACCGGACCAGATAGCACAGGACTACGGCAGTGCACAGCTCCCAGACAAGAGCGGTAAGCCGGCACTTCCGGAACCTGAATTTTAATACAATTCGTCTAGTTGTCAGATAGATTGGATTTATCGTATAGATGTTCTCAAGATAAATGGCATATATCACAACATTTAGATGATATACATTAAACAACACACAACATATAGATTGTATTCACTACGACAAATAAGGATTTATCCAATAGATACATATGTTCGATTTTTAATTGTGGCATTCGAGTTTCGTTTCAGCGGCGGCAGCAGCACCCCGGGCGGGGGTCTGAGGGGCGAAGCCCCGGGGTGGCTTACTCGGCCCCACACCCACCCAAAAAATAAAAAAGGCTTTTGCCAGTAGGGGGTTCCGCATGAAGTTCAAACAGTTTTACGAAAGGATGTGAATGGAGCAGTGAAGTTGTTGAGGGTGAGAAGCACCTTTGCATTGTTGAATCTAAAAAGTAAAAGAACTTATCTTTTGCAGTTCACAACAAAGGAACCGTGGCTAGTCCCAAAATGTGATAGGCATTACGGGGAGAATAAAAACATTGTTTTGTATGGCTGGTTGTTTGTTTATTTTGGGTATTCGGACTATCAGCATAAATCGGAGGTAGCACATGACAATAGACAATGAAAGTGGCAACCATAGTTTCGGTATTGACATTACAAAAGACATTACTCCTGCAAGCGGATATACGATATCTGACTTGGTTCAGATTTTCATTTTCGGTGCGGACCCTGATAAAATCAAGCAAAACAATTGGCGCAGGCTTCACGGTCTGCCAATGAAACGGAGGAAATGAGAATGGATGATATCATCAAAATGAGAGACGGATTAAGAGAAGCTGCTGATGTTCTGGATGAAATTGTAAACCTGGGAGAGAGTGTAGACAGCGAGAAGAAAGAAGAGTTGTTTGGAAAGTTTATGATCAAGATGCTACGACTGCAAAACATTTTGGGATAGTGAGGAGGGAATGCAATGGAGTTCGATGCAACGAAGTTTGATGATGACGTGATTATAAGAATGAGGGTACGTAACTATTCTGTGGACTTTGACGGAGAAGTCTATGTTGAAGGGCGCCTTATTAAGGAATTTGAAACTCCACCTAGTTTTGGAATTAAAAAAGTGATTTTCAATAATCCGGCTACTATTGTTCTTTGGGATGACGGTACAAAAACAGTTGTGAAGTGTAGCGAGAATGATAGATTTGACCCGGAGAAAGGTCTTGCTATGGCAATATCAGAAAAGGCTCTTGGCGGATATGGTCCGTTTAAGAAATTAATTCAGAATTACTATGCAGTGGATCCAAAAGATGATGACGATTTCGACTGGTTTTGTAGAGAACTATTTGAGCCAATTAGAAAGGTGATAGCGTTAAATGAGTGATAATTCAAAAAATGTAATTAAATTAATTTTAGCGATTCTGGTATTTATCATTGGAGTGGAATCTGCGGTTTATCTTGGAATATGGGTAATGTTTTTCAAAGCGATTCTTACTGCGTGTGCTGCCTTTGATCTGGGAACTCTGACTGGTTCAATGATTTTTGTAACTATTCTAAAATGCATTTTTGCTGGTCCGGTGACAAAATTTATCTTGGAATTAACAAATTCATTTGTAAAGAGTATTTGCGAACAAAAGGAGGCGTGAGCCATGTATCTTAGTGAAGGCTTTGACATTCAATCTAAACTCACTGATTTTCTAAATAAAGAGAAAATCCGCAAGGAAAACATAGTTGCAATCTTGTGTACGGACTTGATGCTAAATCCGTTCCGCTTGGTGTATTGGAAAGATTGATACTTTTTGCAAGAGCGTGGGTAAAACAAGCTTCAGTAGTTCAGTTGGAAGAACAGCAGTTTTGTACTCTGCATGTCATGGGTTCGATTCCTGTCTGGAGCTTTTGGGGTGTAACCCATATGGTGGTAGTTGCTGTGCAACACATAAGTTTTCCATATTGTAGCCCCGTAGATTGTGCGGTGGCGGAATAGGTAGACGCCTACGGGACAACGCTAGCCGGACTAAACGTGCCACCACCCTATAGACGTATGGGGCCGGCAGCCGATCGTGGCTGAGTTATGTATGGTGCAAATCCATACCCGCAAACGGCAACGGATAAGCCAAAAACCGTTCCGTAGTTTTCCGGTGTAATCTTGGAGATGCTTGAGCGATATCTAAAACCGGATAGTGCAGCACAAGGCACGATAAATATATTTGGTAACGGGTTAGTAGCCCGTTATTGGAGAATAGCTCAATTGGCAGAGCAACTGTCTTATATGCAGCAAGTTGAGGGTTCGAATCCCTCTTCTCCGATTCCGGTGTTTTTGTTGCGATTGTCCGCCGGGCAACTAAAAACAATTATATTCTATTCCGGTAATAGATACTTTTTTTTGAAAGAATCGCAACAGTGTGCGGCTGCTGCATCCCTGTGGTGGCTGCATATCTCAAAAAGACAAAGCTATCTTCGGGCAATTATAAATTGAGTTGTTAAATGATTTTTTTGACTTGGAGGTTTTATGAAAGTAAATATACTTGGAACTAAATACAAAATAATTTTTGACGATGCAAAAGACCAGGAATTAAAAGGGAAAAACAGACAAGGTTATTGCTTTTTTGATGCTAGAGAAATACATATTGCAGACCTTAATACCGATGAAGAGTGGAAGAAGGAAAATCCACAGGTTAGAAAAAGGCGTACAGGTATCATTTTAAGACATGAAATTATACATGCTTTTTTGAATGAATCGGGGTTATGTCAAAATACAATTGACACTGACGCTTGGGCAATAAATGAAGAAATGGTGGACTGGATTGCCATGCAGTTTCCGAAGATGTTGAAAGCATTTAAAGAGGTTGGTGCATTATAAATTAATTTGACAAACTGTACCTTGGCAATTGAATATTGGTGGTTGGAGTGGTATAATTCCCCTTATCACATGAGGGAGGATTAGAAAGTATGAAAAGTTATGATTTAGAGACATATTATCCAGCGTTAAGAGAAGTAATACGTCTGGCAGAATTAATGGATGAAGAGTACGATGAAGAGTTAAAAGAAAATGACACAGACGGAGATGGGATAGTTGCGTTTGATCTGAGTGATATCGATATTGATGATTTAGTCATGAAAGGGAAACAGAAAGAACTTTTTGATTTCTTGAATTCTCTGGAATATGAGGCGGTAAAGGCTTTTCAGGTAATTATGTATATCGGTAGAGATTTTTCTTGTATGGAAGATGACGGAACGTACAGTTATAAAAATACGAGAAAGTATTTCGATGAAAGAGGATGGAAAAACGATAAGAGTATTGAGGTGGATCAGATGGTTGAAAAACACTGTTTGGCAACATACCTTAAAGATGGATGTAGAAAACTTGATATTGTGCTTTAAATTCTATTGTACCAATCACCAATATTCGGTGGTTGGTTTTTTATTGCAGAAAGTGAGGATGAACACATGAAAGTGTATGTAATCACAAGCGGAGAGTATTCGGATTATCATATTGATGCTGTATCGGACAGACTGGATGAAGCGGAAAAAATATGTGGTTTTCTGAACTCGAAGCGTCAATATGACTTTTGTGAAATCGAAGAATTTGACACTGATGAAATAAAAGTGAATTCAACTGAAGATGTGAAACAAAGATTTGACATGAAGGTTGGATATTCGTCTGGACGCATATATTGGTTTGATTCACCTGTATATGCCCTGGGGGATATGAGTGATATAAAAGTGCGTCGCAATTGTAGATCAGGCGAACTTGAAATTGATGTCATAGCAGTCCTTCCAAAGGGAACGGATAAGGAAACAGCAAAGAAGATTATGCTTGACCGAGTAGCAAAATTCAAGGCTAAAAGAGCCGGAATTTAAGGAGTTGGAGGTGCGAACATGATTCCAGTAAAGTTTCCAGAACAAAATTGCACTTGTAGGCGAGAGGGTTGTATGGATTTGCCTACGTATCGTGAATACAATTATGAGTTCGCATCAATCGAAAGTACATCCTGCTGGGAATTTACGGAAAAAGAAGTATTGCAAATGCTTAATGCGATTCAGTCTGGAAAACGTCCCCACATTTATCTTTCTGTGATTGGGGGACAGCCGCCAGTGTCATTGTTTATAAGGAGTGAAGAAAATGAGTGATTTAAAGATATTTGCAAAAAATATAGAGCCAGAAGCATTGAGACAAATACATGAACTTGTTGACAACCCTGCTTTTTCTGATAGTAAAGTGCGAATCATGCCTGATGTTCATGCTGGAAAAGGATGCGTAATCGGATTCACTGCTGACCTAGGTGATAAAGTAATTCCTAATATCGTTGGAGTAGATATTGGGTGCGGAATGCTTACTTGCGAATTAGGAAATATAGATATTGATTATGAGAAACTCGACTCTGCTATAAGAAATCATGTTCCAGCCGGGAGATCTGTCAACGATAAAGAAATATCGTTTCCCCTGATTGAAGAACTGTACTGCAAAGAGAGATTAAGGAATGTTGACCGTATAAAACACAGTATTGGTTCGCTTGGAGGTGGAAATCATTTTATTGAAATTGATGAAGGCTCAAAAGGTGAGAAATACATGGTTATTCATACCGGTAGCCGTAATCTTGGAAAGCAAGTTGCAGAAATCTATCAACAAATGGCTATTGATGATATGCAAGGTGCCGGGAAACTGGAAATTGAAAGCAAAAAGTTAATTGAACTTTATAAAGCCACTGGAAGAAAGAGTGAGATAGAAAAAGGTCTTTCAGACTTGAAAAGAAAAATCCATTCAGAGAATCCAAAGGTTCCAAAAGAATTATGTTATCTGACCGGAGAACATAGACGCATGTATTTGAATGACATGAGAATATGTCAATTTTTTGCAATGGTTAACAGAGTAGAAATTGCAGCAGTTATCTATGAAAATATGGGTTGGAGGTATTTATTGGGAACATCATTCCATACCGTTCATAACTATATTGACCATGATTCTAATATCGTCCGCAAGGGTGCTATTTCAGCCAAAGAAGGAGAAAAATTGCTTATTCCTATAAACATGCGTGACGGCTGCATTATTGGAGTAGGAAAATCCAATGATGAATGGAATCAATCAGCTCCACATGGTGCAGGGCGAATAATGAGTAGGTCAAAGGCAAAAGAAAGTGTTTCCTTGGAAGAATTTCAAGAATCAATGAAAGGAATTCATTCAACTTCTGTTTGTCGGTCAACTATTGATGAAAGCCCTATGGCATATAAGTCAATGGGTGAAATTATTAATAGCACCGTTGATACGATAGATATATTTGACATCATTAAGCCTGTATATAACTTTAAAGCGAGTGAGTGAGAGCATGATTAAGAACGGTTGGTATTATTGTCCCTGTGGTCACAAGACAGCGCAGAGGATTGAAAGAAAGTCAAATATAGAAAACACACCGATATGGTGTAAACATTGCCGGAAAGCCTATTATCCGGTTATAAAAAACGGAAAAACAATAAAATATTAGAGCCAGAGTCAAGAACCAGAGCCGATGAATGTTAGAAATAGCATTTGCCGGCTCATTTTTTATTTCAGGAGGATGTCAAGTGAAAGATGTTGAAGGATTTTCTTTTAGCTTAAAACCATATTGTGAAGGATGCGGAGATTTTTATCCAGACATGGAATCTGTGGAAATTACAGCATGCTGTGATGAGTTCCCTAAATATCTTCATGTAATTTCTTGCGAAAATGCTTATAAGTGCAGTCGAATTTATGAGAGGATGAAAAAACAGTGATTTCAGGGAGAAACCGAAGAATTATTAACGCAATAAAATCAGAGAAAGTAATGGACTACAAAAAACTGGATGATTTATTCAGCATGGCCATTGCTGTCTTTGAAGAAGATAATAATGAATTGGATTACTGTTTTAAAATCACAAAATATATCAAAGAAGTCATACCTGTGCTGGAACATACTGTAGACCTGAATGACCTGTATTGGCGTATTTTATTGTGGGAGGCTCCAATGCTGTTTGAGAGTTTCCTGTTGTATATGGAGAAGAATAGACCTGCACACGAAAAGTTCTACCAGCCAAGAATAAATCCGCTGAAACAAGTTGCTGATGCTATTCAGGAATTAGCAGATGATAAACTAGATGAACTTTTTATAAACCTTCCGTCAAGGACTGGAAAAACACAGATTGTCAAGTTTGCTTATGTCTGGTGGGGTTCAAGAAATGCCGAATTGTCAAATCTCTACACAGCATTTTCCGATAAAATCACAAAGGCATTTTACAATGGTTGTTTGGAATTAATTACAGACCCTACATACACATATGCGGAGATATTTCCCGGAAACATTGTTGTAAAGACAAATGGTGATGATGAAACAATAGAGATGAACCGTGTAAAGACTTATCCCACATTTACCTGTAGAAGTATTTACGGAACTTTGAATGGTGCCTGCGATTGTAACGGATTGGGTATAGCAGATGATTTATTGAGCGGTATCGAAGAGGCAATTTCCATTGACCGGTTGGATACTGTCTGGGGTAAGTTTGATAATAACTTTATGCAGCGTCTTAAGAGCAAGGCAAAACTGATTAACATGGGAACACGTTGGGCGCTTCTTGATCCGCAGGGAAGACGAAGAGCACTTCTTGAAGATAATGAAGCATATAAAACCCGTAGATATAAGATTATCAGTATTCCGGCTTTGGATGAAAATGAGGAGAGTAATTTTAATTACCCATACAATTTGGGATATAGTACGAAAGACTATAAGCAGAGGCGTGCATCTTTTGAAGCAAATGACGATATGGCTTCATGGTTTGCGCAGGCCCAGCAGGAGCCAATAGAGCGTCAGGGTGCGTTATTCGCTTCTGACAGTATGAGATTCTACAATGGCATACTTCCAGAGGGAGAGCCTGATAGAATCTTTATGGCGGTGGATGAAGCTTTTGGTGGCGGTGACTATGTGTCTGCGCCAGTCTGCTATCAGTATGGGGATGAATATTATATTCATGATGTAGTATTTGATAACGGAGATAAGTTTATTACCCGGCCACTGGTAAGGGACATGATTCTTAAGCACAAGATTCAAGCCATACAGTTTGAGGAAACAAAAACCACAACTGACTATCATGAGTGGATTGATACCGAATTAAAAAGTGAAGGATTCCGAACCAATATTACTTGGAAACCACCTTCCAGTCAAAAGAGTAAACAGGCGAGAATATTTGACAAGGCTCCTGAAATCAGAGAGATGTATTTCTTGGATAGCAATTGTAGAAGCAAGCCATATCAGAAGTTTATGCAAAATATATTTTCATTCAAAATTGAAGGAAAGGTACCGCATGATGATGCTCCCGACTCTATGGCGCAGCTATGCGATATGAAAGTAGGCACAACAAGTCAGGCGAGAATTATTGGGAGTCCAGTTTAGGAGGATGCGCACATGGATAAGAGAAAATTAAAACTTGATAACTATGGTATTAGCGGAAAGCGTTTCAAGGAATTGAGTGGATTCTGCGAACAATATCCTGATTGGAAGAGGAAGTTAAATTCCATGACTGATGCTGTGAAGAGTCCGCAGATTGACGGAATTGGTTCGTTTAGCGGTGAGACATCTGATTCTACTGGAAATCTTGCTATAAAGCGCATGGAGCTGGCTAAAAAGTGCGATTTGATTGAAAAAACTGCAAGGCAAGCGAATGATCAGCTTGCAAAGTACATAATTCAATCCGTCTGCTATGAACTTCCTTTGCGATATTTAATATGTGCGGAAGAGATGCCTTGTAGCCGGGCAGCGTTTTATGATTCCAGAAGGTACTTCTTTTATCTGCTTGACAAAAACAAAGATAACATGAGTACTCACGGGACGTGATTTTCGTTTATACTGGTATTGTAAGAAAATGTATAAGGAGAGCCTTGCACAACTGCTATGTGTAGGGCTCTTTTTCATATGTGAAAGGTGGTGAAAGCAGTGTCTGATAATGAAAATAGCTCTCCGGTACTCCGGGGCAGACGGAGAATTTATACGGATGTGGAAGAGATTAATGCAAAAAATATTTTTACGGAATTATCAAATGCTGTGATTAAGCACTCTGAAAATCAGGCTGACATTAAATTCTTGCTGAATTACGAAAAAGGTGTACAGCCTTTGAAACGTGAAAAGAAAATTCGGGAAGAGATTGATATAAAGGTTTCCGATAATGTTGCAAACCAGATTGTGGAGTTTAAACTGGGATACAACTGGGGAAACCCGATTTTGTATGTGCAACGTGGAAATAAAGATTTGAACAACTCAACCGATACTGACAATTCGAATCAGGATTCCGCTGTGTCTATGCTGAACGAGATGAACGATTCCGAGTATTCATTTATGAAAGACCAGGAACTTGCCCGATATGTGGAAATAACAGGAATTGGATTCCAAATGGTTGACATAAAGCCAGAGTATGACGGATTGTCAGCTTTTGATTTAATTACGCTCAACCCGATGTCTACTTTCTGTATTTACCGAAATACTGCAAGACAGGAGAAAGTCGCAGGAGTTACGTTCCGGAAATTGGAAGACGGAACCACTTACTATACTGTTTTTACCGATACTATAAGGTTTGAGGTTAAGAACTTGAATCAAATTGTGAACGGCGAAAGAAAAAACAAGTGGTCTTTTATGCAGAGAAGCGGAGAGAGTAATCCCATTGGAAAGATACCTATTGTGGAGTTTAATCGTGCCCCAGACCGCACGGGATGCTTTGAACGCCAAATATCTGATATGGACGCTCTGAATATAGAGGTGTCTGATTTTGCTAATAGCGTAGCACAGAAGACACAGGAGGTATGGTGGGGAAATGATTTTGACCTTCCTGAAGATGAATCTGGAAAGCCTAATCCTCCTGTAAGTGGGCAATGGCTAATGACAAAAACCTCCAGCGGAGGTAGTAATCCATTGCTGAAAGCAATTTCCAGTGAATTTGATTATTCCGGTGTACAGGAAAATATTGTAAGCAAAAGGAACTTAATTTTGCAGAAATGTTATGTCCCCCTTCAAAGCGAGCCGGGCGGTGGCTCAACCGGTTCTGCAATGAGCATGAGTTCTGGTTGGAGCGCTGCGGAGGCTGCGGCTTGCAAAGAAGCACAGGTTGTCAGGCGAGGAAAGACAGAAGTGTCCGCATTGGAACTGATAGCTATTAAGAAGTCGCTGGACATTCCAGAAGACAGTCCATTAAAGAGGTTGTCGATATCCGATATTAAGCCGCAATTCACACGGAATAAGACCTACGACATGGCTACTAAGGTAAATTCTATGGTTGCCATGATTAAAAGTGGGATAAATGGTCGTGTGGCTATGGAACAGGTTGATTTGTTCCAGGATGTTGCGCAGGCATGGGTTGACAGTAAGGATATGGTTGAGAAATACCAGAAGTCAATTATTGAAAAGGGCAATTCCGGTCAGCAGGAAACGAAGCGAGAACAATCTGATTTGTCAGACCAGACTGAAAACTCCCCAATTCTTGACGGAATGAAGATAGACGATTCCGGTGGTGATGAACAGTGATTTCAGGAATTGCATTTAGCGAATTAAATTCTCATGTTAAAAAGAAGCGCAGTATTCCTTTTGTGATCTACTTTGGGGAAATGAATTTACAACCTGCGGAAATTAAGAAGCGTATTGCTATCGCAGAGGAATTAGAAGATAGATTCGTTGCTGTTATGAGTTTGCTTTTCGCAATGCAGCAGTATGACTTGATTGACTGGGAATATGCCAGAATAAATATCCAGGACAGTTATTTGTCTGTTTTGGAAAAGCATATTGGTATTGATGATTCAGTAAAGACTTATGTTCAATCTTTCGCATACGACATAATTAAGGCTACGCAGAATCATCCGGATGAGCCATATTATTATTCGCCTGATAGAGCCACGTTTATTGCTGAAAATGAGACGAATACGGTAATGAACTATAAAACGTATGGCGAGGCAGTAAAAGACCGTAAAACGCTTAAAAAGTGGGTTGCAATTGAAGACGAAGTTACAAGGCATTCCCATAGGGCTGTTGACGGTACGATAAAGAAAATATCCGAACCGTTTTATGTTGGAGACTCTTTAATGATGTTTCCAAAGGATGCGTTCACGTTTGGAGCATCCGCAGAAGAAATTGTAAACTGCCGGTGCTCAATTAAATATTTTTGGTAAATTACAGTCGTAGAAATGCGGCTGTTTTTATATGGCACGGAGATGTGCCTTACCAAGCGCAGAAGTCACAGAAGACTATAATGACAAATTTGAATGAGAGAGAACTCGTTAAAACGCAGAAGGGTAACAGGTGAAATTAATGGAAGAAAACAGAGAATTGGAAAACCAGGAACAGGAAAATCAGAGCCAGGATAATCAGCAGCAGGAAGAAAAAGCCCCCACTGTCGAAGAACTTATGGCTGAACTTGCACAGGAAAGAGCGGACAAAGAGAAGTTGAAAAATACTTTAGACAAGACTTCTTCCGAGGCTGCTAATTTCAAGAAACAGTTACGTGCAAAGCAGACCGCCGAAGAGCAGGAGGAAGAGGCTAAACGTGAGCGTGAAGAGAAGAACAAGCAGTATGTAACTGGTCTTGAGTCTAAAATTCAGACAATTGAAGCCACAGAGCGTTATATGGGCATTGGAATGACAAAAGAACTTGCGCAGGACACTGCATCTGCTGAGCTAGAGGGAAACTCCGAAAAGGTCATGGCTAATATGCAGAAACATATGGATTCTGTAGTAAAGGCAAAAGAGGCTGAATGGTTGAAGAACCGCCCTGATGTTCAGGCTGGGAACGAAGAAGACGGAAAAGAAGAAGATGCGTTCTTGAAGGGATTCAATTCTTAAATATGAAACATCGGATATCGGACAGATATTTGATAACCGCAAATAGTTAGCGGTAGAAAGGAAGAAGTTATGGCAGTTAATTATGCAACCAAATATTCCCAGAATGTTGATGAACGCTTTAAGTTGGGTTCTCTTACATCTGGAATTGTAAACAATGACTTTGATTGGATTGGAGTGTCCACAGTTAAGGTGTATTCCATTCCTACAGTGGCAATGAACAACTATACATTAACGGGAATGAGCAGATACGGTACTCCTGCGGAACTTGGGAACGAAGAGCAGGAGATGACAATCTCTAAAGATAGGTCATTTACATTTACTATCGACAGAAAATCATTCGATGACACCATGATGACTATGGAGGCTGGAAAAGCACTTAGACGTCAGATTGATGAAGTTGTGATTCCAGAGGTTGATACTTACCGTTTAGCACAGCTTGTGGCTGGTGCAAAGGCGGCAAACATCGTGAAAGATGCTGACGTTGATAAAACCAATGCATATGCGAAATTCCTTGCTATACAGGAAATTCTTGACAATGCAAAGGTTCCTACGGGGGGCAGGGTATGTATGTGTACACCGGGATACTACAATCTTCTGAAACTTGATGAAGCTTTTGTAAAGAAAGGTGATATGTCACAGAAAATCGCATTAAACGGTTTAGTTGGCGAAGTTGACGGAGTTCCGATTGTAAAGGCTCCTGCCTCTTACTTCCCGGCAGATACAAACTTTGTCGTTTCCAACCCGATTGTTATGCCTGGGCCGGTTAAATTGTCCGAGTATAAGATTCATAATGATGCCCCTGGCGTTTCTGGTTGGCTTGTTGAGGGGCGTATTCGCTATGATGCGTTCGTTCTTAGCCAGAAACAAGATGCTATTGGAGTATGTCAGAACGCGGGGGAATAGTTCCCCCTATCGAAAATGCCATAGTAGGTAGCGGGGTAGTGGGAACGGCAAGAGCAGGAGTAGGAGGTAATTAACAGTGGCATATACACCAACAGTTTGGGAAGACGGTGACGTTATCACCGCAGCAAAATTAAATAAAAACGAAAACAGAACTATTGAAAGTGCGGACATCACAGATGCTACAGCCACAGGAAGAAACCTGATAACAGCTGCAACACAGGCGGCGGCCAGAACGGCAATCGGGGCGGGAACATCCAGTCTCGCACTAGGGACCACTGCCAGCACGGCAAAAGCAGGAAATTACGCCCCGGCGTGGGATGAAGTAACTGGTAAACCTGCGGTAATTGCGGCGGGAGCAGATGCAGCTGCGGCAAGGACAGCAATCGGAGCCGGCACGCCTTACACACTCCCGGCAGCAACTACGGCTGCAAATGGCGGAGTTAAAAAGATGCCTGCACAAGCAGACAGCACCGCTACGGATGCCGAAGGGCTTGTGACAGACTTTAACGCTCTGTTGGCCAAACTAAGAACTGCCGGAATCTTGACCACATAAATTAAAAGGAAGTGATAATCATGGATATTGCGGGTTTGCAAGGTGAAGTAGCAACTGATTTAATTGCTGAACTTAAGATTGCTGAAAGTGACGAAGCGTCCAGAGGGCGACTCCAAGTGAAAGTCAAGAATGCAATTAGAGAAGTAAAATTCATCAGAAATTATTCGAAAAATTATACAGAAGAACAGGTTACTGATGACTTGGAAAAGCATTACAGCGTTATCCGTGAGTTAGCACTTTATGACTACAACCAAATTGGAGCAGAAGGAGTTCTTTCATATTCCGAAAATGGAGAGTCCAGAAGTTGGAAAGACCGACAGGATTGTCTGAAAGGAGTAGTTGCGATATGCAGAGTTGTTTGACAGAGAGGCAAAGGTGATCCGATTTATCTCCCTCTCACAGGGTTAAGTGAGAAGAAGATTGTGCGTGACGAAAGTCGCAGGGATACGCAGTTTAATTGGCGGAGGGAAGCGTATAAAAATGAGAAACTTAAAAATCAATCAGCGGAAAATGTTCTACGCACAGTACCGTGATAAGGTTCCAATAGTTGACGATAACGGAGATGAGACCGGAGATTTCACAACTGGTTACAGTCCGCCCATAGAGTTCTATGCCAGCATGTCAGCAGGTAAAGGAAACGCTCAAAGGGATGTATTTGGAACTGATGTGGATTTCACGCGAACCATTTCAACAGTCGATTTGAGCTTGCCGATTAATGAAAACTCTTTGGTATGGCATGAAACAGCACCTGTTCTTCTGCCAGACGGTTCAGCAGACCCGGATTCAGCTGATTATGAAGTGGCTGCGCCCCGGGCAGAGGGACTAAACGTGTTGGTTATTGCACTGAAATCGAGGAAGAAGAATGGCTAAATATTCAACAGGATTATCAGCCAAAGGATTTCGTAGCCTAGCAAATGAAATTCACAGATACCGAATGGATTTGACGGATAAATGCGAAGAGTTCGCCTATCGCATGGCAGAAGAGGGCGTTGCACTTGCTCAATTGAAGATACTGGACTTTGATGCAGTCCTTACTGGAGAACTGCTTGATAGTATGAATTTACAGGCTGGGGATGTTGTTTCCAATGGAGCAACATATTACATCTATACGGCATGTAGCTGGGCCGCTTTCGTTGAGTTTGGGACTGGAATAGTCGGCTCCGAGAACCCACATCCAGAAGCAAATGGGTGGAAATATGACGTAAACAATCATGGCGAATCAGGATGGTTCTATTTCAAGAATGGTGACTGGCACTGGACACGTGGAATGCCCTCAAGACCATTCATGTATGAGACTGGACAGGAGTTGAGGGATATGAGCAGAATCTTAAATATAGCGAAGGATGTGTTTGGCAGTGATTGATGTATCAAATCGGGTATTAACAAATATAAAAACGCATGTATTTGATGTCTGCCAGAATGTTGTGAATGACCGTTCAAAGTCTCCTGCAAGTTTTCCGTCATTATCGGTTGTCCAGATTGACAGCCCCGAGATTGCTATTGACTTGGAAAATTCAGAGAATGCGGTTCAATCCACGGTGGAAATTCAAGCATTTTCCAATAAGAACATTACGGAGGCAAAGACGGTTATCAGTAAAGCATGCGACGGTATGCGAATCATGGGGTACGTAAGAAATTACGGGCCTATGAAAGTTTCAAATGCCACAGATACAAATGTTTATCGAATGGTAGCAAGATTCAGACGAATCGTAAGTTCGGTAGATGAGATAGAGAAATTTTGACTGGGAGCTGAAATAGCTCTCTATTTTTATGACCGGCTATCAGAAGAGATAGTCGCTAACCGCAAATAGTTAGCGGTAGAAAGGAAGGTAATTATGCCAGCAGCAACAGGAAAAGCATATGCAACCATAGGAACCATGCTTGAGTATTCGGATGACGGTACCACATGGCAGCAATTGTGCAAAATCAAGACATTCCCTGAACTGGGTGGAACTCCTGAACAGATTGAAACAACTGACCTCGAGGATGAGGTGCAGACAAACGTTCTGGGTGTTCAGCAACTTGATGAAATGGAGTTTGAAGCGAACTATTCTCCGACATCTTACAAGACAGTGTCAGACAATGCAATGAAAGACCTGCATTATCGGGTTAGGCTTGGGAAAAATGGGGCACTTGGGGCTGTGACTTGGGAAGGTCAGCACTCTGTAAGAATCGCAGAGGGCGAAGTAAACGGAGCAATTGGAATGATTATTGCTTGTTCTGCATCTACGAAAATTACAGTTAATACGGAACCAGTAGCGGGGGAATAACTCCCCCGGCTGAAAGAGCCATTGTCGGTACGGGGGTAATTGGAAAAGCAATGGTTGGCAGAAGATAGGCGCATCCAAATATACGGGTGCGCCATTATTTTTATATGAATGACAAGGAGAAGAAAATTGAAGGTCAAAATCAACAACAAAAATTATGATGTGCCGGAACTTACATTTAGGCATTTTACAAAAATGGAAGAGCAGGGATTTTCAATTATTGACGCATTCCAGAAAAAGCAAATGTTACTTATGGCAATGGGGTTTACATGCGCAGTAACATGGCTTGACAGACAAGAAGCAGAAGATTTGCTAGAACAGCATGTTCTTGGTGGTGGAAACATCACTGATATTGTGTCTGCATTTGGAGAAGCGATTGGTGAATCAGATTTTTTCAAACGGATGCTGGGAATTCAGGAAGAGGAGAAGAAACCAGCGAAGAAAGCGGAAGCGGTTCAGATGAACGAATCAGACTCCGAGTAAGAAGTTGCACACAGGCAATAAACGAGTATTGGCTGCCGGATGCAATCAAGTACGGAATCCCATATCGTGAGTTCTGGGACTTAACTCCGAAAGCCATGAAAGTATATCGCAAGGCTTATGAGCAGAAAACGCAAGAAGAGTATGACCGCATGAATTATAATGCTTGGCTTAATGGGATGTACATTATGCATTCTATTGCTTCTTGTATTGATAAAAGCGCTAAGTACCCGAACAAACCATATAATCCTGATGCGGAAGAAAATACGGATGTTCCAGATGAGTCAATAGGTCTTGGTGAGGCTAAGTTTTTGGAATATATAGAAGCCCATAACAACGCATTAAAGAAGGAGAGTGAGATAAGTGGCAAATGAGATAGATAGGCTTGAAATAGCGGTTGAAGCCGAGGCCAGTAAAGCCAACCGGTCATTATCCGGTATGGAGAAGAGACTAAATAAAATAGCTGATTCTATCGAAAAGGTTGTGTCACTTTCCAGTTCTATTGATAGCATTGGAAATTTTGATTTGGGTACTTTTGAAAAAGCACAAGGCAAGATAGATGAAGTCATGGCTTCTGCTAAAAAGCTGGGTAGAACCAACATGTCACCCCGAATGAACCGTGCGGATTTGAAGTATGCCGCAAAGTCTCTTGATG
>ENA-UOOI01002233-UOOI01002233.1-fermentation-metagenome-genome-assembly--contig:-NODE-2233-length-17452-cov-8.877450_pt1 | contig 17452 bp, 16 predicted proteins | sample MGYA00245779_ERZ724027 | MGnify/ENA primary metagenome ERZ724027 (study PRJEB28704, sample SAMN03018318) | fermentation metagenome | biome: anthropogenic terrestrial biome; feature: soil; material...
CGTTCGTCGCGGCGGGCGCGGGCCTGCGCGTGGCGAAGCACGGCAACCGCAGCGTCTCCAGCAAAAGCGGTGCCGCCGACGTGCTGGAAGCGCTCGGCGTGAAGATTTCCCTCGAACCGGAGCAGGCCGCCGAATGTATGGAAAAGTGCGGCATGACCTTCCTGTTCGCGCAGCGCTACCACGGCTCCATGCGGTTTGCCGCCGGCCCCCGCCGTGAAACCGGCATCCGCACGGTGTTTAATATCCTCGGCCCCCTCGCCAACCCGGCGCACGCGGAAGGGATGCTTCTGGGCGTGTACGACGAGAAGCTGCTGGAGCCGCTCGCGAAGGTCCTGCGGAACCTCGGCGTCAAGAGCGCCATGCTGGTCCACGGCAACGACGGGCTGGACGAGATCAGCATTTCCGACAAAACCGCCGTCTGCGAGATCCGGGGCGGCAAGATCATCCGCTACGAGCTGGACCCGCGCGACTATGGGTTCGCGCTGGCCGAAAAGTCGCAGATCGTCGGCGGCACGGCGGAGGACAACGCGAAGATCACGCTGGACGTCCTGAAAGGCAAAAAAGGCCCGGCGCGGGACATCGTGCTCCTCAACGCGGGCTGCGCGCTGTACGTGGGCGGGCTCGCCGAAACCATCCAGCGCGGCGTCAGCCTGGCGGAGCATTCCGTCGACAGCGGCGCCGCCCTGGAAAAGCTGGAGGAGCTCAAAAGCCTGACCGCCGGCTTTGCGGAGAAAACGGCATGATCCTGGATGAAATCGCGGCGAAACGGAGCATCCAGCTGCGGCGCGAAAGGGACGCCGCGCCGCTCGCCGAAGTGAAAAAAGCGGCGGAACGGGCGCCCGCGCCGAAGAATTTTAAGGCGGCGCTTCAAAAGCGGTGGCTTTCGGTCATCGCCGAGGTCAAAAAGGCGTCGCCGTCCAAGGGGCTCATCCGCCCGGACTTCCACCCGGCGGAGATTGCCGCGCGCTACGAGGCCGCGGGCGCGGACGCGCTTTCCGTCCTCACCGAGGAAGCGTATTTTCAGGGTTCCTCGCAGGCCCTGCGGGAAGCGCGGGCGGAGGTGAAACTGCCGATCCTGCGCAAGGATTTCATCGTTTCCCCGTACCAGATTTACGAGGCGCGGGCCATCGGCGCGGACGCGATTCTTCTGATCGCGGCCATACTGGACACGGCAACACTGAAAGAATATAAAAAGATTGCGGATTCCCTCGGCCTTGCGAGCCTGCTGGAAGCCCACACGGAAGAAGAACTGGAAAAGGTGCTGGCCGCCGGGGCGGAGATCGTGGGCATCAACAACCGCGACCTCACGACCTTCCGGGTGGACCTCGGCACCGCCGCGCGGCTGGCGAAGCTCGTCCCGCCCGGGCGCGTCCTGGTTTCGGAAAGCGGCGTCGCGTCCCGCGCGGATATGGAAACCGCCGCCCGGGCGGGCGCGGACGCCGTCCTGATCGGGGAAACGCTGATGCGCAGCGGCGACCCGGCCGCCACACTGCGGGAACTGCGGGGCGAGCCATGAAGGTGAAGCTGTGCGGGATCCGGCGGCCGGAGGACGTCGCGTACCTGAACGAATTCCGGCCGGATTACGCCGGGTTCGTGTTTGCGGGGACCCGGCGCCGCGTCACGCCGGAAACGGCGGCCGCCCTGGCGGAAAAGCTGGACGCGGGCATCCGCAAGGCCGGGGTGTTCGTCGACGAGCCGGCGGAGTCCATCGCCCGGACGGTCCGGCTCGCGGGGCTGGACGCGGTCCAGCTCCACGGAAACGAATCGGCGGAAACCGTCGCGGAGCTGCGGCGTCTTCTGCCGGGCGTGGAACTCTGGAAGGCCGTGCGCGTCCGGGACCGGAACAGCATCCCCCGGGCGCTGGAGCTCGGGGCCGACCGGCTCGTGCTCGACAGCTTTTCCGCGTCGGCGTACGGCGGGACCGGGAAAACGGCGGACTGGAGCCTCATCCGCGAAGCAAACCCGCCCGTCCCGTATTTCCTCGCGGGCGGGCTGAACAGCGGCAACGTCGCGCTGGCCGTCGCGGAACTGTCGCCCTACGGGGTGGACGTTTCCAGCGGGATCGAGACCGGCGGCGTGAAAGACCGCCGGAAAATCGAACAAATCATGCGAATCCTTCGGAAGGTGGGAAGCTGAGATGCAAAAAGCGGGAAGATACGGCGAGTTCGGCGGGCAGTACGTCCCCGAAACGCTGATGAACGCCGTCCACGAGCTGGAAACGGCGTATGAAAAATACAGCAGGGACCCGGAATTCCGGGCGGAGCTGCGGCGGCTGTACCGCGGGTACGCCAACCGGCCGTCCATGCTCTACTATGCGAAGCGGATGACGGAAGACCTCGGCGGCGCGAAAATCTACCTGAAGCGCGAGGACCTGAACCACACCGGCGCGCACAAGATCAACAACGTGCTGGGGCAGATCCTGCTCGCGCAGCGCATGGGCAAGAAACGCATCATCGCGGAGACCGGGGCGGGCCAGCACGGCGTGGCGGCGGCGACCGCCGCGGCCGTGTTCGGCATGGAATGCGAAATCTTCATGGGCGTGAAGGACATGGAGCGCCAGTCGCTGAACGTGTACCGCATGAAGCTGCTCGGCGCGAAGGTGACGGGGGTCGAGTCCGGTACCGGCACGCTCAAGGACGCCGTCAACGAGGCCATGCGGGACTGGGCGTCCAACGTGGAAAGCACCTATTACCTCATCGGCTCCACGATGGGCCCGCACCCGTACCCCATGATCGTGCGCGATTTCCAGAAGGTGATCGGGCAGGAGATCCGGAGCCAGCTTGAGGAGCGCGAGGGGAGGCTGCCGGACTGCATCGTCGCCTGCGTGGGGGGCGGCTCCAACGCGATGGGCGCGTTTTATGAGTTTATCCCCGAAAAAAGCGTGCGCCTCGTCGGCGCGGAAGCGGCGGGCAAGGGTGTCGATACGGCGCTCCACGCCGCGACGATCACAAAAGGCTCCACGGGTATTTTCCACGGCATGAAGTCCCTGTTCCTTCAGAACGACGAGGGGCAGATCATGCCGGTCTACTCCATTTCGGCGGGGCTCGACTACCCCGGCATCGGGCCGGAGCACGCGCAGCTTGCCAAGACCGGGCGCGCGCAGTACGTCCCCGTTACCGACGAGGAAGCCGTGCGCGCGTTCGAGTACCTTTCCCGGATGGAGGGGATCATCCCGGCGATCGAATCCGCGCACGCCGTGGCCGCCGCCATGCGCATCGCGCCGGAAATGCGCCGGGACCAGATTTTGGTCATCAACATTTCCGGCCGCGGCGACAAAGACGTCGCGTCCATTGCCAAGTACAGGGGGGTGAAGCTCAATGAACCGGATTGACCGGAAATTTGCCGCTTTGAAGGAACAAGGGGAAAAGGCCCTGATCCCGTTCGTGACGGCCGGCGACCCGGACCTGGAGACGACGGAGAAGCTGGTGCCCGCCATGCTGGGCGCGGGAGCCGACCTGGTGGAGATCGGCGTGCCGTTTTCCGACCCCGTCGCGGAAGGCCCGGTGATCCAGAAGGCCAGCAGGCGCGCGCTGGATTCCGGCACGACGCTCGTGAAAATCTTCGGGATGGTCAGACGCCTGCGCGAAAAGACCGACGAGCCGCTTTTGCTGATGATGTACCTGAACAGCATCTTTCGCTTCGGCACGGAGCGCTTCTGCTCGCTCTGCGAGGAAACCGGCGTGGACGGCGTCATCGTCCCCGACATGCCGTACGAGGAACGGGGCGAGATCCAGGGCGCGGCGGACCGGCACGGGGTTGTCCCCATCCGCATGGTCGCGCCGACGTCGCACGAGCGCATCCAAATGATCGCGTCCTCCGCGAAGGGATTTTTGTACTGCGTGTCCTCGACCGGGGTCACCGGGATGCGGAGCCGGTTCACCACGGATTTCAGCGGCTTTTTCGGCGCCGTCAGGAAATACGCGAAGGTGCCGTGCGCCGTGGGGTTCGGAATCTCCAACCCGGAGCAGGCCGGAAAGATGGCGGCCTACTGCGACGGCGCGATTGTTGGGAGCGCCATTGTCAAGATCGTGGAGCGCGAGGGGCGGAACGCCGTCCCCGCGGTCGCGTCGTTCGTGAGGTCGCTCAAGGAGGGCGTCACCGGCGCGCCCGGCTCCGCCCCGAACGGATGAGGCCCGGCGCGAAAATTCAGCCCGCCCGGAATTTTACGGTTCCGGACGGGCTTTTTCGGGGTTCCCGGGGAAAGGGCTGCCCGGAAGGGGACGAGGGGCGGCGGAACGCCGCGGCGCACGTCCGCGGAAAGTTGACAAGGGAAGCTTCCTACGCTATATTTAGGTGAGGAAAGGGGCGCGCGGCATGAAACAGGGCATAGGGAAAAGGGAGCGGCGCAGGTATCTGCTCCGGCGCTTCTGCGTGGAAACTTTTCTGTTTTCCATCCTGTTTCTCCTCGCGGCGGCTCCGTCGTTTTCCGCAGGCGACGTCGGGATTTCCGTTCTGCTCGCGGCGGCCGTCTCCTGCGCCGAAATCTGGTGCGAGCGGAGCGCCCTGCGCCGTTCGGGCGCGGCGATCCCGCAGGCGGACGTTCGGAAAACGTGGAGAAAGGACCTCCTTCCGCTGCTGGGCGCCTGGGCGTTTTTTGCGGCCGTCTTTTATTTTCTGCGGGGGAGGCCGCCGCTTTCGGCGGATTTTCTGATTCGGACGGCCGCCGGGAGCGCGGCGGCGGCCGTTGCCGCGCTGTACCTGCGCCGCACCCGCGTGAAGCTGCCGTAATCTATTTCCGAAGGAACAGCACGCCGAGCGTGCCCGGCCCGCAGTGGCTGCAAATGGTGCCGCCGGCAGAGGTGTCCAGAACCTCGCGGAACGGGGCGAGCGTTTTCACAAGCCGGGCCGCCTTTTCGCACAGGCCGTCCGGCATGGCGGAATGCGTGATAAAGATCCGCGACAGGTCGAGGTCCGCGCGGCCTTTCAGCCGGTCGGTCACATAGGAAACGAGGCATTTTTCCAGGCTGCCGCGGTATTTTCTGCCGACGGCCATGGCGCCGCCCCGCACCTCGATGCACGGCTTGAGCGAAAGCAGGTTCGCGCCGAGCGCCGCCACGGAGGAGCACCGCCCGCCTTTATACAGGTAGCGCAGGGTGTCGATGATAAAACTGGACTCCACCTTCGGGATCAGCCGGCCGGCCGCCCGGACGATTGCTTCGGCGCCCCAGCCCGTCCGCGCCAGCTCCGCCGCCCGCAGGGCGAGAAGCCCGATGCCCGTGGAGAGGTTCCGGGAATCCACGACGAAAACGTTTCCCGTCTCCCGGCCCGCAAGGACCGCGTTCTGGTAGCAGCTCGACATGGTCCGGCTGATGGTGAAATGGATCACCGCTTTTCCGCTTTCCGTGAAGGGACGGAAAAAGTCCAGGTAGTCCGCCACCGTGACGGCGGAGGTTTTCGGCAGCCGGCCGGTCCCCTTCACGTAGCGGTAAAGATCGCCCGGGACCAGGTCCACGCCGTCCCGGTAGGTCCTGCCCCCCAGGTTGATATGCAGCGGCGCGATGGAAATATCGTATTTCCGAAGGAGCGGCGCCGAAAGGTCGCAGGTGCTGTCCGCTGTGATTTTGATCGGTTTTGTCATATGCAGTCCCCCATTGAAGAACCGGCGCGTTCTGCGGGAAAACGCTTCCCGCCCGGCGGCCCGCCGGAGCCGTCCTTCCATTTTAGCACACCGCGGGGGATTTTTTCAATCGCCCGGGAACTGCCGCGGGAAAAAGGGCCGCGGCACGGAAAAGCCCGGAGCGGGAAGGGAAACGATCGTTTTATGAAATGGAAAACATGGTTCCGCCCGGATGAGAAAAAACCGGCGGTCGCGCTCAGCATTTTCCAGTACATAGGGCCGGGCCTGCTGGTGACGGTCGGGTTTATCGACCCGGGCAACTGGGCGACGAACATCGCGGCCGGGTCGCAGTTCGGCTACCGGCTGCTCTGGGTCATTACGATTTCGACCGTCATGCTGATTCTGCTGCAGCACAATGTGGCGCACCTCGGCATTGTAACGGGGGACTGCCTGGCGGAATCCGCCATGAAGCACCTGCGGAAGCGCGCCAGCCTTCCGCTCCTGCTCAGCGCGCTGCTGGCCTGTGTTTCCACCGCGCTCGCCGAGCTGCTCGGCGGCGCCGTGGCCCTGCAGATGCTGTTCGGCCTGCCGGTGAAAGCCGGAGCGGCACTGCTTGCGGCGGCTTCCCTGCTGATGCTGTTCAGCAACTCTTACCGCAAAATCGAGAAAATCATCATCGGCTTTGTTTCCATTGTGGGGTTTGCCTTCCTCTACGAGCTGACGATGGTCTCCGTAAACTGGGGCGAGGCGGCGAGGGGCTGGGTGACGCCGAGCATCCCGAAAGATTCGCCGTTCATCATCCTGAGCGTCCTCGGCGCGGTCGTCATGCCGCACAATCTGTTCCTGCACTCGGAGGTTATCCAGAGCCGCCAGTTCAACCTGAAGGACGAATCGGTGCTGCAGAAGCAGCTCCGGTTCGAGTTTGCGGACACGCTGTTTTCCATGATCGCCGGGTGGGCCATCAACAGCGCGATGATCCTTCTGGCCGCCGCCGCGTTCTTTCAGAAGGGGATCGCCGTTTCGGAGCTTCCCCAGGCGCACGAGCTGCTGAAGCCTTTCCTCGGGCCGGCGTCCGCCGTTATTTTCGCGGTGGCGCTCCTGTTCGCCGGGTTTTCCTCGTCCGTTACGGCGGGCATGGCGGGCGGCACCATCTCCGCGGGCATCTTCGGCGAAACTTACAGCGTGGGCGACCGCCACACCCGCATGGGCGTTGTGGCGACGATCCTCGCGGCCCTCGCCGCCGTCTTTTTCGTGGGGAACCCGTTCGACGGCCTTCTGGTTTCCCAGATGCTTCTGAGCTTTCAGCTTCCGTTCACCATTTTTCTCCAGCTCTACCTGACTTCGTCCCAAAAGGTCATGGGCCGGTACAAAAACACGCCGCTGCACAACGTCCTGCTCTGGGGCACCGGCATCGCCGTGACGGCCCTGAACGTCTATCTTCTGGCGGAATCGTTTCTGTAAGGCGGTTTCCGCGCTTTTCCGATTGATTCTTTGCCGCAAAAGTTTTAAAATAGAACTGTTTGTGCCGAAGGATCGGAATAAAACCGCGGAATTGCCCGGAGGGCGGTTCCGGCGGATTTCAATACGGCTGGGGGAACTGCATTGCCAGACACTCGAAAAGAGATTGAAAAAAGAAGAACGTTCGCCATCATATCGCACCCGGACGCCGGCAAGACGACGCTGACGGAAAAGCTGCTTCTGTACGGCGGGGCCATTGCCCTCGCGGGCTCGGTCAAAGGGAAGAAGGCCCAGCGGCACGCCGTTTCGGACTGGATGGAGATCGAAAAGAAAAGGGGCATCTCCGTCACCTCGTCGGTCATGCAGTTCCAGTACGGCGGGTACTGCATCAATATTCTGGACACGCCGGGGCACGAGGACTTTTCGGAGGACACCTACCGCACGCTGATGGCGGCGGACTCCGCCGTGATGGTGCTGGACGCGTCCAAGGGCGTCGAGCGGCAGACCCGGAAGCTTTTCAAGGTCTGCACGCTGCGGCATATCCCCATTTTCACGTTCATCAACAAGATGGACCGCGCCGCGCGCGACCCGTTCGACCTGATGGAGGAGATCGAGCACCTGCTCGGCATCCGCACCTGCCCCATCAACTGGCCGATCGGCTCGGGCAAGGAGTTCAAGGGCGTTTACGACCGCGAAAGCAAAAAGATCCTCGCGTTCCACGCGAACAGCGACGCGGTCTTTGAGCAGAAAGAAGTAAAGGCCACGGCGGTTTCGCTGGACGACCCCGCCGCCAAAGGGCTCATCGGGGAGGAGTTCGCCGCCCGGCTGGGGGACGACGTGGCTCTGCTGGACGGGGCGGGCGACCGGCTCGGCATGGAAGCCGTGCGGAACGGAAAGCTCTCGCCGGTGTTCTTCGGCTCGGCGCTGACCAATTTCGGCGTGGAGCCGTTCCTGAGGGAATTTCTGCGCATGACGACCCCGCCGCTTCCGCGCGAATCCGATGCGGGCACCGTCGGCCCGTTCGGCCCGGATTTTTCGGCGTTCGTGTTCAAGATTCAGGCGAACATGAACAAGGCGCACCGCGACCGGATCGCGTTCATCCGCATCTGCTCCGGAAAATTTGAAAAGGGCATGGAGGTGTACCACGTGCAGGGCGGCCGGAAGGTCAGGCTCACCCAGCCGCAGCACCTGATGGCGCAGGACCGCGAGATGATCTCGGAAGCCTACGCGGGCGACATCATCGGCCTGTTCGACCCCGGCATCTTTTCCATCGGCGACACGCTCTGCGCCGCGGACAAGCCGTTCCGGTTCGGCGGCATCCCGACGTTCGCGCCGGAGCATTTCACCCGCGTGGAACAGGTGGACACCATGAAGCGCAAACAGTTCGTCAAGGGCATGACGCAGATTGCGCAGGAAGGCGGTATCCAGATCTTCCACGAGCCGGATTCGGGGCTGGAGGAAGTCATTGTGGGCGTGGTGGGAACTTTGCAGTTCGACGTGCTGAAGTACCGGCTGGAAAACGAGTACCACGTGGACATCCGCATGACGGCGCTCCCGTATGAGGAGATCCGCTGGATCCGCAGCGCGGGCCGGGACTGGAAAAAGCTCGACCTTACGTCCGACACGCGGGTGGTGCAGGACTTCAAGGGGAACCTCCTGCTGCTGTTCTGCAGTTCCTGGAGCATCAGCTGGGCGCTTGAGCACAACAAGGGCCTGAAGCTGGCCGAATTCGGCGGGACCGATTTCGAGCGGTAAGGGCTTCGACGGCCCGGGATTTCCGGCTCTATGGCAAAGTATAAATTCTGAAAAAGTGGATACCATTCAGAAAAACGGCGGCTCGGAATTTTCCGGGGCCGCCGTTTTGCCGATCTTTTGTTTCGGGCGTTTCGGGTGTGGGGAAAATAGAAAAAATAAATATAAAAACAGTTCTCATTCCTATTTACAAATGGAAAAAAGTGTGCTACGATAGAGCCGGAACAAAAAAGGGCCGAAAGGACCGGAGAAAGGATGAGTGAAATGAGCGTCTATGATTTCAAAGTGAAAACCATCAAAGGCAAAGAAGTATCCCTTTCGGATTATAAGGGAAAACTTCTTTTGATCGTGAACACCGCGAGCAAATGCGGCTTTACGCCGCAGTACGAAGGGCTGGAAGCGCTGTATAAAAAATATAAGGACCGGGGGCTCGTCATCCTCGGGTTCCCGTGCAACCAGTTCCTGGAACAGGACCCGGGAACGAACGAGCAGATTTCGTCGTTCTGCAAGGTGAATTTCGGCGTGACCTTCCCGCTGTTCGCGAAGATCGACGTCAACGGCCCGAAGGAGGATCCGCTTTACCGGCACCTCAAGGATGCCGCTCCCTTCCGGGGCTTCGAAACGGAGAAGGAATCCGGCAGGAAAATTCAGGATGTGGTGCGCAGGCACTACCCCGAGAATCTGAAAGGCGACGGGATCAAGTGGAACTTCACAAAATTCCTGGTTTCCCGCGACGGCGCCGAAGTGCGGCGCTTTGAGCCGACCTTCACGCCGCAGGAGCTGGACGCCGTGGTGGCGGAAGCGTTGAAAGCCTGAAGGCCGCAGTGCCGGTTTGGGAGGCGTGAAAAAATGGTGGATGTCCTGATTGTGGGCGGCGGCCCGGCGGGGCTGACCGCGGCGGTCTACGCGGCGCGCGCGGGCCTGTCCACGACGGTGCTGGGCGAGATGGAAGGCGGGCAGGTGGCTTCCACGTCCGTGGTGGAAAACTACCCCGGCTTTTCCAGCGTGTACGGCCCCGACCTGGCCGAAAAGCTGACGGAGCACGCGAAGTCCGCGGGGGCGGTGCTGAAGCAGGAGAACGCGGCGGAGTTTTCCCTGGACGGCGATGTCAAGACCGTCCGGACGGAGAGGGGCGAGTACCGGGCGAAAACCGTGATCCTTGCGCAGGGCTCCCATCGCCGGAAGCTGAACATCCCGGGCGAAGCGGAGTTCACGGGCCGCGGGGTGTCGTGGTGCGCGGCGTGCGACGGGAACTTTTTCCGCGGGAAGACAACGGCGGTCGTCGGCGGGGGGAATACCGCGGCGGGCGACGTGATCGAGCTGGCGCCCCTGTGCAAAAAAGTGTACCTGCTGGTGCGCCGCGAGCTGAAGGCGGAATACCGGCTGGCGCAGAAGGTGAAGTCGCTCCCGAATGTGGAGATCCGCCTCGGGGTTTCGCCGGTGCGCATCGAAGGCGGGCAGAAAGTGGAACGCATCGTGGCCGCCAGAAAAGGCGGCGGCGAGGAAGCCGTCCCGGTGGACGGCGTGTTCGTCGCCGTGGGCGTGGACCCGAACACCGACCGCCTGCCGCCGTCGCTTCCGCTTTCCGGAGGGTTCCTCTCGGCGCCCGAGAGCGGGGAGACTCCCGTCCCCGGCGTATTTGTCGCAGGGGACCTGCGGAAGAAAAATCTGTACCAGATCGTTACGGCGGTTGCCGACGGGGCGAACGCGGCGTATTCCGCGCAGAAATATTTGCAGAGGGGATAAGCGGCGCGAAAACGCATTCCCCGGACCAACACCCGGCTGCTTTGGCGGCCGGGTGATTTTTCTGCCGCCGGGGGAAGCGGAATTTCACGAGCCGAAGATCCTTTTGATGCGCGGCATGGCTTTCTTTGCGGAGAAATACCCCGCTTCCATGCATTCCGTCATCTGCGGAAGGTTCAGGACCCCTTCGGTGTCGGGAAGGCCGGGGTTCAGCAGGAGCTTCTCGCCGCGCGTCATGCATTGCCGCAGCTTCGTTTCCATGATGGCGAGCGAGTGGGACGCGACCTCCAGCAGGTTGATGCGCTCGGGCATCTTGTAGTATTCCGAAACGTCCACGGCGAGGACGTTCGGCTCCCCCGCGGCGATGAGCAGATCGACCGGAAGGACGTCCGCCACGCCGCCGTCCACCAGGCACATGCCGTCCAGCATTTTCGGCCGGAAGACCGCGGGCAGGGCGGAGGTCGCGCGCATCACTTCGCTGAGCCGCGCGCCGGTGACCCATTTTACGCCGTGGATCGGCCTCAGGCCGAACAGGGAGTTGGTGAATGCGACGGTCAGCCCGGTGCAGAGGTCTACGGCCGGGATGACGGTGCGCATGGAGATTTCGCGCAGAACGCGGCCGCCGGTCAGCTCGCGCAGATATTTTTCCATCAGGTCGCCCTTCAGCAGACCGGAACAGGCGGATTCCTTGCGGAACAGCAGCTTGGGAATCAGCGAAAGGATGCCGCGGACGTCCGGGTCGGCGAACGAGGCGCCTTTTACCGCCATTTCCCGCACAATTTTGCTCAGCTCCTGCGCGGAGATCCCGGAAGCGTAAAGCCCGGCGATGATCCCCCCCGCGCTCGTACCCGCGACGGCGTCGGGTTTCAGGCCGTTTTCTTCCAGCGCGAGGAGCACCCCCACGTGCGCCGCGCCGCGGATGCCGCCGCCCGCAAGGGCCAGCCCGAAAGACATAAGCGTTTTCCTCCCTTTCAAAGTCCTGATCCATACTTATGAAAAGAGGGCGCAAAGTGTGACGGCGCGGAAATCCGACGCACGCATTGATTTTTTGCGGGAAATGCGTTATGATTAAAATAAAAAAGAATCGGATTACGGAAATTTGAAAACGGCGGTGATTGCAATGGTTTCACGCGTTACGGCGGCCAATCCGGCCGCGTCGGGTGCGAAAACAGCGGCCCCGCGGAAGACGTCGGCAAGTTTTTCGGAGGCGCTGGCGGACTCGGCCGAAAGGCTGCGGAGTACGGAAAAAACCGGGAGCCTGGACGGGATTTTCAGCGAGGCTTCCGCCAAATATCATGTGCCCGTCAATCTGCTCAAAGCGGTGGCGAAGGCGGAGTCGGGGTTCCGCGCGGACGCCGTTTCCAGCTGCGGGGCGCAGGGCATCATGCAGCTGATGCCTTCCACCGCCGCCTCGCTCGGCGTGAAGAATTCCTTCGACCCCGAGCAGAACATCATGGGCGGCGCGAAGTACCTCGGGGAGCTGCTCGATTCCTTCGGCGGGGACCCCCGGCTCGCGGTCGCCGCCTACAACGCGGGCAGCGGCAGCGTGCGGAAATACGGCGGCGTGCCGCCGTATGCGGAAACGCAGAACTATGTGAAAAAGGTTCTGGCCTATGCAGGGGAGGACATTTCCACCGCCGGGTGGACCTCCGGCGCGCAGTCCGGCTCGGCGGACGCTTCCGCGGCTTCCGGCGGGGATTCCTTCGGCGGCGTGTCCGCGGAGGTTCCGGTCCTGACTCTGGCGGATCTGCCGCTGAGCGGGGACGACTACCGTCTGTTCGCGAAGATGTATGTGCAGAAGCTGGAGCAGGACGCGCTGAACATTGCGGCGGAAAACGCGGCGGAAAGCGAAAAGCACGCCGGATAGCGGAAAAAAACGGGAGCGGCCCGGGCGCGTGCGGCGCGGGACGTCCCGAAAGGTGGAAGAACGGTGGCCGGGGAAAAAATCCTGATTGTGGACGACGACAGGAACAGCGTCCGTTTTTTGGAGCTGGAGCTGCGGCATGAGGGATACCGGGTGGAAAAAGCATACGACGGGGCGGACGGCCTCCGGCGCGCGACGGAAGAACCGTTCGACCTGATCCTGCTGGACGTCATGCTCCCGTTCCTCGACGGGATGGACGTGCTGAAAAGGTTCCGCACGGTTTCGGACACGCCCGTCATCCTGCTGACGGCCCGGGATGCCGTTTCCGACAAAGTCACCGGACTGGACGGCGGCGCCGACGATTACCTGACGAAGCCGTTTGCCATTGAGGAGCTGCTGGCGCGGATGCGGGTCGCCCTGAAAAAGCGGGCCGCCGCGGCGCCCTCCGTCCTGCGATGGGGGGACCTGGAGGTCAACCGGTCCGCGCGCGAGGTCATGTACGGCGGGGAGCCGGTCCGGCTTACCAAGCGGGAGTTCGACCTCCTTGCGTATCTGCTGGAAAATCACGATATCGTCTGTTCGCGGGACACCCTGATGGAAAAGGTCTGGGGGTACGATTTCAGCGGCGAGACGAATCTCGTGGACGTTTATATCCGCTATCTCCGGAACAAGATCGATTACCGCTTTCATATCGGCCTGATCCGGACGGTCCGGGGCGTGGGGTACCTCATCAAACAAAATGAAGAACATTGAACTGCCGTTCCGCAGGCGGCGCGGCGCCGGAAGACCGGCCCGGTTTTCCATCGCGTTCAAGACGTCCGTCCTCTACACCGTCCTGTTCAGCCTCGTCTTCGCCGTGTCGGTCGGGTGGATGGCGTGGACGCTGGCGGCGCGCACCGAGCGGTTTCAGAAGCTGGACCGGATGTCCGCTTTCCTTGCCGAGCGCCTGACCCGCCCGGACGCGGCGCCGTTCGACTTCGATTCCTTCGCGCGCGCGAACAATCTTTATGTGGAGATCCGCGGCAGGGCGGGAAAGCCCGCCGCGAGCTACGGCCTCAGGCCGGACGCCGCCAAACGGCATAACGAGGCCGTGCGCCGCCTGGACCTGCGCGGGACGCAGGTGCTGATGCGCGTGGTGGACCGGGAAAACCTCGGGTTTGCGGACAGCCTGACCCCGGCGGGCTTTCTTGTTTTTCTCGTTTTGATGGTGGTGCTCGCCGCCTGTTTCGGCGCTTTCCGGATGCGGAAAATGATGCGGCCGGTGTACGACATGACGCGGACGGCGCGTTCCATCTCCGCAAGCGACCTGAGCCGCCGGATCGACACGGTCCGCTCGCACGACGAGCTGAAAGAGCTTGCCGAGACGTTCAACGGAATGCTGGACCGGCTCCAGAAAGCCTACGAGCAGCAGAACCGTTTCGTTTCCGATGCGTCCCACGAGCTGCGGACGCCGCTTTCGGTGATTTCCGGGTATGCCAACCTGCTCCGCCGCTGGGGCGGCGAGGACCGGGACGTTCGGAACGAGTCGATCGGGAAGATCGTGGAGGAAGCCGACGGCATGCAGCGGCTCGTGGAGCGCCTGCTGTTCCTGGCGCGCGCGGACAAGCAGGCCCAGCCGGTGCATTGGCAACGGTTCTGCGCCGGGGACATGGTGCGCGAGGTCGCGGCGGAAACGAAGATGATCGACGGGAGCCATACAATCCGGGAATCCGTCGAGCCGGACGTTTTCCTCACGGCCGACCCCGCCCTTGTCAAGCAGGCGGTGCGCGCCGTGGTGGAGAACAGCGTAAAATACACGCCGGCCGCCGGGACGATTGAACTTTCGTGCCGGCGCGCGGCGTGCGGCGCGGAGTTGGCCGTTTCGGACACCGGAATCGGGATTTCGGAAAAAGACCTTCCGCATATCTTCGACCGGTTCTACAAGGCTGACGCGTCCCGCACCCGGGAGCGAAAAGGTTCCTCGGGCCTCGGCCTTTCCATCGTGAAATGGATCGTGGAGCGCCACGGGGGGAAGATTCAGGTGGAAAGCCGTCCGGGATGCGGCACCAAAACGAAGATCTTTCTGCCGGACCGGCCGGAATGAGCTCATAAAAAAGAATTTTAATGCTGCGGTGCCCGTCCCCGGATTTCCGGGGACGGGCTTTTTGCATTCCGGGACGCCTTTTCGCGGACGGCCGCATGTTCCTCTAAAAAACGGAAAGAATAGCGGAAAAAGGAGGAAGCGTTTTGGATGAGACGGAATTCATGTCGCTGTGGCAGACGGAAAAACGGCCGGAGTTTCCCCGCTTCCGGGGCGATGAAACCGCGCAGGCCGTGGTCGTCGGCGGAGGGATCTGCGGCCTGCTCTGCGCTTACGAGCTGCTGCAGAACGGCGTAAAAGATATTGTGCTGCTCGAGGCGAGAAAAATCTGCGGCGGCGCGACGGGCCACACGACGGGGAAGATCACGTCCCAGCACGGCCTGATCTACCGGAAGCTGACCGACGGCCTCGGCAGGGAGCGCGCCGAGGAGTACGCGCGCCGGAACGAGGAGGCGATCGGCAGGTTCCGAAAGATTGTGGAAACGGAAAAGATCGACTGTGACTTTATTCCTTGCAGCGCCTATCTTTATGCGCTGACCGACGACGGCGTCCGCAGGCTGGAAGCGGAGGCGGACGCCGCGCAGCATCTCTCGGTCGACGCGCGGATCGTGCATGACTGCGAGATCCCGCTGCCCGTCCGGGCGGCGCTGTGCTTTCCGAACCAGGCGCGGTTCCATCCCCTGAAATTCGCCTACCGCCTGGCTGAAATTCTCCGGGAGAGGGGCGTCCGGATTTTCGAGGACAGCCTCGCCATCGCGCTGGAGGACAACACGGTCGTCACCCGGGAAGGCAGGGTGTACGGGAAAAACGTCGTTCTGTGCACCCATTATCCGTTTACAAATTTCAAGGGCATGTATTATACCCGCATCGTCCAAAGCCGGTCGTATGTGCTGGCCCTGGAGAACGCCCGGAAGCTGGACGGGATGTACCTGGACTGCGAGCAGGGCGGGTGCTCCTTCCGCAGCCAGCCGCGGGAGGGCGGGGACATCCTGCTTTTCAGCATGTTCGACCACAAGACGGGCCATGAGACGGGAACGCCCCATTACCGCAGGATGGAGGAGGAAGCGAAAAAGCTTTACCCGGAAAGCGCCGTCCGGTTCCGCTGGTCCGCACAGGACTGCATGACAAACGACGGGATCCCTTACATCGGCCGCTACCGCCAGCAGGGAAACAGCGTTTACCTTGCATCCGGATTCAATAAATGGGGCATGACGGGGAGCATGGCCGCGGCGGACCTCATCAGCGGCCTGATCGTCTCCGGCGGAGACGACTGTACCGTCTTTTCACCGTCGCGCTCCGACTTTTCCATGCAGGCGCCGGTCATGTTCCGGGAGATCGGGGACGTTGTGGCGAATTTCACGAAAGGTTACCTGGAGCCGCCGGGACGGAGTCTCTCGGAGCTGAAAAACGGCGAAGGCGGCCTCGCGGAATACCAGGGTGCGAAAATCGGGGCCTACCGCGACGAAGAAGGCGCGCTTCACGGCGTGAACCCCGTCTGCCCGCATATGCACTGCCCGCTCCGGTGGAATCCCGAGGAATGCACCTGGGACTGCCCCTGCCACGGCTCCCGCTTTGACGAGACGGGGAAAGTGATGGAAAATCCGGCATCCCGTCCGCTGGAACAGCGGGGCCCGGACTGAACGGAAAAATTTGATTTAATAATTCTGAATAAGTATATAAAAGCCGTTCCGGAATGATAGACTTTTGTTGAAGGATATTGTTTATTTAATAACAAACATTTAAAGGAGGATGTTTTATGGCGCGCTTTACTTTGCCGAGAGACATTTATTTCGGCCCCGGGGCGATTCAGGAGCTGAAAAACCTGAAAGGCCACAAAAAGGCGTTTATTGTGACCGGCGGCCACTCCATGCGGCGGACGGGCTTTCTGCAGAAGCTGGACGACGTTCTGAAAAAAACCGGTCTGGAAACCAGAATCTACGAAGGCGTCGAGCCGGATCCGTCCATTGAGCGCGTTTACGACGGCGCAAAGGCCATGCGCGAGTTCGGGCCGGACGTGATCGTGGCCATCGGCGGCGGGTCCCCGATGGACGCCGCAAAGGCCATGTGGGTTTTCTACGAATACCCCGACAAGACCTTTGAAGACATCAAAACCCCGTTCACCATGCCCAAGCTGCGCAAGAAGGCGATTTTTGTCGGCATCCCGTCCACCAGCGGCACGGCGTCGGAAGTAACGTCTTTCTCCGTTATCACGGACTATTCCACCGACATCAAGTATCCCCTCGCGGACTTTGAAATCACGCCGGATATTGCCGTTCTGGATTCCGATATTGCCCAGACCATGCCGAAGACCCTGACCGCGCACACCGGCATGGACGCGCTGACCCACGCGATCGAAGCCTATGTGGCGGTCAACCGCTCCGACTTTTCGGACCCGCTTGCGCTCAAGGCGATTTCGGATATTTTTGACAGCCTTGTGGATTCCTACAACGGCGACGCGCAGGCGCGCGCCAAGATGCATATTGCCCAATGCCTTGCCGGCATGGCGTTCTCCAACGCTCTTCTGGGCATCGCCCACAGCATCGCGCACAAAACGGGCGCCGTGTTCCACATCCCGCACGGATGCTGCAACGCCATTCTGCTTCCGTTCGTCATCCAGTACAATTCGCGCGTCTGCATGAGCCGTTACGCCGAGATCGCAAGGATCGCGGGCCTGCCGGGCAGAACGGACAAACAGCTCACGAACTCTCTGGTGGAAGCTGTGCGCGCGCTGAACGTCAGGCTGAACATCGCCCCCACGTACCGGGAAAACGGCGTCAGCGAAGAAGACTTCAAGGCGCACGCGAAGTCCATTGCGGAGAACGCCGTGCTCGACCCGTGCACCGGCGCGAACCCGCGGCCGACCGACGCCGAAGCAATGGAAAAGGTCCTCACCTGCGCTTATTACGGCGAGGACGTGACGTTCTGAACGGACCGGACAAAAAAGAACAGGCCTTCCTTTTCAGGATGGCCTGTTCTTTTTTTCGGTGAGACCGTCCGG
>ENA-UOOI01002234-UOOI01002234.1-fermentation-metagenome-genome-assembly--contig:-NODE-2234-length-17452-cov-3.794332_pt1 | contig 17452 bp, 12 predicted proteins | sample MGYA00245779_ERZ724027 | MGnify/ENA primary metagenome ERZ724027 (study PRJEB28704, sample SAMN03018318) | fermentation metagenome | biome: anthropogenic terrestrial biome; feature: soil; material...
CTGCTGGCCTTAGAACTTACAAAACTTGAATCTGGCGAATGAGTGCTCAAAATAGAATAAACTTATTTATGACCGATTTCATATTACGAATTGAAGAAATGTAAAAATGCAATCGATTTTGATAAAAAATATAGAAACAGGTTATGCTTATGGATAATTATGGATTTGTAAGAGTGGCTGCCATTTCGCCAAAAATCAAGGTGGCCGATGTAAAATACAACACGGATGAAATAATGAAAGTGATTTCAAAAATTGCCGGTGAAAATATTTCTGCAGCAGTATTCCCCGAGCTTTGCGTCACCGGATATACATGCGGGGACTTATTCGGGCAGGATTTGCTGATAGATGCTGCTGAAGATGCGATAGGCGGCATATGCGAATTTTCGAAGGGCAGTGATACCCTTTTATTCGTCGGAGCCCCTGTTAAGGTTAACCAGTTTCTGTTCAATTGCGCCGTTGTCATACAAAATGGGAATATACTCGGTATTGTGCCGAAGACTTATTTGCCGAATTACAGCGAGTTTTACGAAAAAAGATGGTTTTCATCCGCAACTGAAGCAGCATGCGATGAAGTGAATTATTGCAAAAGGAATGCACCTTTCGGCACGGATATTATTTTCGCCGATAAAAATTTTCCCGAATACTGCATAGGCGCCGAAATATGTGAGGATCTATGGGCTCCAGTGCCGCCTTCATCTTACACGGCATTGTCCGGCGCAACTGTCCTTGTAAACCTTTCGGCCAGCAATGAGCTCGTAAATAAGGCGGCATACAGGGAAGAACTTGTAAAACAGCAAAGCGCGCGCCTGATAGGTGCATACGTTTATTCGTCGTCAGGAGTGCACGAATCCACTACTGATCTTGTGTTCAGCGGGCATTTGCTGATCGCTGAAAATGGCGGGATATTGTCCGAATCCAAAAGGTTTGAGAGGGATTCTGCAAAGATTGAAAGCTATGTAGATATCCAAAAATTATCATCCGAGAGGAGAAAAAATCTTACTTTCAGGGATTCAGCGGCTGATAATTATAAACCTGTGAGGAAAGTTCTATTTACCCAGAATAGAGATAGGGTGAACAGCATCGACAGGTTTATTGATCCCCATCCTTTTGTACCGTCGGATATAAGCACGAGAGACTCAAGATGCAGGGAGATATTCAATATACAGGTTGCCGGGCTTGCAAAGCGCATCGAGCATACGAAAGACAGCAGGGCCGTAATAGGAGTTTCAGGCGGGCTGGATTCCACCCTTGCTCTGTTGGTTGCGGTAAAAACTTTTGACGCTTTAGGTATAGGCAGGGATAATATATATACGATTACTATGCCTGGATTCGGTACGACAGACAGGACATATAATAATACCGTCAAGCTGTGCAATGCATTAAAAACTAACTTTAAAAAGATAGATATCGTAAATGCCGCTCTTTTGCATTTCAAAGATATAGGGCATGACCCTTCGGTTTTGGATGTGACTTATGAAAACGTTCAAGCCCGCGAGAGGACGCAGATACTTATGGATATTGCAAATAAGGTTAAGGGACTTGTCATAGGTACGGGCGATCTTTCGGAAATTGCGCTCGGATGGAGCACATACAATGGGGATCACATGTCCATGTATGCGGTAAACTGCAGTGTCCCAAAGACTCTGGTGCGCTCGCTGGTAAAATGGGTGTCTGAGAATGAGATGGATGAAGATTCGTCCCATGTTTTGGTTGATATATTGAATACACCTGTAAGTCCTGAGCTTTTGCCTGCAGACAAGTCTGGAAACATATCCCAGAAAACTGAAGAGATAATCGGTCCATATGAGCTTCATGATTTTTTCCTTTATCACTTTTTAAGGTATGATGCTCCTCCTTCGAAGATTATTTTCCTGGCTTGTAATGCTTTTAGGGGAAAATATACTAAAGAAGAAATAAAAAAGTGGCTGAAATGTTTTTATAAAAGATTTTTTGCCATGCAGTTTAAACGCTCCTGTATACCGGATGGTCCAAAGGTGGGTACCATAAGCCTGTCCCCAAGAGGAGACTGGAGAATGCCAAGCGATGCATCGGTTGAAGTCTGGCTTAAAGAGATAGAAAAACAGGATTAGCACAAAACAGCAGGATTTTAAAATTAATCAATATGAACTGTATCATTTATAATGTTACTCAAAAAGGATAATGCCGAGTTTTTTATATAAAGATTCGGTTATTTTATTGGTCACAGGAAGCTTGTTTTTCTTTTGAAAATCGTTTACAGCTTTTTCCATACCGGATCCGTAAATACCATCGATGCTTCCTTTATAAAATCCCAGATTTTTTAGCCTTGACTGTACGAGGTAAACATCCGCCCCCCTATCGCCGGGAGATAGGACTCTGTACCCATTTCCAAGCATTCCGTAATCCCCGCCGATGATTTTTACAGGGGTACCGACTTTTACTATTTTATAGAGCTTATCTACATCGCTGTTTCTCATCCTGATGCATCCGTGGGATGCAGCTCTCCCTATGGAGCTTGGCATAGTTGTTCCATGTATGCCGTAAATCCCCCACGGAACATTGAGTCCCAGCCACGATGTGCCGAATCCTTCTCCCCATTTCGACTTTTGTATTATCAGAAAATCCCCTACGGGTGAGGGAGTATCGGGCTTTCCCGAAGCAACAGGATATTTCGCGATTACATGATTTCCCGTGATCGCATATAATGTTTTTTTATTTATGTCTATAAGTATGTGCAGGTCGTCATTCCCTCGGACCGAAGCTGTAATAGATTCAAAGGTATTTGTATATATCTTTAGCAGATATTGGGCGCATACTAAGGTTATCACAACGGAAACTGCAAAAATGAATACCCTTTTCAATCCTCCACCCCATTTGGAATATAATGATCATACTGCAGGAAAGTTATTATATATTATTATTTTAAATTAATTTTTGTAAAATATTCCGGTAAAAATAAAGAATACTTTTTTCATGCCTTACAATGGGTATAATTAATATAGAAATTTAAAAATCTATATTAAAAGAGTGAGTGTATGCAAATAAAGACATGTACCCGCCAAATGGGTTGTGTTCATCGAATAATTTTAAGGACGGTGTAGGTTTTGGAAAAAATAATAATTACGGCAAATGAAGCTAATCAGAGGCTGGATAGATTTTTAAGAAAATATCTTAAAAATGTTCCCCTGTCGGGAATATATGAAATAATAAGGAAGAAAAGAGTAAAGGTAAATGGGAAAGGGAAACCGTCGAATTACAGGCTGAATGAAGGGGACATGGTGGAACTTTTCTTTGAAGGCAAAATGGATGCAAGCGATGGAATAAGAAAATCCGGCATGGATTTTACCGTGCTTTATGAAGACGGCAATATTATGGCAGTCGATAAACCCGCCGGGCTTATAACTCATCCAGATAAAAATCATAAAGATAATACGCTGACCGACCAGGTTTTATACTATTTATACGGGAAAAATGAATATTCCCCGGAAAATGAAATCACATTCAGACCTGCCGCTGTAAACAGACTTGATATAAACACCGGCGGTATAGTTCTGTTTGCAAAAAATTATTTATCGCTGCAGAATTTAAATATGATGATAAGAGAAAGATATATAAATAAATATTATTTATGCATTGTCAAGGGAATTTTAAAGGGTGAACAGGATATTGAAGCATACCTTTTAAAGGACGAAAAAAGCAACATGGTCGATGTATCGCCAAAGAAGGAAAAAGGCGGTAAATATATACATACGTATATAAAAACCATAAAAACAGGCGATAAATTTACTTTGGCGCAAATAGGCTTGATAACTGGGAGGAGCCACCAGATAAGGGCGCAGCTGAAAGAGATAGGGCATCCTATAATCGGCGATATAAAATATGGAGATGAAACTTCAAATGATTATTTTAAAAAAAATTATGGCTTGCACAGCCAGTTTTTATATGCATACAAGATTGTAATAGAAAGAGGATGCGGAAATCTCGATTATTTAAGCGGGAAAGAAATATATTCAAAGCTTCCGCCGGATTTAAACAAAATAACCATGGATTTATTCCACATGGAGTATTAAAAAAAAGCGTTTTTTCTGTTAGAATGTATTTATCAAGAGAACATATTTTCGGGTGCATATTTATATTTGGGTGCAACCCATATTTTCGGAGGTTAACATGCCTGATTTAGAATTAAAAAGATTTAAAAACAGAATAATAGCCACCAAAACGATAGATGCAAGGCCTCCTGCTTTTTCGGATTTTCCTCCGGGTTTAAATAAAGAAATTATTGAGTTTTTGAAGGGGTGCGGCATAGATAAACTTTACTGCCACCAAACAGAAATGTTCGATAAGGTCATGGCAGGAAACAATGTTATTATAACTACATCGACTGCGAGCGGCAAGACGCTGGGATTCATGCTGCCTGTCATACAAAGAATACTCGATGATCCGACATTGAGGGCTATATTTGTTTATCCGACAAAAGCTTTGGCTCATGACCAGTTCAGAAATATGGTGCCTGTCCTTGATTATTTCGGGAAAAAGAGGATTATGGCGGGTATTTATGATGGGGATACTACTCCAAACGAAAGGGCGAGGATAAGGAAGAACGCCAATATCATACTTACAAACCCTGAGATGATAAATTCCTCGTTTTTGCCGAATCATTCCCTTTTCGGTTTCAATCATATTTTTTCGAGGCTTAAGTTCGTGGTGATAGATGAGCTTCATACATACAGGGGTGCATTCGGGTCCCATATGGCAAATATAATGAGAAGGTTGAATCGCATATGCAGATATTACCAGAGCTCTCCGCAATTTATAACAAGTTCGGCTACCATTGCAAATCCTGTGGAGCTCGCTGAAAATATATGCGGCGGCAAATTTGTCCATGTGTTCAAGGATGGGTCTCCATCTGGGGGAAAAAAGATTTTCTTCTGGCAGCCTCCTTTTATAAGGGATACCCAGTATAGAAAGGGACCGGAGGAGGAAGCATCAGAGCTTATACCGGATCTCGTAGACAAAGGCATAAGGTTTATCTCATTTTGCAAGAGCAGAAGGGAAGTCGAGGTTATCCTGAAGGAAGCAAGAGATAGGCTCAGCGATATAGACGGCAGGCCATCCTTGGGGAAGGATCTATCGCATATGGTCGCAGGCTACAGGGGTGGATATACTCCGGAGGAAAGAGCGGAAATAGAGAAAAAGCTCTCGAGCGGGAAGCTCATGGGGGTAATATCCACCAACGCTTTGGAGCTTGGGATAGATATAGGAAAACTTGACCTTTCGATTATGTGTGGCTTTCCCGGAACAAAGGCGTCTTTCTGGCAGCAGCTTGGAAGGGCGGGAAGAAGGGGGGATATAAGCTATGGAATCCTTATATTCGATGTTTCCCCTGTGGATCAGTATATTGCCGTCAAGAACGAATGGCTTACTGATAAAACCGTTGAAAACGCTGTCATAGATAAGAACAATCTATTTATTGAGCTTGCGCATGTGAGGGCCGCAGCCGCGGAACTTCCTTTATCGCTGGATGATGCCGCGGTATTTCCGGATCTCGGGGAAATCGTCCCCGTGCTTATAAATGCAGGAGAATTGAAAAATAGGGGAGGAAATTTCATATGGACGGGAAATGAATTTCCTGCAGGCGATTTCAATTTAAGGAATATAAATAATAATATATACAAGGTGCTGAATAAAGCAAACGGCACTGTGATTACCGAGATGGATGAGACAATGGCTTTTCATGAAGTGCATCCGAAGGCCATATACATACACGACGGCATGCAGTACCTTGTGGAAAATCTGGATCTCACAAACAGGATAGCGACAGTGGTGCCGGTCGATATGAATTACTTTACTGTTCCCTTCGTTGAAACGAGTGTAAATGTCCTTAGAGGATTTAAAAGCAAGGAAATAAAAAGGACACATGGATATTTCGGCGATGTAAAGGTAAAAGAAGCCATACCCGCATATAAGATGATACAGTTTCACAATCATCAGAATCTTGGGTTTGAAAGGATAAGCATCCCCCTGTACCAGGAAATTGAGACGGAGGGAATGTGGTATGCAGTGCCTGACGAAGTAGATGAAGTATATAACGGGTATACTATGTTCAACTATTATAACGGGTTGAAGCACAGCCTTTTAAACGCTGCGCTGATGAGGACAATGGCTACAAGGGAGGATATGGCGAGCACCGTGTTTAACGATAAAGAGGAGGGGGACGATGCCAAAAAGTCCTATATACTCCTTTATGATCTGTATCCAGGCGGCCTTGGCTTTTCGGAAAAGGCATATGATTTTGCATATGAAATAATAAAGGATGCCGTAACGCTCGTTAAAAATTGCAGATGCGACGGCGGATGCCCGGCATGCGTGGGAGATTACCATCTCGACAAAAAGCTTATCATATGGGGGCTCGAATCGCTTCTTTCGGAAACGAAAGCGCCGATGAATATAAAAAAGGCGCCGCGTGCCCCATTCATAATAGAGAAAAAACTGTACAAGATGGAACAGCTTCCATATGTCTGGCATGAATTTGTAAAATTCCTAAGCGAAAGGGCCGAATATCTCCACAGCTTTTTAAGCACAATAGACAGAGTCGAAATATCGGGGAATAAGCTTTTGTTTGTTACGGATTTTAAATTCTATGAGGATTGGGTACTTGAGAAAAACAATAAAATGAGAATAATGAATACGGTAAGCAGGTATGTGGATGTTCCGCCGACTTTTGATATAGGAGTAAAGGTAATTGAAAAGATTCCTGATGATATTCGGGAAAAGATAATGAGAAGATATGATGACCTAACAAAGTAGGTGCTTATTGCATGAAAGAAATGCCGGTACATCTTGAAAATTTGGCAGTAGGAAATTTGAAGTACAAATATATAGAAGATATATGCAAAGAATTTTATGATTCGTTTATAAAGCTCAATGATTATCAAAAGGCAGCCGTAACAAACGAAGACAAGGCTTTTTTGCTGAATGCATCTGTGGGGAGCGGTAAAACCACGGTGCTTGTCAATAAAGTATTGTACCTTGGCATGGTGAAAAAGGTGCCTCTTTCAAAAATGTTTGTGCTTACATTTACAAACAAGGCCGCCGATGAGATAAAGCAAAGGGTTCTAAGATTTGCAATCCCGTCGGATAAAAATCCGTCGGATAAAAATCCGTCGGATAAGAGTGAAATGGCCGCCTTTGGAACGTTCCACAGCGTTGCAAGGTATCTGCTGTCCAATGTGCTGCCTGTTGAAGATTTAGGATACACTAAGGATTTTTCCATTCTCGATGAAGACGGCGCAAGAGAGATATCGGATTATATAATAGATAAGAACGGCTTGAATATCAAGTACAGGAAAAAGCTTGAGAAAAGGATATACGGTTTAAAGCATGGCCGTGAACTTTATGGCAATATGAAATACAGCGATGATATAGACAATTTTGCATATCTTCTTCAGGTGGAAAAGGTTAAAAGGAATGTCATGGATTTTGATGACCTTATAGAATGCTGCAAAATACTTTTGCGTAATAATGCAGTTCACCCTGAATGGATTATAATCGATGAATTCCAGGATACCGACAGTTTGCAGCTTGAAATGATAGATAACCTTGTGGGGGACAATACGCATATTTTCGCTGTCGGAGACCCCAACCAGATCATATATTCATGGAGGGGAAGCAGAGAGGACATATTCGAAATTTTCAAGGAAAGGTACGACGCCAAAGAAGCGACGCTTCCTATCAATTACCGCTCGACGGCTACTATACTTGGCGCTGCAAGGGCATTTTTAAGCGGGCAAAGCCATCTTGTGGGCATAAGGGGCATGGGGCACGCCATAGTGATAAAGAAGCACTATAATTCCTTCAATGAGGCGTTATATTTGGCGGAAAAAATCAAAAAATTAAAGAAAGAGGGCACTCCATACAATGAGATAGCCATATTATACAGGAAACAGAGCCATTCATCCGTCTTTGAGGATGTATTTACAAGAGAAAAAATACCCTATGAGGTTTCCGTAAAAAAGGATTTGAAGGATATACCGGCGCTTTACTGGTTTTTCAGGCTTATAAGAGCATCCATAAATAATAATGACACTTCGAATATTTTGCATGTCCTGTCGGATGATAAATACGGCCCGTGCCTCAAATATCCGGTAGCCCGTCAGGTTGCAGAGGGGAAGGCACGCGATGGGCTTGCAGATAAAATATACGGATTCAGAAAATGGTGCGAATGCAAAAAAAGCGCAGATGATTTTGAAAATGAAATATACGACTACTTTGACTTGGACAATTATCTTTTGCCGACATCCATATCGTATAGCAAGGACAGGGATTTTATATTAAAATATATAAAGGAAATATCGGATTATATAAAAGCAAATAAAATGGATTTATTCGACGGAATAAAAAATGCCGTCGATTATACCGTATTGTATGGCAAACAGGTTATAAACCAGATGATATACAAAGATAGCGATTCCGTAAAGCTTATGACACTTCATGCGTCCAAGGGACTGGAGTTTAAATATGTATTTATAAGCGGTGCCAACATGGGAATCATACCATTAAGCGGGAGATATGACGACGAAGAAGAGAAAAGGCTTTTCTTTGTGGGGATTACAAGGGCGAAGGATTATCTTGAAATATCGTACCATTCAAATCCTGACGACGGAAGCGCCCTTGCCAATCCAAGCCCGTATCTTAGTATGATTCCCGACGATATCATAGAAAGCGAAGAATTAAAGAGCAGAGCCATGAAGCTTTCGGATCTTAAGAGAGAGATAAGAGACAATATGGCTAAAAAAGGCGGCAAGGTGCAGGAAAAAAAGAAGGTAATTCATCCAAAATACGGGGAGGGTTATATAGTATCGGAGGATAAGGATACTATATCGGCAGAATTTGAAGGTTACGGCGAAAAATCCTTTTCAAAGTTATTTTGCCCTTTGAAGTTTATAAATTAGCAAAAGCATCAAATTTTAATATTTAATGGGGGGATTTAGTTTGGAGTTATCAAGAAAGGCATTGTCAATATCGAGTTCGGCCACATTGGAAATAAATGCAATGGCTAAAAAAATGAGACGCGAGGGGATCGATGTCATAAGTTTCGGCGCCGGCGAGCCTGATTTCAATACGCCGGATAACATATGCAAAAGTGCTATAGATGCAATAGAAAAGGGTTTTACAAAGTATACTTCGGCCTCAGGCATGACTGAACTTAAAGAGAGTATATGCAGAAAATTTAAGAGGGATAATAATATCGATTATAAGCCATCACAGATTATAATATCAAACGGAGCAAAGCATTCAATACATAATGCGCTTATGGCTGTATGCAATCCCGGCGATGAGGTAATAATCCCGGCACCGTACTGGCTTAGCTATCCTGAGCTTGTGAAAATAGCAGGTGCTTCGTGCGTATACATAAAAACAAGTGAAAAAGATGGCTTTAAATTCAGTGAAAAGACATTGCTTTCAGCCATAAATGATAAAACGAAGGCGATTATTTTAAACAGCCCGAACAACCCCACAGGCGTTGTTTACAGCAGAGACATGCTTGAAATGATTGCCGGGACGGCAGTTAAAAAGGATATACTCGTGATATCGGATGAGATATATGAAAAGCTGACATATGACGGATTGAAACATATAAGCATAGCATCCTTAGGTGAGGATATCAAAAAGAGAACGATCGTCATCAACGGCATGTCAAAGGCTTACGCGATGACGGGATGGCGGATAGGATATGCGGCAGGAGATGAAGATATAATAAAGGTGATGTCGAATCTTCAAAGCCATGCAACTTCAAACCCTAATTCCATTGCTCAATATGCAAGTATAAGCGCCCTGGAAGGAAACCAGGATTCCGTGGAGAAAATGAGATGCGAATTTGAGAAGAGAAGAAACTACATGGCAGGCAGGATCAACCGCATTCCGCTGGTATCATGTGTAAAACCCGAAGGCGCTTTTTATATAATGATAAACATAAGCAAATTAAAAAACAGGGATTTAAATGGAAAGATTTTTACGGATTCAGTTTCGATATGCAAAGACCTTCTCGAAAATGCCAGGGTTGCATGCGTACCCGGAAAAGCATTTGGCGCAGATGATTACATAAGAGTATCATATGCGACATCCATGAAAAATATCGAAGAGGGGCTTGACAGAATAGGAAGATACATTTATAAAGTTTTGCATTGAACATAGGTGTGCCCCTTTTGATTATTCATATTTACGGGGTGGCGGTAATATAAATTATTGAAAGCAATTATAGCATGAAGGGGTGCGCGATTTGTCCTATAATGGCCTGAGATCAGCATCGCTTGTACTTTTAGTTATATTATTTTTACTGCTTGCAAATGCCGTAAAAGAGGAACCGGTGCCTGTTATGTCGAATAGATATGAGTATTCAATTGCAGCGCTTACAGAATCTGTCAATGCCATAAACAGCATAGAATATAAACAGCATATAAAAACGATGGATAAGTCAAAGCAGACCGAATCCATCGAAGTCCATTTTTATTATAAAAAGCCCGATTATCTGAGAACGGAAACTAAAAGCAGCGGCTGCACAAGCATAGATATCTATACGCCGGATGGCATGTACGAATATTTTCCCGCATCCCTGACAGCATATTACAGGGAGAAGTGGAAAGATAGCGAACCTATTTCCTTTCAGCTTCAGGATAAACTCCATGATATCGAGCTTTCCGGAAAATATGAGCTTTATAAAGCAGATAATTTGGCAGGAGAGAGCGCAGAGATAATAAGATCCGTAGATGAAGAGAACGGCTGCATATATGAACATCGGATATGGCTTGTAAAGAAGGAAGGATTGAGCCTCCCTGCAAGGGAAGAATATCTATCGGACGGTGATGTCAATATAACTTATGAGTACGAATATGTTTCAATAAATAAAAATATAGATGATAAGTTATTTAAGTTAAGGCAATCGGATAAGCTTAAAATCATAAATGCCGAAGGGATACCAAAGGCTGTAAAGAATGAAGAAGAGGCGGAAAAATATGTAAAATTCAACTTGATAATGCCTGACGATATACCTGAAGGATTTGCCGTAAATGAGATCACGGTAGTTCCTCCTGTGAAATTTCCATCGGCCACTGTAACTTATATAAAGGATATGGACACAGTATATTACTGCCAGAAGAATGTCCACAGGTATGAATTGGTTCTAAGCGATGAGGACAAAGTTGTAAAATCCGGAGGCAAAACATTCGCCATAAAGAAACTATTCAACAATTCAATTTCGATAAGGTGGGTAAAAAATGGCATAGAATATGAGTTTAGCAGTCCGGAAAGCCAGATAGATGCCTTAATCAAGTTCGTACAAAGCGTATCGGGCGTCGAGCTTATGATCAAATAAGCAGCAGAATCCGGATGCATGCAGATTATTTGAAAAACAATTATATAAGATGTTAACGAAAGAATTAAACATTGGGAGAAAAATTTATGAATGAGGATTATTTGACATATACTGCAGAGAAAGCAGATGACGGAGTAAAACTTGACAATATATTAAAAAGCAGGATGAATTTATCGAGAAGGTTGATAACCGACTTGAAGAAAGCGAAAAACATTTTTATAAATAACAAGCATGTATTTACAAATGCTCTCGTAAAGACAGGCGATGTGGTGTCCGTCAACATATACAAGGAAGAAAGCCAGGATATAGAGCCGGAAAATATACCGATAGACGTGGTATTTGAGGACGCAGATCTTTTGATTGTGAATAAAATGCCGGGTATTGTCGTACATCCGACAAAGGGACATCCCAACGGGACGCTTTCAAACGGCATAATATATTACCTCAGGCAAAAGGACGATAAGTCCATAGTGAGGCTCGTAAACAGGCTCGACAGGGATACTTCGGGACTCGTAATAATAGCAAAAAATAAATTTACCCATCAGGCATTGGCAAAGGAGCTTGATTCCAATGAAATAAGCAAGAAATACATATGCATCGCCCATGGAAACTTTACGCAAAAATCCGGAACTATAGATCTCCCGATCGGCAGGCCTTCCCGGGAGACAATAAAGCGGGAGGTAATGACATCAGGGTATAAAGCCGTTACTCATTATAAAGTCATAGAGGATCTTGACGAGGCCTCATTAGTGGAGCTGAGGCTCGAAACGGGCAAGACCCATCAGATAAGGGTGCACATGAGCTATATAGGGCATCCTATTTTTGGCGATACACTGTATGGGACTGCGGATGACAGCAGATTCATAAACAGACAGGCCCTCCATGCATATATGCTGGAATTCAATCATCCAAGATACGGAAGCAGGGTGAGATTGAAAACGGAAATTCCGGACGATATGAAATCGCTGCTGCTAAAACTTAAGGTGTAAAAGGCATGCATACGGATTATAGCGTATATGGCGATTGCTTTATTGCTCTTTTAAAAACAGGGCTCAATATAAAATACAGCAGCAAATATACTGCAATACCTGTGAAAAGCAATATCAAAGTAGAAATATTTCCAAAGGCCATATAGCTTTTCAGCTTATTTATTATGATGATTTCGGCAAAGCTTATCAGGAGTGGAAATAATACGATTTCCCTGAAGTCCATGTATATGCCTGTTATCCTTGCTATACTGGTATAATTCAGTATGCATCCCACAAGAGGGCTTATGGCGAAGTCTATGGCATATGCGTATATATTTATTTTTGAAACTGCAAGGAATATATATAAAATCGTTATATCTATAATAGACAGTATTATAGTGTTCCTAAGCAATATTCCCTGCTTTCCAAGGCCGTTCAGTATGCCGAACATTGTCGATTCGATATATGAGGCCATAAGGCCGAAGGAAAGTGAAAAGATAATGTTTCCAAGGTCGTCTCTGCTGTAAAACATCATTCCCAATTCTTTCGGCATTGAAAAAAACAATCCTGCGGAAACCGCAGCTACAACGGCAGCCAGTTTTATGACGGAGTAAATCCTTTTATTCACCGCCGATGTATTTCTGCTTTCAGATGCTTCGGATATGACAGGTACAAGCATTATGGATATGGCACCTATTATGATGGCAGGGAACATTACAATAGTTAAACCCATTCCTGAAACTTTACCGTAGAGTGCGAGGGCGGTTTCCTTTGCAAACCCTGCCGCCTGCAGTCTTCTGGGTGCCATGGCGGCTATAAATGTCCCAAGCATCGTAGAAAAAAAGCCGTTGACGCATAAAGGCAGGGAAACCTTAAACACGTCAGCCATAATCTGAAAGACGTTATCCGGTTTTCCTGTCAATGTTTTGACGGATGACGAAGATACTTTATAGGCTATATATAAAAGAGTGGTGCTTGTTACTTCTCCTGCAGTCATGGCTAAAACCGCTCCCGCCACCTGATATTTGATCCCGTATTTCCTTAAATGCTCGGAAAGTGCCAAGAGGACCACGACTCTTATAAATTTTTCAAAAATATCGATAACAGCCGGCGCCGACGAGTTTTGGACTCCATAGAAATATCCTTTCAGTATGGATCCTATAGTGATAAATATTATTGCAGGTATGTACATAAGAATTGCTAAATAGGTCCTTTCATCTTTCAGGATAGACATGGATATATACGGGGCAAATATTACGACGAAAATAGATACGAATATAGACCAGGATGAAAAAAAAGCAATCGACGCCGTAATGCTTTTAAATAATTCACGGGTATTGTTCTTAGATATTTTTTCGGCAACTATTTTGGATATCGCAGTTGCAGTACCGCCGCATGTAAAGCATATGAAAAAGCTGTATGTAGGCATTACCATATGATAAAGCCCGACTCCGTGAGCTCCTATTTCCCTGGACAATATAATGGAAAAAAAGAATGATAAAGAACCCGTCGCAATATTCGATATTAAAAGAAGCAGCGTATTTTGCGCAAAAGTTAATTTTTTCATTGAATCGCACCTGAATTATATTATTTGGGGACATGCCCCCGTCCGAGGCTGACCTCGAAGGGGAGTAGTGTCCCAATTACAATATATATAATTCAAGTGGATAATATTACTTTTATATAAATCTTACTTAAGGTTTTCAGGGTTCAATCCTTCAAGCTCAGGCAACACAAATACACCGTCTTTTCGTACAAGTTTATCATCAAACCATATCTCCCCACCGCCAAAATCAGGTGTCTGGATATATACAAGATCCCAGTGTATTGCCGATTTATTGCCATTATTGCACTCGTCATAGCTGCTTCCGGGTGTAAAATGGATGCTTCCCCTTATCTTTTCATCAAACAGCGTATTTTTAATCGGCTTTTCGATGTAGGGATTTACGCCGAATGAAAATTCCCCTACATATCTTGCTCCCTCGTCGGTATCGAATATTTTATTTATCTTTTCAGTATCGTTTGCAGTTGCGCCTATAATTTTTCCATCTTTGAATTCAAGGCGTATATTCTCAAAGGTGAATCCCTGGTATACAGCCGGTGTATTATAAGTTATCACACCGTTTACAGTTTCCTTTACCGGCGCGGTATATACTTCCCCATCGGGTATATTTGCTTCGCCCGAACATTTTATGGCTGGAAGGCCTTTTATTGAAAATGTGATATCGGTGCCTTTTCCCTTGATATGCACTCTATCCGTGCTTTCCATAAGTTTGACAAGAGGGTCCATCGCTTTTGCCATCTTGCTGTAATCGAGATTGCACACATCGAAATAGAAATTCTCAAAGGCTTCCGTGCTCATGCCGGCGGACTGAGCCATAGACGGGCTGGGATATCTTAATATAACCCATTTCGTCTTTGGCACTCTTATCATGCCATGGACAGGCTTTATAAAATTTTTCATATAAAGAGACATCTTATCGGTAGGCACATCGCTTGTTTCGGAATCGTTATCACCCGACCTCACGCCTATGTATGCATTCATATCGGACATTCTATAAGCCTCATACTTTGCCATCAAGTCGAACTGTTCCTTTGAAGCGTTCATGTATAAAGCCCTGTCTATTGTTTTATCTTTTATGGTCACAAATGGTATGGCACCGGCTTTGTATGCTTGCTTTACAAGTTCACATGTAAATTCTTTTTCAAGCCCGATTGCCTCTATTAAAACTTTTTCCCCTGGTTTAAGGCGGCATGAATAATTGATTAAATTATTTGCCAGCGTTTCAAGTCTTGGATCTTTCATTTTTAACATCTCCTCCTTAGTATCCCCGGTTCAAAGATCGGGAATTTAAAATTAAAGATTTTTTTCCATTATAGCATATATGGCATATAATGATGGTATATTATTTACTTTACAGATTTTTTTAATGTATTTTAAGGGTACAATATATATGGTTTTATTCTAATACTTAAGGGGATGGCAAAATTGTCAGGTTTGATAGAAAGATCTTATGGCAGAGTATTCAAGACCACACTGCATGCCGTAAACCCGATAAAAAAGGCTGTTGTCAGGACGGAATGCAGGGTGCACAGGTTTATAAACAACCAGTCCATAATCATATTGAAAAATGATGGATATATAAATGCATATAATTTATTCAAAAAGCATATAGACGACTTAAATTTCGGCGTGGTATGGGCCGATCAGGACTTAAAGAACAGCAACCATTTTTACAATCCGCAAAAAAACAGAGGGCTGTATGGATTCAGCAACGCATTTAAGGAATGTACAGTATATTACACATCTTCTCTTGTATGGTGGAAAAACAGAAACATAAAAAAATCCATGTTTTATCTTGGGGCGGCATGCCATCTCGTTCAGGATGTAACGGTACCACAGCATGTCAATATAAAGCTGTTCAAGCATCACAGGCAATATGAAAGGTGGGTGTTGAGGACATATGCCAATGAAAAAAGCTTTAGATGCTTCAGCAACGGCATTTATTTAGACAATATAAAAGATTACTTTGACCAGAATGCAGAAGTTGCATTAAGCGCTTATAACAAAAACAAGGAAATAATAAACATCGAGAAAAGATATTTCAATATTACGCATATTGCCCTTTGCCAGGCCCAGAGGAGCACTGCCGGATTTTTAAACATGTTTTACAATGCCATAGAGGATATTCCTTTGAATTAAGCATTATTGGCCTTAAAATAAAATCGCAGCCTGAAAGGTTTTTCCAATCAGGCAGCGAATATATCCTGTAGATGAGACTATTTGAAAATGAAAGAGACCGGGATAAGGGAAAAATTGTAGAATATGAAATATTAAACTTTGAGGTGGATCTATATGGGAAAAAACAAAGAGATAATTGTGGATTTGAGAAAATTGCGCATAAGGGATAATGTACTTGATCTATGCTATAAGGGGAAGGGCGTCATCTATCGTGCCCTTAAAGACATAGAAGCCGAAAGCAATAAGGAGGCCGCCGTAACTTCGGGCCGATTATATAAAAAGGACGATTGCGGATTTATATATGGCAATCCTTCGGATTTACCGTTTGAGGACGATTCGTTCGATACCGTTACGGCGTTTTTTTCACTCTCGTATATAGAAAGAAAATACAAAAGGAACAAGACTATAAAGGAAATAAAAAGAGTTTTAAAAGATAAGGGAAGGCTCTATATATGGGATATAAAAAGGGGAATTTTCAATTTCAGCTATAAACAGAAGATAAGGGCTATAATACCGGATGGCGAAAGCATATTGATGGATACAGGACAAAATATCGTAGACCATGCATATAGCATCAACACTATACTTCCGGTTGTAAAATGGTACTTTAAGATAGCTTATGTCAAAGACTTAAACGAATATTTTTATATTGAAGCCGAAAAAAACATATAGGGATGATAAGTTGAAAATATTATTAGTTGCACTTAACTCAAAATACATACATACAAATTTAGCGGTAAGATATATCAAAACATACTGCGATAATTGCGATATAGACATAAAAGAATATACAATAAACGACAGCATAGGCAGAATCATAAATGAAATATATCTTTCTTATGCAGATGTGATAGGATTTTCCTGTTATATATGGAACATAGAGACCGTTTTAAAAATAGCCGGCAGCATAAAAAAAATAACGCCGGGCGTAAAAATACTTCTCGGAGGACCTGAAGTATCATATGACAGCAAAATGATAATGAAAGACAATCCTTTTATAGATTATATATTAAGCGGTGAAGGGGAGGAAGGGTGCCGCAGTCTTTTTAGCTGTCTTGAACATAACATTCCGGACATAGGAAACATAAACTCTCTTACATACAGGAAAGGGGACGGCATAGTCGAAAACAAGAAAGGTACTTTGATCAAGGATCTGGATAAAATACCATTTCCATACAGGGGAGAAAATGCATGTGATTTTAAAAACAAGATAATGTATTATGAAACTAGTCGGGGCTGTCCTTTTAAGTGTTCTTACTGCCTTTCGTCGACAATAGAGGGAGTGTGCTTTTTTTCACTGGCGAGAACGAAAAGGGATCTGATGTGGTTTATCGACAATGATGTGAAGCTCGTTAAATTTGTAGACAGGACATTCAACTGCGGGAAAAACTA
>ENA-UOOI01002241-UOOI01002241.1-fermentation-metagenome-genome-assembly--contig:-NODE-2241-length-17405-cov-13.282190_pt1 | contig 17405 bp, 20 predicted proteins | sample MGYA00245779_ERZ724027 | MGnify/ENA primary metagenome ERZ724027 (study PRJEB28704, sample SAMN03018318) | fermentation metagenome | biome: anthropogenic terrestrial biome; feature: soil...
GGTCGTCAAGTTCTATTGATCTTCCGTCTGCAAAATCAACGTGCGCTCCGGAATGAAATTTTTTCCCGCCGGGAAGATCAATTATCTTGTTGTAATTAGCTGATGTAGCTACTGCCATATTTCAACCCCCAGCCTTATATCTCAATGAAGTCACAGGATATTCCCTTTACAAGGGCCGTTTGCCCATGCCATTCGTGATAGTCCGCCGTGCAATCTCCCGTGTAGAACTGCTTTGTCACCATGTTTCCAGTCAATAGGTCGGGGTATGTAACCGATAACTGCGATCCCTTGTTCTTGCAAAATCCGGTTATCTTTGTGGCCTCTGCCCATGTGCAAGGCCCCCACTTGACCGAGAGTTTCCGCTTCTGCGCAACGACGTTGTTGTGCATCAGACCGTCGTTTGTGCGCCCGGAATCCTCGCTCGAAATATCTTGCAAGCCCCATGTGCAACTTTGCGGAGTTTTAAGGGCAATTCCGTTTATTGCAAAAAACGCCATCTGATATGTTCACCGCCTTATTTACGGCAAAGCAAAAGAGCGCCAAACCGTTTTGCTTTGCAATAGGTCTGGCGCTCTATAAATGGCGCTCTCAATTTATCTCTTTATGCTACTTCGCTGGAATCTTGGAGAATAAAGCGTTGATGGTCGCCATCGAACGAAGCGTGAATGTCCCCAATCAATCCTTCTTTGTTCTTCACGATTTTTATCTCGCGTACTTGCGGGGCTTCGGGATCATATTGAATAAGGATAATCCCGTCTGCGTCCTGCTCAATCTGCCCGCTTTGGCGGAGGCTTGTCATAGAAAGATTGTTTCCGCCGTCACGATTTAATTGGGAAAGCGCGATTACAGTTATACCGTCCTGCTGTGCGAATGTATGAAGGTCTTTGGAAATATGTGTTGCCCGCTCGGTGTCATCTTTTCCCTGCGCGTGGATAAGCGTGAGATAGTCGATAAAAACGACTTCGTACTGCCGGATTTCTGAATAGCTCTTGATTTTGTCAACGGTCCATCCAGCCGCAGGAACCACTTCAAATCCCAGCTTATGAAAAGTATCGTACCTCTGTACTATATTAGGCCAATCATCATCATCGAAATTGGCTTTCTTGATTTTTGTGAAAGAAGTCCACGCATAATTCGAAACAAGTCTGTCAAACACCTTTTCCGCGCTTGTTTCCAGCGAGAAATACCCGATCTTTCGGCCTTGCGCCATATGGAGCATCATTTGTAGAGTGAATGCCGTTTTTCCGGCTGATGGCCTGCCGCCAATAACGAGGAAGTCGCCTTTATCGATAAACATGAATCGGTCAAGCTGTCCATATCCTGTTTGAATATGCTTTTTGGGGTGCTCCATGCGGTCTATGAAATCCATATATCCTTGCTCGGCTGTGACGGCTTCCTGCTTCTGATTTTCATTGAAACAATTAACCACCCGCGCGGCTCCACTTCGACACTCTTCTATGCCACGGCTCTCCGTTTCAAGGCTAGAAATAAAATCCATGGCCTTGTTATACGCATCAATCTTTTGCGATCGCTCCTTAACCGCACCGATGTATTCACTCGCATGGCCGATGCTCGGAACGGTTTCAGCCGCAATTTTGATGGTTTCCCTATATTCGTCCCCAGCACAAGAAAGAACCGTAACCGCATCTACCGGCTTTCCCGACTTGAAAAGTTTCAAACAGGCTTCATAAATCGTCCGGAGTTCTCCCGTTTTGAAATCATCACCACGGAGGCGCATGGCGGCGAGCGGCATAACCTTTTTGCCGTCCATTAGGATAGAGCCGATTACAGACATTTCAGCCTCATAATTTGGTTTCAGCATAAGTAACCGCCCCATCCCTTTTTATTGCCCGTATGGCTTGCAGAAGCGCTGGAACCCGTATTTCTGCGTTCCCACGTTCTTACTGCTGCTTTCCAGTCTTTCATGTGCGTCTTTCCTACCATCCATCCATTGGACTGATAGTGATCGTACCACTGTTCCGGGTCTACACCTTTACTGCGTTCGGAACAATAGGCTTTGACTTCTTCTAAAGACGGTTGAATAAACTTTGGAGAGCGTTGCACCGGTTTATCCGGCGCTTTCTCTTTACTCTCTATATTACTCTTATATATATTACTATCTTCATTCTTTACTAAGGTGTGATTTTCCTGCGTAGGGTTTTCCTGCGTAGGAAAAACCTGCGTAGGGTTTTCGCATGTGGCTGAAACTTCTTTTACAATATATTCATATGCGCCAAGTTGTCCGCTTTCATTTCTCTGCCGCTTCCCACGCACAATATAGCCGTTTTTCATAAGCTTTTGAATCCCGGCTTTGACCGCCGAAAGCCCATCGGAAGAATTTGAGGCAATTTCTTCTGCGTAGAAATTCCATCCTTCTGGCTTGCTCAAAAAGTAAAGTAGAATTCCCTTTTCCTTGAACCCAAGCCGCTTATCGGTTATAAATCCTTTGTCAACCTGAACGAATGGATTTTCTTTGCGCTCTACACGATAAATCATCAAGCGGCACCCCCTAATTGGATGCCGTGAATATTGGAAATAAGCCCATCAAGATAGGCCCTATAATCTTTCCAGTCTTGGCACTTATGATATACATCTACAAAGTCGCTCAACGCCGACAAAATATAGGCGTTCATAGCTTGACCGCCGTCCAAAATCCCACGAATTTTTACATCTACGTCTAATCTGCTATCTGTCATTGGCAATCTTGCCAGCGCAAAATGGTATTGACGATGGAGCTTTCTTGGCAGCAACAACAGGTTTTCAATGTCATCGTTCTGATGATTCAGGTCAAGATGATGTACTTCATACTCTGGCCCAAATTCAACCCCATAGTGCTGTTTGTACTTTTCTCTGTAATTCATGTGATACCACCGTATCTTTCTAGCGTGTTGCCCTTCTCCGTCGAAGTTTCTGCGCCGGTCTGCCACCGTTCGATAAAAAAATAGGGTGCAGGCGGCTGCGGTGGCAACCGCTCTTCTCCCGTACCTGAATAGCACCCCACGAACAGAAATATATCTCTATATCTCCTATATATTATTTTACTCCCGCCGAGGCCCGCTTCGCAAGGTATAATACAACCCATAGCGCGAGTTTTGGAACGAAAACTTTCTCCGCGCTTTGCCGACGCGAGTTTTCCAAAATATTGACATATATTTCCAAAGTGATAGAATATGGGAAGGAGGGGATTTACATGAAAACAGCCAAACTCACTCTTGGCATTATTTCTATCGTTTTATCGCTAATTGTCCTGTTTCAATCGTGCGCGGTCGGCCTTGGTACGGCTCTATCAAATAATACCAATGACACAAGCGGGGGCACCGGAATAATTTTTACCATTCTGCTGATTGCCGCTGGAATAGTGGGGATTGTCGGACGTTCTTCTAAGGGCGGTACGATTGCGGCGGCAATCATCTACGCAATCGACGGGCTTATCGGAACGACTGCAACGGGCATGTTCGCGGACTTGAACGTGTGGGGAGCGATCTCTTTTATTTTTGCAGCGGTATTTCTGCTTTCCGTATTCGTCGGTCAGACATATCCGTCGAAGCGTGTGGTCACACAGCCAACATCGGGACAGTCCAATAACGATAAGACTGTTTGATTGGGGGCAACAATATGGGAATATACGGAACGCCAGAACATTTGCCCGAAGGCGAAGATCAGAAACCAGCGAAGAAGCGCAAATGGGGAATTGTTTATACTGACTTAAAGATATGGCAGAAGGTATTACTAACGATTTACGGCATGGTGATTGGGCTGTTTGCGATCATTATGTTTGTAAGCCTTATAGACTATACTGGAAGCGTGGCTATCGGAATAATCTCTGCCGTTGTGTTTTTGGCGTGTGGGGCGTTGTTTATAGCTAAAATTAGCTCACATAAAAGAGCGTGGCCATTTATTGTCTGTTCCTGCCTTGCGTTTGTGGTATATTTTAGCGCAATGGATTCGTCTGCTGCGCCTCCAGCCACAACAAAGACTGCGGCAGTTGTAGTTTCTTCTATGTCAGAATCGTCAGATGCTCCGCAAAGCGTTGCGAGCACGAAAAATAAAGTTTCAAGCGAACCGCCTATCACCGATGGCGCAATCAAGGTGGACTATAAGACGCTCTACAAGGACTACGAGGACAACGCCATCAGCGCAGACAAGAAGTACAGAGATAAAAAACTGGTATTGACCGGAGCAATTGCCAATATAGACCGAGACATAGCTCAAAGTCCATATATTACATTCAACGTGGATGAATACGGCGCGAAAAGCATCAAAATGTCGTTTGACAACGACGATACGGTCGCAGCCTTAAAGAAAGGCCAAAAGGTTACTGTGGTAGGAACCTGCGTGGGCACGTTTGCAAGTACAATAGTTGTAATGAGCAATTGTTCCATTATAAAATAAAAAAGCAGACGGCCTCCGACCGTCTGCTTTTTTTATGCTGTCGGAGCCGTGCGTCCCAATAGACGATTGCCCCTATTGGAGGATTCCGCAATCTTACGATCATCCGTGTATAGATAAAGCTTCATGTCTCTTATTGCCCGTTCCATTCTATCCATTCGCTGAATAATGCGCTCTGTGTCAAGGCTGCCGCTACCGTTTGATTGACCGTTCTCGACAATCCCTTGCGCGATCTGCGTAAAGACCTTATCATTCAGCGGCATGACAGCCTCTGGACCCGCCTCTCCGACACCAATCAGCGAAGGTGTGTCGAACAATCCGCCTTTGGCGTACCATTTCACGTTGAGCTTTGGCATTTGCGTAGGAAGTTGTAAGGCATCAAGAACCTTATAAATCCAGCCAGTGGCCTTCCAGCCCCCCGAAGTCCATTCGAGGTGTGGAGTTGAAATTTTCGGCCATTTAATGTTTTTAAACGGATTTGTCAATTTGCTTATTGCTTGCCCCGCTACGGTTCCTAGGGTTCCGCCTAAAGCGGCACCCAAAACCGTTCCAATTCCGGGGCAAATTAGCGTTCCTAATATGCCCCCAATTACTGTCCCGGCGCTGGCCCCGATACCAATGCTCCACTTTTGTTTACTAGTCATTCCGGACCACCAGTTTCCGATTACCGTTCCGATGGTTCCGCCAAGCAATCCACCTATCACAGCGCCGATAGGGCCAGCAATCATTCCACCGATAATTCCCCCAATGGCCGTTCCTGCTCCCGCACCTATTCCGACAGACCATTTCTGCTTTGTGGTAAGCCCAGCCCACCACTTTCCGATGATTGCGCCAATAGTTCCCCCAAGCGCTACACCGACAACAATGCCAATGGGATTTCCTCCCGTGAGAACGCCTCCGACAATTCCGCCAATGATAGCCCCGGCCCCGGAGCCTATCCCCACGCCCCATTTTTGAGAGGTTGTGAGATCAGCCCACCATTGCCCGATAATAGCGCCAACCGTTCCGAGAAGGGCAGCGCCCACCACGATTCCAATCGGATTACCGCCAGTGATGATTCCGGCGATGATTCCACCTATCACAGCGCCAGCACCGGCACCTATACCAGCCGACCATTTTTCAGGAGCTGTTAAATCGGCCCACCATTTTCCGGTAACAGCTCCGATGATACCGCCTAGCGCGGCACCAACGACAGCCCCGATTTTTCCACCCAACAATCCGCCAATAATTCCCCCGATTATTGCGCCTGCTGCGGCTCCTATTCCAGCAGACCACTTCTCGGGAGTGGTAAGCCCGGCCCACCAAACTCCAATAGCTACACCGGCAGCGGCACCAAGGGCAGCACCAACTACTTTTCCAATAGGGCCGCCTATAAGGTTTCCAATAATTCCGCCAATGATAAAGCCTGCGGTTCCACCAATTCCCGCTCCCCACTTTTGGGCGTCAGTAAGCCCACTCCACCAGTTTCCGATAATCTTTCCAATGGAATCGGTAAAGGAGCCAATCTTGTTAATCCACCCCGGGACTTTCACTGTCTCGAACATATCCTTGTATGCTGGCATACCCGGATTCGGGTTTTTCGGAGTTTTTTCCCCTGCTTCCTCTTGCTGTTTGGAGAGTAGGTTAAGTTCGTCAAATCCCATGACAGTCCGTTGTAACTCTTTGACTTTCTTAGTCGTATTGGACGCGCTATTTCCCGCCTTGTCAAGCGTTTCTGCATAGTTGACATTTGCCCGCTTTGCAATCGTGACGGTCGTCGCATGGTTAAAAATACGAGCGACCAACATCCCGATCGTATTAAACACGTTTGCTAGAGCGTCAGTAACCTGATTTATAACGGGAATTAGGGATTGCAAGACGGGCATAAGCGCTGCTGCAAGGCTGTTTTTCAGGTACAAAGAATTCGTGGCTAAAGCAGACATGGTTGCGTTTGCCTGGCTGTTGGCTAGGGCCATGTCCTGCAATCCGGTGGTTATGCCCTGCTGGACGGCGCTGAAAATGCGGAAAGCGGCAATGCGGATAAGCATTTTCTCCATCATTTGCAAAGTCTTTCCCCAGCCGCTAGCGGATTTTTTTCCGGCAGATTCAGACTTAATTCCGGCAGCCGCCGCAGCCGTTCCGGCCTTGTCCGCGACACCTGCAATGTCTGACATTTGCGCTTTCAATTTATCCTGACGCGCAATAAGCCTATCTATCGATCCAGAAGCAGACAGCATTCTTTTTTCAAGTCTAAGATACGCCGCGCTTCCCTCTCCGCTTTTAGCCGCCACCTCTCCAGTGCTTGCGGCGAGCTTATGATAAAGCGCTCTTTGATTGTCAATCTGCTGTCCAACAAGCATCAGCCGACCAGATAGAGCGTTAAATTCAGCCTGTGCGCCAGAGGACATATGAGAAATTGCGGGATTAAGCCCGCCAATAAAGCCTTGCAGCCTTTCAACGGCCGATTGCGCCTGTGTGGTGTCTATGTGGATCGAGGCGCTTTGTGACTTTAATATATCAGACGCTAGACGAGAACTCCCCATCGGAGGGGTAGGAACGTTTGCGGCGCTGGCCGTTTGAGCCGTTGGGTTAGGAAATCCCTTGTACTGGAAATTCTTTAGGAACGCCTCATTAGCCGCATCAATCCCAGCCGCATCTCTTAATTTCTTTTGGGCCGAAGCAAGCTTTTCTGATTGGATTCTGGAACGTTCCATAGAAACAGTTGCCCGGTCTAAGCGCGCCTGATACATAGCCAGACGGGATTCTGCGTTTTTCGTTGAAACGGCCTGCTTATCCGCGCCCTGCGCGATCTTTTGAAAAGCAGAAAACGCCTTTGAACTAGAAGCAATTTTGTCCATCTGTGCTGCAAACTTTCCAACGGACGGAGCCACTTTGTCAAAATGCGCTTGCAATTCATCAATCTTTTTAATGATCCTATCTAGGGCGGTTTCGGCTTTTTCTGCCGAGCCGGTAACTTCGATCATTAAATTGTCTGCCATGTTACCACCACCTATGTAAAAAGAGAGCCAATGCAAAGATGCATGGCTCTCAAAGAAGCTCTGCGCTATTTCTCGTTCTGCTTTTTAAGCACTGATTTGGCATGTAGAATTTGCGCCGTAATCAAGTCCTGATCTCCCTTGGCCTTTTCCCGTTCAGTATCTTCTTGCTGATCCGGCAACTCTGGATCGCTCTTGAAAAGATTTCGTAACGGGCTTTGAGGATAATTGACATCGGAAGAGATACAGTTTCCAATAGCGCGCATTACGTATATGCCACAAAGCCATGCGGACGTGTTTGCCTGTGTCTGCCATAACTTTGCCTCTGCTTCTTTTCTCTGCTTGTAGGCTTTCATATATAGCCAAAACAGCTTCGGATCTTCTTCCCAAAATTCGTGAGGTGAGCAACCGACAATGATCGCGATTGGAAAAAGCCGATCCTCGAAATAGCCGGTAAAGGAGAAGTCTTTGCTGGGACGGGCTATTACGCCTTGGTTGTCGGTTTCACGAGAAAGCTCTTGTTCCCCGAGCTGTTCTCGCCCTGCGTAAAAACCTCCATAAACCTCTCGGAAAGTGCGCCATAGACTTCCTCAACGCCGTATTCCTCAATTGCTTTGTCGGAAAGTTCTTGCGCTTCCGCATAGCTGATTGTCGGGTGAAACTTCCGCAGCCCAACATAAAACAGGCGGTCGGTGGAACTGAAAATCTTCTCTTTCATGTCGGACAGATTGCCGCCGATCTCTTCAAACTGGCGAGCAGAGCGGCGGTCGAAAAACATTTTATAGGTCTTATCGCTAACAAGGATATCAAAACTTGCCATAGAATAAATTCCTCCGTTTAATTTTTAAAATTATGCCGCTCGTTATTAGCGGGCGGCAGCCGAACGATTACGGATTCGAAGCCTCAAACAATGTGGAGGCATCGTCTACGTGCTCTGGTACGGTGGAAGCAATCAGGCCAATACCGGCCTTTACCACAGACCCAACGGACACTTCTTTCGCCCAAGTAGACCCCTTCGCGGTAAACTTAAACCCGGAGTTATCCTGATAAACAATCAGGAATTTCTTATCTGCCGTCGCGCTGATAGCCGCCGAAACGGTAGCGTAGTTTTCAGCCGTATAGAGATATTCAAACTCCATCGACGGCGTTTCAGGCCGATCAGGAATGCCGGTCGTCTGCTCGTCCGAAAGAGTTGTGGTGTCAAGGCTTTTAGGCGCGGAGCCGGTTGCAGGGGCAGACGTAATATCAATGAGCTTGTGATACTTTCCTGCCGTTGTGCCCTCAACGTACAAATAAGTTTTATAGTCCGAAATAGCCATAGAGCGTTCCCCATTTCATAGGCAAGCAAAAACGATATGGCACTCTAAGGCGCTCTATGTACTTGAAATCAATAGATGTATTCGTGTTCTTCCTCAACCTTGCAGGAATACCGCAAAGTCCAGCGGTAGATAGTCACGTCCGCAACATTCGTGGTGTGCCGGGAATCGTCCCGGTGCAAAAAGAAATTGTTCTCGCAGACCGGCATGATAGCGTCACGGATTTTCTTTGCAACAATCTCACCCGTGCTACCGTTGGCATAAATATCAATCTGCCATGATGGGTTAGATTGCTTTCCCGTTCCACTAAGATTTCTATCGATCTCCGGGTTCCCCAGGTCGTCAATTAAGACACACGGAAACGATGCTGGGGTTTGCTGGTTCTGCTTTTGAACAATAGCGGCGGGGTATATGGATGTTACCGCCGCCTTTATCTGCGTGTAGATTGAATTTGTAAGGTCAAGCACCAGCCATCGCCACCTTTAATTTCTCGTCGGAAATCGAGCGCATGTACTCTCGCGTCTTGTAGACGAAAGCGTGAGCCGGTTCGCCTTTTGTCCAGCGCCAACGGTTTTGCTTTTCATCGAAATATGCCCAGCCTTTTTCTCCGTGCGCGTTCACATCGTAAGACCAGCCGGGAGCCGGTTCAGGATGCGGATTGCTTGCGCCGACAATTCCGGTTCCATACTCAACAAATAGCGCATAGTCAGCGCCGACGCGGATTCTTCCGACGTTATTGGCCTCGTCGTACTCCCACGAAATGCTTTCGGCCAGTTCTCCGCTTTCGACGGGGGCCAGCGTAAGCATATACTCGTACCCAGCCTGCGTGAGATTCTTGACGGCCTCTGTGGAGCCTCCATCAACCTTCTGCTGAATCTTGGTGAGACGTTCCTTTGCCTTTGCGATAGAGCTTCGGCTAAACATATTGAAAGAGATTGTCTGGCTCATGCCTTTGGCGCTCCTGCGGCCTTTTTGAAGTACACGGTAATCTGCCCGCCCGTGTCAAGGACTTGCTCGACGGTATAGTTGTGATTCATAGGACGAGACAAGTTGCCATCGGATAAAACTCCATTTGGTTCAGTGCCGATCCATGCGGCGCTCTTTTCCACGGGGAAATAACCGTCAGTATCAAACGGAGTAAACTGCGCTTTAAGTATGCTGTTTACATCCGTGCCGAACGCCCGCCGTTCAAGTTGGTCGGTAATGGGCTTAACGTTCAAGCAAAGCCGAACTGGTTCGTCCCATACATTTTCCATAGTCCCCGTACCGTTGCCGCCATCGTCAAGGATCTCCTGCGAAGGCAGCGGCTGCGATACGTAGACCGTGCACTTTTCACGAACAAGGCTTCTCATGTTACCACCCTCACGATTGGGGTAATGTCATTGAGCAGGGAACTTGGGATGTCGGCGTTCTCGTAATACCGGGAAACTCCGTTTTCCACGTGCTCTTTCTCTCCTTCTGCCCCCTGCTTATTCCAGAGGAATAGCGCAACCTGCACTTGTAGTTCGTTCCAACGCGATTCCATCGGCTCTTCGTCAGGCCAGTTGCGGCGGTGCTTAATGGCGTTTTCCGCGCGGTCAAGCATGAGCTGAAGCTTTTGATCGTCGGCGGTGTCGGTATCTGGCTTATCAATCCAGATCTTTAGCTTTTGAAGTTGTGTCAAATCAGGCATACTTATCCTTTCTTTGTGGGAGAAGGAATTTTATATGGCTTGGAGGATTTCGTGGGCCTGCCAGCCGGTTTCCCGGGAGGCTTTGGAGAAGATACGGATTCGTGTGCTTCCTGCTTTTGTACAGGCACTTTTGCGCCTAACGCGGTAAGTTTATCAACGTCGCTGTCTTTCGCCTCAAAACAAGCGTGAGGCGCATAGAAATGGCCTCCGTACTTAACCCTGAACGGAAATTCAACTTTCGCCATCGGTTAGGCCACCTTAATGACGCCGACCGTATCCATGCCCTCGTAGGACGGCAGGACGATTTCGGACACGATGGTTTCGAGATTGACAGGATGCGGATTCACAATCTGCGTAACCGCGATACCGGTGTTGATAATAGACACATTGGCCTGCCCTTTGCCCATCAAGTCGGCTTCCTCGGGTGTAGTGCCGTAGTAGGTGCTGCCGAGGGACGCGCCGGAAGAAATCAGAGTAACGTAGTTGTCGGGATAGAATGCGGTCGAAACACCGGCCTCTGTCTTGAACTTCTTGGTGTAAACGACAATGTTGATGCCGAGAATGGCCGCAACCGCAGCAGTAACATTTTCCCTTGTCAGGAGAATGTTGGCAGTCGGGTTCTGCGCGAGAATGGCAGAACGAACCTTGTCGGAGGCCAGAAGGTAATTGAAGGTCGCACGGCTCATAATGGCGACGTCCGGACGCGATCCGGTCAAGTCTTCAATCGTATCCTGCATGGTCTGCAAATCATCCAGCGGGTCGGCAGAAGCGGGAACGCTCCATTTGTCTGCGGCGGTGGTAATCTCAACGTAGTTCGAGGTCTTCCATGCGCTGTCGGGGTCGTAGTTATAGACGTACGCCACACCGTTTGCAGAAATGTTGATGCCCGCATTGCCGGAAGCGGGGGCAAGAAGCTGCCAAATCATGCGTTCAGGCACGACGTCAGCACCGGACACCAGCTCGTTCACATCGTCGTAGATGTGGTCGATAACGGCCTGCGCAAACGGGTCGTTGGAATCCTGCGCCCGAAGAATCTCCTGCCGATCTTTTTCTTTCAGGAGATAGCCCTCACGGAAGAACGGCATTTCGGTTTCAATCTTTGCAACGCCGATTCTGTCGCGGAATGTCGCCTTGGTATCGAAGCTCGAAGGTTTCAGGGAAACCGGCAGGCCGCGAGTTCCCTTAATCCACGAAAGGTCAAGACCGGCCTTTTTCTTTGCCGGGAACAGCGTCGCACCGAGATAAGGAATGTCGTTGCTATGTACCTGTGTGAAGTTTGCCGCAATAGCCTGCGGGGTGAAAAGTTCAGTAAGTTCCATATTTTAGCCCTCCATTAGCCGAACAGAATCAGCGGCAGCGCGGCTTTCGTCGCAGCATCAACGGTCACGCCGGAATGCGTCTGCGCTTTGGCCGTGTCGACAAAGCCGTGAACGATAACCGAGCCGTTCGGATTATCGGAATAAGTGTCGTGCAAAAGGACGCCCACAGCATTTGAAGCCGCAGGGTCGCCGGAAGTGACCGCCGCCTTGCCATCGGAGCCAATAGGCGTACCGGCCTTAATCACGCCGTCTGCGTCCCCGGTAAAGTTCAGTACCTTCGGAACCGCAACATAATGGTCGTTCAAAAGGATTTCGGTGGTTGCGCCGTAGTCCCCCGTTTTAGTGAATTTCATTATTTCTTACCCCCGTGAATGTAATAATCAAGTCCTGCGTTTGCAGTTTTGGCGGTCGCGGCACGACGTTCGGCAAGCTTTTTTGCATACTCAACGGCCTTATTGCTCGTCTTGCCTTTTCCATCGTCGCCGCTGTTTGGAGCCTTGACCTGTGTCATAGCCGCCTTAATCTTCTCGTTGGTTGCCCTGTCAATGGCATCAATCAGCGCCTTACCACGCTTCATGGATTCTTCCTCGTTGTCATCAACCACGCTGTCAAGCATCGGCTGACGGTCGGCCTCGGCAATTCCTTTGGAAGCGAACAGAGATTCAACCTTGATGCGGACTTTTTCTTTGGCAAGCTCTTTCTTTTCAACTGCGAGCTGGTCAAGCTGTGCCTGAACCTTCTGTTCGGCGGTCATGTTGGCCTCGGCTTCAAGCTGTTTCCGAATTTCAGGTGTGAGCTTGCCTTTGAGCTTTTCCTCGTGGGTCTTTAAGGCTTGCTGGACGCGGAAGTCAACTTCCTTCTGATAGTCAGCCTCGGAAGAAAAGGACTTGAAAGGCTTCGTCTCGGTCTGCGCGGTGGGGGCAGCGGCAGTAGTGGTTTGAGTGCCGTTTCCATCGCCTGTGGACGTGGTAGAGGCTGCAGTAGTCGCGGCAGGCGTAGTATTGCTTGCGGAAGCAGAAGTGTCTCCGCCGCCCTCCGCAAAAAGCTGAATGTTGGGCTTCAAATAATTGGTGCCATTGGTTTTCATAAATCTTTCCTCCGTATTCCGCGCCGTTCCTCTGCTTTCGTCCCCATAGGTCTTACTTGCATTAGCCCGTCGTGTAATAAAAATTTTTATTTATCAAAGCGTTGCCGTCATAAACTTGCGTGTTCCATCAAGATGAATAACGGGCGTGTCTTTGCTGTTTGGCTTGTATTCAAAGGCTTCAGAATATCCGCCATAGTCCAGTGCCGAAGCTGTATTTACAAACAGCTTTGTAACCGGTTTGACAGAACTGTTTTGAATGTCTGTGCGGAAAAACGACTGCTTCATGACTAACGGCAAGTGAGTATGCCCATGTATGTAGATATCAGCATCAACAATGCTTGCCATGTCAGCCAGTCGAACGACTTTAGAGCCTTCTTTTCTTCCTCCTCCAGAACCATGAGTCGCATAAATCGTGTAGCACGGTTGCCTGTACTTTCCGCTTCCGTTTGATTCTTTGCGGCCATTTGAAAATTCGCCAAAGCGGAGGAAAATAAGATTTCCTTCCTGCGAATAACGATCTTCAATTCCAAGCTCACGGGCAACAATCCTTGACAGATCAATGCCGTCTTGCCGATATGTCCTGCGCTCGTGGTTGCCATCTTCAATTGCAAGGATTTTGTCTTTAATCGGAGTAAGCAGTGTGAGAATCAAATTAAGCTGTTCCATGGGAGGCATCTTTTCGGCGTAACTGTCTGAAACGCTCGTTTTGGTTGCGTTGTTCACAAGATCGCCATTTAGAATGCAATAAGCATTTTCCTTGTCGTGAATCGTTGCGATGGTTTTCTCAATGAGTTGGACATCAGATGCCCGATCTCCTGTGTGCCAATCACCGCAAGGGTAAATATCAAGAGAAGATAAATGACGCGGTAATGTAGCTTTGATTACATTCAAAGAATCACCCCATGTTTTCAATTAAAGGGAGGGTTTTACCGGACGCTATGCCGGTCGTTTTATCAGGCAGAAGCCCTTGAACTTGCCCGTGGCTCCGGCGACTGGACTTGAACCAGTGACATTGCGGTTAACAGCCGCACGTTCTACCAGCTGGACTACACCGGAATATAAAGAACGACTATTGCGAACTTGCCATCGCTCACGGCGACACCTTTTTATAGTGGGTCTGTATCCACTATGGAGCTGAAAGAAGGACTCGAACCCTCGACTTCCTGATTACGGAACAGGCGTTCTACCAACTGAACTATTTCAGCATTTGTGCGCCGCTGCCTCTGGGATTCCCCACGGCGCAAATTAAGGCATACCGAAGGAGTAACGGTTGGGGCATTTGATTTTTGTGGTGGCAGTCGTAAGCCCGACCGCTAAAGGCTACCGTTCTGTTGAACGGAAAAGAAAAAGAGCGCCAGTAATCCGATTTCTCGGAGAACCGGCGCTCATAGGCGCTCTGAAATTCTACTGTTTACTTTTTGCGATAAGCTTGTAAGGTGGCAATGCCTGCAAATATAACGCTACCAATAAGCACGATTACAAGCGGTACCCACAGGGGAGCCAGCGCCCATATCCAGGAGTATGTAACTGCTCCAAATGCTTTCAGCAAAATAAAAGCTATTGAAACCGCCGCCCACAATAAATAGTATAGATAATCGAAAAACTTCTTCATTCCGATTTCTCCTTCACATTCACTTTGTGGCACCTCGGACACTTCAACTCATAGGGAACATTTTTCGGAAGCATCCCAAACAACTTGCCACAATATTGGCAGCGGGCTTCAACTAACGGCTGCTTGGTCTGAACCATCTGCTGTTTGCGCTGTAACATTCTGCCCGCCCCCTTCCGCGTTTGCATTGTCGGGTGGTAGCGTTGTGGGAGGCGCGGCGGATTCCGCCTGCGCGTTCCAATATTCCTGCCCGCGCTGTGCCATGCCCTTCGGGTCGTTTGTCCACCCGCACAAGGCAATTCCGTCTGTCGGGGAAACCTGTTTCGTACCCATAAGGTAGTCAAATGCCTGCGACTTGTTCAGCAAGTCATCGGTGCGGTTCCTGATGAACTTAATATCAATATCCATCGGGCGAAGATCAACGTTGTCAAACCGTTTCAAAATCTGGCAGACCATCCGGAGCGTCCTGCGTTCTGCTTTGCGGAAATACCGCTCCTTCACGCGGGCAACAACCTCCAAAGACTGATATCCGTCTCTTAGGTAGACAGCCTGCCCGGTATCGCCCGTGCCGCCGCCCTTCTGCCCACGGTCTGGAATTCCTGTTATCGCATAGACGTAATTCATTAACGTTTTTTGGAGCGTTTCGGCCTGTGATTGGTCTAGGTTGGAAGAAACATAGTAGACCTTTTTATTTCCGTTTCCGGTGCCATCGTCCGGGAATTCAAGCGTCTTACTCTCTTGCAGCCTGTCAGCGTCGGAAATTCCGTCTTTGGTTTCATCTTTCGTTTTCAGGTGCAGGCCCTGAAAGATCAAAATAGCGTTTACAATCTGCTCAACGTCGTTCACACGGTCGGAGCTCATTTTGTCGAGTGCGTCCAAAATCGTGATAGCCGTTTCAAAATCACCCAGCCGGAACGCATTGTTCGCATACTCTACGATAGGGACGTCACCAAGGAAGTGCGCTTTTGGCGGTTCAACGAGGTCTGTGCCTTTAATCTGCGACCCAAGGCCACCTTTTACGGAATAGATATACTGGAATACGTTATCGTAAACGGTGTAGACCGTTCCAGAAACGTTCCCGTTATCGTCTAAAATCGGAGCATGGGTAAAGGCGAGCATCGGTTTGTGTCCAGCCTTTGTGGAGTAAATGACTTCGGTCGATTCAGCTTCCAGCGTTGGAATCTCGAAGGGAGCCTCGTCAACTTCTCCCGTCTCGTCTGTGACCGTAAGTCTGAATCCCCTGCCGGTAATGGCCGCATCGTCCCCGACGTTCATGTCCTCACAGGATTTATCCTCACTATCCATGTAGTCGTTCAGCTTCTGAACGGAATCGGAATCAGCTTCTTTCTTCGCGGTGAACTGAATCGGCTCACCGAGAAAGTACCCATTCCCATTGCGGACAATTGTAATGGCATTGTTAATAACGATTCGGTTGTTGACGTCAGGGCGAACAGTCTTAACGCGTTGCAAAATCGGATGGTCGCCGCGAAGATAATTTTTCAGGTAGACCGATTCGCGGTAATTCTGCAAGTGCCTCTGCATCGCGCCGTTGATAATGTCTGGAATCGTCCGCTCATTAATCTGCTCTTTTTTGCGGGAGGTATAGATTGTGTCTCGGCCCATAAAACGATGGTTGGGGCCAACCGGAAACATATCAGTCACATTCATTTGGCTTCCCTCCCTTTTCTTTCCCTTATATAAATTTTATCACTATGTTGTGGCCATATGCAAGTACGCATACAACCTATAGCGCGAGTTTGGACAAAAGAAAGTTTAAAACGGGCGTTGAATCACATGAATCTGACCACCAACAAGCCCCTTTACAAGTTCCGAGAGCATGGCAAGAGAATCCGGCGCGTCATCGTGTTTCGATTTTCCGGTAACGGTAAACCCGAATGTGTTTCGCATGGCCTCTTTGTATTCTCGGCTTTGATGTGCTTTGTCCAGAAACACAAAATGCTTCTTCACATAATCGCTTTCGGTAACGATCTTGGCGATCTTGTTCATCGAAGTGAAGAATTTGCGGATGGAGGTATGGCCCCCGAGGGATTGAATTTGCTTATCCACATCGTCTGCATAGTAGTCACCGCCGTTATTCATTTCCACGTCGAGGCGCGAAACTTTTTGATCGACACACATCTTGGCAACAAGCGGCTTTGTAATTTCAGGAAGCCCGTTGTTGAACACCCACGCAGGAATATAAACGAGGTCGCCATAAACAAGGCCACAAGGTGAGGAAACGTAATCTTTGCCCTGTCCTTTGCTATCGCAGACAGCTAAATATGCGTCCGGTCTGCCTTGCGGAAGCACTCCGTTGTAATACATAAGGTCATCTTCATGATAGAGGACACCCTCACGCTCAATCGGCTCCTGCTGGTAGATGGAACGCCAAGAAATGTCATCCATACTGTCTTTCAGCATCTTAAAGTGTTCCGTGGAGAAGCCAACACCATACTTGTACTCGAAATTTGAGCGACCGTTGATGTCTAAGGCTGGAATTTTCACAAATTTAGCCTTTGGGTCGTGCTCGTATTGAGTTTCCAATCTTCCGAGGGGGTCCCATAGGCTCCACCGTGTCCCAATAACAAGCATTTTGCAGTTTTCTTTCATACGGGACATGAGGTCATTTGTGAATTTCGTCCACAAGGTATCCATGCGGTCGCGGTTCAAGGCTTCTTCGGAGCCGGAAACCATATCGTCGGCGTACAACAGGCTTTCGCAACGAGTAGCGCCGGTCAACCCGCCGTCAATAGAACGGCAAGTCAGAGTTTTGAAACGGTGCTGGCGAGCAAGGTCAATCGTTTCGTCCTTTGCGTTCGTAACGGAAAGCGGGGAGTTCGGAAAAATCTCAGCATATTTGTATTCCGGGTCTTTTAGAAACGAGATTGCGCCGTCGTAGAAGCTGCGGCACAGTTTATCGGCGTAGGCGGAAGCCAACGACGGCATATCCGGGTTGCGCCCCATAAGCCAAGTCATGTAGAGAATTCCCAAGGTCGTATTGTGAGTAATGATGAAATCGTCTGTAACGTACAGTTGCG
>ENA-UOOI01002244-UOOI01002244.1-fermentation-metagenome-genome-assembly--contig:-NODE-2244-length-17386-cov-46.627488_pt1 | contig 17386 bp, 14 predicted proteins | sample MGYA00245779_ERZ724027 | MGnify/ENA primary metagenome ERZ724027 (study PRJEB28704, sample SAMN03018318) | fermentation metagenome | biome: anthropogenic terrestrial biome; feature: soil...
GCCCTTGTGTCGTTCAGAACCCTCTTATCAGTAAGATCCACGTATCAATAGTCAGAGCCTTTTATTGCGGAAGGTACTCGGTGTAACCCCAAAATATTTTGTAAATGTCCGCGTGAAGTAGTTTTGATTGCTGTACCCCATCTTTTCAGAAATCTCCTTGATTTTCATGTTGGTCTCCGTAATCAGTTTTCTGGATTTGTTCATCTTGACCTCCAGAATAAACTGATTGATGGTTCTGCCGGTTTTGGTTTTATAAAGGTGGCAGAGATAGGTGGGGGTAATAAACACGTGATCAGCAATCTTTTGAATGCTCAGATCGTTATCGTAGTTTTCCAGAATATACTTTTCCGTATCGAAGATAATCCGACCTTTGTTATCCAGGTTGTTAATTTGGGATAAAATCTGTTTCAGGAGGCGCATCAGATATTTTTGAATATCCGTAATCTCCAAAGCGTAGTTAATAGTCTCGGTGACGAAGGATCGCTCCATCCCTTCCTGTCCTTTCAGCTCTTGGTTCAGGCGGAAAAAAATGCTGGCCAGCTCGTCTTTGATGGCCGGAATGTCTTCCGGACGACATTTCTTCATGTAGTCAATATAATCTTCCAGGAAGTCAATGGCGGTTGCCATATTGTTCACGCTGATCTGGTGGAAGAAACGATTCTCCAGATCCGGGGAAGGACGGAAAGGTGTCCTGCTCAGGTCTCTGTAAAAAATCTGCTTGCCATAGCCGGTCAGGAAAGAAGAATGCACTGCCATTCTGGCTTGCTGAAAGGACTCCTTCAGGGAAGCAGCGGATTCCACTGGATTGCTGATTCCCATTGTCATGTGCCGGGCAGCTCCCTGTGCCAGCCCGAAAAGTTCATTCAGTCGATGAAAGCTTTCCCTGCACTGCAGAGGATCCGAAGGGAGATTGGCATGCAGTATGAGACTGTTATTCAGAGGAGAAGCAACATAATGCTTCCGGAAGGCTTCGGAAAAAATCTCTTGAAAATCCGGGAGATAGCGATTAAGCGTAATGGATTCATTCTCCAGCGAACTGTCCAGGCTCACATTAAATTTCGCGATCACGGTAATCAGGGACTCGTTCAGGCGGATAGGAAGCCTGTTTACATCCATGCTCGGATGCCATCCTTCCTGAATGAGGTTCAAAGCCAGATTATTGTCGGGTATATTCTGCGCAGTGATATGCATCCGGCAGGCCTTTTTTGCCTTTTCCACGGCCTGTATCAGTTCCGATAATTCCAGGGGCTTGTACAAATAGTCCACTACATTCAGCTTGATTGCCTTTTTCAGGTATTCCTTATCGGAATAACCGCTTATAAAGATCACCTTGATCCCGGGATAACGGGGCTGGATTTCACTGATCAATGTAATGCCGTCCATTTTCGGCATACGGATATCGCACAGGATGATATCCGGCGAGAGATCCTCAATGAGCGGATAAGCCTCCAAACCGTTGGAAGCCTCGCCGCAAATAATGACATCAAGCCGTTCCCAGTTCACAGCAGTTTTTATTCCATATATGGTCGCAGGTTCATCTTCTATCACCAGCATTTTGTACATACATCAACCGACCTCCATGAACACACCTCAAACAATTCTCAGTAACCTGAGGGAATAAGCTTCCCTTCAAACAATTCTCAGTAACCTGAGGGAATAAGCTTCCCTTTTGTTGTTATAAGAAAATGTCGAAACGGCATGAATTTACCATATTTATTATAATATAAGCCACATCTTTTATCAACTTGACCGGAGGCCTGAGAAAGCAAGATAGTGTAAATAATCAAAAGAAAATATCAATACACCGTCCGGGCCATTCCAGTCTCTTAAATTATGTGCTAACTTTTAGCAGTTGAACATATATACATTTAACAATATATCAGATAAAATAATAATGCTGGTAGTTCTTCTTAGATCAAGTATGGAACAGAGGGGAAAGAATGAGCAGAGAAACGAAAACGATCGAAAATGTTTCAGCTGGGGGAAGGCCGCAGCTCATGCAGCCCACGAAAAAGGAATCCTTCGGAAGATATTTTTTCAGGAACTATGACATGTATCTTTTGATGGTCCCGGCATTGGTGTTTGTAATACTGTTCCATCTCATACCCATGTATGGGATCACTCTTGCATTCAAGGACTATAATCTTTTTGCGGCGGACACGCCCTGGAAGTCCATCGGTGCCAGCCCGTGGGTGGGATTCAAGTATTTTATCAATGTATTTGCCCGTTCGGATTTCAAACGGGCACTGACCAATACGCTGCTCATCAGTTTCTACAAGATCATCTTTATCTTTCCGATCCCCATTCTGTTTGCGATTTTCCTGAATGAGGTCCGCAGTGTGAAGTTTCAGAAAGGCCTGCAGCTGGTTGTCTATCTGCCACATTTTCTTTCCTGGGCGGTTGTTGCCGGTTTGTTCGTTACCTTGCTGAGTTCCACGGGGCCTGTCAATAAGATGCTGGTGGATCTGGGATTTGAGAAAGTGAAGTTTATGATGGACAACAGCGTTTTCCGAAAGGTTCTGATTTTTTCCGATGGGTGGAAGGAGATCGGATGGAGTTCGATTATCTACTTCGCTGCCATAGCCGGACTGGATCAGGAATGCTATGAGGCCGCTGTGGTGGACGGTGCCTCCCGTTTTCAGCAGATATGGTATATTACACTCCCGGGACTGCTTCCCACTGTTGTCATGATGCTGATCATGCGGATGGGAAGTATTATGGACGCCGGGTTTGGACAGATTTTTGCCATGTACAATCCAACGGTTTATGATTCGGCGGATATCATCGGCACCTATGTTTATCGGATGGGCCTTGGCAAGATGGATTTCAGCACCGGCACGGCGGTTGGGCTGTTCAACTCCATCATCGGACTGATTCTGGTCCTGTCTTCCAATCGATTTGCCAAAAAGGCCACCGGGAAAAGTATCTGGTAGCGGACACCATCATAGAAAGGAATTGCTGATCCATGAAAGAAAGAAGAAAAAGGAAAGTTACAGCATTTGATGTGATCAATATCACGGTCATGTGTCTGTTTGGAGTGGTAACCCTGCTTCCTGTGCTGCAGGTGGTGGCCAAGGCCTTCAGTTCGGAGGGTCCGGTGATTGCAGGTCTGGTATCCTTCTGGCCCATCGATCCGCAGATTGATACGGTGCTTTATGTATTAAAGAAGCCGGAGTTTGGCGGTTCCTTCCGGGTTTCGGTCATCGTTACCATACTGGGCACTTTGATTGCCATGCTGCTGACGGTTTCTGTGGCGTACCCGCTCTCCAAGCCAAAGCTGAGGGGACGGAAGTTCTTTTTGTACATCTTTGTTTTTGTGATGCTGTTCAATGCCGGCATGGTTCCCAATTATCTGATGTACCGGTCCCTGAAACTGATCAATACCATATGGGCTCTGGTGTTCTCCGGTGTCTTTTCGGTTTTCAATATGTTCATCGTAAAGAATTATTTTGAATCCCTGCCGGAGACCGTAGAAGAAGCGGCAAAGATAGACGGGGCGTCCAATATGTGCACTTTGGTCCAGATTGTGCTTCCCATGTCACTGCCGGTATTGGCGACGGTGACCCTGTTTTATGGGGTAGGGTTCTGGAACAATTATATGTCCGGGGTTCTGTATATCACGGATGCCTCCCTGAAACCCCTGCAGCAGTATCTGTATGATCTGATTACCGAAGCGATGAACACCATTGATGAAGCTGGGAACATTGCGGACATTGATTCCGCCATGAATTTGACGGGAGAGAGCGTTCGTTCCGCTACCATTGTGGTATCCACGGTACCCATCCTGATCCTTTATCCCTTCCTGCAGAAGTATTTTGTGAAGGGCATGACCATAGGATCCGTGAAAGGGTGACAGTTGGACTGTTGAGTGAAATCTTCATTGTACTTCAAATCCAGGGATGGAATGGTTATCCGGTCCCTGGATTGAAATAAAAAAATCAGGATGCTATAAGGAGGCTCATAGTACATGAAAAAATTACTAAGTTTCTTTCTCGCAGCTGTTTTGATGCTTTCCATGACTGCATGCTCCGGAGGTGTGGACAAAACCAATGCAGGAAAGGGGAGCACAAAAAAACCGGTAACCACTTCAAAATCCGGAAAGGATTCTGGAAAGTTCAATGAATCCGCTTTGTCCGGAAAAAAGCCAGAGCTGAAAATATTGACAGGCTACGAGGCTTATAACTTTAATGAACAGCCCGCCAACAAATTGGAAGAAGAAATGACCGGTTATAAGGTGAAATGGTTCAATTTACCTCAGGAAAATGCCGATAAAAAACTGATTCTGGATATTTCAGGCGGGGAATCCTATGATTTAATTATGAGAATTGGTGCAAGCTCAGCAAATCAGTTATTTGAAAAGAATGCCTTGCAGGATTTGAAGCCCCTGCTGGATAAGTATGGGAAAAACATTCTTGCTGGAGTTTCCGATATGGCGCTTCAATCTGTAACAACCGAAGATGGTGTGATCTATGGCATCCCTCATGAAGCATTTGATGGCCCGCAGCCAGGCGGAGATCCCTATGGTATATTAAAAGGCGGAATAGGTTTCAACATGAAATATATGAAAGAGTTGGGGAAAGAAGTGCCGGCCAATCTGAATGATTTTTACAACGTGCTGAAGGCGTACACAGATAAAACCGGAAAGCCGGCCCTGACAACCATGGCAAGTGCTTGGCTGAATTATGTTATGGCTGGTTTTGGAATGGGTGATGCAGGCTGGTATGAGGTAGACGGTGAATACCTGCCTCGTATCAAGAATCCTGCTGTGGTCGATTATCTTGCCTATATGCAGAAGCTGTACAAGGAAGGTTTGCTGGATAATGACATGCCGATTAATACCATTGATACCGCAAAGGAGAAATTTACCAACGGGACCGCATTGGCTTATCCGGTTATGTTTTGGGCCATTGATGGTATCTATGAAGCGTTTAAAGCAACAGGCAGCGATGCCAAGGTTCAGGTTGCCACTTTTCTGGCGAAAGACGCCAACACGAAACCGGTTGTTTATTTAAGGCAGGGAATTTCCGCGCTTTCCTGCATTCCCAAGACGGCAAAAAATCCGGAACATGCCATCAACTGGTTCAACATTATATCCGACAAGGAGAACTTTAAAAAGATCTACATTGGAGAAGAAGGTAAATCCTATGAAATAAAGGATGGCAGTTATTATCCTATTTTCCCTGCGTTCAATGACTTCACCAATTCGGATAAGTTCACCGGTGTTTTGCAAACTGATGTGGCCTTTAAGATGTGGCAGGCGAGAGCCAGGAAGACGGATGCCATGGCGGAAATGTATGATCAGATGAACTCCAGAGTGGGAGACTATGAGGTAAAAAACTATTATGAATCCTATGCTTCATCACTGCCGGAAGTTCGGGACAATGATGCTGCCCTGGGAACTATGGTGAATGACAAACTGATTCAGGCCATCGCAGATGGGGGAGATCCAAAGAAAGCCATTGACAATATCATTGCGGAATGGGATAAGACCGGCGGAAAGGAATATGAAGCCGCAATGAAGAAATGGCATGATGAGAACAAAGATACGATGAAGTAGGAAATACTACACGAAGCAAGCCGTAAAAAGTGCAATAACCAACCAGGAAAGCAGAGCCTGATAAACCATAAACAAATCTGGATTTATCAGGCTCTGTTTATGCTGTGTAGTGTATAATAGACGCTGAGGGAAACTGTATGAGTACAAGAACTGAAGATACTGACAAAAGAGTGATTACAAATATTTATAAGCGCCTTTCGATACAACGGATGCTTCAAATGAAACTTTGTAATACTATCTGTTTTTCTGACCTTATTGTCAGCTGTTGCTACGGTAGCAGAAACCTGGGTTTGCCGTTATGGTCCCGACCATAGGATCCGTGAAAGGATAAAAAATTTAGGAGAGGAAGACTTATTTATGCCACAAATGATGCCGGAATATAAAACAAGCCCGGTTATACATCGATACAACGATGGAGCCCCGGTACTTTCTGCCAAAGATATCCCCTATCCTGCTGATTGTATCTTCAATGCAGGTGTCGCCAAATACGAGGGGAAATATGTCATGGTGTTCCGCAACGATTATGATCCCATTCCCGGACATGGTTTTCGCGGATGCAATCTTGGCATCGCGTTTAGCGATGACGGAAGGAAATGGTCTGTGAGGAAAAAGCCTTTTTTGACTGCCGGGGATCTGGGGGATCCGGAGGTTACCAGAGTATATGATCCCAGACTGACGATTCTCGGCGGACGAGCCTGTCTGTGTTTTGCAGTGGATACCAAACATGGCTTGCGGGGCGGGATCGCAGTAACAGAGGACTTTGAAAAAATTGAAGTACTTTCCATGACAGTCCCCGATAATCGCAACATGGTGCTGTTTCCGGAAAAGATCCATGACAGATATGTACGGATGGAGCGGCCATTCCCTGTTTACTCCCGGGGTGGTAAGGATCGGTTCGATATCTGGATGTCCTTTTCGCCGGACCTGCACTATTGGGGGGATTCCAAACTGGTCCTGACGGTGGAGGATGTTCCGTTTGCCAATGACAAAATAGGGCCCGGGGCACCGCCGATCAAAACAAAATATGGTTGGCTCACACTGTTTCATGCAGTTCAGCGTGACGACAGCCGGGGTAAAAATGGCTGGGAGGATAAGTGGACCAAATGCTATTGTACCGGCATTATGCTGTTGGATCAGGAAAATCCCGGAAAGGTGATCGGCTTATCCCGGCTCCCTTTGATCACGCCGGAGACCGGTTGGGAAGCGGAGAAAGGATTTCGTACCAACGTGATTTTCCCGGGCGGAATGATTCTGGAAGATGATGGCGAGGTAAAAATCTACTATGGAGCTTCAGATACCGTGGAGTGTCTGGCAACAGCCAGTGTGGAGGATCTGATTGCACTTTGCAGACCGCTCTGCAGCTGAAAACAGAGGGCCAAAGCAACAGGTCATTGCACAGACCCCAATGGGGGAACACCGGCGGAAGGGAATATGAAGCCGCCATGGAGAAATAGCATGAAGAGAATAAGGATACGATAAAATAAAGGCTTTTGTCTTTCTTGCTTTGCATAGTATAATACACTTCAGAGGAGGTTTGAACGATTATGAATTCAGAATATCAGTTTACCGTTACGGCAGATGTTGTGGTATGCGGTGCCGGAACGGCCGGTTCCATAGCAGCCATTGCAGCGGCAAGGGAAGGGAAATCCGTTGCCCTGATCGAGCAGTTTGGTATTGCTGGGGGAAGTGCACCTTTGTCCCTGGTAACGCCGATGATGCACACCCATATCAGGGGGAATCCCATGAATTCCTATTTGAGTCAGGAGATCAATGAAAGATTGCTGGCGCTGGGGGCTGCCAGCGGAGATGGATCATCGTTTGATCCGCTTATGATCTCCATTGTTCTGGAAGACCTGTTGCTGAAGGAAAACGTCAGAATCCTTTACCATACGTTGATTACCGGTGTTAAAAAAGAAGGCAATGCGATCCAGGGGATTGTCGTTCATAACAAATCCGGCAAAGGCCTGATCACCGGAAAGGTTTACATCGATGCAACGGGAGATGGAGATGTTTCTTATCTGGCAGAAGCTGACTTTACGGCCGGTGAGGAAGAGACGGGGAAAAACCAGCCGGTTTCCCTTCGCTATATGATCGGAGGGATTGATATTCCAAAATTCTGGAACTTTGTACAGCGATATGAGAATCGGGATCAGCCGGAGGAGGTCGATCCGGACCGGGGGATCAGTACGGCCATGACCATTCCCAATACAGGCAAATGGCCTCTTGAGCCCGTATTTCTGGATGCGGTGGAGAAAGGGGACATTACCCGGGAAGATGCGATTTATTGGCAGGTATTCAGCATACCCGGCCGGAAGGACTGCCTGGCATTCAATTGCCCGGAGTTCTTTGAAAACACAAACGGAACGGATAATGGGGATCTGACGTATGTCCAGCTGCACGGGAAGAAAGCAATTCTTCGCCAGCTGCGCTTTTACAGGAAGTATTTTGAAGGGTTTGACGATGCGTATATCTCCGACATCTCTGTCATGGTAGGTATTCGGGAATCCCGCAGGATCGTTGCAGATTATAATCTGACGGCGGAGGATGTGGTTTCTCACCGCAAATTTGAAGATGCCATTGCACAGTCGAACTATCCGGTGGATATCCACGGGAGAAAGCTCCGCAATATAGAGATCCGGCAAAATAAAGAAGATCGCCGGCCCTTTTATGAAATTCCTTACCGCTGCCTGGCAGTGAAAGGGATTGCCAATCTGCTGGTGGCGGGAAGATGTATCGGTTCGGACTTTATTGCTCAGAGTTCTCTGCGCATTATGCCGACCTGCAGAGCCATGGGAGAAGCCTGCGGGATTGCAGCGGCCATCTCCCTGGATGAGAATGTTGGAATCCACGAGCTGGACGGCGCCAGGGTGCGGAGCCTTATGAAGGAGAAGGGGGCCCAATTTGTCTGATAGTATTTGTTGTCAGGAATGAAGCGTCCACATTATGAAACTGGAAAAAGGCCGCTGCCAAAGTACCCTTATGGGATTTGACAGCGGCTTTTTCACGGACGGATTTCTTGTTTTCCAGGATTATTTCAGGTCATCTTATTTGAGGCTATTTTATTTCGGATTGTTCAATCCAGATTACTTTATTACAGATTGTTTTATTCCAGATTACTTTGTTTCAGATTATTTCATATGGAAGGCCACTTCAATATCGTGGACTTGCTGATCATTGATGGGGACCAGATTTCCAAGGGTTTTGGCAGACAGAATGGCCCTGGCGCTGTATTCTGCCACCTCCAGACGGTCATAGGCATTCATCAGGGAATCACCGGTTACGAGGATGCAGTTGTTTTCCACGAGTGCGATGGGAACTTTGCTGCAAAATATTTCTGCCGTTTCCTCCGGATGTTTGACGATGGCTTCGAAAGGAATTTTCCGGATGTTTCTAAGCTGAAGATAGCTCTCCGGTATGGTTTTGGTCTCCAGTTCATTGTGTGTTATGGCAAACGCCATGATGTTGGGCGAGCGGGCAATCACCACCGACTGAATGTCCGGATGTTTTTGATAGACTGCCTGAATGAATTTTATAAAGTAATTTTGACTGCCGCCGGATTCTGCCGGACTCTTGCCTATATGCAGGATATCCGCTTCCTCCATATACTTTCGATCGGCAGAGGGGGGTGCGGTCAGAAAAGCTCCATCCGTAAGCCGCTGTGAGAAGGTCCCCTGCGTACAGGTAAACAGGAACTGATCATAGGCTCTGTGCGTAAATGCGCATATATTCCGCCGGGCATCCCGTTCTTCACTGGAGATAGTCTTCTGAGGTGCAGCAGACAGATCCGCCTGTTCCCATTTTGCCATATCCAGCTGTTCCTTTGTCAGCTCCACCGGCCGGGACAGTTTTCCTGCCTCGATTTCCGTGCGGGCGGCAAATTCCAAAGCTTCAAACATCGCGTATGCATGGGAAAGATCAACGCTTCCCACCACTACGCCATGGTTTTCCAATAGGACCATATCACAGCCTTCGCCGAATTTTTCCGCAATGTTGTCTCCCAGTTCCCGGCTGCCCGGAACGGCATATGCCGCCATTCCGACTTTTCCGCAGGTAAAATGAATATCCGGCGTGAACCGGGTATCCGGAACCCTACGGACGAGACTGAACGCAATCAATGCCGGGGAATGTGCGTGGATGATGGCTTTGATGTCGGGGCGCTTTTCATAGATTTTTTTATGGAAGGGAAGTTCCACGGAAGGTGTGTGGATGCCTTCTGTTTTCCCGTCGGGCAGGACCCGCATGATGTCCCTTCTGGTAAGGGATCCCTTGTCAATCCCGCTTGGGGTGATCCAGACATCTCCGTTATCATCCAGTACGGACAGGTTTCCGCCGGAGGTGGTCGTCAGACCGCGCTGATAAATCCTCTGCATGAAGGTGACCAGCTGGTCGGCAGGATGCATGTAACCGAAGTGTTTCATGATTTTTCCGAGCCTCCAATTTTTATCACAAATGCTTTCTTCTCCAACCATTTTATACCGTATCCTGCCATTTTTCAAGAAAGAGTGACGCCAGAAACGCTGCAGCGTTACATTTTTGTGGAATCCCTGGCAGCGGACCATTTCTGTTTCAGCTGCGGATCGGACAGGGTTTTCATGATATACTCCGAAAACTCTTCCCCAGTCGCACCGTTTTCCCGCCCGGTGACGGACATTTTCTTTTCATACTGACCGCAGATATCCAATGCCATCCGTAGTTTTTCCGCTTTTTCCTGATAACCGATATGATCCAGGAGCATTCCGGCGGCCCGTATGATACTGCTGGGGTCGGCATATTGGGCGCGGCCTTCTTTCACCATCCGGGGTGCGGAGCCGTGTATCGCCTCAAACATGGCATAGCGTGTCCCAATGTTCGCACTGCCGGCCGTTCCGACACCGCCCTGAAACTCAGCCGCTTCGTCCGTCAGGATGTCGCCGTACAGATTGGGCAGCACCACAACCCGGAACTGGGTCCGGCGCCTGGGGTCCACCAGTTTGGCCGTCATAATGTCGATATACCAGTCGTCCCATTCCACCTGGGGATATTCCTTTGCGACCTGTCTGGCAACATCCAGGAATTTGCCGTCGGTGGTTTTTACCACATTGGCTTTCGTGACCACCGTGACTTTATTGATACCATTCCTTGCGGCATAATCAAAGGCGGATTTGATGATGCGATAGGAGCCTTCCTGTGTTGTGACGGTAAAGTCCAGTGCCAGGTCATCATTGACGTGGATGCCCTCACTGCCGAGAGCATAGGATCCTTCCGTGTTTTCCCGGAAAAAAATCCAGTCAATTCCCTGTTCCGGCACCTTCACCGGCCTCATGTTGGCAAACAGGTCCAGTTCCTTTCGCATGGCCACATTGGCACTTTCAATGTTTGGCCAGGGATCTCCTGCTCTGGGGGTGGTGGTGGGGCCTTTCAGGATGACATGGCATTGCTTCAACTCATCCAGTACCTCATCCGGGATGGCTTTATGGTGTCTGGCACGGTTTTCAATGGTCAGACCGTCAATGATCCGAAAGGTGATTTTGCCCTTGCTGGTTTCCTCCTTCAGGAGAAACTCCAATATCTTTTGGGCTTCCGCTGTAATAAAGGGGCCAATGCCGTCTCCGCCTGCGATGCCAATGACGATGGGATTCAGCTTGCTGTAGTCTGTGAAATCCTGTGTGGCCTTCATCCTTTCAATTCGGGCGAACTGCTCTTTCAGGACTTTTTCCAGATGATTCTTTGCTGTTTCAATTGCTTCCTGCTGGTTCATATTATGTGCCTCCGTTCTTTGGATATCGCACGATTCTGTGCTTGCTGTTTATTTTGGAAAGGAAAATAAATGCCAATTTTCTGTGATTCATTATATAACAGAACAGGGGAAGATACAAACAGGCAGCCCAAAGAGGACTGCCGGAGACGAAAAGATCTGGATATGCGCTCAGAGGGTTTTTATATAACAGGCGACTTCGTGCCGGAAAAAACAGGAATAAAAAAGGAAGGGGATAGGAGAAAAATCATGTTATGGAGAGGAAAAAATAAAACCGGAAGAAAACCGGTTTTATTTTTGGTCAAACAGATCTTCGAATCCTGTTATTGAAGCTGGTACATGCCATTCTTGTTCATATAGTTGAAGATCCCTTCCCCGTGCTGCTGTTCTTCTTTTTGAATATGATTCAGTGCCTGACGGGCATCGGTGTTGGCAAACTCGAACACAGCGGTGTTGTATGCATCCGAGACGTACTTTTCTGTCATCAGCATATCGTTGCAGAGATCGGCATCGTTCTGGTTCTGCATGGTGCCGCTCATGGGATTTTTCCCTGCCTGCTGCTGTGAATGGGACTGCAGCTGGTTCTGCTGCTGACCTTGCTGGCTTTGCTGGTTTTGCTGCTGGCTTTGTTGATTTTGCTGCATCTTGGGCGCCTGTCCATTCATCATCTGATCCAGGGTGTTCAGATGCTGCTGTTCCTGACCGGCATAGGTTTGGAACATCTGCTTCAATTCGGGATCCTGAGCGTGATCTGCATAATTGTTGTATTTTTTGATGCAAATCTTCTCATGGGTCTGCTGATCCTTTAAAAGAGCTTTTTCTTTCTGCGTTAGGGTCATATTCATTACACACACCTCCGTTCTTATTTTGTTTGATTTGCAAAAAAATATTCTTTCGGACTGGATTTCATGGCAGGAAGAAAGCGGGAAAGCAGCAGGAAAGTATTGACATAGAACATATGTTCTGATATGATAAATGGTAGATTGCAGAAAGGTGGGATAGGAATGGATGCCGGTTTCAAGTGTTATGTGGTGATGGAAGCGATCGGTCGGATTCACGGCAGGAGAGGCAGGACTTTTCTGATCCGGCTTCTTCGGGGATCCCGTGAATACGATGTGGAGAAGACGGTCCGGGAGTTTGATTTGGTTCCGTTCCGGGGAGTCTTTTCCTGGCTGGATCAGCAGGAGGTGGAGGAGGCCCTGGCCGATCTGATGGAAAATGATCTGGCCTGTATAAAAGATATTGTGTCAGGCCGTTACCATTATCCCATGGTGGATCTCACGGAGGAGGGCAGGAACGTGCTTGGGGTACTGAAAGAGGACGGTGCCGGGAGGATGAAGGAATATATTGGACAAATCTGGGACAGGCAGAGGAAGCTTGAGATTTCTGACAAAGGCAGGGTGCTGGATGATTTCCTGCTTGATCTTACGGACCTGCTGCGGCGATGGGCAGACCGTGCCTTTCAGGATATGGATCTCACCATGCTGCTGGAGCAGATGGAGCTGAGCGCAGCAGCCTCCGGATATCTGGAAACCTTTCTTTACCGGCGGACTCCGGAGAAGTGGAAGAATTGTTTTCGCAGCCGGTATGCCCTGAATCAGACCTGTCAGCAGCTGAGGCGGCAAATGCGGGAGATGCTTGGCGCTCTGCCCGAGCAGGAGGCGATGATGTTCCGCTGTCGGTATGATCAGAAGGATCCTATGTATCGGTCTGTCGGGGAGATCCTTTCCTATTACGGGATGATGTGGACGGATACCTATACTGTCTACAAGCGAATGATTTCTTATTTTGGAAGTCGGGGCGATCGGGCACGTTTTCCTTTTATTCGGTCGGTTATGGCATTTCTGGATGATGTTGCGGGAGAATCCTTTGCTGGGGATTCCCTTTTCAAGGATACTGCGGAGGTTACCTATGAATTATACCGGGAAGGGTGTTCCGTTCCGGAGATTGCCAGGGAACGCGGTTTGGCCGTCAGCACAATATATGCCCATTTTGTCCGCCTGATCCCGGAATATCACCTGGAACCGGAGGATGTTGTTCCGGAGGAGAGAGCAGCCAGGATCACCAGAGCCATCCACACAGCAGGAGAATCAACCCTTCGGGCCATTAAGGAACAGCTGCCTCCCGATTATAACTATGGGGAGATCAAGCTGGTTCTGGCACTGCAGAAGGAAAACAAAGCTGCCTGACATTGCGGAAAGAAAGCAAAGCTGCCTGACACTGCGGAAGGAAAACAAAGATTACCTGACGCAGCATGGAAGTTTCCCTTGCATTAATTCATGTATTCTATATAATATTCCTTGGTGGACCGTGCATCATTTATACAGCAGATGGCCGTATACACCGACAGATCTGCTGATTTTAAAAAATTCGAAGGTGATCATTGCATGAAACAATTCAAGGTCGGACTCATTGGCTGCGGTGCCATTTCCTCCGTTCATCTGGCATCCCTGAAAACAGCCAGACTTGCAGAGCTCGCTGCGGTATGTGATATCCGGGAGGATCGTGCGAGGCACGCCGCTGAGCGTTATGGATGCAGGTACTACATGGATTACAGGGAAATGCTGGACAAGGAAGATCTGGATGCCGTGCATGTCTGCACACCTCATTATCTGCACCCGATCATTACGGTTTACGCAGCAAACCACGGGGTTCATGTTCTGACGGAGAAACCAATGTCCATTGCCCTGGCGGATGCAGACAAAATGATAGATGCATGCAAACAGAATCATGTCACACTTGGCGTTATTTTTCAGAACCGTTACAATGCAGGATCTGTCCTGATCAAAAAAACACTGGAATCCGGGGAGCTGGGCAGGATTCTATCCGGAAGGCTCCGGGTCAACTGGTATCGTCCGGATACATATTACAGCAGCAGCGACTGGAAGGGCACCTGGGACAAGGAGGGCGGAGGCGTTCTCATCAACCAGGCCATTCATACCATGGACCTCATGAGATGGTTTATGGATTCTCCCATTGAATATGTGGATGCCAATATCAGCAATCGCGCCCATCCGGGAGTGGAGGTGGAAGATTGTGCCGAGGGAATGGTAAAGTACCGAAGCGGGGCATTTACGATCTTCCATGCCTTGAATTATTATACCTATGATGCGCCCATTGAACTGGAGCTGCACTGTGAAAAGGGACTGGCAAAGATGGTTTCCGACAAAGCAATCATAAGCTTCCAGGATGGAAGGGAATGGTCTGCCGATCGGAATCCTGCGGATGCGGTCCAGGCAGATGGGTCGGCAAAGGGTTACTGGGGGATCAGCCACTCCAAACAGATCAATGACTATTACGAGTCCCTTGCAAAAGGGGAGAAACCTTTTCTAAGCGGAGAGGAAGCAAGGAAGACGCAGGAGCTGATCTGTGCCGTATACCAATCCGGTAAGGAGAAAAGAAGGGTTTTTTTATAAAGGGGACTTGCATGGAAGCACTTTGTGTAAACCTGCAGGGCAGGAAAGGTGCCAATGAATCGTAAGAGGAAGGAGCAGCAAGGAATGAAGCAAGCAAAGCAGTTTAAAATCGGTGTGATGGTGGATTCGTTCCGCGTGGGCATTGCGGAAGGAATCAAAAAGGCGGCGGAAATCGGTGCAGAGGGGATTCAGATTTATGCCACCAATGGGGAAATGGCTCCTCAGAACCTGAATGCTGCCAAACGGAGGGAGATTCTTGACCGGATCCAATCCAGCGGACTGGTTGTGTCGGCACTGTGCGGAGATATGGGAGGACATGGGTTTGCCATTGCAAAGGACAATCCGGCCCGGGTGGAGCAGTCCAAAAGGATCATGGATCTGGCAAAGGATCTGGAAACCGACGTGGTGACCACTCATATCGGAGTCATTCCTTCGGACCCCGCTCAGGACCGTTACAGGATCCTGCAGGATGCCCTCGGTGCCATGGGGGAGTATGGAGATGAAGTGGGAGCCCATTTTGCCATTGAGACCGGTCCGGAGAAGTCCACCGTGCTGAAGGGCTTTTTGGACAGTCTTTCTTCCGGCGGAGTCCGGGTTAATCTGGATCCTGCCAATCTGGTGATGGTAACGGATGAGGATCCCGTGGAAGCGGTTCATGTCCTGAAGGACGATATTGTTCATACCCATGCCAAGGATGGCATCATGAAGCAGAAAACGGATCCGGAGCGGATCTATAATTTCTTTGCAGAGGGCGGTATTGAGGATCTCCGCATGGAGGATTATTTCCTGGAAACTCCTCTGGGACAAGGCGACGTGGATTTTCCAAAATATTTGAAAGCGCTGGAAGAAGCTGGCTTCCACGGATTTCTCACCATAGAGAGGGAAGTGGGCGAGCAGCCGGAAAAGGATATCAGGCTGGCAGTGGACTTTTTGAAGAATATTCTTCGTTAGTCCGTATTCCAATGTTCTGCCTGTCCACCCTCCGGGTGCGGACAGTGCGCCTGTTATCGGGCGTGTTATCGGGCGATGGGCGGGAAATGCCGTCTGCTTAACCTCTGATGGCGGGACAGTACGTATTTATTGAAGGAGTATGGTATGAAACTGAAAATCAAACGACTCAACCCGAATGCAAGGCTTCCGGAATATGCCCATCCGGGGGACGCCGGACTGGATCTTTTTTCCGTGGAGCAGGCGAATATCGAGCCGGGCAGCTCCAGGCTGATCCATACAGGGATCGCCATGGAGCTGCCCCAGGGCACGGAAGCACAGGTTCGCCCGAGGAGCGGTCTGGCTCTCCGGAATCAGATCACGCTTCTGAATTCGCCCGGTACCATTGATGAAGGCTATCGCGGGGAGGTCTGTGTGATCCTGATCAATCATGGGAAAGAGACCTTTCAGGTAACGGTTGGAATGAAAATCGCCCAGATGGTCCTCCAGCATGTGCTTCCGGCAGAAGTGGAGGAATGCGGGGACTTGTCCGGCAGTCAGAGAGGGAAAGATGGGTTCGGATCCACCGGGGTCTGATTCCATCCAATTACTTTGGCGCCCAACAGTTCACCTTATTTCAGGAGGATTTCCGTGCCGGCCTGATTCCATCCAATTGCTTTGGGGCCGGATATCGGGAAATCAAGGGAAAGGAGCGGCGGTTATGGAATATATGCAACTTTTCAAGTCCATCCGCAGTGAAAAGCCGGGAAAACTGTATCTGTTCCACGGTCCGGAGGAGTTTACAAAGGAGCAGGCTTTGTCCCAGCTGACGGACCGGCTCGTTCCCCCGAAGTTTCGGGATCTGAATTATCAGATGATCGACGGGACGGAGACTTCGGCGGATGCCATTATCGCTGCCTGTGAGACGCTTCCTTTTCTGTCGGATCGGAGACTGATCGTGGTGAAGGATTATGCAGGCCTGGGCGGGCAGAAAAGCGGGGATGAGGAAGTCCTCAAAAAGTATCTGGGCCGGATTGCGGATGATACCTGTCTGGTCTTTTATCACCGCGGTGCAGCGGATAAGACCCGGAAAATCTACAAAGCAATCAAAAAGAACGGAGAAACAGTTGAATTTGTGAGATTGAAAAATCCTGAGCTGTCCAGGTGGACAGCGAAAACTTTCCGAAAATATGGCAAGGAGATTTCCGGGAGGGAATTAAACTATTTTCTGACCCAGGTTGGCAATCATCTGGAGGATATCACCAATGAAATCCGCAAGCTGGCTTCCTATACCGGCAGCTCGGATCGTATCACAATGGAGGCGATCGACAAACTTGTCACCCCATCGCCGGAGTATACGGTTTTTCAGCTGGTGGATGCGATTTCTTCCCGGCAAAGGGCAAAGGCCCTGCAGCTGCTGGAAGTCCTGCTGGACAGCGGACAGTCCGTCTTCGGCCTGATATCCCTGATTGCCAGACAAATAAAAATCATGCTGCTGTGTAAGGACTATACGGAAAAGGGATACTCCCTGAGCGGGGTTCAGAAGGAACTTCAGTCCAGTCCTTTCAAACTGCACCCGTATTCCGTGAAAAAAGGAATGGATCAGTCACGAAACTTTACCATGGATCAGCTCCGAAAGGATCTGGATATCTGTCTGGAAGCGGACTACGGGATCAAGAACGGCAGAGTAAAGGAACGGCTGGGCGTGGAAATGCTGGTTATCAAAATGTGCGTATCCGAATAGGGCGTATA
>ENA-UOOI01002245-UOOI01002245.1-fermentation-metagenome-genome-assembly--contig:-NODE-2245-length-17378-cov-3.738440_pt1 | contig 17378 bp, 16 predicted proteins | sample MGYA00245779_ERZ724027 | MGnify/ENA primary metagenome ERZ724027 (study PRJEB28704, sample SAMN03018318) | fermentation metagenome | biome: anthropogenic terrestrial biome; feature: soil; material...
TTAAGGATATTCGAAGACGATAAGGGCAAGATGAATCTTTCGTTATATGACACAGGAGGAGAGATATTGGTAGTATCCCAGTTTACTCTCCTTGGAGATTGCAGAAAAGGCAAACGGCCGAATTTTATGCATGCGGCAAAGCAGGAGTATGCTTTGAATATTTATAATGAATTTATTATGAAGTTAAAAGATATGGGCCTTAAGGTGAGCACGGGGATATTCCAGGCAATTATGCTGGTGAAAATAGATAATGACGGACCCGTAACGATTTTGATCGACAGCAGAAAAAGATTCTAAGGAGTGGTCTAGATGAAAGCAATAACCAGGCCGGCCGGGGTTTACTATGCTAATTGCTATTTAGTTTATGATGAAAAAAGCAATGAGGGTTTTATAATCGACCCTGGAGGAGACGCTCCAGAGATTATAAAATTGATAAAAGAAAACTCGATTAAGGCAAATTTTATCATATTGACCCATGGGCACTTTGATCATACCGGCGGCGTAAATTATATAAGGAATTTGTTAAAAATACCGGTACTCATGAACAAAAAGGATTTTAAATTTGTGTCCGGAGCATTTAAAACTCTTCCTTATCTGCCGGAGTCGGATATAATAACGGTCGATGGGTTTGTAAAAGAGGAGGATATTATCCAATTCGGGAATGAATGGGCAAGCATAATTGAGACGCCCGGACATACGCCGGGGGGTATATCGATTAAGATCCAAAATTGTATTTTTTCAGGAGATACGCTTTTTAAGGATTCTATCGGAAGGTCGGATTTTCCGGGTGGCTCTTCTGAAGACATGATAAATTCACTTGAGAATAAATTGTTCATATATCCCGATGAAACGGTTGTTTATCCCGGGCATGGCATGAAGACGACAATTGGGAATGAAAAGAAAAATTTTTATCAACTGAATACTTTTGAAGATTAAGGCGTTTATTATAGTTTATGATTTATATTACTGGATAAACTATATTTGTGCTGTAGAAAATATGAGATCGGGAGGTATTCATTATGAAAAAGAAAATCAACTTTGCCAAAAGCGATGGATCGGAGGATATGCCAAGCCTGGATTATGATGATTATGCCGATATGTTTGAAGGCGGAATGACTGACAGCGAAATATCAGGGGAACTGGGCGTCGATGAAAAGTATGTTAAAAAGATAAGGAAAGAATACTTTAATGATTTCTAATCGGGAGTATTGGATATTATTTGAAGAATATTAAAAATGTACTTTTTGACCCTTTGACCCAGAAATTATTGACATAACTCAAAATTAATACTATAATTAACTAAATTTATTAATATTGGTGTGAATACTCGTGGCTTCAGTCATGAGAGGTTCAAAATAAAAGCGATGAAGAAGAATAGTAGATAATGTTTCCTACAGGGAGTATGTCCCGCGATTGAGAGGATATACAGGGGGTAAACATATCGAATGACACTTCTTAGCAAAACGGCCGAAAATATATTTTAAATTTCTTTTGCGTATACTATTAAGCCGTTTCGTATATCTGCGTTAAAGATAAGAGTGGGGTTTTTATCCAATCAGGGTGGTACCGCGGATCTTCCGTCCCTTTGTTTTTGAAGGGCGGGAGATTTTTATTTTTATGATAATTAATACTGACGAATTCGGCAGCATTAATTATTGATTGAAGGAGGATTAATTTTATGTTAACGAAAGCTCCAAGGGGAACAAAGGACATACTTCCGTCGGAGACAAGGACATGGCAATGTATTGAAAGCCAGATAAGACAATTATGTGATATTTACGGATTCTTTGAAATAAGGACTCCTACTTTTGAGCATACCGAGCTTGTGCAGAGAGGCGTAGGAGAAACGACGGATATAGTGCAAAAAGAGATGTATACATTTTTAGACAGAAGCAACAGGAGCATTACTTTAAAGCCGGAAGGAACGGCTCCCGCAGTAAGGGCCTTTATCGAAAATGGTTTATATAATGATGCACAACCTACAAAATTATTTTATATAACGCCGGTTTTCAGATATGAGAAGCCACAGGCGGGGAGGCTGAGGGAACATCATCAGTTCGGCATCGAAGAGTTTGGAGATAAGGAACCTTCCGCCGATGCGGAAGTCATAAGCACTGCCGTTGAGTTATTCAAAAAATTAGGGATTAAGAATCTTGCGATAAATATAAACAGCATAGGATGCCCTGTATGCAGGAAAAAATATAATGCTGTTCTCAAAGGATATCTGGAATTGAAAAAAGATTCGTTATGTGAAACCTGTAAAGAGAGGCTTGAAAGAAATCCGCTCCGAATACTGGATTGCAAGATCGACAGGGATAAGGATGTATTGAAGAAAGCTCCGATTATCCTGGATTATCTCTGCGACGAATGCAGGGATCACTTTGAAAAACTTAAAGTATATCTTGATATATTGGGATATGAATATAAGGTAAATCCCATGATCGTCAGAGGGCTTGATTATTACACCAAAACAGTGTTTGAAATAATATATAATGGCAAAACTGTCAGCGAGACTATATGCGGCGGAGGACGTTATGACGGACTTATTGAAGAATGTGGAGGACCCTCCATGCCCGCAGTCGGATTCGGAATGGGAATTGAAAGGCTGATAATGGTACTAAGCGAAGAAGGCATATTGCATCCCTCTGAATATAGTTTCGATATTTATATAGCCTCAATTGGCGACGATGCTGAAATGAAAGCATTTAAAATCATTTCAGACCTCAGAAGAAACGGCATATCTGCCGAAGGAAACCATATGAAGAGGAGTATAAAAGCTCAGATGAAATATGCGAATAAAATAAATGCAAAATATACGGCAGTAATCGGAGATAATGAAATAAAAAGCGGTTATACAAAAATAAAAAATATGAAAGATGGAACTTTTGAAGAAATAAAAATATCGGATATAGTTCCTTATCTTAAAAATTTATTATAGTGGAGGTTAAGTCATGGGAGAAAAGCTTGAAGGATTAAAGCGTACCCATATGTGCGGCGTACTGAATGAAAGCAATATAGGTGAGAATGTAACGGTGATGGGCTGGGTGCAGAGAAAAAGGAATCTTGGCAGCCTGATATTTATCGATCTTCGGGATAGGACCGGCATAATACAGGCGGTTTTTGGAAATGAGATAAATAAAGAGGCATTTGAAAAAGCAGACAGGGTTAAATCCGAATATGTGCTTGCAATAACAGGAAACTTGGTAAAAAGATCATCCCCAAACTATGATATTCCTACGGGAATGGTTGAAATATCGGCTAAAAGCATCAAAATATTGAGTGAATCGGAAACTCCACCCATATATATAAAAGAAGGTCTGGATGCATCTGAAGGCATTAGGCTGAAATACAGATATCTTGATTTAAGGCGGCCCGATATGCAGAGAAATCTTATAGTGCGGTACAAGACATCCAAGGTTATAAGAGATTTCATGGACGAAAACGGATTTCTCGACATAGAAACCCCGATGCTTACAAAGAGCACTCCCGAAGGTGCCAGGGATTACCTTGTGCCCAGCAGAATCTTTCACGGGCAATTTTATGCTTTGCCCCAATCGCCCCAGTTATTTAAGCAGCTGCTTATGATTTCAGGATACGACAGATATTATCAGATCGTAAGATGCTTCAGGGATGAGGACTTAAGGGCGAACAGGCAGCCAGAGTTTACCCAGGTTGATATGGAAATGTCCTTCGTAGATATAGAAGATGTGATAGAAATAAATGAAAGGCTCATTAAAAAGATATTTAAAGAAATACTGGGCATGAACGTTAAAATACCTTTTGACAGGATAACTTATAAAGAGGCTATGGAAAGGTTCGGCTCGGATAAACCGGATACCAGATTTAAAATGGAGCTTAAGTGTTTAAACGACATACTAAAAGGGACAGGATTCAAAGTATTCAAGGATGTATTGGATTCAAAAGGTGATGTAAGAGCAATAAATGCAAAGGGCTGTGCAAACTTTGGCAGAAAAGAGATAGACAGACTTTCTGAATTTGTAAAGACATTCAAAGCAAAAGGGCTTGCGTGGATAGCATTAAAGGGAGGAGAAATAAAATCCCCGATTGCAAAATACTTGACTCAAGAGGAACTAAATGGAATATTAGAGAGGATGGATGCAAAGGATGGAGATTTGGTGCTGATTTGTGCAGGCAAACCCAAAGTGGTTTTTTCATCCCTCGGTCAGCTTAGAATAGAAATAGCCAAGAAAACAGGTCTTCTGAAGGACAATAAAGAGTTCAATTTTATATGGGTTACAGAATTTCCTCTTCTTGAATACAGCGAGGAGGAGGGAAGGCTTGTTGCGGTACACCATCCTTTTACAGCCCCGATGGATGAGGATCTGGATATCCTGGATACCGCTCCTGAAAAAGTCAGGTCAAAGGCTTACGATATAGTGCTTAACGGGGAAGAGCTTGGAGGAGGCAGCATAAGGATCAATGACATAAAGCTTCAGGAAAAAATGTTCAAAGTACTTGGATTTACTATGGAGAGAGCCTGGGAAAGATTCGGATTTCTTCTCGAAGCCTTCAAATATGGCGCTCCACCTCATGGCGGACTTGCATACGGTTTTGACAGGATGATAATGTTTCTCGTAAATACCGACAACATAAGGGATGTAATTGCATTCCCCAAGACAAAGGATGCATCCTGTCTGCTTACGAACGCACCTTCCAGCGTTGATGAAAGCCAGCTTAAAGAGCTTGGAATAAGCATTGTCGGAAAAGAAAAAATAAATTCATAAAAGGTTCTATTTGATGTATAATAAAGTTAGATAAAATGTCATAAAAAATGTCCGACATCCCGCCGATTTCATACGTTTTGCCTGGGATGCAGATTAAAATCCTGCTGTGTACGTTTTTATGGTGGTGTTATGAGCCAACACTTATGAAAAGGGAATCCGGTCTCTGGATATGGAATGATGTCCCTATTTAGGGAAACAGGAAGTATTCAGGAGGATACCCACCTGCTGGGAGCAGGTTCAAACGAACCATATGACGGCATGGCGGGATTTTTTAAGTAACTTTTTTGGGGAGAATTTTAGGAGGAATGCTTTATGCTTAATGCTTTTTCGAGAACGGAATTGTTGATAGGCAAGAAGGCATTGGATAAACTTAATAAGAGTACAGTGGCCGTATTTGGAATAGGCGGCGTAGGTTCCTATGCCGTTGAAGCTCTTGTAAGATGCGGGCTTGGAAGAATAGTCCTGGTCGATGACGATAGGATTTGCTTGACAAATATAAACAGGCAGGTCCATGCCACAATAAAAACAGTGGGGAAGCTAAAGACTGAGGTCATGAAAGAAAGGGCCCTTGAAATAAATCCCAAAGTGGTTGTCGATACATACCGGTGTTTTTATACCAAGGAAAATTCAAGCGAGCTTTTAAAAAATGATTATAATTATGTAATTGATGCTATCGATACTGTAACTTCCAAGATAGATATGGTGATTAAATGCAAGCAGCTCGGGATACCGATAATAAGCAGCATGGGTGCGGGATGCAAACTTGATCCCACAAAATTCAGAGTTGGGGACATATATGAAACGACGATAGATCCTCTCGCAAAAGTGATGAGAAGAGAGCTAAGAAGAAGGGGAGTCGATTCGCTCAAGGTTGTTTATTCGACTGAGGAACCGTTGAAATTGCAGGATCAACTGGAAGCTTCCTGCAAATATCAATGCATCTGTCCCCCGGGGACAAAGAGAAAATGTTCCATAAGAAGGCAGATTCCAGGAAGCATATCGTTTATCCCATCGGTTGTCGGGCTTATTATTGCAGGTGAGGTTATCAAGGATATTATCGGTTACCATGCTCGCGAGGATGGAGGTGTATGATGAATAAGGATTTATCGAAAGAGGATATAAAAAATAGATTGAACAGGATCGAAGGGCAGATAAGGGGAATACAGAAAATGATAGACAACGGAGAGGTATGCAGCAATATATTGATCCAAATAGCTGCTGTAAGAGCGGCTATCAACATGGTTGGAGGGCTGATACTCAAGAATTACGCACAATCCTGTATAAAGTCTGCCGCAGTAAAGAATGATGAGAATAAATCGATAGAGGAATTGATAGATACGATAATAAAATTTACAAAGTAACAAAGGGGATGTTGTAAATGATGCTTGATGAACTGCGAAAAAAAGATACGGAAATTTATAAATATATAGAGAAGGAGCTTAAGAGGCAGCAGGATAATATAGAACTTATCGCATCCGAAAATTATACAAGCAAAGCCGTTATGGAAGCCCAGGGATCCGTGCTTACGAATAAATATGCCGAAGGTTATCCGGGCAGGAGGTATTACGGAGGATGCGAGTTTGTAGATGAGGTTGAAGATATTGCCCGTGAAAGGTTAAAGAAACTGTTTGGAGGCGAACATGCAAACGTACAGCCGCATTCAGGATCCCAAGCCAATATGGCCGTCTATTTTGCGTGTCTGAAACCCGGAGACACCGTCCTCGGTATGAATCTTTCCCATGGGGGGCATCTGACTCACGGCAGCCCTGTCAATTTTTCAGGCAGGTTATATCGATTTTATTCGTATGGCGTTGATGAAAATACGGGCAGAATCGATTATGACGAATTAGGGAAAATTGCCGGGCAAGTCAGGCCAAAGCTCATAGTGTCCGGTGCAAGTGCTTATCCGAGGATAATCGATTTTAAATCGATAAGGGAGATATGCGACAGAGTTAATGCGCTTATGATGGTTGACATGGCGCATATTGCAGGTCTTGTGGCGTCAGGGCTCCATCCCAATCCTGTTTTGTATTCGGATTTTGTTACTACTACGACCCACAAGACTTTAAGAGGGCCGAGAGGCGGAGCGATAATCTGCAAGGAGAAATATGGCAAAATTATCGACAAGGCTGTTTTCCCCGGAATACAAGGTGGTCCTTTGATGCATGTCATTGCTGCAAAAGCAGTATGCTTTAAAGAGGCGATGTCCCCAGAATTTAAAAATTACCAGATACAGATCGTCAAAAATTCGAAGGCTTTAGCAGAAGGACTTTTAGAGCATGATTTCAAGCTTGTTTCGGGTGGAACGGATAACCATTTGATTTTAGTAGATTTAAGGAATAAAAATATAACCGGTAAAGATGCTGAAGATCTTTTGGGCCAAGTAAATATAACTGTAAACAAAAATACAATACCATTTGATACTGAAAGTCCATTCGTAACAAGCGGTATACGTCTGGGAACTCCTGCAGCGACTACCCGGGGATTCAATGAGGCTGACATGAAAGAAATTGCAGGTATAATAAACGGCGTAATCGAAAACAGAAATAATGATCTTTCAAAGTATAAGGACGAAGTAAAACATCTATGTGATTTGCACCCCCTTTGCTATGATTAAAATGCAGATTTTCAATTGCTGCATCCTGAACTTGTGTATTTATGGAACAAGTTTATACTGCAGCGATTTAAAAAATACATATATTTCCCAGGAAATTTATACCATATGAACTATATGCCAGGGTAAAGTTCTCAATATGAATAACAGTCCATATCGTGAACAGTGATTTTGCTAAATAATGTCTTGAATATGAGTGGGTAAAATGTGCAAAATACATCATGAGGTGATTTTATGTTCAACTATAATGGACAGTACCCTTATGGGCCTGGTGGTATTTTGCCGATAATACCGGTAATACCCGATATGGATCATGATATAGGCTTGAAAATGCCTCAGGACGAGTTGAATGTCTATGTAAATGGAGATTTTGTGGGGAAAAAGACACTCGTCGCGCAGGGTGACGGCGGGGTTAATTCTGTAAAAGATTATTTAAAAGAAAATGGTTTTTATGATTTTAAATATAAAGTTATTGGAGACAACATCTATATAGGTTCTGCCGGGGATAATTCCAGAGATATTAAAAACCATTTGAGAGTGTATCTTAGCATAAGGTAGGGGGGCTTTTTAAAAGCTCCCTTTTTACATAGTTCATAAAAAATTTGACACGAATTTAAAGATATGATATCCTACTATAGAAATCCGAGTCAAAAGGTCGGGATTGGTGGTGGTTTTATGAAGCTGTCGACAAAAGGTCAATATGGGGTCAAGGCAATGTTTGATTTGGCGTTGCATTATGGAGACATTCCGATATCGCTACGAGAGGTTGCAAAGAGGCAGGACATATCGGAGTATTATCTCGAGCAGCTAATAGCCGTGCTTCGCAGAAAAAACCTTGTAAAAAGCGTAAGAGGGGCACAGGGCGGATATGTACTTTCAAGGGATCCGTCGAGTATTACTGTCGGTGAAATCTTGGATGCTCTTGAAGGTCCTGTAGAAATATCCGAATGTTTGGAAGGTAATTCTGAGTGCCTGAAGATGAGTTGCTGTGTGACCAGGCTGATCTGGATTAAAATAAGGACGGCTATAAACGATGTAGTAAACTCGATAACATTAAAAGACATGATAAATGATTACCAGAACTTATGTAAAAAAAACAAACTTTCGATAAAAAGGAGCGGGGATAATTATGAATAAAATCATTTATATGGACCATGCGGCCACAACTTTTACTAAACCTGAGGTATTGCAGGAAATGCTGCCTTATTTTACGGAAAAGTTTGGCAATCCATCGTCGATTTATTCAATCGGGCGTGAAACAAAATCTGTGATAGAAAAAGCCAGGGGAAGAGTTGCAAAAGTGCTTGGGGCATCGCCTGATGAAATATATTTTACAGCCGGAGGTTCCGAAGCGGATAACTGGACGCTTAAGGGCATTGCTTTCGCAAACAAAGATAGAGGCAACCATATAATAACCACAAAAATAGAGCATCCTGCGATATTGCACTCATGCCAATTCCTTGAAAAACAGGGGTTTGAAGTTACTTACCTACCTGTAGACGAATACGGCCTTGTAAACATAGAAGATTTGAAAAAGGCTATAACAGATAAAACAATACTCGTTTCCGTAATGTTTGCAAATAATGAAATAGGTACGATAGAACCGATTCTTGAAATCGGTAAAATATGCAGAGAGAGGGGCATATACTTTCATACTGATGCTGTTCAGGCTGTTGGGAATGTACCTATAAATGTTAAGGATATGAACATCGATCTTTTGTCTCTTTCGGCACACAAGTTTTATGGTCCCAAAGGGATCGGGGCTCTTTACATAAGAAAGGGAGTCAAGATAAATCCTCTCATACATGGTGGCGCCCAGGAAAGCAACAGAAGAGCCGGGACGGAAAATGTTCCTGGAATAGTTGGGCTTGGCAAGGCTATCGAACTCGCAGGAGAAAATATCGACAGTCACATAAATAAATTGACCGCTTTAAGGGATAAGCTTATAAATGGAATAATGGCAGATATTCCTTATACAAAACTGAATGGCCATCCTCAAAAAAGGTTGCCCGGCAATGTAAATGTCTGTTTCAGATTCATCGAGGGCGAGTCGATGCTTCTTTTGCTTGATGAAGTTGGAGTATGCGCATCCAGCGGTTCGGCCTGCGCATCAGGGTCTCTTGATCCTTCCCATGTGCTTCTTGCAATCGGGCTTCCCCATGAAATAGCACATGGTTCTTTAAGGCTTACTATAGGCGATGATACTAACGAAGAGGATATTGACTATGTATTGGATGTACTACCCAAGTTTGTTAAGAGATTGAGGGATATGTCGCCTCTGTATGAAGACTTTGTCAGGAAGGGGAAAAACAAATGATATATAGTGAAAAAGTAATGGATCATTTCAGACATCCAAGAAATGTTGGCGAGATAGAAAATGCCGATGGCGTTGGAACCGTTGGCAATCCGGTATGCGGAGATATAATGAAAATATACTTAAAAATAGATGATAACAGAATAACGGATGCAAAATTCAAGACTTTTGGCTGTGGAGCCGCCGTAGCATCAAGCAGCATGGCAACAGAATTGATAAAGGGAAAAACGGTCGATGAAGCATGGGGAACGTCAAACAAGGCGGTCATGGAGGCATTAGAGGGACTTCCGCCTGTAAAGATACACTGTTCTGTGCTGGCTGAGCAAGCGATACATGCCGCAATAAACGATTACAGGAAAAAACATGGCTTAGTTCCTATACCTGAAGGTAAAGATAATGACTCACACGAAAATAGTGCTCAATAACAGGAGGCAATATGAAGGCGAGAGTAGTTGTAGGAATGAGCGGTGGAGTGGACAGTTCCGTTACCGCCGCTATTTTAAAGAATGAAGGTTATGATGTCATAGGTATAACTATGCAAGTCTGGCCGGAGATGGAAAGCGAAGTAAGGGAAGTAGAGGGTGGATGCTGCTCTCTTTCGTCCGTAAACGATGCCAGGCGCATATGCGATATACTTGGAATAAGATATTATGTTTTAAATTTTAAAGATATATTCAAGAAGAAGATTATAGATTACTTCGTAGAGGAATATTTGTCGGGAAGGACACCCAATCCATGCATAGCATGCAACAAATATATAAAATTTGACGAACTGTTAAAAAAAGCAATGCAGCTCGGTGCGGAGTATGTTGCAACAGGGCATTATTCCAAAATTGAATTTGACAGGGGCCTTAACAGATATCTTTTGAAAAGGTCTGTGGACGATAAAAAGGATCAGACGTATGTTTTGTACGGTCTGACACAATTTCAGCTTGAGCATACTCTGATGCCTCTTGGCAATTACACTAAGGATAAAGTAAGGGAAATGGCAGCGCGGTTGAATTTCCCGGTAGCTAAAAAGCCTGATAGCGAAGAGATATGTTTTATACCTGATAATGATTACGGAAAATTCATCAAGAAGACCCGGCCCGATAATATCAAGCCAGGTTACTTTAAAGATAAAGAAGGCAGGATATTAGGAAGGCATAAGGGTATTTCCTACTATACCATAGGTCAGAGAAAAGGGCTTGGCCTAGCTTTTGGAAAACCTATGTATGTTATAGATATAATTCCTGAAAAAAATACTGTGGTGCTCGGGGAAGAAAGGGATGTATTTTCCGATCGTTTAAGAGCTGTAAAGTTAAACTTTATACCTTTTGACAGCTTAAAGGATGCCATGAAGGTTACGGCTAAAATAAGATATGGTGCAAAAGAGGCTCCGGCAGTTATTTCACCGGATGGTAAAGGCGGCGTAAATGTGAAATTTGATACCCCTCAAAGGGCTATAACTCCGGGCCAATCGGTCGTATTTTATAGCGGCGATATAGTTGTCGGCGGAGGAATAATTGAAAGGGCGGATTGATTTATCTGCCCTTTGGCATGTCATGAATCCCCATATGAAGAAATAAGCATTCCAAGAAGAGACCAGTATAAGGGTGCGACGGATACCACGCTTATGTTGAAAAAAGCCTGTATTATGTATGCTGTTACGCCTCCTAAAAAACATAATGTATAGATATTTTTATTTCCGTATTTCAAACTTTTCAATGCCTTTCTATAAACAATCGATAAAAAGACCATATAGAAAAACAGCGATGGAAAACCTGTTGTCACAATAATCTGCAAATACTCATTATGTGCCTTGTCTACATATATATTTTGGGAACCGAAATGATACTTGGCCTCCTTTGGACTCATAGAGAAAACTTTATCAAATGTATCGGGCCCGGAGCCGAGTATTGGTCTTTCAAAAATATAATCCATCGTTCTAAGCCATATAAATATTCGCTGCGATCCTGCCGTACTGTTTATGGAAGGTTTGCTGATCAAGGATGCAAAATCAGATGCGATTTTTTTAAACCTTGAGGAAACGCTTCCCTTATGTATCATATTGATTGAAAATGCCACCAGAATAAATATCAGGAGCAACGCTAATATCTTTTTATATTTCCTAATGGATTCTTTAAAAAAAACAATAAATAAAAAAATCAGAGAGAGCATTATGCCTAACCATGCGCTTCTTGCCATAGAACAAATCAATGCAGAAAATTGGACTAACGCGGCAAAGAAAAGCAAAACAGACTGCAGAGTCTTTTTATTCCATATGCAGCAAATAATTGTGACAGGAATCACGATCGATAAATAGCTTCCGAGAAAATCCCTGTTTCCAAGGGTGCTGAAACTATTGTAAACCCATTCCTTTCGGATGCTGTCCCTCTTGATCGGGTCGATACCTATATATTGAAGTATCGCATATAAAGAGATTATACATGAGGATATAATAATAAAAGCGATTACTTTTTTATAGCCGCTGTTATTTTTTACATATAGATATGAAAAATATAATATCAAAAAATATGAAATATAAGCAAACGCACCTTCACATCTTAAAGGTCTTCCCCAAAAAGACTGGGACCTGTATTTTGAAAACCATGCCGAAAGCAATATCATCGCAGCATATAAGGACAAGAAAAACAATTCCCATGAAAGATTCAATGATATATTGCCTTTTAAAAAAATATATAGCGTAAGAAAAGTTATAGCAAGTACAATAAAATAAATTACTGTAATTTTGGGATAATAAAAATAGTCTGTGCTTTTGGTCCAGATTATCAACGGCACAAAAGCATCAATCGCTATTATTAAGATAAATACGGCTTTTTTAATAGATTCATCGTTCATATTGATACCTCATTTTTATACCATATACATAATATTATTTTAAAAATTCCATTAAGTCAAATATGTGATGGCGCGTGGGAGGCATATTCTTGGATGTACCCATGGTCGGTGAGGTGGCGAATATGAAAAAGTCAGCGCTATTTTCAGGCATAGAGGTCATGGATCTTGAAAATGGCAAGATAATCGGAAGAATAAACGATATATTGTTTTTCCCATACAGGGAAAAGGTGTTGGGCTTTAGTATAAACTGCGGAAGATGGGTGAAAAGCTGCAAAATACTGCTGCCAGAAACCATTTACCATATAGGCAATGACGTTATAACCATAAAGGATAAAAGCGGCATCGTAGATAAGTCGAGCATGCCTGAAATAGAAAAAGCGATAAAAGATAAAAATAAAGTAATCGGGATGCGGGTCTTTACACGCGAAGGTGATGAACTCGGTTTTCTTGAAGATATAATAATCGATGAAAACAATATGACTATCCATGGCTTTGTTATATCAGGAGGCATCATAGATGATATCATAAAAGGAAAGTCCATCATACTGTTCGAGGATAAGATAATATTCGGTGAAGATTCCATAATTATAGATTGCAGTGAGGGAAATGTCATGCTAAAAAATGAGATGTCATTAAAAAAGTATCTGGAAAACAGGAGAATAGAATGATGAAAAACCATATACCAAGGGCATTCATTATCCGAGCTATAATAATTCTGATGCTATTTTTGCTATTTTTTCTTGTGTTCAAATACTGGGGCAAGATAACAAAAATAGCATATCCATTCTTGGTGAGCCTTTTTCTTGCATACCTTTTGAATCCTGCAGTATGCTATATGGAAAGAAAGGGAATTAAAAGAATTTTGGGCATATGGATTATATTCATATTTTTTATCGGGATTTTGTTCTCCATATGCTTTTTTTTGCTTCCAATCCTGGTAAGGGATATGGGAAAACTCATAAATATACTTCCGCAATATACGGAAGAAATCAGGGAAAATGTAGGTTATATTCAGAAAGTTTACAGCAGGAGCGGCCTTCCAGATGGCATTAAAAACGTACTGGTAGGCAATATCAATAAACTTCAAAATGTAATCGCCGTGTACTTGGGAAAAGTTATGACATTTATAATGTCAACGCTTTCAAAAATTTTTTCGATAGCACTTATACCCGTACTTTTATATTATTTTTTAAAAGATTTCATGAAGATAATACATGGGATAAAAATGATAATCCCTAAAAAATACAGAACGAGAATAGTAAACATATGCATAAATATCGACGAAGTTTTTGGAGATTATATAAGGACACAGTTGATTTTATCGTTAATAGTAGCTGCCATGACGACGGTATCCCTGATGCTGCTCAGGATAAATTTTGCTCTTATAATAGGTATTATAAACGGTATCACAAATATAATACCGTATTTTGGCCCCATCATAGGAGGTATTCCCGCTGTCGTATTAGCACTCCTGCAGTCTCCTTTAAAGGCAGTGTATACGATAATTATGCTATCGGTTATACAGCAAGTTGAAAGCGATATAATATGCCCGAGGATTACCGCCGATACGGTGGGCCTTCATCCTGTAACGGTCATGCTGTCTTTACTTGTAGGCGGGGAATTTTTCGGCATGACAGGTTTAATACTCGCCATCCCTGTAGTCGCGGCACTTAAGGTGATTTACAAGGATGTTATAAAAAATCTCTTTTAATTGGATTCTTAAGGCTTGCAGCCTTAGAACTTACAAAACTTGAATCTGGCGAATGAGTGTTCAAAATAACATAAGTTCATATTATGAATCGAAGATTTTTATTTGCTGTCAATTGACAAAAACATGATGATTTAATATAATGATTTTACTTGATATTTTTTGATAAATGTTATGAAGGGGATTTATGGCAGCAGATTCATAAAGAGAGAAGGTGTACGGTGCGAGCCTTTTGATATGCGGCTGTATGCTGTCCTGGAGCAGCAGGGTAATGAAGCCCTGACGGGAGTGTAACCGTTATATGCGTTAAAGATATTTTAACAGGCATTTAAGATAAAAATACTCTGCATTATATAAAGATGCTTTGGGGCCAAAGAACAGAAAAGTTTCTGTTAAAATAACTAGGGTGGTACCGCGGATAACCTTCCGCCCCTATTTTGGGAGCAGGAAGGATTTTTTTATTTACTGGAGGTTTTATTATGGAAAATATGGGATTAAATGAAATAAGGCAAAAGTTTTTAAGTTTTTTTGAATCAAAGGGGCACTTGATACTTCCGAGTTTTTCACTGGTACCTAAAAATGATAAAAGTTTGCTCCTGATAAATGCAGGTATGGCACCGTTGAAGCCATATTTTACAGGACAGGAGATTCCGCCGAGAAAAAGAGTTACAACATGCCAGAAATGCATACGAACAGGAGATATTGAGAGGGTAGGCAAAACAGCAAGACACGCTACATTTTTTGAGATGCTCGGTAATTTTTCCTTTGGCGACTATTTTAAAGAAGAAGTAATCCCATGGGCATGGGAATTTGTAACGGATGTATTAAAGCTTCCGGAGGATAGGCTATGGGTTACGATTTATGAAAACGATGATGAAGCGTTTGAGATCTGGAATAAAAAAGTAGGGCTTCCCGAAAAAAGAATAGTAAGGATGGGAAAAGAGGATAACTTTTGGGAAATAGGTGAAGGCCCGTGCGGCCCGTGTTCCGAAATTTACTTTGACAGAGGAAAAGATAAGGGATGCGGAAGGCCCAACTGCTCTGTAGGCTGTGACTGTGACAGGTTCATGGAATTCTGGAACCTTGTGTTTACCCAGTTTGACAAAGACAAGTTTGGAAATTATAACAAGCTTGCCCATCCTAATATAGATACTGGTATGGGACTTGAGAGAATGGCTGTCATAATGCAAAATGTGGACAGTATTTTTGAAGTGGATACCATAAAAAATATTTTAGATGAAGTATGTAAAGTTTCAAATGTGAGGTTTGGAGAAAATAAGAGGACGGATTCGTCTATAAGGCTCATTACTGACCACATAAGAAGTGTGACATTTATGGTAAGCGACGGGATACTTCCTTCAAATGAAGGAAGAGGATATGTGTTAAGAAGGCTTATAAGAAGGGCTGCAAGGCATGGGAAACTTTTGGGGATTACCGGATCATTCCTTTATGAGCTGTGCGATATAGTGATTAAAGATTCCAAGGAGGCATATCCTGAGCTTTATCAAAAAAAAGATTACATTAAAAAAATAATCAAAATTGAAGAAGAAAAATTCGATGAGACCATAGACTCGGGCATGGCAAAATTGAATAATTTCATAATTGATTTAAAATCCGAAGGCGGTAATGTTTTATCCGGTGAAAGCGCGTTTAAACTATACGATACGTTTGGCTTCCCCGTCGAACTGACAGGCGAGATACTTGAGGAGCAGGAGCTGAAGATCGATATGGAGGGCTTTAATGAGAAAATGAAAGCCCAGAAAACGCGGGCAAGATCAGCAAGGGAAGAAACGAACTATATGGGTGTAGAACCCGGCGTATTCATGTCACTGCCATCGGATATAAAAACTGAATTTGTAGGGTATGATAATTTAACATCGGATGGGGAAGTGCTTGCTATAGTAAAGGATGGTGCTATAGCCGATAAAGCCTGCAAGGGCGACGAAGTATCCGTTATATTGGATAAGACAAGTTTTTACGCTGAAATGGGCGGACAAGTGGGAGATACGGGAACTATCAAGGATGATAGTTTCACAATTGACGTAACGGACTGCAAAAAGACGCCGAACGGCAAGATAATTCATATCGGAATGGTGACTGAAGGAGCGATATCAAAAGGTGACCGCGTGGTGGCGGCTGTGGATGGCAAAAGAAGGGATGATATTGCGAGGAATCATACTGCAACCCATTTGCTTCAGGCTTCTTTGAGAAAGGTCCTAGGTCCGCATGTTGAACAGTCCGGTTCTCTTGTGGCACCGGATAGGCTGAGGTTTGATTTTACACATTTCGAGCCGATAAAGAAGGAAACATTGATTGAAATCGAAAGGCTGGTAAACAAAGAAATAATGGATGCGGTCGATGTCAATACATTTGAAACATCCTTGAACGAAGCCAAGGACATGGGGGCAATGGCGCTGTTTGGAGAGAAATACGGATCTGTAGTAAAAGTAGTCAAAATCGGGGACTTCAGCATGGAATTATGCGGAGGTACGCATGTAAAAAATACATCTTCAATAGGAATGTTCAAGATACTATCGGAAGGGGGAGTTGCGTCCGGAGTAAGGAGAATAGAGGCAGTTACAGGCTATGGGGCACTGTCGTATATAGAAGATATCGAAAGTATTTTGAATGATGCTGCAGACTTATTGAAAACAAACATAAGGGATCTTGACAAGAAAGCGGAATCTATCATGCTGGATATAAAGAGTAAGGAAACTGAAATTGAGAGATTAAAGTCAAGGATTGCCCAAAAAGCGACTTACGATATAGCAAAAGCTGCAAGGGATATAAAAGGAGTAAAGATAGTTACAGCCACAGTAGATCTCGATACTGGTGCAATGAGGGAGCTTGGCGACAGGCTTAAAGAAAAATTAGGCAAATCGCTGATAGTCTTATGCAGCAGCAACGCTGAAAAGACAACATTTATTTCCATGGCAAGCAAAGACGCAGTATCATCAGGCATACACTGTGGAAGGATAATCAAGGAAGTTGCGAAAATCGCGGGTGGAAACGGCGGTGGAAAACCAGATATGGCGCAGGCCGGCGGTAAATTCAGGGACAAAATAGATGAGGCTTTAAATAATGTATATATCCTGGCTGAAAAAATGATTAAATAATTGTTTTAAAGCACATAATTTATATGTGAAATATGTATTG
>ENA-UOOI01002247-UOOI01002247.1-fermentation-metagenome-genome-assembly--contig:-NODE-2247-length-17360-cov-4.626177_pt1 | contig 17360 bp, 16 predicted proteins | sample MGYA00245779_ERZ724027 | MGnify/ENA primary metagenome ERZ724027 (study PRJEB28704, sample SAMN03018318) | fermentation metagenome | biome: anthropogenic terrestrial biome; feature: soil; material...
CGCCTTCAGGGACTCGAACCCTGGACAAATAGATTAAGAGTCTACTGCTCTACCAACTGAGCTAAAAGCGCATTCATTTGTTATTTTTAGAACGTAAATATTATTATAGTAGACTATCAGGAAAAAATCAACCCTTTTTTTACTTTTTTTTATCTTTTCTGTCATTTGCGATTTTTTCCAGCGATTTATCCAATTCATTAATTGATTTTAATATGACAGGAGTATTTCCCTTCTTTGCATTTATCTGGTAACTGAACTCTTCCAGCTTATTTATTATTTTAGACCTCTTCATAATATATACCTCCGACATTTCCAACTTTGACCAAAGCAGGCTTTCACCGGCCTGCTGTTTTTATTTCTATATATTATACTATGATACAGTAGTTCTGACGTTATTCATAATGTGCGATTAACTTTAAGATCGGATTTCCCTCCAAAGAAAACTTTTCTTCGTATTCTGTCATAATATTTCCCCTGTTCATCGTTTCATCCTCGTGCAGATCACTGGTACAGGCATCCAGGATCCAGTGACATTCTTTTATTTCCTGAAGGGAAAACAAAAAGAGATCTTTATTGTCTGTCTTGAACTCAACAGTCTGCTTCGGAAGCAGAGTCTGCCGATAACGTTCTAAGAATTGTCTGGATGTAAGTCGTCGTTTCGCATGTCTGTCTTTTGGCCATGGATCCGAAAAGTTCAGATAGATCTTTTCAATCTCTCCCTTTTCAAACACATTCGTCAATGCTTTTGCATCCATCCTTATAAATCGAAAGTTACCAGGCGGGTTTTCTAACGATGTTACCCTTTGTACTGCTCTCAAAAGTACGCTGTCATACATTTCAATTCCAATATAATTGATCCTGGCATGAGTCTGTGCCATATCTATCAAAAACCGACCTTTTCCCATTCCCACTTCTATATGAACCGGATTTTCATTACCAAAGATCTGTGACCAATGTCCTTTTGCTGCTTCCGGATTATTTATAACATATCCGCACTTTTGTATGATTTCCTGTGCTCCTGTGATATTTCTCAAACGCATGCTGATAAACCGCCTTCTTCGCTGACTTTTATTGTAAAATTCTTCCCTGGAGGGAAGAGACATACATAAAATATTCTATCAGAAAGTGTGAAAAAAGGAAAGACGATTTATTCATATTTTTCTGCATTTTTTGCTAGTATTTTTTTTAAAAAGGTGTATGATAGTAACATGTAGCCGGGCATGATTTCGACATGAAAAGGAGGTGCGCAATGAATGAAATAATTGAAAAGCTCACTGAAATTGAAGCGACTGCTTCTCGTATTCTAGATGCCGCTGCAAATCAAAAAAAACAGCTTGATGAAAAACATCAGAAACGTATTGCTGAATATGATAAAGAACTGGATGCTTCAACAGCCAAAGAATTGGCTTCTCTTCAGGACGAACTCTCAAAGAAAGTAGATGCAGAACTGGCTTCATTAACAGAAAGCTCTAAGATGAAGCTTAAAACTATAGATCAACTATATGAAAAAAATCATGAAGATCTATCGACACAGATTTATGAAAAACTAATAAGGAAGTGATAAGATGAACGGTTTGTTATCCTACAGCGGTCTTACCACCAAGATTCGTGCAATGGAAAGTCATTTCCTAAGTGATGCCGATTTTCGAAATATCACGGAATTAGGATCCGTATTGGAGGCAGTAAATTATCTAAAGAAATTTCAGTCCTATGAGTCGGTCTTTAATACCGTGGATGAGAACGAACTTCACCGTGCCTCTATAGAGCGTATGCTTCGCCAAAGTATATACCGGGATTTTGCGAAGATATATCAGTTTTCCAATATCTCTCAGAGAAAATTTCTGGATCTTTATTTTAAGCGATACGAGGTAATTATAATTAAGGAATGTCTGAACAGCCTTTTTGACCAGAGGAATTTAACGATTGATTTGTCTGCTTTTGAAGAGTTTTTTCAGAAGCATTCCCATTTGAATGTCTCTGCGATGTCATCAAGCTCCACTCTTCCTGAATTTGTAGATGCCATGAAGGGGACCGATTATTATGGAACATTCTCGAAACTGCTTGAGACGGAACATCCAACACTATTCGATTATGAGATGGCTTTGGATCTTTATTATTTCAGGGATATCTGGAAGATGAAGGATAAGCTTTATACCGGGCAGGATCTTAAGGACTTGACAACAGCTTATGGCAGCAAATTTGAAATGCTGAACTTGCAGTGGATTTACCGCTCAAAAAAATATTATCATATGTCATCTGCTGATATTTATGCTCTTTTGATTCCAGTGAAATACCGCATCAGCAATCAACAGATCACTGCAATGGTTGAAGCTGAAAACTTATCAACTCTGGAATCATTAATTAACCAATGTTTTTATGCCCGGCAATATAAGGGATTTTCACTGGACAATCTGGAAAGTATGTACGCGGATATTATGCGTCATATTCTCTCAAGTGCCTCACGTAACAACCCTTATTCCGTTATCACTTTATATTCTTATCTGCATCACAAAGAACATGAAGTTGACCGACTTATTATTGCACTTGAGTGTGTGCGCTACCGGATAGCCTCCGATAAAGCAATGAATTATATTAAAAAGACATAGGCATGAAAGGAGGCTTTGGCACATGACACTAATATTTAATCAAACCGGAGGTGTTTTACTTTGATAGAAAAGATGAAATTCCTGAGTATTACCGGTCCAAAATCCGATATTGACCGTGTGGTCAACGAGTATCTGTCAAAATATGAGATTCATCTGGAAAATGCATTGGCTGAGTTAAAATCTGTACAAGATTTGACGCCTTATATCCAGATTAACCCATATAAAGAAGACTTAAAGCTGACAGAAAACTTTAAAAAGCTTCTGCCAGAAGACACAAATGCCACCGACAAAAAGCTGTCAATTGAGGATTCTGTGAATCTTGTACGCGATCTGGACAAAAATCTGAATGCGATCAATCAGGAGAGAGCAGAATATGAGGCTCAAAGGAGCAGATACCAGGAACTTTACGAAAAGATTGAACCATTTATGGGTCTTGAATATGATATTTCAACGATCCTGCAATTTAAACATTTGAAATTTCGCTTTGGTAAAATTCCAAAAGAATATTACAACAAATTAAAAAGCTATATTTACAACGACATGGAATCTGTTTTTTACCGCTGTCATTCTGATGATCAATATGTATGGGGCATATACTTTTGTGTCAGAGAGCATGTAAGCCGTGTGGATGCGGCTTTCGCTTCTATGCATTTCGAACGGCTTTTTCTCCCGGACGCTTATGAAGGCACTCCTATGGAGGCTCATACTAAGCTGGCCGACGAGCTGAAAGGTACGAATCAGAAAATTGCTGCATGTGATAAAAAGATACAAGACCAGATAAGTGATCGCTCAGAAGATATTCTTGCTGCCTATAACAGGCTTTCTGCACAGTCAGAAAATTTTGATGTCAGAAAACTTGCCGCATGCACGAACTCAAAACATGAAACTTTCTACATTCTCTGTGGCTGGATGACGGAGAAAGAATCATCTGCTTTTCAAAAAGAAATTGCAGATGATCCAAATCTTTTTTGTTTTTTGGAAGATGACAACAGTACTCTCCTCGTACAGCCACCGACAAAACTAAAAAACCCGAAGATCTTCAAACCCTTTGAGATGTTTGTAAAGATGTATGGTCTGCCGGGTTATAATGAAATGGATCCTACAATTTTTGTAGCTCTCACATATTCCTTTATATTCGGATGTATGTTTGGAGATGTCGGTCAGGGCCTCTGTCTTGTGGTTGGAGGAGCGTTACTTTATAAATTTAAGAATATAACTTTAGCCGCAATTATGAGCCTTGCCGGAATATTCTCAACAATATTTGGGGTTTTTTACGGCAGTTTCTTCGGCTTTGAAAATGTTATTCCGGCACTTTGGCTGAAACCCAAGACAGCTATGACTACCCTTCCGTTCATAGGAACTATGAATACTGTGTTTGTGGTTGCCATCGCATTTGGCATGTTTTTGATTCTCTTTACGATGATTCTGCATATTATCAATGCAGTCAGAACACATGATGTGGAAGGCACTTATTTTGATCAGAACTCAATTAGCGGGCTGGTGTTCTACGGAGCACTGACAACAGTAGTCTTTTTGTATATGTCAGGTCACACTCTTCCCGCAACAGCGATATTAGTGGTCATGTTCGTTATTCCACTGATTCTGATTATGTTAAAGGAACCATTGACAAGACTGGTAAAAGGTCGAAATCCAGCAATCGAAGGTGGAAAGGGTATGTACTTTATGCAAAGCTTCTTCGAACTGTTTGAAGTTCTTTTAAGTTATCTGTCAAACACCCTCTCCTTTGTCCGTATGGGGGCGTTTGCAGTGAGTCACGCCGCTATGATGGAAGTCGTGTTAATGTTGGCAGGTGCTGAATCCGGCGGATCTCCTAACTGGATTGTCATTGTCTTTGGCAATGTTTTTGTATGTGCCATGGAGGGTCTGATCGTTGGTATCCAAGTACTTCGTCTGGAGTACTATGAGATGTTCAGCCGCTTTTACACAGGTAATGGCCGAGAGTTTAAGCCATTCTTAAAGAAAAACTAAGGGCTTATCCGGTTTTTATATGCGAGCTGTCATGCCGCATAAACAAGATAAAAAGAATTTATTTACAATGGAGGTATCTATCATGACATCTATAATTCAAATTATTACAGCAATTGCACTTATTTTAACTATTATCATCCCTACAGCTGTATTTTTTATGGGAGACAAAACAAAAGCAAGATATAAAAAGACACTGGCAACGAACGTATTTGCATTCTTTGGCGTACTAATTGTCGGAACTATCGTAAATATGGCAGGAACTGTAAGTGTACATGCTGCCGCTGACGGTGCAGGTCTTGCAACTGGCCTGGGTTATCTCGGTGCCGCACTTGTTACCGGATTATCCGGTATTGGTTCTGGTATCGCTGTTGCAAGTTCCGCAAGTGCCGCTCTGGGTGCAATCAGCGAGGATGGCTCTTTGTTTGGTAAATCCATGATCTTCGTGGCCATGGCAGAAGGTATTGCACTGTACGGCTTAATCATTTCCTTTATGATCCTCGGAAAACTGTAATACAATTGCGTGAGCATACAAAGGAAACCAATAGGAAAACCTAAAGAAAGTAAGGTGCACTATATATGAAAATGTTTTTAATCAGTGACAACGTCGATACACAAACCGGTATGCGCCTTGCCGGGGTAGAGGGAATCGTGGTTCATCAGCGTGAGGAGCTTCGAAACGCTCTCGAGAATACTTTAAAAGATAAAGAAATTGGCATTATTCTGCTGACTGAAAAATTTGGCAGAGAATTCCCTGACATTATCGACGATGTCAGGCTGAACAATAAGCTTCCTCTTATCATAGAGATACCGGACCGCCATGGTACAGGCCGAAAGGCTGATTTTATCACTTCCTATGTAAACGAAGCAATTGGACTTAAATTATAAGGCAGGTGAGAGATTTGACAGTCGAAGAAAAATTACAAAGTTTTTATGACAGTTCTATAGATTCGGCTCAGTCCCAGGCCCGAGCCATGATTGAGGAACACAAGGCTGCCCTCGACAAAATTTTTGACGAACACAAAGAAACCATGCAGCGTCAGGCAGCCGCCGAATTAAAGGCAGAGAAGGAAAAGTCGAAAAGAGAGTTAAACAAACGTCTCTCTGCAGAGCAGCTTGGCATTAAACGAACCTTGTCAAAAAAAGAAACAGAACTGAAAAATAAATTATTTCGTGAAGTCAGCGACAAGCTTCAAAATTTTATGGATTCGCAGGAATATCCTGTGTATCTGGAACGAAAAATAAGAGAAGCCTGCACATTTGCTGGTTCCGATCCACTGGTCATCTATATTAACTCATCTGATGCCCAGTTAAGGGATCAGCTGGAGCAGAAAACAGGCACAAAGCTGACAATATCAGAAGAAGATTTTAAAGGTGGAATTCGTGCAGTCATTAAAGAGAAACATATATTAATTGATGATTCATTTATCACTCTTTTAAGTGATGAAAAAGATTCATTTATCTTCCATGGAGGTGCTGCACATGAATAAAACAGGAATCGTCTACGGCATCAATGGTCCGGTTATCTATCTGAAAGGAAATACCGGATTTAAGATGTCTGAGATGGTATATGTAGGTGAACAAAACCTGGTAGGTGAGGTCATTGGTCTTACCCGAGACACCACAACAATCCAGGTATACGAAGAAACTTCCGGATTGAAGCCGGGAGCCACAGTAACAGCAACAAACGACGCAATATCTGTACTCTTAGGACCCGGAATTCTAAATAACATCTTTGACGGTATTGAAAGACCTTTGAGCGAGATTGCAAAAAAATCTGGAAGATATATCACTCGTGGTGTCAATGTAGACTCTCTGGATACGAGCAAACTGTGGGATGTAAATATGAAGGTGCATGAGGGTGATGAAGTCTTTGGCGGTACTGTCATAGCAACAACCCAGGAGACAAAGATGATTGAGCACAAATCCATGGTTCCTCCCAATACGCACGGCATTGTCACCTGGGTTGCCGAAGACGGAAAATACACGATCCAAGATCCTATTGTAAAAATCAAGATGGAGAATGGCACCAAGAGAGACTTGACTTTATGTCAGAAGTGGCCAATTCGTGTTGCCAGACCAACGTTGGAACGTTATCCCGCATCGGAACCACTGATCACCGGACAACGTATTCTGGATACCATGTTTCCGATAGCCAAGGGGGGAACAGCAGCCATTCCCGGCGGATTCGGTACCGGAAAGACAATGACACAACATCAGGTTGCCAAATGGTCAAACGCAGATATCATCATCTACATCGGCTGCGGCGAACGTGGGAATGAGATGACACAGGTTCTGGAAGAATTCTCTGAACTTGTCGATCCCAAAACCGGCAATCCTCTGATGGACCGCACAGCCCTGATTGCAAACACTTCAAATATGCCAGTTGCGGCCCGTGAAGCTTCTATTTATACCGGACTTACTCTGGCGGAATATTACAGGGATATGGGTTATGATGTTGCTATCATGGCCGATTCTACATCCAGGTGGGCTGAGGCACTCCGTGAATTATCAGGACGTCTGGAAGAAATGCCTGCTGAGGAGGGTTTCCCTGCCTATCTGGCTTCAAGACTTTCTGCTTTTTATGAAAGAGCGGGTATGATGAGATGTCTGAACGGTCAGGAAGGCAGTGTCTCCATTATCGGGGCAGTCTCCCCCCAGGGAGGCGATTTCTCAGAGCCGGTCACTATGAATACCAAGCGATTTGTCCGTTGTTTCTGGGGACTCGATAAATCTTTGGCTTATGCGAGACACTTCCCGGCTATTCACTGGCTGACTAGTTACTCAGAATACATTAATGATCTGGCACCATGGTACAAAGATCATGTAAACAAAAACTTTGTGGACATGCGTAATCAACTTATGGCAATTCTGAATAATGAAAGCTCTCTGATGGAAATTGTGAAACTAATCGGAGGTGATGTGCTTCCCGATGATCAGAAACTGACGCTTGAGATTGCCAGAGTGATACGGCTTGGATTTTTACAGCAGAATGCTTTCCATAAAGATGACACCAGTGTGCCGCTGATCAAGCAGTATAAGATGATGGAAACAATTTTATATCTTTATAAGAAGTCGAAGACCTTGGTTACAATGGGCATGCCAATGTCCGTGTTAAAAGAGGATGATATCTTCGATAAAGTAATCTCAATCAAATTTGATGTGCCAAATGACAAGTTGGAGATGTTTGATGATTATAGAAACGCAATTGACGAATTCTATGACAACGTATTGAAGAAAAACGGTTAAGGAGGGGATGAATTCCTATGGCAATTGAATATTTAGGTTTAAGTGAAATTAATGGGCCCCTCGTGGTCTTAGAAGGTGTTAAAGGCGCATTCTACCAAGAAATTGTAGAATTCAATGTTGGTCATGAAACAAAAAAATTGGGCCGTATTGAGGCTATCTACGAAGATAAGGCAATCATACAGGTATTCGAGGGAACACAAAATATGTCTCTTAAGAATACCCACACTCGTCTCACCGGCCATCCAATGGAAATTGCTCTTTCTGAGGATATCCTCGGAAGAACCTTTGACGGTATTGGAAACCCGATTGACGCTCTCGGACCGATTGAGTCCGATTATAAAGCGGATATCAATGGTTTTCCGTTAAATCCTGTTGCCCGCCAATACCCCAGGAATTATATCCGTACAGGAATTTCCGCTATTGATGGTCTTACAACGCTAATTCGCGGGCAGAAACTTCCAATCTTCTCAGGAAACGGACTTCCTCACGATGATCTTGCCGCTCAGATTGTACAGCAGGCATCTTTAGGTGATGACAACAATGAGAACTTTGGAATCGTATTCGCAGCAATGGGTGTTAAATATGATGTGGCAGAATTCTTCCGCCGTACTTTTGAGGAGAGCGGTGCATCGGATCACGTTGTTATGTTTTTGAATCTGGCAAATGATCCTGTGGTGGAGCGTCTTGTAACGCCAAAGCTTGCACTTACTGCGGCAGAATATCTGGCATTCGAAAAAGGTATGCATATTCTTGTTATCCTTACTGACATTACCTCCTACTGCGAAGCTATGCGTGAAGTTTCTTCTTCAAAAGGTGAAATTCCTTCACGTAAAGGCTATCCCGGTTATCTATACTCTGATCTGGCAAGTCTTTATGAGCGTGCAGGTATCGTAAGAGGCAAGGAGGGATCTGTCACGCAGATTCCGATCCTGACCATGCCAAATGATGATATTACCCACCCGATCCCTGACCTTACCGGTTATATCACCGAAGGCCAAATTGTTCTGGACCGCCAGCTGCATGGGCAGTCTGTTTATCCGCCTATCAGTGTGCTGCCTTCTCTTTCACGACTTATGAAAGACGGTATCGGAGAGGGTTACACCAGAGAAGATCATCAGGATGTATCCAATCAATTGTTCTCCTGTTATGCAAAGGTAGGCGATGCAAGAGCACTCGCTTCTGTAATTGGTGAAGATGAACTATCACCAACAGATAAACAGTACTTGAACTTCGGAAACACCTTTGAACACGAATTTATCGGACAGGGCAAGGAAGAAAACAGATCTATTGAGGAAACGCTGGATATTGGCTGGAAACTTCTGGGTATGCTTCCCAGGGAGGAACTCGATCGTATTGATACAAAGATTCTGGATAAGTATTATACCCCCGCCGAAACTGGTTCAGACAAGCAGTCCAAAACTGACGAAGATCATATATAATCGGAAAGGAGGGATTCTATGGATCCGAATACATTTCCCACTAAGGGAAATCTGATACTGGCTAAGAACTCTTTATCTCTGTCACGTATGGGCTATGATCTGATGGACAGAAAACGTAATATTCTGATCAGAGAAATGATGAACCTGATTGATCAGGCCAGGGAAATTCAGTCTCAGATTGATGTAACCTTCCGTGAGGCTTACGCCTCCCTCCAGAATGCAAATATAGAAAATGGAATCAATAATGTACAGTCCATCTCCAATACAGTTCCTGTCGAAGACTCGATACGAATTAAGACGCGAAGCATCATGGGTGTTGAAATTCCACTGGTTCAGTCTGATCCTGATGGTCAAAACCCGACATATGCATATTATAACACCTGGGAATCCTTAGATGAGGCAAGAATTGCATTTGAAAAAGTAAAAAACCTGACGATCCGCTTGTCGATGATTGAAAACTCGGCATATCGTCTGGCTGTTGCTATTAAAAAGACACAAAAACGTGCGAATGCTCTTAAAAATATAACCATTCCTCATTACGTGACTCTGACAAAGGATATCTCGGATGCTCTGGAAGAAAAAGAGCGAGAAGAATTCACAAGACTGAAAGTTATCAAAAAAATGAAACAGGCAAAAGAACGATAGATAGAAGCGTTACCTTTCAAGGTAGCGCTTCTTTTAAAAATTCGCTGAATAGTCTGAATTGTTTATTGATTTTAGGATATTTCCGCCATTTTTTGGAAATATATTTCGTTTTTTGATTTCTCGAAAGTCAAGGGATTTACTCATTTTTTTTTGATTTCATGACGATTTATAAATTCTCTACAAAACACTCGTTCTCAGAAATTCTTATGTAAATCTCATCTTTATCCTCTTTTGCGGTGGAGAATGTGGATAACTCAGTGTATAACTCTATTTTCAGCTAACTTGCGGCTTTTGATTATGTGGATAACTTTGTGGTATAATTCTGGCGGAAAAATGCCTTTCGACAATTTCCGCCAAACATTGTGCACAATGTCTAATCCACACAATTAAATACAATTCTGACATCTTAATTATTCACGCAACAGATAATTTTGAAGTGACGTTATACAGTTCGCCCCATCTGATGCTGCAGTGATAATCTGCCTGAGCAGTTTTGTTCTCACATCACCTGCTGCGAACACACCCGGAATACTGGTAACGCCGTCTTCTTCTGCTTCGATATACCCCCCCTGATCTAACTTTAACTGATCTTTCACCAGATCGCTGTTTGGTACAATTCCCACAGCGATAAAACAGCCGCTTACTTTAAGATCATGTATCTCCTTTGTCTTCACATTTTCTACCAATATGCTCTTCACCTGGAAATCACCGTCAATTCGATTTACAACACTGTCCCATATGATTTCGATATTTTTCTGGGCAAACAGATTGTCCTGAAGAATTTTAGCCGCACGCAGTTCATCTCTCCTGTGGATAAGGTAGACCTTCTCGCAGATTCTGGCAAGAAATATGGCATCTTCCACTGCTACATCTCCGCCGCCCACAACTGCTACTGTCTTATCCTTAAAAAAGGCACCGTCACAGGTGGCACAGTATGATACCCCGCTTCCTGTAAATTTCTCTTCTCCCAAAACACCAAGCTTCCGGTGTTTTGCTCCTGTGGCAAGAAGAACAGTTTTTGCCTGATACTTCGTATTCTTTGTCACAACCGTCTTGACTTTTCCCTCAAGAAGTAAGCTTCTGACTTCGTCTGTAACAAACTCGCTTCCCATCTTCTCCGCATGTTCACGCAATGTCGTACTTAAATCCATTCCACTGATTCCCGGCAGTCCCGGATAATTATCTACCTCATAAGTGTCGACGATCTGCCCGCCACTAATATAATTCGCTTCAATTATAATTGTAGATAATTTCGCCCTCTGAGCATAGATTGCAGCACTTAAACCTGCAGGGCCGGATCCTATAATAATTAAGTCATATATTTTATTCATGTCATCTCTCCTTTCGATCTAACTTGCAGTACCCGGATTATCCGTATTGTCTGTTTCTTCAGGAACATCCTTATTATGAACCACTTTGATCTGCCTCACAAGATGAAGCTTTTGATCTACAGTAATCTGCGTATAATCGGACTTTCTGTCATCTACATAGAATGTGTAGATATCATATCCGTTATCCTTATCTTCTCTCTTTTCATACGGTTCGTCCGCAGTTTTTTGAAGAAGTTCCTCCTCGTCTGTCCCAAGTGTAATTCCGTCCGCAGCCTCTATGCGTATCTTTGTAGTATCCAAATCACCATACAGTGTTGTGACAAAACAGTTCTTAATTACTGTGGCATCACTTCCATAATTATATACAACAGCATAGACCTTCTGATCATTCTTCAAGAGAGTGACATATCCGTATTTCGCCGATTTTATCGCCTCGTCTGAGCCTTCCTCATCCAATTTCCATCCGTTATCCAGAAAACTGGATACAGGGGCGGGAAGGCGATAAAAAGCCTCATCGTAATTTACAACAAATTCATCGAGGCGGGTTCCCAAAGCTTCCGGAGTCTGATATGCCTGAACCTCCGGCGTTACCGTGTCACTGACATTCTTCAGGTCCTCTTCTCCTTCCGGATTACGAAAATTCTGTATGTCCAAAGCTATCAGGGCTTTCGTCTCCTGATCGAATCTCATCTTTACCCTGCTGTTCATTGCGTACTCATAAGTCAGAAGGATAGAACCGCTTTCTTCATATCGGTCAACCGGTGATCCGTAGGCTGCCGTTACATCCTCTTCAACTGACTTTTGAAATACAATTCCGCCTGGGAGGTTAATAAATATGCCCTGACTTTTTGAATTTGATGCATCCACATGAATCCCCGCAATATAACATTGCGAAATGTTTTTTTGTTCTGTCTCCAAATTCATCAAATCAGCAGTAATAAGATTTCCCTCCTGTTCAAACACTTCATCTTCCACATAAGATTCAGCTCCCAGCTTAGCTGTTTCATCTCCTTTGTACTCCCATCCACGTTTTGTAAATTCCTCAAAAGTCTCGGGAAGTTTATATGTTTCACCCCATATTGCAAAGGTAAATGTTGACAGCTTCCCGGGAAGTTTTACATCATACTCCGGTATGTCTTCTCCGGGAAGTTCTTCATCGAGGTCATCGCTAGGATCTTCATCATCCAGGCTGGACGATGAGTTCGCCGCGATAGGTATTTCTTCTTTTTTTTCTTTACACCCGGCAAAGGTTAATGCAGTGAGCAGTGCGATTATCAAAACATAACGCTTCAACCAAATACCTCCTTTACTCATAGCCTTTCTACCTTGTATCATATCACATCTTTTTGTACTTTCCAATGATCTTCACACATAAACTATTTTAAAGAGTCATTCGAAAGGAAATGTGTGTTTTATGAAAAACCCTTTCCACGGAAAAAAACGTCATGTCCTGCTCTTTCTTACTCCGGTTCTTTTGCTGTTGCTGCTGGCTCTCATGGTTGTCCCCGGTTTTTATTCAGAAAATAAAAAATTCGATTCTTTCACGGATAATTTATTTCGTTCAGAGGTCAGCTCATCTACCATTAATCTTCACTACACGCTTGCAGATCCGGATTCATGTGATATCTCTGATTATCCCATCACATTTGGTTCAGTTCCACATGGAGATCCCTCATCTTATCAGGCTGCTATGGAAAATCAGAACGCTGTACTCTCTTCTTTCAATCCAAAGCGTCTTTCAAAACAAAATCGCCTGACGCTTTTAATTTTGAAACAAAACTGTAAAGCAGGGCTGGATTGTCCTGATGCATGGTATCTTCAGGACCCTTTGAGTCCCTCCCTAGGTGTTCAGGCTCAGCTGCCCGTACTTCTTGCAGAATACACGTTTCGCAGCAAACAGGACGTCCTCGATTATCTTCACCTTTTGAAAACGCTGCCAGATTATTTTCAAAAAATTCTTAAACTGGAAGAGGAAAAATCGAAACGCGGTCTTTTTATGAATGACAAAGCAGCTGAGAGAGTTATTGCTCAGTGTCTTGCCTTTATTGATCGACCGGATGAAAACTACCTAATTCCAGTTTTCAATGAAAAAATCCAAAATATGGAACAGATGAGCAAAGAAGAGCGATCATCCTGTCAGGCTTTGCACAATAAGCTGATTGCTGGAAAAGTTATCCCCGCATATCAGCAGCTGATTGATGGAATCACACAATTAAAAGGAAGCGGTGTCAATAATAATGGACTCTCCTACTATCCAGGCGGGAAGTCCTACTACCTTTACCTTCTTCGCACGCAGGTGGGAACTGAGGACAGCATTGAAGTACTTGAGCGCCGGCTGCTTGCACAACTTGTCGCAGATTCAAAGGAAATGAGCCAGATGCTGAAGAATAATCCCTCCCTTTTGATCGAACCGGATGTATCTGCTTCTGAGGCTGCAAAACCCGCTGAAATATTGGAAGAACTCCAGGACTGCATGAAAAAAGACTTTCCTCGTCTTTCAAAAACTCCTTATGAGGTCAAATACGTCCATAAAGATCTTCAGGAGTTTTCAAGCCCTGCATTTTACCTGACTCCCCCTGTGGATATTAACACACCTAATGCCATCTACATAAACCCACAGGCAAATATGCGCGGAACCGAACTTTTTACCACACTGGCCCATGAGGGATTCCCCGGGCATCTGTATCAGACAGTATACTTTTCAGAAACCAATCCGCCTTTGATCCGTCATCTCTATGCTCCAAGCGGTTACATAGAAGGTTGGGCGACATATATCGAATCCTATGCTTACTCTTATGCCAATGGCAATCCAGATAAAAACCGCATCCTCTGGCTAAACCGTTCGATGAATCTTGCTCTATATTCGATCCTTGATGTGGGCATTCACTATCATGGCTGGAACGAGCAGCAGGTTGAAAAGTACCTTGCAAACTTTGGGATCTCGGATAAAGGAACCATAGGAGAGGTATTTCAGTATATTCTGGAAACACCTGCGAACTATCTGAAGTACTATTATGGATACCTGAATTTTCTCGATATCCGAGACGGCTGCAAAAAACAGCAGGGAAAAGATTTTGATCTCAAACAATTCCATCAAAAAATCCTTGAACTGGGTCCTATGCCATTTTCCATTCTGAAAAAGGAAATGCTCTCATAAGCAAAAGTCCTCACCATATTTTGATAATCAAAATGGTGAGGGCCTGATTGTTAATGCTGCGTATTTACGAATTCACGAAAGATCATTCTCTTATTCACTGCAACTGTAACTTCTGCAATTTTGGACGTGTCTCCTATCAAAATCGCTCCACACAGGCGGTTGTTTAAGAAGTAATACTTTTGATATTGTTTTTTTCCACTGTCCTTTAATTCCAAAGTCTTGTAGATCAGATTCGGATTCTTTCCATTATCTCCAATTGCAAAAAGCGAAGTGTTCATTCCATTGAAGGAAAGAGCAGGAAGTTCCGGTTCATAGCTAATATCCGGATCTCCTGCGGCACAGGCACCGGCAACCTTGCCTTCTTCAAGAGCCTGCGGCCATATTGCATAGTTTTGACCCTGATATTGTGCACAGTCTCCGGCTGCATAAATATCCGGGATATTCGTTTGCATCTTCTCATTCACAATTACGGAACGGTCTGTCTCTATTTTTGCTTCTTTTGCAAGGGCAATATTGGGTCTGACGCCGCAAGATACAATCACAAGCTGTGCCGGATATACCGAACCATCATCAAGTCTCACACCTGTCACATGTTGATCACCTTCAATTGCAGCGATCGATACTCCCGTATGGATCCGAATCCCCTGACCTTCACTGATTATCTTTAACATCTCGCCTGCTTCATCGTCAAGCTGACGCCCCATCAGATGTGGAGCAAGTTCCAGAACAGTCACCTGGCATCCGGTTTTTTTAATTTCCCATGCAGCCTCCAGTCCCAGTACTCCGCCGCCAATTACGACAACCTCCTTTGTATGTTTCATCAATGAAGTCACCATCTGCGTATCTGTCACTCTTCGTATTGTGAGAACTTCAGGTTTATCACTTCCTGCAAATGGCGGCATAAAACATTCTGAACCCAGGGCATAGATCAGCCGTGTGTACTTCAGACGGCTTTGATCGGAAAGGACAACCTCTTTCTTATCAACATCGATGGACTCTATCTTCTTCCCTAAAACCTGGAATATCCTATGATCTTCATACCACCGTTCATCTTCCACTGCAATCTGGTTTGCGTTGATATCTGCCATAAGTGCTTTCGTCAGCATTGGCCGGTTATAGGTACAGAAAGCTTCTTCTGATACTATCACAACAGACCCTGTCTGATCGCGCTTACGAATTTCCTTTGCAGCACTTAAACCTGCCGCACCATTTCCCAGAATGACATAATAATTATCCGTGTCTTTACGATATGTTGTAGTACCTATTTCCACTGGTACAAAATTTTCTTTGCCTGCTCCGCAGACAGGACAGACTTCCAGGGATGAATCAAAGATTTCACCACATATTAGACATTTCACTAGTTTTCCACTACCTTGTTTTGTCTTTGGATTCTCCTTTTCCTGAAGCACACACCCAAAATTATATCCATACTCATAGGCGTCGATTTGTTCCACCTCGCTAGGATTAAAGCGAACACGGATCGGATCCAGAACCTTCATCTTCAACTGTCTTAATCGTTCTGTGATGTTTTGGACTCCTTCGCCGCTCCATCCATAGCTCCCGAAAACGCCGGCAAGCTTTCCCCCATGTGTCACGGATGACATTGCACTCGTAAGATCCCAGATCGGAGAAAGTGCATCTGCCACAATTGTCGGCGTTCCAAACAAAATTCCATCGGCATATAAAAGTTCCTCTAAAACCTTGTCTCTTGCAGCATTCACCATATCATAGGTACGGACATCAATATCACCGCTGTCTTTAATTCCTTGCGCAATCTTTTCTGCCATAAGGCGAGTAAAACCATATGCACTCACATAAGGCATGATGACAGTCTTTTTGGTATTTGGACTGACAACATTACTCCATTCTTTGTATAGATTCAGGATATAGTCAATTTTTGTATCCAGAACCGGTCCGTGCCCGGTACATATCATAGACAAATCAAGATCCCTGATGCGATCAAGCGCATCCAGGACATATGGTTTAAACGGTCCCATAATACAGTCAAAATAATACCTCAGTGATCTCATATAACCTTCCTGGTCTGTCACCTTGCTCACAAGAACATCGTCAAAGGCATAGTGAGCGCCAAAGGAATCACAGGTTATCAGAATCTGTTCTTCTTCAATATACACATACATCGTATCCGGCCAGTGGAGATTCGGGACAATCAGGAACTTCAAAGTCTTATCGCCAATCTTCATCTCTTGATTGTCTTTTACTGCGATACTGAAGAATTCGCGATTTGTGATCTCTTTCAGGAAATCAATTGCACATCCTGTTGCTATGACCTTGATCTGTGGATTTAAATCCAAAAGTTTCCCAACTGATCCTGCATGATCTGGTTCTGTATGACTCACAATGAGATAATCAATAGCTGTGACATCAACTTCCTTTTTTAATTTATTAAGATATTCATCAAAAAAAGCTTCTTTCGCCGTATCAAAGAGGATTGTCTTTCCCTTTGTTTTCATAATGTAGGAATTATAGGTTGTACCAAATTCTGTTGTCATAATGATATCAAAGACTTTCAAATTCTTGTCCACAATTCCGGCCCAGTAAAAGCCATCCCTTAATTTCATTGTTTTCATATGTTTTCGTCCTCCCAATTTCATAAGGTCAAAAATGTCTTTGACCTCATAATCATAGTATATCCAAAAATACCGCATTGCATAAAATCCGTCTTATGCAATGCGGCATTCATATACTTTATTAGTCTTCTACAGGGGTAAAATCTTCTTTACCTGCACCACATAGAGGGCACACCCAGTCATCTGGAAGATCTTCAAATGCTGTTCCCGGTTCAATTCCTCCGTCCGGATCGCCTTCTGCCGGATCATAAATATAGCCACATGGCCCACACTCGTATTTCTTCATAACTTTTCCTCCTGTTCAGTCATATAATAAGATATTTTCATAATACATGTTTCCATAAAATATGTCAATA
>ENA-UOOI01002248-UOOI01002248.1-fermentation-metagenome-genome-assembly--contig:-NODE-2248-length-17355-cov-4.699711_pt1 | contig 17355 bp, 18 predicted proteins | sample MGYA00245779_ERZ724027 | MGnify/ENA primary metagenome ERZ724027 (study PRJEB28704, sample SAMN03018318) | fermentation metagenome | biome: anthropogenic terrestrial biome; feature: soil; material...
CAAAACATGAGAAAGTTGCCCGAGCAGGGCGGATTTCGAATGTTTTTAGGATTGCACATTATTAACATTAATTAAGGAGGAAAATATGCGAACTGAAAGAATTGACCAGGTCGAGGAATATATTCTTACGAACAAAACTGTAACTATTGATCAACTATGTGAAGCTTTTAAGGTTTCTAAAAATACGATCCGCCGGGATATCGGGCAGCTTTTAGACCGGGGGAGAATTAAGAAAGTCTACGGCGGTGTCACTGCACTGCCTGATTCGTCCCTTATGACCTTAACCCCTTATAGTCTGCGGAACACCAGCTTTGAGCACGAAAAGGACTTAATTTGCAGACAGGCCGCCAGTTTCATCGAAGACAATGACCTTATCTATATAGATACCGGTACTACTAGTCAAAATCTAATCGACTACCTGGGAAACAAAAAATGTACCATCATCACCAATTCACTCCAGGTTGCCTTAAAAGCGGTTAATTATCCTAACATTACACTCATCTCTTTATCCGGGAAATTAAAACGCGAGACGCTTTCCTTTGTCGGCAGCACTGTGGAGGAAGCACTAAAAACTTATAACATCGGCAAGGCCTTTTTATGCTGCACCGGTGTAACCATTGAAAATGGCTTGACTAACGCTTCCATGGATGAGTATCAGATAAAAAAGATTGTAGTAGAAAACAGCCAATACCGTTACCTGTTGGCGGATCATACTAAATTCGGCAAATTTTCACTGATGACCTATAGTCCGCTGTCAGCTGTTGAACATGTAATCACTGACCAGACCCCGCCGAATGATTACCTGAATTTTTTCAATACTCATGACATTAACTTACGCATTACTTAAAAGGCAGGGGGATAACTTACCGTTTGACTTTTTTGTAAAATATTTTGTTTTGACACACTTATATTTTCTACCTTTTGCCAGGCTTTTTCAATGCTTGGCAATTATATTTTTTTAAATGTAATCATTTTTGAATGGAGAGATTTCAGAAAGATAAGAATTATAGATTTCATATATAACGATTGAGTGCGAATATAATTACCGATAATTTATTAAAAAATTATTGATAATTATATTCATATTGCAAAAAATAAACACGATAAATAGTATAATATATACTAAAAACTTTAAATAATTCTGTATTTATTGACATTAGTAACCAAAAGTATTAACATTTGATATGTCAAAAGAAGGGCATATTCAATAATTTTGTGCAAATGTTTCCTTTTTCAGAATATTTAGCACAAAATTATATCCCACCTTGGTATTGTACCGAACATTTCTTTTTAGTGAAATATATCTTTCTACCAGTTCAAGTATACTGATTTTACCTTTAGAATAATCAACACCTTTTTCTACTTCCTTAAGCACTTCCTTCTCTTTCTCCCGAAGGTCGTTCAAGTCAGATGCATAAATGTACTGAGTTTTACCCCATGCATCTTTATATCGGTACTGATAAATTAAATCCTTTCTTTGGTTTTCTCCTGTTTTCAGGAGGCGACCTCGATTATCTTTTCTCTTTGTTGCCATGTATCTCCTTTCTCAAGAGAAAGAAATCGATATAATAACTGTAAGTATACCATATCGAAAATGCTCTTTCTACTTCAAATCGAATACACATTATCCAAGAATCCTTCCAGTAATCTTCGTTTAATAAGTCGTTTATTTCCATTCCATAAGACGAAATTACAATTTCTTTCATCTGGCAGTTCTCCTGCTGGTAATATCTCCCAATTGCATCTTTGCCTTCTTGTTGAATTATCAATCTGAATATTTTCATCAAAAATATAGCAGACACCATATATTTCAAGAAACAAATTAATTGTTTCTTTCAAATACTTTTCTCTAATTTCATCAGTCAAATCAGCAATAACAAACTTCTGTCCATTCTCATCCTGATACAGTTGTAATTCTATCTCACACGGTGGAACTACAACTTTGGGATAACACGGTTTATAGATATCAGCAGCAACCATAGATGCATTAGTATTTCCAAATGGATACACCCAGTTTGTTGACACATAACGACGTTCTCTTGGTTTTGTTTTATCTGCATATTGATATCCATATGCATTTTTTCTACTCTGTGCACCGAACTTTCCTAAAGGTAATACTATATCTCCCTGTTTAAAAAGACCTACTGTTTCAGCTTCATTTCCAGACACTGGAATCCCAATTTGAATTTTACAGATATCAAACTCATTTGGAATATTTACTTTTCTAATTCTTTTTCCTTTAATGCAATATGACTTCATATTGTTTCCTCCCTAATAAACCATTAAAATGTAAAATAAAAGAGCCGTTTTAAGACATGCTCAGATCTGTGATTAATAGCTTTTTTTAATCAGTGCTGCGTTGCTTTGTGATTAAGCCAATGTCTTTCCAGCTTTGCTCTTTGTGCTTTTGCTGGTCGAATTACTGGCTAATTTCTTAGCTGCACTACCGACTTTACCGCCATGATGTACTGCCATTTCACAATACCTCCTTTGCAAAATCTCCTTTGCAAAATCTCCTTGCAGAAGAAGGCTTTCTTTGGTATTATTAGTTTGCGAGAAAAATAAAGTCCAAAGACCTTCTTTGGCAAGGGAATCAATCAGAGTTTACCTCTGGCTATTTCTATGTAAAGAGCGATGCTCCTACATACCATAAAATATTTAATTTTTATCAATACCAAGAGCCTTATACAAAGGATTCAGCTGGTCTTTAACAGCATCTGCTATTTTTTCAATATCCAAACGCCCTATCATTCCATTGCTTTGTATCCCTTTAAAATAAACTTTATTTGCTTGTTTATATAAGCGTTGAAGTTTGTCATATCCACTCTTACCAGATACTTTTGTATTTTTGTTCAACCTCAGGAATCCTAGAATTCCTTCGGTATCATATAGAAACCAATCTTCAATTGACCTCTTCGCCTGTACATGGATAACCTTTGACGCACCATTACTTTCCAGCTCCTTCTTCACATCATTCCACTTTATTGGTGGCTTGGATGCAAATTCAAAGACATCTGTATCACTGCATAATACGATTGTAAATACGCAATCATCCTCATATTTCGGTTTAATTTCTTTTACAAATTTTCTGAGAGCAATGCTTTTGAATCCGCCTACACCTCTGACATTTCTATATTCAATGTTAGTATCGAACCTACCCTTAGGATGTATTTTTCTGGCGTTTGCGACCACCTGTTTATAGAATTCAACCTCTGTGTCACCCTCTACAAAAAGAACAAGGCATTTATTCATCGGCATCACACTCCAAATAGTCACTTATATTACTATCTGAATCCGCAAGCATAGAAAACAGATAATCTCCCATACTCATATTAAATCCAGCAGCGTCATTCTCTAATTGCTTCTGACCTGACTTCTTAAAAGCAAAGAACTCTGCAACACCAGGCTGTCTATTCATACCCACATGAATCCATGAAGGGTCTAAATAGCTAATAATGTAAGGAGAGTGACTAGTAATAATGACTTTACAATCATCTAACAACTGACTGATAATCTGTATATAAGCCTGAAACAAACCAGGATGAACTGAATTCTCAGGTTCCTCAATAGCTATCAACGAAATGTTGCTAACGCTAGATACAATTATCTTCGTTAATATCATAAATACTCTCTTTGCCCCATCTGACATCGTCGAAAAATTCACAGGATTTGCCAAATTTTTGTCTTTAACAAAAAGAACATGTAAAGAATTGGTGAATATGAACGGAGCATCATCAGGGAATTGGTCCCTTTCACCTGCATTAATTTTGAAATCTTTTACAATTACATCTTCAATATCAGGGAAAAGCTGAAAATATACATTCTTTAGCAATTCGAACTTATCAGGATTCTGTTTCTTCAAATTGAAAATAATACGCGGAAGATTATCAGCATTAATCATTTCATTTTCAAAGCCCTTACGAATAATAGGGTCTGGTTGATAAAAACTTTTTGCATCTAAATTATTTTCCATATACATTTTCATGCCATTCAACTTCTTAATGATTGCTGCAAAATAGAGTTCATCATAAGCTCTTAATTTATTTACAACCAATTCAGCTGGCTCAACCTTAACCTTTGAAGAACATCTTCCAGTCTCAGAACTCTTATATAACGCAGATTCTTTGGTTCTATTAATAAGCTGTGTATATTTCTGTCCCTTTTCATCCAGTTTTATTTTTAAATACTCCTGTATAATTTCAGGAACCTCGTCCTCATCGCACTGCCAAGCAAACTCATATCCATACTGCACACGATACTCCTGCCCCGCATCTTCTGTTAAAACCTCTACCTCGAACTTGTAATTTCTGCCCTGCATACACTGATTAATCGGGATAAGATTTGTATTAGCCATCATTTCTTTCTTGTCTTCATCTGAAGCTTTTATAAAAGCTAATCCAAAATCAATACCAGAAAGTACGTTTGACTTTCCAAAATTATTAAGTGCAACAAGTGCTGTTATATTATCAAATGTAATTTTCACATTTGATAAATTCTTAAATCCATCTATTACTACGGCCTGTATCTTCATAATGACACATCCTTTCTCTTTGTTCGTATACATACTATACCACCTCTTTGTTTTATATGCAATAGTTTTTTGCATATCTTTTCAATTATTATATTCATTGACAAGTATTTTTATTCATCACGCAAATTATATTCGCATTTTGTTTCATTAGCTTTTATTGCAAAACAAAACCCCATCAGGTAAAATACCCAATGAGGTCACTTTTCTAATATATTATAAATACAATGTCATTTAGTTAAGACATTTTCAATTTATTTTCCGGCGGTTCTTACTTTTAGAACCGCCATCTTTATGTTTCACAAAACTATAGAAATGTTACATTTCCCACAAACCCGGGCTCATAATGGTATAATTCATCTCTGAACCTTTAATCTGACTTCCCATGTAACTTTCTATAAAATCAAAATATCCATCTGATCCCGATTGCTTTTCCCAAGTATCTATTGAATCCTTTATTCTTAAAAGGCACATGACTGGAAGTTTATAATAGCCTTTTAGCATGTCCTGTGTTTTTTTATCTGTTTCCTTCTGCTGTACTATAATTTCTAAGGAAAGAACCCACAGGATTTCCCCTATCGATGCACCTCAAAATTGCTTCGACATCCCCGGCGCCCCATATGGATGGAAGATGTTCCAGTATACTGAGGCGGTTGGTGGCAGGTAGGAAAAGTATTAGATCTTCCGGAATAAGTTCTTCCTGATACAAGTAGCGAAAAAATACACGCAGGGAATTTAATTCATAAGACACTTTACCCCGGTGTGCCGTAATCTCCAAGATAAAAGTGCTGACATGTCCTGTGTTGACAGAAGAAATTTCCTTTAGCCCTTGACTGACAACGGAGTCCAGAAAGCGGGCAACTACCCTTTCGTGCACATGGATTGTGGATGCGGCATGGTCTGATTCATGCAGCCAGCATACAAAGCTTTTAAGAACCGCAGAAAAACCGGAATCCATTGGAGGAGGACTGACTACAGGAAACCTTATATGAATTTTTCCTGTGCGGGAAAAATGCTCCAGGACGTTCATGGCTCTTAGTGCTGTGCGCTGGTACCGGGTTGTTTTTTCAGAAACGGTGCCTGTCGGCAAGGAAACGATTTATCTCTTTCCTGTTGATGGCATCGACATGTGTAGACCGGAGATACCGGTTCCATATTTCCGAATAATGTCCCATACTTTCAGGAGAATACCCCAGCCGTTCCATTTCAGAAGCAGTATTTTTCATTAGCCGCTGTAAGTTATTCATCTGTGTCATTGGCTGACCTCCTATTTTTTATAAAAACAGGAAATCACAGATGGAAAAAAGAATCAACTGGTATTTATGGAAAGAAAGCCAGAAGCAAGCTGTCGTTTATGAACTGTTATGAAGTATAACTTTCCATAAAAGATTTCTTTTCATAAAGATATCCCATAAACTGGGATACACTCAATTTGGGAGGAATACTAACCAACATATAGATATGATTCATTCATTAGATGCCCCTCCAGTATCTCTACCCCTTTATAAGCACAAAGCTGTTTCAATATATCCCGGATGCTTTCTTTATATTGATTATAAATTATTTTTCGCCTATACTTAGGTGTGAACACTATGTGGTATTTACACATCCACTTGGTGTGTGCTAAACTATTTGCCTTATTGGCCGTTAAAATCACCTTTCCTTTCGTTATAAATTGGCTTGAACAACCTCATTATAACAGAAAGGTGATTTTTTTGTATAACAAACACTGCGCACCCGCATAGCGGGTGGTTAATATTTTGCACGCTTCGCGAGCTTAACAGGGTCACGACCCATAAAATAATGCTTACCCCGTCTGACCGCGGGGTAAGCGCCTCTCATTGAGAGGTAGATAGTAACTTCTCGGGAGCATCCGCCTTTGGAGCGGATGCTTTCCTTTTGTAGATTCATTGTATTGCAACTTTTTAGAGATTTCAAGAGTTTTCTTTGGTTTTTAACACTGCTCCCAGCACTTTGGCCGTTCGTCTATCTGCAGCCTGATTGGTTCAGGGAATTCCCGTCTATATAATTCCAGCTCCACTTTAATAATCTTCTGCGGAGTCACTGGCCTATTTACTTTTACTCCCGGATACGGAAAGTTAGTTACAGGTTCTAAGTCCAGCTTCTTGAGTCTTTCCAGCTCCTCGTGTCCCTCCAGCACCCGTCCGAACACAGGATAAATTCCTTTGTGCTCCGGGCATTTCCGCAGGGGGAAGAAGAATTCGCAGCCCGACTGTCCCAGCTTTCCATAACCGCCCATGCATACGCACCCAAATTGTGAGTCCAATGGCTGTATTTCCGGGTACAGGTTGTGCTCATAGGGAATCAGGTACTGAAATTCTTCCTTTCCAAAACCTGAATAGCTTACATCAATCCAGTCTTCAGGTACGATCCGCTCTATCATATGCTGATCAAAAGCACCCTTTTGTGCGGCGTAGATGAAACTATTTACAGTATTGGGGGCTGCGTCGGGGAGAAGCTCTATCACGATTTTATTTCCGCTGTCCATGTAAATGGCTGCCTTTGGATTCATGACGCTTTCTCCGAAAACTTCTTTCTTTCATCGGTAACTCCCAATATGGCAAATGTCTCCGGCTCCAGGAGAACACCATATATTTTTTCAGCTGCATCTATAGAAACATACTCATTTTTTACGTCCATTGCCACCTTTTCAGCAGGGCGGGCAAGGGGACTTCCATAACCGCCGCCGGTTCCCGTCACCATGCGGGCTACATCTCCTTTATGCATTTGTATTTTTGATCCCGTTCCCTGCAATGGCACATGGGTTCCATCCTTCAGGAGAAAATCAAATCCACTGGGAGCCCCTTCTTTTCCTCCTTCAAAGCCCCAGGCGGGATATTCAAATCTGCCATAGGTCCCGGAGAAGGTCATATCATCGTTCAAAGCTTCATGTCCCAGAATAATTCCATATCCGCCCCGGTGCTCTCCTGCGCCGGCATCTGTTGTATTCAAAGAGTATTCAGTCACACGGTATCCGAATTTCGCCTCCAGGACTTCCGCCGGAATGTTGTATGTCTCGCCGTCTCCTGTACAGAACTGGGCACTGTCTCCGTCTCTGTCAAAACCGGCTCCCCAGCCCCCAAGGGTCGGTCCTACATCTACAAAGGTTTCCCCTGTCACAGAATGAGTACCAGAAATCGAATATGCCCCTACCGTAATAAAATGTCCTGCCGTCAGTTTTCCCTTTTCCACAACAGGCAGCATAGCCTGCCATATCAGATCCTGGGCATACTGCATGGATTCATAGTAGCAGGAGACCGCCGCCGGCCGGATGGCATTGAAAATGCTTCCCTTTTCTGCTTTAATGTGCAAGTTTTCAAATACTCCGTCATTCACATTCTGGGAAGAGTCTGTGCAGGCCAGGAACACACTTCTGATTGCAGATACCAGTCCGTCATAGGCTACATTAATCGGGCTTTTTGTCTGCGGCGCACTTCCTGTAAAGTCCACGTACATCTGATCACCTTCAATAGTCACTTTTACCTGAATCGGGAAGGGGCCGTTCCCCATGATATCTTTATCCATCATACCGCTGGCCGTATAAATCCCATCAGGAATCTGACCCACCTGGCTGCGTGAAAACTCGGCACTGTTTTGAATCAGACGCTCGATTGCCTGATCCACTGTCCGGGTACCATATTTCCCGCATATTTCAATCAAACGTTTCTGTCCTGTCCTGAGCCCGGAAATCTGAGCCCACATATCCCCGATAGACATATCAGGGAGCCGTACATTGCTGCGGATAATCTCTACAATTGTTTCATTGATTTTACCTTCCTCAAACAATTTCAGGCAGGGGAACTGAAGTCCTTCCTGATAGATTTCGGTGGAATCCACTGCATAGCCGGGATCCTTTCCCCCCAGTTCAGACCAGTGGCACTTATTGACACAGTATCCAAAAAGCTCGCCGTCAATAAAGACCGGAAGTACCAGCCCTACATCCTGCAGATGGGACCCCCCGCCGCCGTAAGGATCATTACAGATAATCAGATCGCCTTCCTTAAGATTTCCCTTTTCCGTATATTTTTCAATTACGGAGTGAACCAATGATGTCAGCATTCCAAGAAATCCGCATGCACCGTTCCCCTGAGTCAGAAGCCTGCCTTTTTTGTCAGTAATTCCCGATGCAAAGTCCAACGTTTCATAGATAATCGGACTCTTGGAGGTTCTTGCCACGGCAATAAACATTTCTTCTCCAATAGCCAGCAACGAATCACGAATGATATCCAGTGTAATTAAATCTACCTTTTTACTGCTCATTTTTAAACCCCCGTTTCAATCAGAATATCGCCAAATTTGTCAACAGATGCCTTCATGCCCGGATAGATGACCGCCGAAGAGCTGACTTCTTCAATAATCGCCGGACCTTCCAGCTTCATTCCGGGAGACATTTTCTCTCTGTCATAAACTTTAGTGTCGAGAGTACCGTCTCCTTCAAAAATCACAGGACGTATTTCCTTTATAGCTTCCTCCAGACTATAGGGAAGGATTTCCGCTTCTTTGATTGGTGTCTTCTCAATTCTTCCAAAAGATGCAAGGTGAATATTTACAATCTCCACACCGCTTTCATCCAGACGGAAGGAATAATTCTGCTCATGCTCTCTGTGAAAAGCTTCGATAAATTCACTGATATTTTCCGCGGACATAGGGTCATTTGGCACCTTTACCTTCACGGTGTGGTCCTGCCCGATATAGCGCATATCCAGGTAATGCTGGAAATATACATCCTCCCTGGAGATCCCTTTCCGGGCGTTGTCCTGACAGGCCTTTTCTTCCAGACCTTCCCATTCTGCATTGATTGCATCAAAGTCCGGGTTGTCCAGCTTTACACGGTAAGTCTGGATATCATCAGAGCGCAGGTCTGTCATCAGCATCCCCCATGCAGAAAACACAGATGCAGCCAGTGGGATAATAACCTTTTTAATATTTAATTCCTTCGCCAGAGCCGCCGCATGCATAGGGCCTCCGCCTCCGAAAGCAACCAGGGCAAATTCCCGGGGGTCATAGCCCTTACTGATGGATACCAGCTTCAGGGCATTGAGCATATTAGAATTGGCCACACGGATGATTCCCATGGCAGCCTCCTCCGTATTGATTCCATATACATCCCCCACCTTTTCCTGAATTGCCCCGCAGACCTTTTCCATATCTACATCCATGTCAAAATTTTTAGGTGACAGTCTCCCCGCAATCAGGTTCGCATCTGTCGTCGTGGGTTCTGTCCCTCCTTTCTGATAGGCAACCGGTCCCGGCAGCGCGCCCGCCGACTTCGGTCCGACACGAAGAGAATTGGTATTGTCAATCCATGCAATTGACCCGCCTCCGTTTCCGATCTCCACAATGTCTACCACCGGCACCCGTATGGGATATCCTGGAAAACGGGCATTCTTTTCAATTTTGTACTCCGTTGTCGTTTTTACTTCACCGCCGTCAACCAGAGAACACTTTGCTGTAGTTCCCCCAATATCAAAGGCAATAACTTTATTCTCACCCAGCATTTCTCCCAGCATTGCAGATCCGTAAATACCCGCAACCGGCCCGGATTCCACCATATTAATCGGCACTTCCTTAGCATTTTCAAATGTGGTGGTTCCTCCATTGCTCTGCATAATATATTTAGGGCATTTGATATCCATCTCTTCCAGCTTGTTGTAAAGATTATCTATGTAGGTTTTGGCCGACGGTTTTACATAGGAATTCAGAACCGCTGTGGTCGTCCTCTCATATTCCCTCCACTCTTTGGAAACCTCATGGGAGGCTGTGACAGCAATCCCCGGCATAAGCTTCTCAACCAGAGCTTTTGCCTGTTTCTCATGCTCTGCATTTATATAAGAATGAAGAAATACAATTGCGATTGCTTCTACCCCTTCCTTTTTAAAGGTGTCAACACAGGTTTTTATATCCTCTTCCTTCAGGGCAATCAGTTCATTTCCCTGATAATCCATTCGCTCTTCCACTTCAAGACGTAAATATCTGGGGACAAACGGTTTTGGTTTCTTAAAATTGAAATTAAACAGATCCGGTCGGTTTCCGCGGCCGATTTCCAGAATATCACGAAATCCTTTTGTGGTAATTAATCCTGTTTTTGCACCTGTACGCTCTGTCAATGCATTGATGACCACTGTTGTACCGTGGCTGAGATCCTTAACCTCTTCTGGTGAAATATCGCACTTCTGTATGACATTTAATACACCCTGCTCAAAATCAGGCGGTGTCGTATGGCTTTTGTTTACACATACTTTCCCCTGTTCATCAATATATACGATATCTGTAAACGTACCTCCTATATCTGTTGCAACTCTCATATTCTGCCTCCTTTTATCACTTTTTAAATCAGAATAGTGTGGGGGTAATCACACCAATCATTTCCAGCTCTTCATCTTCCCTGTTGACAATCTTATGGGGATGGGCAGACGGAAAATGTACGGATTCTCCTTCACGCGCGGTATGCTCAGCTCCATCTATAAGCACAGTGGCTGTCCCCCTTAAAACATAATAAAATTCTTCTCCAGGATGATCCAACTCTTCAAACTCTTCAAAATGCGGCTCCATAGTCATACGAAAGGCATCCTGAATGCGGTTGTCAAACCTGCCGCTTAAGATACTGATACTTTTGTATGCCCTCTGCATCCCATCCAGCGCATGTCCTGAACTGTTTCTTACATACTCTTCTTTCTCTGCGCTCTCTTCAAATAAATCTTTCATGGGAATACAGAGGGCATTTGCGATCTTATTCAAAGTCACCACCGTCAAAGCAGATTTTCCGTTTTCAATCTGCGACAGGAAACTTACAGAAATTCCAGCCATCCCGCTCAATTCAGCCAGCGTAAGCTTTTTTGCCTTTCTCAGTTCTTTTATTCTGATTCCAATATTTTTTTCCATAGACTTTCTTTCCTTACTCCTCTCAGCTCATCTGTCTTATTCATATAAATGGCAGCGAACGCTGTGACTGTCATCTATCTTTTGTATTACCGGATCATCTGTTTTGCAGGACTCCATAATATAGGGACATCTCAGATGAAAGCTGCATCCGGGAGGAATATTTACAGGGGATGGGATCTCACCCGTGGACTCTACTTTTTGGGGTTTCAATGCTTCTTCCTCTTCCGAGACAACGGGTATGGAAGAAATCAACATCTGAGTGTACGGATGTTCAGGTTTGTAGAAAAATTCTTCTGCCGGCGCTATCTCCGCAAATTTTCCCAAATACAGAATTGCCACTCTTGTAGCAATATTGCGCATCAGACTTAAATCATGAGTGATGAATAAGTAGGTAAGGTTTCTTTCCTTTTGAATTTTTAGCAGCATGTTGATAATTTTAGCCTGGATGGAAACATCCAGGGCAGAGGTCGGCTCATCCAGAATCAAAAACTTCGGTTCACAGGCCAGTGCTCTTGCAATTGCCACCATCTGCTTTTCACCGCCGCCGATAGCGCCGGGGGTTTTATACATGTAGCTTACCGGAAGCTCCACCATCTCCAGCAGCTCTTTTATCTTCTCTTCTCTTTCAGCCTTAGTTTCACACATTTTATGTATTTTCAGGGGCAGCTCCAGAATTTCCCTGATTGTCTGGTGCGGATTCATGGACGAACCCGGATCCTGAAATACAATCTGGATATTCTTCTTCATCTCCAGAGTTCTTTTCTTTGTGGAATTTAAATCTTTTCCTTCAAATAGAATTCTTCCTTCTGTGGGACGATACATTCCTACTACAGAATAGGCAATGGTACTCTTTCCTGAGCCGCTTTCTCCCACCAGTCCGATCACTTCACCTTGTTTGATATCCAGAGAAACATCGTCCACGGCCTTTACAAAAAGTGGTTTTCCATCCTCACCCTTTTTATTTACCGGAAAATATTGTTTCAGGTTTTGAATCTGCATAATTGTATCCGACATTTCACAACCTCCCTCTACAGATTAAAGCAGGCAACTTTATGTCCACCACCTACGTCCTTCAATTCTGGTTTACAGTTCCTGCATTGCTCTGTAACCCTGGAGCAGCGGGGGGCGAACCTGCAGCCCTTCGGCGGATACTGATAGTCAGGAATCGCCCCGTAGATTCCCGACTGAATACCTCCGCCGCCCAGCCTGGGCACGGCCTCCATCAATCCGACGGTGTAAGGATGAAGTGTACGGTTGAACACCTCTGATGTCTTTGCAGATTCCACCACCGTTCCTGCATACATCACATGAATACTGTCTGTCAGTTCTCTTGCCACACCAAGAGAATGGGTTATCATAACCAGAGACATATTCCGCTCCTCCACAAGCCTGTTCAATGTTTTATGTACCTGATCCTGAATCGTTACATCCAGTGCCGTGCCCGGTTCATCTGCAATCATCATATCCCGCTGTGTCATAATTGCCATGGCGATGCAGATTCTCTGCTTCATCCCGCCTGAAAGCTGATTGGGATAGTAGTCAAAAATCCGCTCCGGGTCTGGTATAAATACGTCCCGGATGGCCTGCAGTACCATCTCCTTTTGCTCCCCCTTATTTTTCCCTTTTCCCTGTTTTGAATAATTCACCACATCCAGCATTTGCTGCCCGATTGTGAACACCGGATTCAGGGCATTGGCCGGCTCCTGATAAATCATGGAAATTTCTCCGCTTCGGACCTGATCCATTTCTTTCGTATTCATCTTAAGAATATCTTTTCCCTTGTAAAAGATTTCACCGCCGGGTATGATATACTGATGCTCAGGAATTACATTCAAAATTGATTTCACCGTTGTCGTCTTCCCACAGCCGGCCTCACCTACGATTCCGGCCTTTTCTCCCTTATGTACATCTATATTCACGCCGTCAAGCACCTTTGAATACCCTTTGTACACTTTATACCAAAGCTTCAGATCCTTAATCTCAAGTATTCTTTCATCAGCCATTTTTTCCATCCCCTTTCGACAACATGTCTCCGATGCCATCTCCCATAAAATTAAATCCGAGGATAATGATGACAATCGCAAGTGACGGAAATACCGTCATCCACCATGCATCCGGCATATATCTAGAGCCATCTGATACCATCTGGCCCAGCGACGGGGTCGGCGGCTGTTCTCCCAGGCCCACAAAACTTAAGGTTGCACCGATCAAAATAACCCAGCCTACATCAAGCGCCATTTTTGTAAAAATAGAGGACAAACAATTGGGCAGGATTTCCTTGAATATAATATGCATTTTTCCTGCGCCCATCAAATCCGCACCAATCACGAAATTTTCCTGACGGCAGGACGTTGCGGAACCGTAAACCAGACGGCAGTACCAGGGCCACCACATAACTGTGACCGCAATCATGGAGTTGGTCAGGTTTGGCTCCAGCACTGATGCCACCGCCAGGGCCAGAAGCATAGCCGGTACAGACAGAAATACGTCTGTGATACGCATAATGATCGTGTCTACAACCGTCCCTTTCATATACCCTGCCAGCATGCCAAGTATGGCTCCTATGGGCACCGAAATGGCAAGAACCAGAATAGACATATATAGCGCACCTCTAAAGGAGTATATAATGCGTGTGAGAATATCCCGGCCCATGTTGTCTGTGCCCAGAAAATATTTTTTCCCCGGTGCCTTACAGACATTTGCAAAATCTGTAAATGCCCCTGCATGTTTTGGATAAGGTGTAATATAGGGGGCCAGGATTGCCGCCAATATCACTGCCGCTACTATAACAAGTCCTGCCACAGATAATTTGTTTCTGGAAAACTTGTACCAAGCTTTTTTCAGATTTTCCACCCGGTTGTCCCTTGCATTTAAAACAGGCCTCTCTTCCACCCGCTGTGCTTCAAATACCAGGGCTCTCTGAATTTCCTTTGCTCTGTTTGCGGCCATTAGTTTCCACCCCCTAAACGAATTCTGGGATCCAGGTATGCCACCACAATATCCACAATAATATTTACAATCACAAATACAATGCCAAATACCATAATTACCCCTGAAATTGCATTCAAATCCTTTGCCAACATGGCGCTCAGCCCATATTTAGAAATGCCCGGCCAACTAAAAATTGTTTCAATCAAAAACGCATTTCCCATCAGTGATGCAATATCCATTCCCATGCAGGATACCGCCGGAATCAGAGAAGGCTTCAGCAAATATTTATTATTGATGACTTTTTCTGGAATTCCGTAACCCTTCATTGCTACCAGATAGTCCTTGGACGAGTTCTCAACCATTGCGTTTCTGACCAGTCTGGCGTCCTGAAACATACCGCCCAACGCCAGTGAGACAGCCGGTATAAGGATATGGAGAAATGCATTCCATGCCACTGCAGGCTTTCCCGTCAGCAGGGCATCAAGTACATACAGTCCGGTGATATGAGACGGAGGTGTCATATTGGGGCTCAGCCGCCCCAGGACCGGGATGACCTGCCATACATATCCAAATAAAAGCAGCAGCAGGATTGCCACGACAAACCCCGGCATAGCCACGCCTGCATAGGAAAATACGCGGAGGATCCCATCCAGTACTGTATCCTTATGTTTTGCGGCCAGTTTTCCGATCAGGATAGAGCCGAAGATCAGCAAAAGTGTTGAGAAAAACACTACCTCGACCGTAGCCGGCAGAAACTGAATAATATCCTTTGCCACTGCCCGGTCTGTTGTCGTTGACTTTCCAAAATCTCCATGCAGTACACCGGCAATCCAGTAAATGTATTGTACGGGCAGGGGCTCATTCAAGTGGTTTTCAATTTTAAAATTTTCCAGAGCCTCCTTCGTCGCCGTAGCACCCAGAGCCATTCGGGCCGGATCTCCCGGCACAATCCGTGCAATGCTGAAAATCACAATAGACAGCCCGAAAATCACTACAATTGACAACAGAATCCGGTGTATAATAAATTTTTTCAGATTCATTTACAATCCTCTTTTCTTTCGGCCCGGGCTGCGGCAGCTTAAATGCCGCAGCCCGGTGACTATTTCATTAATTCATACGGAAATCCCGGAACAGATAATTATATCCAAGGGAAAGCGCCACGGGTTTTCCCTCCGCTGCACGTTCAATAACCGGAATCTCAATGTTGTCATAGTATGCGTGCTTTTCTACCTGCTCTGCCACCGCAATGCCCCAGCACTCCTCTGCCGCCTTTTTCTGGATTTCCGCATACGACGCTTCCCTGTTTTCATCGTCCAATGTTGTCAGGGCTTTGGTAATCATATCGTCCACTGCCTGATCCTGGAGCCATTCTGTCTGCTGCCAAGTCCCTGCCGTATCCGAATGGAACCTCTGATACAGTAAGGCTCCTGCCTCCGGATAGTCACTGGATATGAAACAGGTAGCTGCATTTGGTGTCGTATCTACGCTTCCGCACTTATCCACATGTGTGGCCCAGGGCACCTTAGTAACCTTTATCTTCAATCCAATCTGAGAAGCCGTAGACTGTATAAGAAGCGCCAGCTTTTCTTCATCGGGAACATCTGAAATCCACTCTACTTCAACCTCGAGATTCCCCGCTGTCAGCTCTTTATAGTATTTTGACTCTTTCAGCTCACTTTCTGCTTTCTTCAGATCATACTTATACTCAAAGCCCTCATCGGTGTAGCCCAATACACCCTGCGGCACTACAGAGCTTGCCTTCTTGTATCCAGGGAACAGTGTTTCACAAACCTGGTCATAATCAATCAGATATGCCAGTGCGCGTCTGACATGCACATCATCTGTGGGTTCCTTCTTTGTATTCAACATGAGATAGAGCATCTGCCCATTTGTGAAACTTCCAATATTTACCCCATCGATTTTATCCAGAGCTTCATACGCCTCATTAGTCTGCCACTGGTCAGATATCTGCAGCTCTTTACTGTTCATCATAGTTCTGACAGTAGCCGTCTCTGTATTCATAACAATTTCCACATTCTTTGGTGCCTTCTCATCCCACTTCTGAAAATAATCGTCAAATTTTGACATGCAGATTCTGTCCTGGGTCTTCATTTCCGTCAGATGATAAGCACCACTTCCGGCATCATTCTCAGCAAGAAAGGCTTTTCCATAATCCCCCAATTCACCATAAGAGCCATCCTCCAAGTTATCCATAATTAAATCTTCATTCAGTATGTACAGCCTTGGCAGAATAGATAAAAATGGTGCAAAGGATTGTTTCAGATGAAATACTACTGTGCCATCTGCCGGAGCCTCACAGGAATCCACATAGCCGGAGAACAGGTACGCAAACCCTTCCCCCATTGTAAGAAGACGGTTCATAGAAAATACCACGTCACTTGCCTTCAAATCTGATCCATCATGAAACTTCACCCCCTGCTTTAATTTGAAGGTCCATGTAAGTCCGTCTTCCGAAGCTTCCCAGCTATCAGCAAGGGAAGGGGTAGGGTTGTTGTCCATATCAGGATAGACCAGCGAATCATACATGTTGACATAGGCAATACAGGACGCACTGTCAACCCCCGTTCCAGGGTCAATCACTCCTCCGGAAGACTGTGATATACGCAGTGTATCACTGCTGTCCGACTGTGAACTTCCACTTTTCTCTGTGCTTGTGCCTGCTGCATCATCACTGCCTCCTGAACATCCGGTAACAAGCGCGCCGGCCATGGTCAGTGCCAGTATTAAAGAAATAAATTTTTTCCTCATAACTTTTTCTCCTTTTGGGTCCATGGGTTTCAGATAAATTTTTATATAAAAAAACAAGGATGTAGATTGAAAACATCCTTGTTTTTTTTTAAGTGACTGCCCGTCGGCATATAAAATTATGTAGTTACAATTCCTGTGCTTTCGCTGAGGATTTTGTTTTATTTTTATCAAATATAGCACAACCTTTTTTCATTGTCAATAAAAATTTTCACTGTGAGTGAAAT